>Ga0081540_1002833_pt1 | contig 14046 bp, 18 predicted proteins | sample TabmetS2T1R1_FD_71024 | JGI IMG/M metagenome (GOLD analysis project Ga0081540, IMG submission 71024) | Tabebuia heterophylla rhizosphere microbial communities from the University of Puerto Rico - S2T1R1 | ecosystem: Host-associated > Plants > Roots > Rhizosphere ... | reverse complement strand
CAAATTGTCGGCGAGAGAGCTTCTTCCGGGACATGTTGTTTCCTCTTTGCTGTGCCAATTTTTTTGTGTTTTTTCTCCGTCTTGGACGTCGCAGTCGCGATGCGTCGGCGGAGTTTTTGTAATGAGATCAGAGCAGAATTGTTTGCATCTGTCGAGAAAGCTGCTTAGCCGCACTCATTGAACTAACGTTGTGTACAATTCCGCGGCACTGCGTCGCGGCGATCTGTTGCCCGCGCGATCGTCAATAATCCTCGAAAACCATATTGCGCTGCAACGAGCGGCGTGGTTCGCAATCAATGATCCGCAATCATCGGATTTGAGACCAGCAAATACCGTCACGCGGCGAGTGTAACTCGTTCGCCTCACAAGTGTTTCCCCGCGCGGAACCGCGCTGCGCAGCGGTGGACGAATTCGCCGCACTGGCGATAAGCTTGCATCTTGCGCAGATTCCCGCCGCAAGGCTCGCGGACGCGTTAACTTTGGATCGACCGAGGAGACCAAATAATGATCAGCCCTGAACCGATCGCGCGAGCGCAGTCGCGATCGCGTTTGTTTGTCGGCGCCGTCGCTATGTTCGGCTTGGGTGTGGTTGCGCTGTGGGTGCCGGCGACGCTGCAGGCGCAAGGACTGGTCGAGGGTGCGCAGAAGGGAGCGCGCGAGGGCAACAAGGCCGCAGGTCCCATCGGTGGCGTGTTGGGCGGCGCGATCGGAGGTGTCGTTGGCGCGGTCGGGGGCGTGGTCGGTGCCGTCACCGGCGGCGGCGGCAACAACAACAATCAGAAAGGCGCGCCGGCAAAGCAGGATGCCGGCAAGGACGCCAAGTCCAACGCCGCCAAATCCGATACCGCCAAGCCCGATACCGCCAAGCCCGATGCGGCCAAGTCCGATGCCGCCAAATCCGACAGCAAGTCCGACGGCTCGAAGTCGAAGACGGCCAAGGCCGGCAAGGGCGCCAAGCAGCCGCAGGTGCTGACCCAGGCCGGCGCACCGCCCCTCACCGCCGAGCAGATCGTCACCAACAGCGACGCCAATATCGAGCGGATCAAGAAAGAGCTGAACCTCTCGCCCGAGCAGGAGAAGCACTGGAGCGCCTTCAACAGCGCGATGCACTATCTCGGCCACAACGGCGCCGAGCGGCTGAACCTGCGCGTCGCCCGCGCCCAGCGCGATCCGCCCGACGACATCATCGAGCAGATGCGCAACGAGGCGCAATTCCTCAACGACCGCGCCCTCGACCAGCGCAACGTGGCGGATGCCGCCGAGCCGCTGTTCGCGAGCCTGGACGACAAGCAAAAGCAAACCTTCATCAACGAGATGGTGCGGCTGAGCCACGAGCGCGGGCTGGATTGATCGCCGCCTTCTGCCCGGAAAATAGGCTGCGCCGCCGCTGCGAATAGCCGGGCACCAATGCCCTGGGGTAGGTTGAGAGGCGCGGCACCCGACTATCCTGCCGCAGCGGCGCGGCCCCCTGAATCTGCTTCCAATCATGATCAAACGCTGACCGACTAGCGCCATACTGATGGCTTACTCGGGGCCTTGCTGAGGAACTTGCTTTTCCCTTGCCGAGTGTTGCACGCGTGCATCGCCCAACAAGCATTTGGCCGACCCGAGGGGCCGGCCAAACTGATGTCGAAGCCAAGGCAAGACGAAGACATCCTGTCGCGGCGTTCACTCCTTACGGCTTGGGAAAGTTCAGCTCCACGCCGACCCCGTCGGGGTCGTAGAGGAAGAACTGGGTGTCGCCGGTGCGTGGCACGATGCTCTCGCGGAATTTGACGTTCCTGCCCTGCAGGCGCTTGCGCATGGCGTCCACATCCGTTGCAGCGAAGGCGATGTGATCGAGCCGGCCGGTATCCTCGTATTTTTTCTCGGTGCCGCGCACGACGATGCCTTCGCGCGGCTTGCGCGTGCCCATCAGATGCACGGTGGCCTGGCCGCCGGAGTAGAGCCAGTAGCCGGGGAAATCGAGCGGCGGCCGGTCGCCGACGTCGAGCCCGAGCACGTCGACATAAAAGTTCTTGGTGCGCTCGAGATCCTGCGGTTCGATGGTGTAGTGCTGTAGTCCGCCGAGGGGCATTGTTCTTCTCTCCCTTAAGGTGACTTCGGGGCCAGCACCGGCTGTGCCGCCTCCGAGGATTGATTAAGCTCGCGGTCGATCTCTTCGATCGACTTGCCCCTGGTTTCGATGCCGAGGAAATAGTACACGGCGCCGGCCATCAGGAACCAGCAGCCGAGATAGAGAAAGGCGGTCGGTATCTGCGTCAGCGGTACGTCGGGCTTGAGATAATTGCCGGACCCCACGATCAGCGCCAGGCCCACGGGACCGATGATCTTGCCGATCCCGCCGAACCCGTAGGCCGAACCCATGCCGGTCGTCCGCAGATGCGACGGCCAGATTTCGGCGGCGTAGGGGCCGACAATGGCAAAGCCGCCATCGGCAAAGAAGAAGGCCACGATCAGGATCAGCCAGAACGCGGAGATGCCGAACAGCACGGCGTCGTAATTGTAGCCGGCAAGGATGATGAGGATACCTGCGCCCATTCCGAGCAGGCCGCCGGCGCTGCGGCGTCCGAGCAGCTCGGAGAAATAGGAGAAGGCCACCCGCCCGATGAAGCCGCTGATGCTGAGCGCGATCATCATCTTGGCGGCTTCCTGCGGCGTGACCTTGAGCAGCAGCACGAACAGCGATGGCGCCCATAGCGTCACTCCGTACACGCCGGTCTGCGCGCCGGCATTGCCGAGCCAGGAGACGATCAGGCTGCGCGGATATTTGAACAGGTCGAGCCAGCTTGTCTTGATGACGGGCCCGGCGTCGGCCGCGGTCGGCAAGGGCAGGGTGGAGGGTTCGACCTGCAGCGCCCAGGCCAGCGACTTGCGCGCTTCCTCGTAGCGCCCCTGCCGGCACAGCCAGCGCGGGCTTTCCGGCACCCAGATGCGAACCAGCAATACGAGCAGCGAGGGCAACACGCCAATCGCGAACAGCAGCCGCCACTGGTCGCTGCCCATGAACGCGCCGAGCACGGCGCCAAGGCCAACGCCAAGCGGGATCACGCAGGTGACGAGACCGCCGATCCAGCCGCGCTTGGAGGAGGGCATGAACTCCTGCACCAGCGGCAGGTCGACGCAATAGAGGCCGCCGACGCCGGTGCCGACAAAGAAGCGAAGGATGGTGAGGTAGATCCAGCCATTGTCGGGCGTGAAGTAAAGCAGGCCCGTCGCGATCGAGAAATTCAGCACCGTGCCGATGAAGACCACGCGCCGTCCGATCCGATCGGCGAGCCAGCCCCAGACATAGGCGCCGATGATCGCGCCGATGCCGGAGCTCATCAGCACGATGGCCGACTGGCCGAAGGTGAGCTTCCATGGGCCGATCAGGAAGGCGAGCACGAAGCCGATCAGGAAGTAGTCGAAGAATTCCAGCGCGTCGCCGATGATGGCTGCAGTGAGGATTTTGATCTGGTTGCCGGTCAGACTCGTCCGGCGATCGAGAATCTCGAACATGGCCGCTCCCCCGTGGCGCATGTTCATTCCGGCGGCCGCCGCGCCTTGCGTGCCGCGATGGCGAAAAGCTACGCCCGCCTTGCGGCGCACAACAACCCGCACCTTGCGCAGGTCTCCTGCGCATAAACACAACGTCAGGCTTAGCGGCTTGCGCGGTGGCGGAACCGCAAGCGCGCCTATCTCCGATAGTGCAGATGCCATCGCTCAAGCTCGAATAGGCCAAGGACGCTCCACGCCCGTCAATTTCGCCAGCCATCGCCTCGCGCCTTGAGCGGTTCTTTAATGTTTGGCGGTATGTTCAACCGACCGAACCCAAGCAGGTCGAATGGGATGGAAGAGCGCCGCAGGTTTCCGCGAACCGAGATCAACGAGCCCGCCTTTGTTTCATCGGGGGGATCGGTGATGCGTTGCACCGTGCTCAACATCTCTCCCGAGGGTTGCGCCATCGAGGTCAACGAGCCTGCTTTCGTGCCGCAGCGCTTTCGCCTCGTGATGGCCAACGATCCCTCGATCGTGCGCGAGTGCGAGATCGCCTGGATCCAGCAGAAGCGGATCGGGCTGACCTTCGTCGCGGCGCCGCAAGCCGCACCCCGCGGCCGCACCGAGCCGGCGGCGCGCTGACCTCCTCAGCGCTTGAACATCGGCTTGAGGATCGCGTCGAGCTCCTCGAACGACATCGCGCCCTTCAGCCGCTGGCCGTTGACGAAGAAAGTCGGCGTGGAATCCACCTTCAGCGTCTGCAGGGCGTATTGCTGGTCGGCCTTCAGCTTGTCGAGCAGGGACTGATCGGTCTCGCAGGCCGCCACCTCCTGCTCGCTCATGCCGTTGAGCTTGCCGATCAGGGTCAGCGTCTCCTTGGTGCGGGCGAGCAGTGGATCGAGTTGCTGGTACATCGTGGCGGTCACGGCGAGGTATTTCTCGGCATCGTCCTTGGCGATGCAGCGTGCCAGCATCGAAGCGCCGGCGGCTTTGACGTCGAGCGGAAATTCACGGAACACGAAGCGCACCTTGCCGGTATCGATGTAGCGGCTACGCAGCATCGGAAACACGTTCTCGCCCCAGGCGGCGCAATGCGGGCAGCTCATCGAGGCATATTCGGTGATGGTCACCGTCGCTTTTGCCGATCCGATCGCGATGTCAGGCAGCGACACCGGCTTGGCCACCTGCGCGGCAAGCGCGCTCTGGGCGCGGGCGGGCAGCGCCAGCGCAATGTTGCCAAGGGCGAAGACGAGGCAGAGGAGGGGAAGCACGCGGCGGCGGGTGGTCAACGAAATCTCCGGAAAACGAATGGAACTGGAACCAACGTTAGGCTGTGGCGGCGATAAAGGCCACGGTCAAACCGGCGTCACCAGGTCGCCCTTGCAAAAGGCGGATGTCGAACTAGGCGAGGCCATGCACCCGCGTTCCCGCGGCGGCTTTTCGCCCGGGTTTCGCAAGTCCGTTGTCCCTCTGAACCTGAGGGCGCAGGGAAAGCCGGGCGCCGACTGCGCCCGTAGTCCCCGTGCAAAGAAAGCACGGGGGTAGAACTACAGGTACAGCCGAAACGACCCGGCTTTCCCCGCGCAATGGTTTTACGGTTTCCTTCGTGCTCTCCCCGGTGAGCGGCCTTTGTTGTCACCGTTGCCGAGCCCGCACAGGCGGGCCGGATAGACGCCAGGGTCGCGGCGCCAGGACCACACGACTTCGCCGTACGCTGCAGCGTTTTCGTCCGGCGAGCAAAACCCGCCTGACGCCGCAGCGTCCATCGCAACCCGCGCTAACGTTCCGTGACGACGCGTTTCGTCCCCTCATGGTGGCGCGGGCTGGGCAGATTAGTGCCACTGATTGCCCGACGAAGCAAGGAAAAATTCTGATTTTCGGATCACATATTCGTTAAATCGGAAATATCGTGTGAGATCGCAGCGCGTTCAAGGGCACGGCCACCGCCTCAACCAACGTACGACCCTTAGCGGACGTCGTACCGGCTTCGGTCGATGTCGGCTTTTGATGCTGTGGACGGAAATGGGATTGGTGGGGCAGGTCTGCTACTGACCAAAGCAGACGTCCACGGAAGCCGGGAACGCTGGATGCGAGTGACCTCAAGAGCGGTTCCATCGGCCAACACGGATTTGGGACTGGCGTCGGGGCTGCTTTCGGCGCACGATCACTGATCAGAGCCCGGACCGTGGCTTTTATCTCTGATGAGAACGCCGGTTGCGCTCCCGCCCGCTCAAACAGGGAGCAGCGCGATGCACCACGACCTCGACATCTTCAAGGATTCGGTATTTTGGCGAGCCCTAGTGATTGGCATCTTGCCGATCGCGGCCGCTGGGGCGTTTCTAGTCTGGCTGAAGTTCTAATGCGAGCCGAACTCTTCCGGGCTTGAGCCATCAAAAACACCAAGCATCCCCATCGTAACTCGGTGCTGGCAGCGCGTGCCAACACTCTGGTGGGAGCCCGACCTAGCCGCCCTAGGTCAGGCTTTTCCTTGGCACCGCACGAGTGGGTGTGACGCACGATCAACGGGAGGTCCTAATGGAATACCGTGGCGTCGAGTTCGCGGTCGTTCGGTCAATCACGAGGGACTGGCGCTGGTCAGTGATGGGCGATCACGAAGAGAAGGGAGGAGTCGCCCCTACACAGGCAGCCGCTATCAGCCACGCGCAGAGATGCATTGACCAGATACTCAAGGCTAGAATCCGCTTAGTCCGCGACCGCTATGACAATGGCCCTAGATGAACCAATTTGCTGTTTCCGCGTCTTACAAGAAAACATGCTGGGAATGCCTCATCGTGTCTCATCCAAACGAGCGCGTGGAACTCGCGATGCAGATTTTGGAGTGCCGCCGCAAACTGCGACGGGCGGGATGGGACGCCACTGCCGTGGAGGAAATAAAGGCGGCCATGAAGCGGTTCGAACAACAACTCCGCGAGCTAGACGAATAGGCGGCTGGCCAACGTGATCAGGGTTTTGTGGGACGAACCACTGGTGAGCTACCAGCGATCGAGGCCGCGTTGCTTATTTCTCGCACTTGGCCTGGCTTGAGATTCAAGGCCTCAATTTCCATGCGCTTCAGCCTGTTCGACAAGACTGCTGCGGTCCAACCCTCGGGGATGCTGTTGAGGACCAGCGTGAGCGCACCTTCATCCGAAGAAGCGGCGGCGACCCAAAGCTGATGTGTTCGATCATCGGTCGTGACACGCACCAGGTAGGCGACGGTTTGGGCCATGTCGTAGCACACTCGTTACTAAATTAAGTTTTCTTGGCTCGCTTCTCGAACTTTCCCCGCACTTCCGAAGGGACCTGCTCCTCGGCCTCCTTCGCCAGCCGCAATTCACGCAGCCTCGCCATATTCCGGCGAACGGCGATATCCCGTTTGGCTACTTCTTCTAGAGCGCGAGCCCCGTCCTCCCTGTCGACGCGTTGCCTATTGCTTTTAGCAAGCTGCTCCGGCGAGGGATCGGCTGTTTTCTTCGCCATCAGACGCGGAGATTTTCTGCACTGCTCTTGCCGCGCTTGCGATCTTCGACAACTTCGTAGGAAACCTTTTGTCCTTCTGCCAAGCCAGAGAGGCCCGCGCGTTCCACGGCGCTAATGTGCACGAACACATCGTTTCCACCATCATCCGGCTGAATAAAGCCAAAACCCTTGGTTGCATTGAACCATTTCACTGTACCGGTAGCCATGCGTGTTTCCTTCCCAATTGGTCCTACGGGCTTACCACATCCCCCGCCCCCGTACAGGGGAATGCTGTAAGCGGGGGAACCGCGGCGCCACGTTTCATCACGAAGGCTCGATATAGCGGAGATTAGCCGTGCGGTTTCGCCTTGGGGCCTGGCTCGATTGCATTCATTAACAGCGCGATGTTCGAGATATAGGCTCGGACCATCTCAAGGGCATCGTCCCGGCCAGCGCTTTCCGGAAGGGTGTTGGCCGTCGCGAGCATCTCCTCGGCCGTCGCCAGAAGCACCTTTAGATATTCAACGCTCATTTCCTTGCCTTAAGCCGGTAAATGCCGGCTTCAATTATGGCGAGATCGCCTCGATCACGCTCTATCGCAGCGCTCGTATCAATAGCTTGTAGTCCGGAAAGCGTTCTTATTCTCTGGCGACATTGTGCTCGCAGGTCCTGCAGGGAAACTCGGTCTCCCGACTTCACATAGGCGCTAACGATCCGGTTCATTGCCTCTGACAACGATTATCCCTTCTATGTAGTCGACCGCTGTTCCAGCGCGTGTTGGCGTATAAGTGGGCTTCCATCTTCCATCCCACCTAGGGTGGCGGCTTTCTTTTTTGTTGCGCAGTTGCCAACGTAGGGCAGGCGACGGCCGGTATCCCCTTATGACCCAATGCCGCATTGCAATCCCATCACAAAGCGTGCAATCAGCGCGCCCCTGCTTCGACATGTTCTTTCGTTCAAAGCTGTTTCGCCCGTGCCGTAATGTTCTGCCCAGATCGCCTATAGCAGTTGTTCGCCTTGGCGGCGACCCGTATTGAGACCGACGGAGGTTGTGAGCTTGCCCACCGACATCGATCAAGACGAGATCATGTATCCGGATCTCGTCCCGTTTCTGGCCGTCCACGCGGGCTGCATCGCAGCGATCTGGTCGAGCGTGAGTTGGCAAGCGATCGCAATTTGCTTCGTTCTATATTGGTTGCGCATGTTTGCGATAACCGGCGGATACCATCGGTATTTCTCGCATCGATCCTACTCGACAAGCCGGATATTTCAGTTCGTGCTCGCATTCCTCGCACAAAGCACAGCTCAAAAAAGCGTCCTGTGGTGGGCCGCGAAGCATCGCCACCATCATTTGCATTCAGATACCAAGCATGATGCGCATTCACCTAGGCACAGAGGCTTCGTGTACAGTCATGTCGGCTGGATCTTCTATCGACGAAACGATCCCACCGACTTGCGGAAGGTTTCCGATTTTGCTTCGTATCCGGAGTTGATGTGGCTGCACAAATTAGAGATTTTGCCGGCAATCGTGCTGGGAGCGATCTGCTTCCTGATTGCCGGATGGTCTGGGCTCGTGGTGGGCTTTCTCTGGAGCACTGTCCTGCTTTATCACGCTACATTCTGCATCAATTCGCTCGCACACGTTCGCGGCAGCAAGCGGTATGTGACGGGGGACGATTCCCGTAACAATTGGTTACTGGCTCTGCTCACGATGGGCGAGGGCTGGCACAACAATCATCACGCCTACCAGAGCAGCGCGCGGCAGGGCTTTCGCTGGTGGGAAATGGATGTGACCTATTATGTCCTGGTGGTGTTGTACTGGTTGGGGATTGTCTGGGATCTAAAAGCGCCGCCCGAGCAGGTTCTACGCAATGAACAGCGGCTTGGATCACGCGTCCTGAGACGAACGGCAGAGCAACTCGCCCAACGCTTTAATGCTGAGCATATCGCGCTCGCGATCAAATCGTCAGTTCATGAGTCCGAATTGACGTCCATCCAGGAGGCACTTTTGCTAGTGCGGCATCGGGCCGACTTAAATTGGAATTGGCATTTACCGAACATGCCGACGCGGGAGTTGCTCCTTGCCGAAGCACTGAACATGTTCCCGAAGACGATGTCCCTAGACGACATTGTTGACAGTGCCTACCAGCTTCTTGGCGAAGCCGTCGGCGCTCTGTTGTTCGTGCCACCGCCAAGGGTCGCAGCAGTTGTAAAACTGTCAGCTGATATGCATTAGCAATGCATTAGAGCGCGGAGCACTCCGTAGGTTCGCCAGGATCGTTATCGTTCAACGACGTTAGCCGACACGTCAGACACGCCTAAGGGAATAGCCAGTGTCGGCGATGGACCAAAGCGGACGTTCGCTACGGTGTATGCGCGCTTAACGGTCATTGCCAATGGAAGCCACTGTTTCGCAATTTCGCTGCAGGGCGCTGGGCCGTTTCTCCATGGGGCTCACGGTAGGCATTTGCCTCAGTTCCCGTTCTCGCGGGCTTCGGTGGCTGCCGAGCGCAATGGCGCGCAAGCGAAACCACCCGCAAGCCGACGCATGAGCGTCTGCGGCTGGATGGGCAGCGTCACCGTCGTGTTGTGCCTATGGCGATGGTCCGGGCGCACGTTGTGATTGACATGGCCGCGCAAGAGTGGTCACGTCGCTTCTACCGAACTAGATTGCCGTGAAGTAGTGCGGCTTGTTCGAGGCGGCGAAGATACGTCGTCACTATCATCCTCATCATCGCGACGAGATCTCCTGCGCAATTGGCTGCAGGCAGGATTGCCGCATTTCGCAGCCCAGCGAGGAGTTTCATTTGCAGGTACTTGTCCGCGACAACAATATCGATCAGGCGCTCCGTGTTCTCAAGAAGAAGATGCAACGGGAGGGAGTCTTCCGGGAAATGAAGCAACGACGCTCTTATGAGAAACCGTCCGAGAGAAAGGCGCGCGAAAAATCCGAGGCCGTTCGCCGCGCCCGCAAGCTCGCTCGGAAGCAGGCGATCAGGGAAGGATTACTACCAGCCCCTCCGAAAAAGAAGCTTCCAGAGCGCAAGCCGCCATTGCCGATCGTCACATGACAAGGACCCCGTTAGCGGCTGCGAAGGAGGCGGTTGCTCGCCGTCGCGCGCACAGTCGCTTGACGAGGACCCGCCAGCAAGACCACGTTGCTCACACGGTGGGGCCCGCTGCTTATTCAGACGTTAGCCCAAAACCACTGAGGTTTCCTAAGTTACTGACAAGGCTATCGCCGTGTCAGACCATCAACAAAAATCGCGAATTGAAGACCGGCGAAGACAGCTCAGCCTTCGCAGCCCGCACCATAGAAAGATCACGTCATGAGCAAACGCGAAAATGAAGCAAACGTGTTCCGCCCATCGGATAGTCCACTGACCGAATACGAAGAGGAGCAAAAGGCCCTGCGCAAGAACCTGGAACGGCTGAGGGCCGAACGGTTGGCGCGAGAGAAGGCGAAGTCAAAGGACACTTGAAAATAGGATCTGTCGCGCCAAGCCCGTACTATTGCTGCAGTACCAACTGACATCGCGCCGCACCCACGACGTCCGCTCAGGCCAATAAGCGACATTGCGCTATTCAATTGTCTCGTTGGCTGTTGCGACTTGCGCGGCAACAATTCCAGACCAAGTGAATACGCAGTCGGTTGTCTATCCGTCATGCTCCATGGTGGCCGGAGCACTGCGAAAGTCACTGATAAAATGAGAGTTGATCTTCTGTTACTACGCGCTCGATATTTTCTGACTTGCTCCTGATGCGGTATCTGATGCGTCCGTCCGCCTCGATCGGCATCTGTCGAATGATGGTATAGATCATCGGCGGGTCGGCTTCGGCGCGACCTTGCGGTCCCTGGCGCAAATGTTGAACGTCTTCGTTCAGCTTGTAGGCGTAAGACATGAGTTCGTCTCCAGGATTGGCGGCGTTGGGTTGAGGCGCGCCGGTCGGTGCACGCATGGCCCGGGGTCAGTCGCGAAAATCGATACTGCGCAGGATGATGCCGGGGGGAGTGCCCTCGAACGCGCCGGCCTGGAATTTGCGCGATGCGCACTGTTCGATTCGGTCGCGCAGCCTGAGGAATTGCTCTTCGCGCCGATCGTCCAGCGTCCATGCCACCTGTTCCAGTTCATCCATCGCCTTGTTGCTAACCGCGCAAGGAATCTCGTTTTCTCCGTCCATCATGGAGAACAGCATGACCATGCGGCCGAATTGAAAACCCCTGAGGGAACCGCGTTCCAACGTCATCCAGCCACCTTCGCTTGAGACCGGCGGATTGATCTCTGCCGAGAGCCGGGCAATGTTCGCCATGAACGCTGCCGCAAGAATCACGGTGATGCCTGTTATCGGGCGGCAATTCGGCCGCATATGGATTCAAGACGTAGCGCACCTTTGCTACGGCTTCAGGCCATGACGTGGCTGGCACTGACCGTGCGCCGTTTTCAGGTAAATAGCCACAGCTTTCTGCCGAATCGGACGCATTTGGAACGCGTCAGTCGCGCGGGATGAAGTCGACGTGGGGCCCCGGCTCGATAATGAACACGGCGAGGGTGGCGAGAACGCACGCCGCCGCGGCGACGGCCATCGCCATGTGGAAGCCTGAGAACAGCTGAGGACCGCCCTGCTGCAGGACGCCGCCGAGCAACGCGATGGCAAAGAGCGACCCGGCGCGAGAGACCGCGCTGTTGACACCAGACGCGGTTCCGGCGCGATCGGACTCGACGGAGGTGAGGACGAGAGTCGTCAACGGCGCGATCGTCAGGCTCATGCCCAGTGACAGCAACAGGATGGCGGGGAAGATGTCCGCCCAATAGGTCGCGTTCGAACCGACACGGAGCGTCATCGCGCATCCCAAGGCGACGACGGCGCCGCCGGCAAACAACGGCAAGCGCCGGCCGAACCCGCGGCAGAGCATGCCGGCGAGCGGCGAGACGACCGTGATCAGCACTTGCAGGGGAATGAAGGCGAGGCCCGCCAGCAGCGTCGGAAGATGCGCGCCCCGGATCATCACGAACGGGATCAAGGTTAGCATGGCCGTGAACGCTCCGTAGAGGAGCGCGGTGAACAGGTTGGCGCCGATGACCGACCGCGAGGCAAAGAGGGACAGGGGCAGCATGGCGTTGTCGCCTAATCGCCGTTCAGTCACGATCAGGCAGGCCAAGCCGCCGAGACCAACGATCAGGGTGACGAGCACCCAAAGGTTCAGACCGGAACCGTTGGTCAGGCTGGTCAGCCCCGCACCCAGCCCGCCGAACCCGACGGTCGAAAAGACCGCGCCACCGACGTCGACCCGGGCGTGGCTGGTCGGGGAGTCCCTGGGTATCCACACGGCGCCGACGGCCAGCGCGCCGGCGACTACGGGCAGCAGCATCAGAAAGGTCGTCCGCCAGGACCCGTGATCGAGGATAGCGCCGGCGATTGCGGGCGCGACGCCGCTGGCGACCGCCGCGGCGGCGGACCAGATTCCGACCGCACGGGCTTTCTTGTCGGCGGGAAAGGCCTGCCCGAGCACGGAAAGGCCGTTGGGCAGGATCAAGGCTTCGCCCAGGCCTTGCAGGAACCGCCCGGCGATGAGCGCGGCGAAACTCGGTGCGAAACCAATCGCGGTCGCGCTCAGGCCAAAGAGAGCGATCCCCGCGAGGAAGATCCGCTTCTGTCCAAACCGGTCACCCAGAGCGCCGGCGACCAAGGTCAGGGCCGCGAGCGGCAGCAGCTCGGCGTTCATCACCCACTGCAGCTCGAGCGGCGACAGGCGCATGTCTCGGCCAATCGCCGCGAGCGCGACCGTGACGACGGCGCTGCTGACGAACACGAGGCAGCTGCCCAGGCTCGACGCGGCGAGCACCTTGGTGCTGCCCTGCGCGCCGACGGCCTTAGGCTCAGAGAGCGCCAGACCGCCGTCGGTCAGGATCAGGGGCGCGCTGCTCACGACCCAATCCCTCAGGTTAGGTCGAGCGATTCGCGGCGCGCGAGCTCATTGGCCAGCAGCCTGAAGCCGAGCCGCCGTGTCCGTTCGCGGATCACTCCTCGCAACATCAATTCAACCTCAAGCAGACCCTCTCTAGGCCGCCGTCACTTGCAGCCCGCGCTGCACCGCCGGACGCGCGAGGCCGCGGTCGAGCCACGCCTTCACATGAAGAAAGCGGTCGAAGCCGACGAGCTCGCGCGCTTCGTAAAAGCCGATCAGATTGCGCACCCAGCCGAGCAGCGAAATATCGGCGATGCTGTAGTCAGCGCCCATCACCCAGTCGCGGCCCGCGAGCCGTTCGTCGAGGACACCGAGCAGCCGTGCTGATTCGGTTGCGTAGCGGTCGCGCGGGCGCTTGTCCTCATAGGCCTTGCCGGCGAATTTGTTGAAGAAGCCGACTTGGCCGAACATCGGCCCGACTCCGCCCATCTGCCACATCACCCACTGGATCGTTTCGTAGCGGGTGTTCGGATCGGCCGAGATAAATTGTCCCGTCTTGTCGGCAAGATAGAGGAGGATCGCGCCCGATTCGAACAGCGCGAGCGGCGTGCCGCTCGGCCCGTCGGGGTCGTAGATTGCGGGAATCTTGCCGTTGGGGTTGAGCGCGAGAAAGGCCGGGTCGTGGCTTTCGTCCGCCATGATGTCGATCCGGTGCGGCTCGTAGGCGAGGCTCGTTTCCTCAAGCATGATGCCGACCTTCACCCCATTGGGCGTCGGCGCGGAAAAGAGTTGCAGCCGATCAGGGTACTGCGCCGGCCAGCGCGTGAAAATCTGATGATCGAGCGTCACTTTCTTCCTCCTAGATGAGCGGGCCGAGCTGTAGGGACATGGCCGAATCTTCCGCCTGGATGCGTGCCGAGACGATCGCCACGCATCCAATAGGCAACGATGATCCACGAGGAGGGCGGAACCGCTCGCCGTCCCCCGAGTCCTCACGGACGAACGCGGATGATCGTCTTCCCGTTGATCCGCTTGGTCGGGTTGAAGGCGGCGACGGCATCGTCGAGGGCCGAGACGTTCCCGATGTTCGTCCGCAGTCGTCCGTCCCGCACCCGCTGGACGATCTCACTCAGTTGGGCACGATCGGACTCGACAACGAAGTCGACCGCCAGGCCGTCGGCGGGCCGTGCCTCGCTCGG
>Ga0081540_1002832_pt1 | contig 14047 bp, 11 predicted proteins | sample TabmetS2T1R1_FD_71024 | JGI IMG/M metagenome (GOLD analysis project Ga0081540, IMG submission 71024) | Tabebuia heterophylla rhizosphere microbial communities from the University of Puerto Rico - S2T1R1 | ecosystem: Host-associated > Plants > Roots > Rhizosphere ... | reverse complement strand
CCAGCGTGCGCACCCCCCAGCCCGAGTAGAGGTCCCGGCCCATCAGGTGGTCCACCACCGACCCGGCGCGCTCAGGCGGCACGATCCCGCTCCACAGCAGGTGCCCGATGTTCGAGGACAGGGAGTCCACCTGCGCACCGTCCGCGTCGAGAGCCAGGGCGTAGTACCCGCCGTCGGCGACCCAGAAGTCACGGTTGAACCGCTCCTTGAGCTCGCGCGCCTCCCGCTCCAGCCGGTCCGCGTACGCCGGGTCGTTCCAGAAGTTGCGGGCCAGCCGAGCACCGCGGCACTTCGCGTCGTAGGCGTAGCCCTGCAGCTCGCAGGTGGCCCTCGGGAACCCGGGCAGCCGCCCGTCCTTGTAGGAGATGGAGTTCCAGGAGTCCTTCCAGCACTGGTTGGCCAGGCCGGTCTCCTCGATGCGTGGCCGGTAGTAGACGTAGCCGTTGCCCATCAGGTCGGCGTACTCGTCGATCCAGGCCAGCGCCGCCCGGGCCTCCAGCTCGAACTCGCGCACCAGGTCGGCGTCGCCGGTCCACAGCTCGTACTCGTCCAGCAGCACCACGAACAGCTGGGTGGCATCCGCCGTCCCGTAGTAGGGCGACTGGGGCCGCGTCTCGAAGGCGGTCAGCTCGCCGTAGCGCAGTTCGTGCACGATCCGGCCGGGGTCCTCGTCCCGGAAGTCATCCGAGCGGCTGCCCTGCCAGGACGCCAGTACCCGGATCGTGGTCGTGGCCAGCTCCGGCGCGAACGGCAGCGCCTGCAGGCTCGTCAGGATGCTGTCCCGGCCGAACATGGACATGAACCAGGGCAGGCCCGCGGCGGGCAGGCTGTGCTCACCGGCGATGGCCGGCGAGAACCGCAGCGCGGCGAGGTCGACCAGGCTACGCCGGTACGTGCGGTGGAGCTGGTCGTCGTCGGACTCCAGCCTCGGCGCGTCCGCGATCCAACGGTCCAGGTTGTCCCGCATGTCGGCGTTCTTGCGCTCCCCGACGCGTCCCACAGACGGACCGCCGAACCGGTTGGGGAGGACCGCGGCGACGTCGAGCTGGGTGCTCCACTCGCCGCCGGGAGCCAGGCGCACGGTGAGAGTGAGCCCGTGCTCGTCGATGTCGGCCGGCTCGGTCGAGGAGATCATCGTCTCCCGGCGGAAGTCCTCACGCCGGTACCCGAGCAGGAGCCGGCCGTCGTCGATCTCGTGGTAGTAGTCGCCGGTCTTGGCCATCGCGTCCTTGACCTCGAACAGGTCGGCGAAGTCGCTGCCGACCTCCATCCGTACCGTGAATTCGCAGTCCTGCTCGGCGTGGTTGAGCACGCTCAGCTCCTCGGCAAGGCCGGAGCCCAGCGTGCGGCGCCGGATGACGGAGACCTCGGAGTCGCTGTAGACCGTCCCGGTCGCCGGTACCAGAAAGAACTTCGCCTCGAAGTACTGCAGGTCGTCGTAGGACAGCGGGGTCAGCCGCTGGCCGTTGATGGTCAGCCGCCACAGCGAGAGGTGGCGGGTGTCGAAGGTGAACAGGCCGCTCGGGTCGGTGGAGGAGGCGTCGATGTCGCCGGCCGTGTCGCTGACCACGAAGGTGTTGCCGTCGAGGATCTTCACTTGTTTGTCGGACACCGGGTCACCGCCCCGCCGGCTCGGCCTGTGCCACCGGCTCCGACTGGGCTGTCTGCGCGCGGTCCGGGAACAGCCGCTGGAAAACGACCAACGCCTCGCCTTCGCCGCTGAACCCGGACTGGCCGCGCAGCAGCGTCGACATCGGGTTGTTGCGGCCGAGGATCGTGTCGACCAGGGTCTGGCGCTCCTGCCTCACGAGGCACCGCGCCGGTGCCTCGCCGTGGCGCACCTTGACCTTGCCCCGGTCGATCCCCACCCACCAGTGGTCGCTGGCCTCGCCGTCCAGGATCTCCCATTGGATGTCCGAGACGGTGTGCCCCAGTATGGGCTCGTAACCTCGCCGGGCCAGCCCGTCGAAGAAGATCTCGATCGGATCGCTCATGGACTTACGGTCCGGTGCGCCCGGGTGAGCGGGTACCGCCCGGGCCGGGTGAACCCCGCCGGGCGCGGCCGCCCAGCTCAGTTCGCCCAGCTCAGTTAGCGCGCTCCCGGTCGTACGCCTCGCGGGACGCGGCGATGTTCTCCCGGTGCCGCTCCGCCCAGGTGGTCAGCGTGACGAGCGAGTCGTAGAGCTCCCGCGCCATCGGCGTGGCCGTGTACTCCACCTTGGGCGGCACCGTCGGGTAGACCGTGCGCACGAGCAGCCCGTCGCGCTCCAGGTTGCGCAGGGTCAGGGTGAGCATCCGCCGGCTGATGCCCTCGATGCCGCGCTCCAGCTCGGTGAACCGGACGGGGCCTTCGCTCACCGCGACCAGGATGCCGATGCTCCACTTGCCGCCCACCCGGTCGAGCACCTGGCGGACCGTGCAGGCCGGATCCTCGTCGTGAATTGTGACGCAGCCCGGCTCCCTGACCTCGGTGGTAACGCCGGTGTTCCTCTGGGACATCAAACTGCCTCCTTACCGATGACCCGATAGTCACACAGGATGGGACCTGTTACAAGTCGTGTACCTATGGAGGTAGGGGCCGTGGTCCGCAGCAGAACACTCGCGCTGGTCGTCCTGTGCGCCGGGGCGCTGATGGTCATCCTCGACCAGACCATCGTCAATGTGGCGCTCCCGTCCATCCGCGCCGACCTGGGCTTCTCACAGTCCGGCCTGGCCTGGGTGGTCAACGCCTACATGATCCCGTTCGGCGGCCTGCTGCTGCTGGCCGGCCGGCTCGGCGACCTTGCCGGCCGCCGGCTGGTCTTCCGGCTCGGCCTGGCCGTGTTCACTGTCGCCTCGTTGCTGTGCGGCCTGGCGGCCTCCGGCTGGGAACTGGTGGCCGCCCGGTTCCTGCAGGGCGTCGGCGGCGCGCTCAGCTCGTCCGTGGTACTCGGCATGATCGTCGCGATGTACCCCGAGCCGCGCGAGCGGGCCAGGGCGATCGGCGTGTTCAGCTTCGTCGGCGCGGCCGGCGCGTCCATCGGGCTGATCCTCGGGGGAGTGCTGACCCAGGCGGTCAACTGGCACTGGATCTTCTTCGTCAACGTGCCGGTCGGAGTGGTCGCCGTGCTCGCCACCGGCCGGGTCGTCACCGCCGACCGGGGAACCGGGCTGCGGCGGGGCGCGGACGTCGCCGGAGCGCTGCTGGTCACCGCCGCGCTCATGCTCGGTGTGTACGCCATCGTGACCGCCCCGGACCACGGCTGGGGCTCCCCGGTCACGGCCGTCGTGGGCGCGGCCGCGCTCGCTCTGCTCGCCGGGTTCCTGGCCCGCGAGGCGACCGCCGACCGCCCGCTGCTGCCGCTGCGCCTGCTCGGTACCCGCGCCACCGGCGGCGCCAACCTCGTCCAGGCGATGATGATCGCCGGCATGATGGGCTTCCAGTTCATCTTCGCCCTGTACCTGCAGCGCCAGCTCGGGTACCGGCCGGCCCAGGTGGGCGCCGCCTTCCTGCCGATCGCGGGCGGCATCGGGGCGCTGTCGCTGCTCGTGTCGCCCAGGGTCAACGCCCGGTTCGGTGCCCGCCCGGTGCTGCTGGCCGGGCTTACGCTGATCGCGGCCGGGCTCGGACTACTGTCGCGGGTACCGGCGCATGCCGCGTTCGTCGCCGACCTGCTGCCCGTCGTGCTGCTGCTCGGCGCCGGGGCGGGACTGGCCCTGCCGGCGGTGGTGATGCTGGCCATGTCGGCCGTCGGCCAGGCCGATGCGGGGCTGGCCTCCGGGCTGGTCAACACCGGCCAGCAGGTGGGCGGCGTGCTGGGCATCTCGGTGCTTGCCACGCTCGGCTACCACCACGCCTTCGCGACCGGCGCCGGGCTGGTGCTCGGCGCGCTGGTGGTGGCGCTCGCGGTGCTGCCGAGGGGCAGTGGCACGCGGCAGGTCAGCGGCACGCGGCGGGGGAGCGGCGGCGAGCCCCGATCGGCCGGGCCGTGGGACGGTGTGGTTACCTCGGCGGCGACGACCGAGGGGGCATCCACATGACAGTGACCACGTTCGGGGTGGTGGGCAGCGGCTGGCGCGGCCGGTTCTTCCTGCGGCTGGCCGCGGCGTTGCCCGACCGCCTCCGCGCGACCGGCGTGGTGACCCGCAGTGCCGAGGCGGGCGCCCGGGTGCGCGAGGAGTGGGGCGTCCCGGACTTCCGCTCGACCGCCGACCTGCTGGCCCACGAGCGGCCCGACTACGTGGTTGTCGCCGTGCCGTGGCCGGTGACCCCGGAGGCCACCCGGGAACTGGTCGAGCAGGGGGTCCGGGTGCTCGCCGAGACCCCGCCCGCGCCCGACCTCGACGGGCTGCGGGCACTGTGGGCCGCGGTGGGCGCCAGCGGGCTGGTCCAGGTGGCCGAGCAGTACCTGCTGATGCCCGGCCACGCGGCCCGGCTCGCGGTCGTCCACAGTGGACTGATCGGCGAGCCGACGTCGGTACAGGTCTCCTCGACCCATCTCTATCACGCGGTGTCGATGATGCGGGGCCTGCTCGGCGTCGGGCACCGGTCGGCCGCGGTGCACGCCCGGGCGTTCACCGCGCCGCTGGTGGACCCGTTGACTCCGCAGGGCTGGACCGGCGACGAGCGGCCGAAGCCGGCCCGCACGACGCTGGCGACCATCGACTTCGACGGCGCCGTGGGCCTCTACGACTTCACCGACAACCAGTGGTGGAACCCGCTGCGTACCCGTCGGATCGTGGTCCGCGGCTCGCTCGGCGAACTGGTCGACGACCGCGTGGTCCGGATGCTCGACCCGACCACGCCGGTCGAGTCGGTGCTGCTGCGCCGGCAGACCGGGTGGGATCTCAACCTGGAGGGGTTGGACCTCAAGCACATCAGCCTCGACGGCGCGGTGGTCTACCGCAACCCGTTTGTTGGCAGCGGCCTGTCCGACGACGACCTGGCGGTGGCCGACATCGCCGAGCGCACCGGCGCGTGGGCGCGGGGCGAGGCCCCGCCGCCCTACCCGCTGGCCGAGGGCTGCCAGGACCACCTGATCTCGCTGGCCATCGAGGAGTCCATCACGACCAGCGCCGCGGTGACCACGACGGTCGAGGACTGGGCGAGTTAGGCCGCCGGCGGGCGCGGCCCACCGCCGGACCCACAGGGTGGCCGGCCCGCGCCGACCGCGGACCGGCCACCCCGCCCTCCTACTCCGTCATCCGGTGTACTGCACGAACACCTTGGTGTACGCGTAGGCGGACTGGGACACCCCGCTGCACGAGTCGCCGTCCGTGGTGCTGCCGCCGCACTGCCGGTCGCGGTTGATCGACCAGAACGTCAGCCGGGCGATGTGGTGCTGCTGCGCGTAGGCCAGGATGGTCTGGAAGTCGGCGATCGACACGGTCTCGTCCGACTCGTCGGTCTTGCCGTTCATGGACGAGATGCCGATGTGCGCGTAGGCCACCGTGTCGGAGTACCCGTAGGCGCTCTTCACTTTCGCCTTGAGCCCGTCGGCCGCCGTCTTCGTCACGTTGCCCATGGTGCCGCTGTGGCTGCCGAAGTCGAACGGCATGATCGTCCAGCCGTCGACCGCGAGCCCGGCCGCGGCCCCCTTGTTGATGAGGTCGGTACCGTCGGAGTCCGGCCCGCTCGGGGTCGTCCCGAACGTCACGTACTCCTTGATGCCCGGGTTGTTGGTCTTGATGATCTTCAGCGCGTCGATGACCCGCTGGCGCACCGACGCCGTACCGGCCTCGGACGCCTCGATGTCGATGTCGATCGCCTTCAGCTTGTAGGCGGTGATGACCTTCTGGTAGGCGCCGGCCAGCGCCGAGGCCGACGAGCAGTGCTCGCCCAGCTTGTTGCCGCTGTACCCGCCAAAGGAGACCACCACGTCGCCGCCGGCGCCCCGGATCGCGTTGATCTTCGACTGGTCGTCGCCACCGGTCAGCGGCCGGGAGCCGTCCCACAGCGGGTTGCACCCGCCGTCGGAGAGCATGAACGCCAGGGTGAAGAACTTGATGCCGGTCGCCGACATGACGCTGGTCGGGTTCTGCGGGCTGCCCCAGCCGAGGTACTCGTAGGGCGCCACGGCCATGCTCGCGCCGCCACCGCCGGTCGGGGTCGGGCTCGGTGACGGGCTCGGGCTGGTCGGCGGCCCGGTCGTGACGGTGCCGCCCGGCACGGTGAGCTTGTCCACGTTCGGCCCGCCGTTCGCGGTGGTCGCCGTCGCCCGGATCAGATTGGTACCGGCGGCCAGCGGCAGCGTGATCGTCGCGTCCGCCCAGGTGTCCCAGTTCGCGGTCGCCGGAAAGGACACTCCCGAGGCCGCGACGGCGCCGTTGACGCTGATGTCCATCGGGCGGTCGACCGCCGTGCCGTTGGCGTACCGCAGCACCACGCCGACGCTGCCGGCCGACGGTACGCTGACCGTCCACTGGACGTACGAGCCGGTGACGTTGGTGTAGTCCACGAAGCCCGTGCCGGTGAACCCGGTGTGGTTGTTGGCGACCGTGCCCTGCGAGATGGTCGCGTCCTCGGCCTGGTAGACGGCCGACGGACCGCTTGCCGTGACGTCCACGTCGACGTAGTCCACGTTGGGGCCGCCGTTGGCGGTCGTCGCGGTGGCCCGGATCGTGTTGGACCCGGCGTTCACCGCCGCGCTCAGCGTCTTGTTGGCCCAGGTGTCCCAGTTCGCCGTCGGCGGGAAGGACACCCCGGCGGCCACCACGACACCGTTGACGCTGATGTCCATCGGGCGGTCGACGGTCGTCCCGTTGGCATAGCGCAGCGTGATGCCCGCGGTACCGGCGGAGGCGGCGTTGACCGTCCACTCCACGGAGGAGCCGGTGACGTTGGTGTAGTCGACGAAGCCGCTGCCGGAGAACCCGGTGTGGTTGGTGGCCACCGTGCCCTGCGAGATCGTCGCGTTCTCCGCCTCGTACCGGGTGGCCGCCGCGTTGGCCGGCAGTGCCAGGGGTACCAGGGCGGTGGCCACTGCCGCGACCGCCGCCAGCGGTACCCACCGTCGTGGCGAGCGCCACGAGCTGAGTCTCATTGCCTTGCTTCTCCTTTCGAACCGGGGGACGGCCGGCCGGATGTCCACAGTGGACAGGTCCACGGTGGACAGCCCGCGCGGCCGGAGGAAAGAGCCGGCGTCAACAGATCGTGACGATGGAGATCCGCAATCGTTAGGAAGGCTTCCTGACGATTGATAGGGATAGGACCACCGGCCGTGGCGGTGTGTCAAGGCTTAGGCGCCCGTCAATCTCGACAGACAGGTTAGCGGCGTTGCCGGGCGCCGGACAGCACGCGCCCGGACGGCGGGCCCTCCCTTCCGCGAGGCGGAAGCGCGATGGCAACCGCGGCCCGATCGGCGGGGCTACGATCCGCGGTGAGGGTCGTCGCCGACTGATCGCGGGGAGCCGCAATGGTGTTCGTCGATCTCGTCATCGCCGTGCTGGGGCTGGGCGCCGTCGGCGTCGCGGCCGGGGCGCGTGTGGTGAAGCAGTGGGAGCGGGGACTCGTGTTCCGGTTTGGCCGGGTGCGCGACGGGCTGCGCGGACCGGGGCTGACGCTGGTCATCCCGGGCGTGGACCGGCTGCGCCGGGTCAACCTGCAGATCGTCACCATGCCGGTACCGGCGCAGGAGGGCATCACCCGGGACAACGTGACGGTCAAGGTGGACGCGGTCGTCTACTTCAAGGTCGTCGATCCCGTACGGGCCGTCGTCAACGTTCAGAACTACCACTTCGCCGTGCTGCAGGTGGCGCAGACCTCGCTGCGCTCGATCATCGGCAAGAGCGAGCTGGACGACCTGCTGTCCGACCGGGAGCGGCTCAACCAGGGCCTGGAGATGATGATCGACAGTCCCGCGCTGGACTGGGGCATCCACATCGACCGGGTGGAGATCAAGGACGTCGCGCTGCCCGAGTCGATGAAGCGGTCGATGTCGCGGCAGGCCGAGGCGGAGCGGGAGCGGCGCGCCCGGATCATCTCGGCCGAGGGCGAGCTGCAGGCCTCGCACAAGCTGGCCGAGGCGGCGTCGGTCATGGCCGACACGCCGGCCGCCCTGCAACTGCGCCTGCTGGAGACCGTCGTCGAGGTGGCCGCCGAGAAGAACTCCACGCTGGTGCTGCCGTTCCCGGTGGAGCTGCTGCGCTTCCTGGAACGGTCGACCGGGGCGGCACCCGCCGGGGCGCCACCCGCCGCCCCGCCGGCCGCCGGGTCCCAAGTGGTGCCGCGGCAGCCGGCCGAGGTCCAGCCGGCCGAGGTGCGACCGGCCGAGGTCGAGCCGACCGCTCAGGAATGAGCGGGAGTCGGTGACCCGGAGGCCGGCACGCCGGTCGCGTCGCCCGCGACCCAGTCCGGATGCTGGATGACGAACTGGCCGACCGTGTCGTCCCGAGCGGAATCGAACAGCGCCAAGCTGTCGTCGTCGAGGATCTCGAACGCCTGGCCGCCGACGTACTCTGTGTTGAACTGGCCCCCGTTGGTTTTCAGCATGACCAGGGAGCCGGGCGAGATCCCCTTGAGGTTGAACAGCCAGTCGGTCACCGAGTAGCCGCCGCCGTCGAAAGTCAGGGTGTTCGCCGCCGAGCGGAGCACGGAGTCCAGCCGCAGCGGGTTGGCCAGCACCCCGAGGCTGGTCAGCTTCTTCGCCACCGCCTTGAGGAACTGCTGCTGGTGGCGCTCGCGGCCGTAGTCACCGTCGGGCAGCAGCTCGCGCTGGCGCACGTAGTCCAGCGCCTCCCAGCCGGCCATGTGCTGGCAGCCCACGTCGTAGACCTGCGCGCGGACGCCGTAGATCTTCCTCGGGGTGTAGTCGGGCGGGACGATGTCGTAGGGCGGCGTCTCCTTGCCGTTGGCGTCCCAGCCGACGTGCACCGACGTGGTCTTCTCGTCCACGCACATGTCGACGCCGCCCAGGGCGTCGACCACCGACGTGAAGCCGTTGAAGTTGATGATCGCCCCGGCGTTGAAGCTGATCCCGGTCAGGTCCTTGAGGGTCAGCGCGAGCAGCTCGAAGCCGCCCTGGCGGCCGCCGCCGTTGAGCCAGCCGTAGGCGAACGCGGCGTTGATCTTGTCGGTGCCGCCGCGGTACCCGGTCTTGGGGTAGGCGGGGATGTGCACCCGGCTGTCCCGGGGCACCGAGATGAGATAGGCGCCCTCGTGGTTGGCGGGGACGTGCAGGATGATGATCGAGTCGGCGCGGGCGCCGTCGCTGGGCGCGTTCGTCCGCTCGTCGATACCGACCAGCAGCAGGTTGAGCGGGCCGTCGATGGAGGCGGGCACCGGCTCGCCGCCGCCGGTACCGCTGACCGGCGCCGTGGCCTGCGCCCCGCCCAGCAGATGCTCCTGGTGCACGCTGCCGGTGTACCGGTCGAGCAGCAGCTTGCCGGCGACCAGGCCGGTCAGGCTGCCCACCAGGAGCAGCACGCCGACAGCGACCAGGGCGCGCGCCCACAGCGGGGTGCGGCCGCGGTCGACCGGCGGCGGGGCCTGCGGCTCGACCTCGTCGCCGGCCTTGTCGCCGGCCGCGGCCGGCGGCCGGGCCACCACCGTGGTGCTGGCCGCCTCGAGGTCCGGTGACGTGCTGTCGGCAGGGTCCGGTGGCGCGGTGTCGGCCGGGGTGTCCGGGTCGTCGGCGGCCTCCGTGTCCGTCGACGGCTGCTCGGGTTCCTCCGGTGGGACTTCCGCCTCGGCGGCGGGTGGGAGCTCGTCGGGAGCGATCTCGTCAGGTGCGGTCTCGTCGGGTGGGCTGGGGCTGGAGTCTTCTGGCACGTGATCCCTCGGGGGGCAGGCGGCGGTCGACTGTGCGGAGTTGCGCCCGGCCAAGGTACCGCGCCCAGCTCAGAGCCGCCTGACAGGCGCCGGCTGCGGCCGGTCGGGGCTTGTCCGACAATCTTCCGGGGGCGATTCTTTATCCTGTACCGACAGCAGACACGCACGCACGACCGTGATCGGGGGATTGGTCAGGAATGACGGCGCACCACGCCGAGCAGGACGGTCAACGGTCGACCGGCGACGACCGGCTGCGGGCCGCCGACGAGGACCGTCAGTGGGTAGCCGACCGGTTGCGCGCCGCGCTCGACCAGGGCCGGCTGCGCCTGGCGGAGTATGACGAACGGCTCCGGCTGGCCTACCAGGCGCAGACCTATGCCGAGCTGAACCTGCTGCTGGACGACCTGCCGCCGGCCATCGTCGGCGGGACGGTCGCGGTCACCCAACAGCACCATCCGCACATACCGGCCGGATCGCAGCTCGCCGCGCCCGAGGTCGCGGACACCGGGGTCGGCATGCCCACCGCGCTGGTCGTGTTGTGGATCATCTGGGCCGGTGTGGTCGGCATCAACCTCGTGGCCTGGCTGCTGGTCATGGCCGGCAACGGCGAGTGGGTATACCCGTGGCCGGCCTGGGTCGCCGGCCCGTCCGGGGTCGCGCTGCTCACCGTCACGGTGGGCGTCCAGGAGATCCGCCGAAACCGCCGGAGGAACCGACCGCCCGCCAGGGGTTAACGTGTGCCGATGACGGCAACCGAGGCCGGCGCGGCCTTCCGCGCGGCGCGTGACTTCCTGCTGGCCAACCGCAACGACTACGCGGCCGCGTACGCCGGCTTCCAGTGGCCCGAGCTGGGCGAGTTCAACTGGGCGCTGGACTGGTTCGACGTCATCGCGCAGGGCAACGACTCGCCCGCGCTGTGGATCGTCGAGGAGGACGGCTCGCAGCGGCGGCTGTCGTTCGCCGAACTGTCGGCCCGCTCCAACCGGGTGGCCAACTGGCTGCGCGGGCACGGCGTCGCCCGCGGCGACCGGCTGCTGCTGATGCTCGGCAACCAGGTCGAGCTGTGGGAGACGATCCTGGCCGCCATGAAGCTCGGTGCCGTGCTGATTCCGGCCACCCCGCTGCTGGGCCCGGCCGACCTGCGCGCCCGCGTCGAGCGCGGCCGGGCGCGGCACGTGGTCACCGGCTCGGCCGACGCCGCGAAGTTCGCCGACGTGCCGGGGGAGTACACGAGGATCGTGGTCGGGCCGGCGGCCGAGGGCTGGCTGTCCTATGTGGACGCCGACGGCTCGCCGGCCGACTTCATTCCGGACGGGCCGACCCGGGCGGACGACACGCTCCTGCTCTACTTCACGTCGGGCACCACAGCACAGCCGAAGCTCGTCGAGCACACCCACGCCTCCTACCCGGTGGGGCACCTGTCCACGATGTACTGGATCGGCCTGCGCCCCGGCGACGTCCACCTGAACATCTCCTCGCCGGGCTGGGCCAAGCACGCGTGGAGCAACGTCTTCGCCCCGTGGAACGCGCAGGCGTGCGTGTTCATCCACAACTACACCCGGTTCGACGCGGCCCGGCTGATGCACGAGATGGACCGCTGCGGGGTGACCAGCTTCTGCGCCCCGCCGACCGTGTGGCGCATGCTCATCCAGTCCGACCTCGGGCTGCTCAAGCAGCCGCCGGTCAGCGTCGTCGGCGCGGGGGAGCCGCTCAACCCCGAGGTCATCGAGCAGGTGCGCCGGGCGTGGGGCGTGCTGATCCGCGACGGCTTCGGGCAGACCGAGACGACGGTACAGGTGGCCAACACGCCGGGGCAGCCGGTCAAGCCCGGCTCGATGGGCCGGCCCACCCCGGGGTACCGGGTGGCGCTGATCGACCCGGCGACCGGTGAGCCGGCCGACGAGGGGGAGATCTGCCTCGACCTGTCGCGGCGCCCGCTCGGCCTGATGGTCGGGTACCACGGCGACCAGGAGCGCACGGCGCAGGCGTTGGCGGGCGGCTACTACCACACCGGTGACATCGCCTCGCGCGACGACGAGGGGTACCTGACCTATGTCGGCCGGGCCGACGATGTGTTCAAGGCGTCGGACTACCGCATCTCGCCGTTCGAGCTGGAGAGCGTGCTGATCGAGCACGAGGCGGTGGCGGAGGCCGCGGTCGTGCCGTCACCGGACCCGGTGCGGCTGGCGGTGCCCAAGGCATATGTCGTGCTGGCCGCCGGCTGGGCGCCGACGCCGGAGACCGCGCAGGCCATCTTCGCCTTCAGCCGCGCCAACCTCGCGCCGTTCCAGCGCATCCGGCGGCTGGAGTTCGCCGAGTTGCCGAAGACCATCTCCGGGAAGATCCGCCGGGTCGAGCTGCGCGCGAGCGAGCGGGACAAGCACGCCGACGCCGAGGCCCGCCCGGCCGGCGAGTACCGCGAGGAGGACTTCGCCGCGCCACGCGAATGAGCCGCTCGGATGACCTGAGCGTTACCGGCTTGTGTCTAGCGCGGCGTTAACTAACACCGTAAGTTTGTCGGCAACAGACGCCCGCCGTGCACCGCCGCCCGGGATAGAGCGTGATGTCGATGGCCGTGACACCCCCGTCCGGGACCGATCCGGACGGCGAGAGATCCGGCCTCATCCTGCGCGGGATCGCCGTGCGCTTCGGCGGGCTGGTCGCCCTCGACGACGTCTCGATGCGCGTGGCACCGGGCAGCGTCGTCGGCGTCATCGGACCCAACGGGGCCGGCAAGACGACCCTGTTCAACGTGGTCTGCGGCTTCGTGCGCCCGCGCTCCGGCGGCATGACCTGGTCCGGCGCCCCCCTGCGCCCCCGGCCGCACCGGCTGGCCCGGCTCGGCATCGCGAGGACCCTGCAGGGTGTCGGGCTGTTCGACGGCCTCACCGTGCTGGAGAACGTGATGGTGGGCGCGACGGCGTCGGCCCGCACCGGCTTCGGCGCCAACCTGCTCGCCGCGCCGCGCGCCGACCGTGACGAGCGGGAGCTGCGCCGCGCGGCCGTCGAGTGCCTGTCCGAGCTGGGCGTGGCGGACACCGCGGCCCGCCGCCCGGACAGCCTGCCCTACGCGGTGCGCAAGCGGGTCGCCCTGGCCCGGGCGTTGGTCAGCCGGCCCCGCCTGCTGCTGCTGGACGAGCCGGCCGGCGGCCTGGGCGCCGAGGACATCGACGAGTTGGCCACTCTCATCCGCACCCTGCCGTCCACATCGGACGGTGGCCGCGCGGTGATGCTGGTGGAGCACCACATGGACCTGGTGACCCGGGTCTGCGACCACATCGTGGTGCTCGACTTCGGCCGGGTCATCGCCGCCGGTACGCCGGAGGAGATCCGGGACGATCCGGCGGTGGCCGACGCCTACCTGGGCACCGCGGCAGAGGCAGCGTCATGAGCGCCATGCTCGAGGTCGAGGGGCTGACCGCCGGGTACCACGGGGTGCCCGTCCTGCACGGCGTCGACCTGCGGGTACCGGCCGGCACGATCTGCGCGGTGCTGGGTGCCAACGGTGCCGGCAAGACGACCCTGCTGCGCGCGCTGTCCGGGCTGATCCGGCCGTCCACGGGCCGGGTCGTGTTCGACGGGGCCGACCTCGCGGACCTGCCCACCGAGCGGCTGGTCCACCGGGGCATCGGCCACGTGCCCGAGGGCCGTGGCGTGATCGCCGAACTCAGTGTCGAGGAGAACCTGATGCTGGGCGGCGCCTGGCGCCTGGACTGGGCCGGCGTGTGGGGTGCCGGTCGGGTCCAGCTACGCCGGGACGTCGCCGAGGTGTATGAGCTGTTCCCCCCGCTGTTCGCCCGCCGGCGGCAACCGGGCCACCAGCTGTCCGGCGGCGAGCGGCAGATGCTCGCGCTGGGCCGGGCGCTGGTCGGCCGTCCCCGGTTGCTGCTGCTCGACGAGCCGTCGCTGGGCCTCGCGCCCCGGGTCGTCGCCCAGACCATGGCGCTGCTGCGCCAGTTGCGCGACGAGACCGGCCTGACCGTGCTGCTGGTCGAGCAGAACGTGCGCAGCGCGTTGTCAATCGCCGACCAGGGCGTCGTCATGTCGCTGGGTCGGGTGGTGGCCGCCGACGACGCCGGGGCCCTGGCCGACGACGCCGACCTCCGCCACGCCTACCTGGGGTTCTGATGGACCGCTTCCTTTTCCTCACCGTCGACGGGCTGTCCCACGGAGCGGTGTACGCCGCCTTCGCGCTCGCGCTGGTGCTCATCTGGCGGGGCACCCGGATCGTGAACTTCGCCCAGGGCGTGCTCGCGGTCGCCACCTCCTACCTCGCATACACCGTCACCGGCCGGTCCG
>Ga0081540_1002831_pt1 | contig 14047 bp, 17 predicted proteins | sample TabmetS2T1R1_FD_71024 | JGI IMG/M metagenome (GOLD analysis project Ga0081540, IMG submission 71024) | Tabebuia heterophylla rhizosphere microbial communities from the University of Puerto Rico - S2T1R1 | ecosystem: Host-associated > Plants > Roots > Rhizosphere ... | reverse complement strand
CGCGGACATCCACGAGGGGCTCGAGTCGACGATCGTGATGATGGGCCACAAGCTCAAGCACACGAAGATCAAGATCGTGCGCGACTACGACAAGACGCTGCCGAAGCTCACGATGCACGGCTCCGAGCTCAACCAGGTGTGGACGAACCTGATCCACAACTCGATCCAGGCGCTCGGCGAGACCGGCACGATCACCATTCGCACGAGCCGCGACGGCGACTGCGTGAAGGTCGACGTCGGCGACGACGGGCCGGGCATCCCCGCGGAGAACCGCAGTCACATCTTCGAGCCGTTCTTCACCACCAAGGGGGTCGGCAGCGGCACCGGCCTCGGCCTGGACACCTGCCGCCGCATCATCGAGGACCGCCACCGCGGCTCGATCTCCTTCGACAGCGGTCCCGGCGGGACCGTGTTCCACGTCTGGCTTCCCTTCGACAACACTGCACGCTGATGCCCACCTGCACTCACCTGGACACGATCGAGATCACCGAGCTCCCCGAGTCGACCGACGGCTGCGAGGACTGCCTGCGCATGGGCGGCAAGTGGCTGCACCTGCGCATCTGTCTCAACTGCGGCCACGTCGGCTGCTGCGACAGCTCGCCGAACAAGCACGCGACCGCGCACGCACGCAGCACCGACCATCCGATCATCCGCTCGCTGGAGCCGGGCGAGGACTGGTCGTGGTGCTACATCGACGAGATCGGCATGCGGATCCCCCAGATCACCGGCGAGACGCGCATCCCGCCCTCGCCTTTGGGCGGCTAGAGTCGGCCGGTGCAAGACCCGCTGGGCCTGACGGCCGAGCAGATGCGCGAGCTCTCGGAGATCGTCGCGCGGCACGCCACGCGCACCGATCCCGTCGAGTGGATCGAGGACGACCTGGCCTTCCACATCCTTCTCGCCGAGGCCAGTGGCAACGAGCTGCAGGCGAGGCTCGTGCGCGAGATCCGCGGGCTCCAGCACGAGATGAACATCGCCGTCGCCCGGATCACCGATCTGGAAGCGCCGCTGGCCGAGCACACCGCGATCCTCCGCGCCGTCGAGCGGCGCGACGCCGAAGCCGCGCAGGCCGCCATGTCCGCGCACCTGGATGCGATCCTCGACCGCACGCACGCAGCGACCGATCGCCGGGCCGGATAGAGCCGATGCCGCTGCCGAGCCACGACCGCTTCCCGTACTCCCCGATCGTCGCGCGGCAACGCTTCAGCTGGCCCGAGAACCGCCGGCTTGCGCTCTACGTCGCCGTCGCCATCGAGCACTTCCCGTACGGCGAGGGCGGACTCGGGCTCTCCTTCTCGCCGGGAATCCCCCACCCCAACACCTACAACTGGTCGTGGCGCGAGTACGGCAACCGCGTCGGCGGCTTCCGGCTGCTCGAGGCGCTGGACGAGGCCGGCATCCCGCCTACCGTGCTGCTCAACACCGCGTGCTACGAGCACTGCCCCGAACTGCTCGCGGCCTACCGCGCAGCTTCGGCGGAGTTCGTCGGCCACGGGGTCACCAACGCGGTCCATCCCAACGGACTCGACCGCAGCGAGCACGCAGCGATGCTTGCCGAGGTGCGCGACGCGATCGCGCACGCCGAAGGAGCCGCCCCGGCCGGGTGGATGAGCCCGGGGGCCAACCCGGGCCGTGACACCGAGGACCTGCTGGCCGAGCTCGGCTACCGCTACACGCTCGACTGGACACACGACGTGCAGCCCCATTGGATGAACACCTCCGCGGGGCCGCTGCTCAGCGTGCCCTATCCCCACGAGCTGAACGACGTGCCCGCGATCGCGCTGCACCACGCGAGCGGGCGCGACTTCGCCGAGGCGGTCATCGATGGAGTCTGCGAGCTCCACGAGCACGCCGCCGAGCTTCCGCTCGTCTGCGGCATCGTGGTGCACCCATTCATCATCGGTCAGCCGCACCGTCTGCGGCCGTTCCGCCGTGCCCTGGCGTGCATCGCCGACCTGGCCGACGACCTCTGGCTGACCACGCCGCGAGCGATCGCCGACCACTACACCCAGCAGGTACGCCGGCCGGGGCCGAGCACCTAACCCGCGCCTGCGTCACCGAGTCCGCCTCACGGTGGCCTCTCGCCAGCTGCGCAGAGTCGCGGCGACCGAGACCGGCTCCGTGCCACGCGTGTCGCCCGGAGTCCCAAGCTCGCCGCCGCCGGGGTCTAGGACGTCGCCGACGCGCCGCTGGGCGGAGACTGGGCGACGGCTGCTCCGGCTGCGTGGATGAAGCCGGAGATCAGTCTCGATCGGCGCGTGGCCTCGAGGGCGAGGTAGACCTGGTCAGGCTCTGCGTCGACGATCGCGACGTAGACGATGTCGGTCCGCGTGTAGTACTGCGTCGCCGACAGAGGCAGGATGATGATGCCGTGGCCTGCGGCCACGTGCTCGAGCTTCTCCTCGACGCTGCGCAGCGGGCGCTGAAGCCCGGGAACGCCGGGAACGGGAGTACGTTGGAGGTAGCGCAGGTGGCGCTCCCCGGCCAGGTCCGCCGTCGACAGGCTCGTTCGCCGCGCGAGCGGATGAGCGGCCGGTAGAGCCGCGAGCCGCGGCTCGGCGAAGAGCGGGACGAGGCGCAGCCCGCGTTCGGTGATCGGCTCGCGGACGTACGCGAGGTCAACGCGTCCGCTCAGGATGGCCTCCTCCTGCTCGTGCCACTCCACGCGTTGCATCTCGACGGTGACGTCGGGCCGCTCAGCAGTGAACAAGCGAACCGCCGGAGTCACGACGATGCCGGCGCGGAAGCCGATGACGAGATGATCCGCGCCGCGGCTCGCTCGCTGCACCCGGCGGCGCGTCGCGTCCGCGGCGGCCAGCAGTGGCTCGGCGTCGTCGAGCAGCTGGCGTCCGGCCGGCGTCAGGCTCACTGAGCGCTTGTCGCGCAGGAAGAGCTGGGTGCCGAGCTCGCGCTCGAGCGCGCCGATCGAGCGACTGAGCGCCGGCTGCGCAATGTGCAGCTCGTCCGCCGCCTTGCGGAAGTGCAAGCTCTCGGCGACCGCTACGAAGTAGCGGATCTTGCGGAGGTCGATGTCCACGGACGGGCTCCCGACGTGATGCCGTCACGGTATCAACGGCGCCGAAGGAGGTCTTGGACAGAACCGGCACGGACGCTCAACCTTGACCTCATGCTCAACACCGACTTCGCGTCTCAACGGGTCGTCATCTTGGGTGGCACGTCGGGGATCGGCCTGGCCACCGCCGAGCGCGCCGCTGCCGAGGGAGCGGCCGTCATCGTCGCCTCGCGCCACCCGGATCGCATCGACGCGGCGCTCGAGTTGCTGCCGGACAACGCCGAGGGCCACGTCGTCGACGTCCGCCGCGAGGACGAGGTCTCTGATCTGTTCGGCCGCTTGGGGAGCTTCGACCATCTGGCGTTCACCGCGGGTGAGACGTTGCAGATCGGCCCGATCGCCGAGACCGACCTCGACGGCGCCCGTCGCGCGCTCGACGTCCGCCTCTGGGGGGCCTACGCGGCGGCCAAGCACGCTGGCCGGCACCTCCGCGCCGGCGGGTCGATCGTCTTGAGCACCGGCATCGCCGGAGTCCGACCCGGACCCGACTGGACGGTCGCGGCCAGCATCTGCGGCGCCCTCGATGGGCTCACGCGCGCGCTCGCAGTCGAGCTGGCGCCGGTTCGCGTCAACGCGGTGTCGCCCGGCGTCGTGCGCAGCGACCTGTGGCGCGAGATGCGCGACGAGGACCGCTCGGCGATGTACGACTCGCTCTCGGAGACGCTGCCGGTGGGTCGCGTCGGCGAGGTCGACGACATCGCGCAGACCTTTGTCTACCTCATGCGCAACGGCTACAGCAGCGGCACGATCGTCACGGTCGACGGCGGCTCGTTGCTCGTCTGATGTCGCGGGTCTCTCCGAGCAATTACAGCGACCACCATCGTAAGGAACCGCCATGTCTGCCTCCGCACGTCTTCCCGAGCGCGCCAGCGGTCTGGCTGCCGCCCTGGAGGGCCAGGTCGTTTGGCCGGCGGCGGACGGATGGGATGATGCCCGACGCGCCTTCAATCTGGCCGTCGACCAGCGGCCGGCGTTGGTCGTGTTCCCGGAGACGGCGCGCGACGTGGCCGCGGCGGTGCTGTTCGCGGCCGAGCGGGGTCTGCGCGTCGCGGCGCAGGGGACGGGCCACAACGCCGGCGCCGCTCGGTTCGCTCGAGCACGCCATGCTGCTCAGGACCGACCGGATGCGCAGCGTGACGATCGACGCGAGGGCGCGCACCGCCCGCGTCGAGGCGGGTGTCCTCTGGCTCGAGGTCGTCGAGGCCGCGGCGCGGCACGGGCTCGCGGCGTTGGCGGGCACCTCGCCGAACGTGGGCGTGGTCGGCTACTCGCTCGGTGGGGGGCTCAGCTTCCTTGGTCGCAAGTACGGGCTGGCCACCAACCACGTCCGGGCGTTCGAGCTCGTCACCGCCGACGGCCGGCTCCTGCGCGCTGACCGCGACAGTGAGCCCGACCTCTTCTGGGCGCTGCGCGGTGGCGGGGGCAGTTTCGCCGTCGTCACGGCGATCGAGGTGGAGCTGTTCCCTATCACCGAGGTCTACGCCGGCCTGCTCTGGTACCCGATCGCGCGCGCGGGCGAGGTCCTGCCCGCGTAGCGCGAGCTCACGCGAACCGACCCGCCCGACGAGCTCACGACCTGGGGACGGCTTCTGAACTTCCCCGCGATCCCGGAGGTCCCCGAGCCCGTGCGCGGTAAGTCGTTCGTGGTCGTCGAGGCGTGCCACGTCGGCGAGCGCGTCCAGGCCGACGAGCTGCTCGCGCCGCTGCGCGCGCTCGGGCCCGTGAACGACACGATCCGGAGCATCGTCATGCCTCAGCTCAGTCACATGCACATGGACCCCGAGCAGCCCGTCGCGGGGGTCGGCGACGGCCTCATGCTCGGCGAGCTGCCCATCGAGGCGCTCGACGCGCTGATCGAGGTCGCCGGCACCGGGGCCCGCGTCGCGCTGGGCAACGTCGAGCTGCGACATCTCGGGGGAGAGCTCGGCCGGGCACGCTCCGAGAACGGCGCGCTCGCCTCGGTCGACGCGCAGTACATCCTGTTCGCCGGCGGCTTCGCACCGCTCGCCGAGCTGGTTGCGCCCGAGCTCGAACAAGTCGAGGCGATCAAGCAGGCGCTCGCGCCCTGGACCGCCCCGCACATGTACCTCAACTTCGCCGAGACGCGACGCGACCCCACGAGCCTCTGGACCGACGAGGCCTATCACCGCCTACGCAGCATCAAGGCGATCGTCGACCCCGGCGATCTGTTCCTCTCCAACCAGCCCGTCCTCCCGGCCCGCTGATCGGGGCCGCTCGACCGACGGTCCGCGGGTGCGGCCGGGCTACTTCGTGACGATCCCGGGCTTGCCCCCGAGTACGGGGGTGACGTAGAGGCGGTTGTGGGTCATGACGTCACCGTCAACTTGGTGGATCACCACGCCACGAAGGTGGTGCGGGGTGCCGTCGGTGTCGGTGCCGGTCTGCTCGATCTCGGCCCAGACGGTGTCGCGGTCGACGACGGCGCGGAGGATCTCGTAGTGGAGGTCGCGCACCCGGGCGAGGATCCGGGACCAGTTCTCCCGGACCGGCTCGTTGCCGACGAACGAGTTGTCTGGAAATGTCGGCGTCTCGCCGCGGAAGTCGTCCGCGAAGCAGGCGACCATCGCGTCGAGGTCGTGGGCGTTGATGGCGTCGCGCAGACGCTCGAGCACCGCGAGCGGCCCGCGATCGGTGGCAGTCGTTGACATGCCGGCCACGCTACGCACCGCCGGCGCGAACGGCCATGACCGCACCGCGCTCGTGCTTGATCGAATGGCTGGACTACCTTGATAGACGTGGACCCGCTGTCGCGGATCGTTTCGCTGATGTTGGTCGTCGAGGCTCGGCCGAGCCGGCTGGAGGCGTCCGGCGCGTGGGCGCTGCGCTTCGGCGGCGGGCCCGACGTGCGCTTCGGCCACATCGCTGATGGCCCGCTTTGGTTGGTGCCCGACTCGGTCGATGCGCATCAGCTGCAAACCGGCGACTGCTTCGTGCTGACGGGCCCTGACGCGGCGGTGCTCGCCACCGACCCGACGCTGACGCCCGCGGACGGGCACGCCATCTGCGTTACCAGCACCCGTGGCACTGCCCGCTTCGGCAGCGAAGGCGAGCCGAGCAGCCGTGTCGAAGGCGGGCAGATCGTGGTCGACCCGGCCAGCACCAAGTTGCTGGCCGCCATCCTTCCGCCCGTTGTCGTGTTGCGCGGTGGCGGGGCACAGGCCGAGGCCGTGCGAGCGGCGCTCGCGCGGTTCTTCGTCGAGGCGGGCTCGCAGCGCCTCGGCGCCGCGCTCGTCGCGAGCCATCTCGGTCAACTGGTCACCCTCGCGGCGTTGCGCGAGTCGCTGGACCACGGCGACCATGGCACACGCAGATGGTTGGCGGCGTTCAGCGACCCGCTCATCGGCGAGGCGGTGCGCAGCGTCTACGCCGACCCTGGGCATCCGTGGACCGTCGCCGAGCTCGCGACCATGGCCTACATGGCGCGCTCGTCGTTCACGGCCCGCTTCCGCGCGCTCACCGGCGAATCCCCGCGCGCGCTGGTGCTCGGACTGCGCATGCGCATCGCGGCGCGCGAGCTGCGATCGTCCGCGCGCACGCTGGCATCGATCGGCGAGGAACTCGGATACTCATCAGAAGCCGCGTTCTCACGCGCCTTCAAACGCGCAATCGGCGTCGCCCCGGGCGCGTGGCGCGCTGACGCGCAGCCCCTCGGCTGACGCGGTGAGAGCTTATGGTGAACCTGTGCTGCGTGAGGTGGCCGACGGCGTCTGGGTCCGGCAGAGCGAGTGGGTCTGGACCAATTCCATCGCGGTGCGCGGAGAGGATGGGTTGATCCTGGTCGATCCCGGCATCGATGGTTCCGAGCTGGACGAGCTCGCCGATGACCTCGACCGGCTCGGCATTCCGGTGGTCGCCGGGCTCTCCACCCATCCCCACTGGGACCACCTGCTCTGGCATGCGCGGTTCGGCGACGTGCCGCGCTACGCCACCCCCGCCGCCGCCCACGTTGCCAGTCAAGCCCGAGAGCGGGCCCGGGCGATGGCGGCGGACAGCGCGTCGGGCATCCCTCTCGAGCTGATCGCGCTCGTCACCCCACTGCCCGCCGACGGCGGACCCGTGCCGGGCGAGATCATCGAGCATCGGGCGCACGCCGTCGGCCACGCCGCGATCCTCCTCGCGGACCGTGGCGTCCTGCTCGCCGGCGACATGCTCTCCGACGTCCTCATCCCCCTCTTGGACCCTCGCCAAGACGATCAGCTGAGCGCCTACGAGACGGCACTCGGCCGGCTGGATGAGGCCGCCAGCGACGTCGATGTCGTGGTCCCTGGCCACGGCGCCGTCGCCAACGGTCCCGAGGTGGCGGCCCGCCTCGCCGCCGATCACGCCTACATCGACGCGCTGCGGCGAGGAGTGGAACCGGTCGACGCGCGTCTGGATGCGGACTGGCTCGCCGGCCCCCACCAGTCCAACGTCCAGCAGGCCCGACGGCAGTAGAGCCGAACATCCCGCTGCGCGAGAGCAGCGGGTTGGGCCCCATCGGGTGAGGCGAGGTCATCAGCCATCCTCGGTGATCTCCCGCAGGAACCGCACGCGGTCGAAATCCGCTCTTGCGCCGGCCAGCTCGTTCGCGAACTCGTGAGCCACGTGGAGGATCGCCCGTGCCTCGCCCGGTTCGTTGGCCGCAACCGCCCTCCGGTGGGCCCGACCGAGCACCTCGACGATCTTCCCGATCACTTCCTCCGCAAGCGCGTTGTTCTCGGTGATCAGGTAGGTCACGACTCCACGTCCCGGTTCGAGGAGTCGGCGAAACCGTGGTGGACGAGAACGGTCGTGGGTCGCATGAAGCTGTCCTCTCGTTAGGTGATGCCCTCCACCAGCCTATGGGCGCACGCACGTGCGCAGGTTGCCGCAAGGGGCGTCGTCAGCGAGCGGTCGGGCGGCTCAGGGCCTCGGGCGCGTCTTCGTCGTGAAGAACCCGCCCTGAGCGTTGCTGGCCTCGGCCTGCCTCGCGGCGTCATCCGGGCTCCCGCCGAAGCGCGCCCGCCGACGCGCCCGCCGGTCTGCTCGAACGTCACGCCGGTCGGCGCGCCGCCGCCGGAAGCGGCTCAGCCAGCCGTCCCCGGCGCTTGCAGCCTCATCGGCCATGCTCGTCCCCCGTGGTCGCTGGGAGCGACGCTAGCCGACGGCCAGTCGGAGAGGCAAGGGACGGCTCGCTGGATTGCCTCAGGTCGCCCCGAGCAGCCGCCGCCCGACGCCTCCGCGGCGCCGCTCCGGGGACTGCACCGCAGTCGCCTCGCCGGCGGGCTCCTCGGCATCGCCGCGGCGCGGCAGCATCCTCTTGATGAGGACCAGGCCGAGGACGGCAAGGGCAACGATGGTGGCGGTCAGCACCACGAACCCTCCCCAGCTGTCCTTCGCCGGCAGCTCGACGTTGGCGCCGTAGATGCTCGCGAACAGCGTCGGGACGAGGATCACCGAGGCCAGGGTCGCCGCGACGCGCTCGAAGCGCTCACGCTCGGCTTGGGCGATCGCCTGGGATGCGAGGCGCCCGTTGCCCTCCAGTGACCGCAGCTCGTCGAGCGCGAAGCGGTAGCGCACCGCCATGTCGGGGGCGCCGGAGCGCCCGATCACGTCGGAGGCGTTGAGCTCCACGCGGCGCAGCAGCCGCTCCAGCTGACGGTCCAGCTGGTACAGCGTGTCGGTCATCTCGACGACCCGCCCCGCGTCCTCGAGGTCGTGCCGGCGCTTGCGGCGCCGCTCGCCGCGCGGCGCCCGTTCGATCTCGGTGAGCCGCGTGCGAAGCACCTCCGAGACCGCCCGCGCCGTGTTCGCCTGCTGCAGCCCGATGGCCTCGGCGACGTCCTCGGCGGTCAGGTCGTCCGCGTCGGGGAAGTAGCGCCGGCCGACCTCGAGACGGCCACGCGGCTCGTAGGCGAAGACGCCGCGCTTGTCGCTGGACTTCAGGTCGGGGAGCCTGACGGTGACGACCACGTCGCCGATCACGCCGACCGTCGCACGGACGATCCAGAAGCGCGGTGGGTCCGAGCGCCTGATCGGGCGGAAGGCGACCGTCGGGAAGAAGCGAAGCGGCATGTCGGTGCCCACGCCGGGGCCCCACACCTCCCGGGCGACACGGGCGACGCCGCGCCCGTACAGATGCGGCAGGCGCTCGAGGAGCGCCCGGTCGCGAGCCTCGAGATCGGCCCTCCCGATCCCGACCGTCTCCAGCGCGCCGTCGACGCCCGACCAGTCGATCACGGGCGGATCGGGGTCCTCCCACGGATCGACCGAGCCTTCGAACCATCGCTGCTGGAACGGCGAGAGCAGCGGCAGCGCGAGCTGCACCCAGGTCGGCTCCCCGACCTCCTGGTGCTTGACGTCCTGCGGCTCGATCCACGCGGGCTCGCCGCCGACCCAGGTGAGGATCGCCTCGCACTTCAACCGGACCGGTTCGGATGTCACGACGCTCATGCCCTGAAGGAGCCCCCAGCCCCCGGCTGTGATACAGGCCGCGCGCCCGATGTATCAGCGGCGACGCCTGGACCCTCCTTGCGGTGATCACCCCAACCGAAGGAGAGGCAAGATGCCCACCGACACCCAGACCCCGACGTCTCCGCGGATCGTCCTCAACCAGCTCTACGCCGCCGTGATCCTCATCCTCGCCGGCGCCGCAGCCGGGATCGGGGGCAGCAGGCTGGCCGACGGGCCGACGGCGATCGCCATCGGCACCTCGCTCATCGGGGCGGGCGCGGCGATGCTGCCGGTCGGGGCCGCGGCTCACGCGTCGGCCAGCGAGGCCCTTGCGCCGCTCCTGGCGCGCGCGGCTGCCGATCAGCCGCCGACGGCGGATCAGCCGCCGACGGCGCGCTCGAGCTCGGTGTCCTCGCGCAAGCGCGCCAGCGCCCGCTGACGCGTGGGGCCGATCGAGCCGACGGGCATGTCCAGCAGCCGCGAGAGCCGCTGGTAGCTCGTCGGCGGAGCCGCGAGCATCGAGGTCACGAGCCGTCGCTCCCGGCCGGGGAGCCGGCGCACGGCGTCGCGCACGGCTGCCCGGCGCTCACCTTCGATCGCGGCCGTGTCGGGGCTCGCGGCGTCGATGTCGTCGAAGACGGCCGAGTCGTCGACGAGGATCTCGCGGACGCCGCGCTGCAGCGTGCGCATCGCCTCGCGGCGGGTCGTGACCACCAGCCAGGAGGCGATCGCGGCCGGGTCGTTGAGCTCGGCGACGTGCTCGGTCGCGCGCAGCCAGGTCGTCTGGACGACGTCGTCGACGTCGGCCGGGCACAGGCGATAGCGCCTGGCGACGTTGCGCAGCGCACCGTCCATCCGATGGATGAGCCGGTGCCACGCCTGGCCGTCGCCCGTGGCCGCGTCGCGCGCGAGGGTGCAGAGGTCGGGGGTGGAGAGGTCGAGCCGTTGGGGAGATGTGCGGTCGCGCATGGCCCGCCGACGGTGGCATCGCCGGGTCGCGCTCTCCGCGTCATTTGACGCACTGCGGCTGTGTGCCGCGTCACACCGCCGTATCAGCCCGGGGCGGTGGCGGCTCCTCCGGTCAAGAGAGCTTCCGATGCGGACCGACCGTGATCACATGGGCAGGTGGGGGGCAGCAATCGCCGGCGGGCTCGCGGCGGTCGTCTTGGCGGCCGCCCCGGGCGCGCCGGCGCGGCCGATGGCCTACGACGGCCCGTTGGTCGCGTTCGAGAGCTATCGGGACGGCAACGCCGAGATCTACGTCGCTCGCGTCGACGGCGGCTCGCCCGAGGTCAACCTGACCCAGACCCCCGGTGCGAACGATCGCCACCCGAGCTGGAGCCGCGAGGTCGATGGCAACACCTGTCCGCAGCAGGGCCCGCCGGAGCCGGCCACCGCGCAGCAGCTCGCCTTCGACAGCGACCGCGATGGCGGGGATGCCGACATCTTCGTGACCAACGGCCTGGCCGCCCCGCCGGCAGCAGTCGCCGATCTCACTTCGGACGATCCGGCCGACGACACCTCGCCCGCGTGGAGCTCCAGCGGCCTGATCGCCTACACGAGCGACCACGGAGGCGATCGCGAGATCTGGGTGATGGACGCCGACGGCAACAACAAGACCCAGATCACCGACAACAGCGCAGACGACGCGAACCCGGACTGGTCCCCCCTGTCCGATCAGCTGGCGTTCGAGAGCGACCGCGGCGGCACGCGGCAGATCTATGTCGTCGACCTCGATCAGTCAGGAGCCCCCGTCGCACCGGTGCACCAGGTGACCAGCGGCGGACAGCCGAAGCACGACCCGACCTGGGCCAGCTACAGCGACAGCAATGGCGTCTCTCTGCAGGGCCCTCACGACATCGCCTACAGCGTCGAGCAGGGCGGCACGCGCTACCTCGACGTCGCCGAGGTCGGCAGCAACGCCGGGCCCGGGGTGGCGAACCCGTTCCATGACGCGGCCGCGATCCGGACGTTCCCGCTCACCGGCGATCCGGGAGGCGATACGGCGCCGAACTGGTCGCCGATCGGATTCAACATCGTCTTCGCGAGCACGGCGGGTGCCGGGAACGAGGACATCTACGGGCTCGGAAGCACGTTCGCGCTGGGCAGCCCGGCGCCCTGGCAGGGGCCGGCCACGCGACTGACGGCCGATCCCGCCCGCGACACGAACCCCGACTGGGAGCCGGCCCAGCAGTGCAGCGTCATGGGCCCGCGGCCGCCGATCCCCGCGCCGACGCGCGCGCACCCGGGCGGTGGGCAGGGCGGCGGCACCCCCGGCGGCGGCCACCCCGGCGGCGACCCCGGCGGCGGCGGGCACCGCCCGCGTTGCACCATCCGGGGCGGTCCGTCGAACGACGTGCTGCGCGGCACGAGCGGGCGCGACGTCATCTGCGGCGGTGGCGGCGACGACAGGATCCTCGGAGGACGCGGCAACGACGTCATCGACGGCGGCTCGGGCAACGACAGGATCAGTGGCGGCTCCGGCAACGATCGCCTGATCGGCGGGCGCGGACGCGATCGCATCTCAGGTGGGCAGGGCAACGACTTGATCGCCGCCAAGGATCGCCAGCGCGACACCGTGTCGGGTGGGCGCGGCTACGACATCGCCCGGCTGGACAAGCGGCGCGACCGCGGACACGGCGTGGAGCGCCGGCTCTGGTGAGCCGCGCCCTGGAATCGAGGCAGAGTGCGGCCGCCGGACGCCGCTGGTCGCTCGGCGGGCGCCTCGAGAAGACGGTCGCGATCGCCGCGACGCTCATCGGCGCGCTGGCGGGGGCCGTGGCGCTGATCGACTGGGTGGGCGGTCTCGGCGGCGATCCTCCGCCGCAGATCGACGCGCGCATCGAGCGCATCACGACGCGCAACGTCGCCGAGCCGCTTCGGCTGTATCTCGCCGAGACCAAGCAGTCTGCGAAGGGCTACACCGCGGCGCAGCTCGACCAGAAGGGCTACGTCTTCAACGTCTCCGTCCGGATCATCGGCGAACGCGGCCGGCCGTTCCCGGTCCGGTGGGCGATGTACCGCCGCCACCCCGAGACGCGCGTCGCGGGTCGCGCGTACGCGCAGGTCGCCGGGGACATGAAGCCGGCAAGCCAGGATCACGCGAGCACGTGGCCGGTCTGGGTGCCCTACCCGCGCGCGGCGGGCAGCTACTTCGTCCGCTTCACGCTCGACGACCAGCGCCACCGGCCGGTGAGCGAGGAGGACTCGCCACCGGTCCGCTATCCGCCGCGTTAGGCGTGGCGCATCGGCCGACCAGGCAGCCCGCCCGTGGGTCCACCGGCGCGAACGACGCGCAGGACGCGCACGCTGCACCACATGTCGACGACGACCAGCCCGCGCGTCCTTCACTACGACGTCTTCGTCAACGACCCGCCGCCCCAGGACGGCGTGCTTCCCAACGGCGAGCCCAAGCTGTTCTCGCCCGAGGCCAGCACGCTGATCTACGGCAACGAGGACGCAGTCCTCACGGACCCCGGGATGACGACCGATCAGGCGCGCGTGCTCGGAGACTGGGTCACCGGCCACGGGCGCAACGTCACCGACATCTTCATCACCCACGGCCACGGCGATCACTGGTTCGCCGCCGGGCTGCTGGCCGAGCGGTTCGGCGCCCGCGTCGTGGCCACCGCAGGGACGATCGCGCAGATGCACGCCAGCGTCGCGCTGCGGCCGATGCTGTGGGACAAGGTCTACGAGGGCATCCCGCCGACGCCGATCACCGCGGTCACCGTCCCCGGCAACCGCTTCACGCTGGAAGGTCACGACCTCGCGATCGTCGAGGTCGGCCACACCGACACGAGCGATACGAGCGTTCTGCACGTCCCGGATCTCGAGCTCGTCGTTGCGGGGGACGTGATCTACAACGGCGCCCACATGTACCTCGCGGAGAGCGTCGCGGTCGGCGGCCTGGATCCGTGGCGTGAGGCGATCGACAAGGTCGAGGCGCTCGGCGCCCGGCACATCGTCTGCGGCCACCAGGACGAGCGACTCGACGACGATGCGGCGCGGACCATCGCGCAGACCCGGCAGTACCTCGACGTCGCCGACGAGCTCCTGGCGACCGAGGCCACCGCCGTCGACTTCTTCAACGCCGAGATCGAGCGCTACCCGGGCTACCTCGGCCGGACCGTGCTGTGGGCCGGCGCCAGCGCCATCTACGGCGTTCGCGAGCAGCCGGACGAGGGCGCCGGGCCGTTCGTCCTTCGAGCGTTCCTGTGAGCCACGCCAACGACCCGTGGAGGTCGGCTCAGCGGCCCGAGCTGGTCGTCTCGGACATGGACGCCGCGCGCGCGGACCTCCTCAGGCGCGGCGTCGATGTCAGCGAGATGTTCCACTACCCCGGGCGGCGCATCACTCCGATGAGGTTGCCCTCCGGATCGGTGAGGTGCCCGAGCTCGATCTCGGTGCCCGGCACCACGCCGGGCCCGAAGACGCGCGCGCCGCCGAGCGCCTCGGCCTTGGCGAGCGCGGCCTCGACGTCGGCGACCTCGACGTAGAACGTCACGTGGCTGACGTGGCCGGGGCTCCCGGGGCCCCCGA
>Ga0081540_1002830_pt1 | contig 14047 bp, 9 predicted proteins | sample TabmetS2T1R1_FD_71024 | JGI IMG/M metagenome (GOLD analysis project Ga0081540, IMG submission 71024) | Tabebuia heterophylla rhizosphere microbial communities from the University of Puerto Rico - S2T1R1 | ecosystem: Host-associated > Plants > Roots > Rhizosphere ... | reverse complement strand
ACCAGCGCCGGCCATTCATCGATGAGCTTCTTACACAGCGGATAGAGCTGCGACTCATATTTTGCCTTCTGCGCCTGAAGCTGCTCCGCGCCGGGAAAATCGGGCGGCAGTTCCCCGAGCACACCGGTGATCTTGTAAAGCTTCGAGGCAATGTCCGACTGCTCTTCCGTCCGGCGATTGTATTCCCGGATGGCGCCCGTTATCTCCGCAAGATATCGGGCACGCCGCGGCGGCAGGATCTGCGATTGGGTGGTAGTTTCTTTCGTATGGACGTGCAGCGCCAGCTCTCCAAAGCGCACGCCCGTCTTTTTTTCGATGGCGACCACCAGCTTTTCAAACAGCTCGTTTATCCCAAGATCGTTGAACTGTGCTGCAATCGTCCCAACTACGGGCAAATCGCCATCCTTCGCCGTCCAGCGTTGATGATTGCGTTTGTATTGTTTACGGATATCATGCAGTGCATCCAGCGCACCGGCCTTGTCGAACTTGTTCAATACAACGAGATCTGCATAGTCCAGCATATTGATCTTCTCCAGCTGGGACGCGGCGCCATATTCCGGGGTCATCACATAGACGCTGATATCCGCATAGTCCAGGATGGATGCATCGCTTTGTCCCACACCGGCAGACTCGAGGATAATGAGGTCATAACCTGCTGCCTTGCAAATGTCGATGGCCTCCTGTACATGGGCGCTCAGCGCCCTGTCGCTTTCGCGGGTGGCGAGGCTGCGCATATAGGCGCGGGGACTGGAGATGGCATTCATCCGGATGCGGTCGCCCAACAGGGCTCCCCCGGTTTTCTTCTTGGAGGGATCGACCGAGATAACGGCAATCGTCTTTTCGGAAAAGTTATTCAGATAGCGGCGAACCAGCTCGTCCGTGACGGAAGACTTACCCGCTCCCCCCGTGCCCGTGATGCCGACGACGGGGGTGGTCTGCGGCTCCTGACCCCGGTCCGCAGCCGCGCGATCCTCTCCAATTCCATTCTCCGCATTCGTGATCGACCTGGCCACCTTCCGGATATCCTTCCATTCCCCCAATCTCATCTCGCCCGCAAAATTCCGGGGATCGCCATTCAATGCGAAGTCACATTGTTTGATCACATCCTCGATCATCCCTTCCAATCCCATCCGCCGCCCGTCATCGGGTGAATAGATGCGCGTAATGCCGTATTGATGCAATTCGGCTATCTCCTGCGGCAGTATCGTCCCGCCGCCGCCGCCAAAAAGCTTTATATGACCGCAACCGTTCTCCTCGAGCAAGTCCTTCATGTACTTGAAGAATTCGAGGTGACCTCCCTGGTAAGAGGTGATGGCAATACCCTGTACATCCTCTTCAATAGCACACTCCACGATCTCCGCCACCGAACGATTGTGCCCAAGATGGATGATCTCCGCGCCCTTGGATTGAAGAATGCGGCGCATTATATTAATGGCGGCGTCGTGACCATCGAAGAGCGCAGCCGCAGTAACGAGCCGGACTTTATTAACCGGGATGTAGGTCATGGGCTAAATATTTGGGAAACAAGCAAGGCAAAATTAGTAAAAAACTAACAAATGTTAGTTTGATGGTTTGAAAAGCCCGGATTGAAAAAAAATGCCTGCGAATCTAAAAAATGCCTAATTTGTAGCGGTTTGAAGCGTCTTGCCACTATACTGCTCATGGGAATCCTGTTTTTCAACTGGTACGGTTACCAGTTGTTGACGCAATATTGGCAAGGACAGTCGGAAAGCCGGCTACAAGCCCGTCTCGATAACAACGAATACGATGAATCCCAGCTTCTTAGCATAAAAGTTCCCGTTACATCCGTCGCTTACAGCAACCGCACTTCGGGCGACTTCGAACGCATTGAGGGCCAGCTGGAAGTTAACGGCGTCCACTACCAGTATGTAAAACGCCGCTTCATAAAGGACTCGCTCGAATTGCTTTGCATCCCCAATGAAGCAACGACAAAACTGCAACAGGTCAGGAATGACTTCTTCCGCCAGGTGAACGATCTTCAGCAGCAGAATCAGGGCAAGAAGGCCCCGTCGTCCCCCGTAAAAGACTTCTCTAAAGATTATCAGCCGACGGCGATGCACATTGCCGTTCCCGGCGCACAGGCCGCAGGAATGCCGGCCCCGGGACTTTACAATTGTCCCAATCTCCCTTCTTCATACTCTCCCACCGCAGAGATGCCCCCGGACCAGGCGCCCGCCCTGTCCTAAGCCCAGGCAAACAACCCTTTCCCAGGGAATTCAATTTATCCCGACGGCAGAACACCGCCGGCGGTAAACACAACTCTTTACAATGAAGCATCTCTCCGGCGAAACATCGTATTCGCACACACAAAGCATCCATTACACCCTCCGTATCGCATCGGCCATGTGTTTTATCGGTCATGGCGTCTTTGGCATTATCACCAAACCTATATGGTGCAACTATTTCGCCGTCTTCGGCATCGGTCATGACCTCGCCTACCGGATCATGCCGCTGGTGGGCACGGTTGACATTCTGATGGGTCTTTCACTGCTTGTATATCCCGTCCGCGCCGTTGCGGGCTGGCTGGTCATCTGGGGTATAATGACAGCCTCGCTGCGGCCGCTGTCAGGCGAGCCTTTTGCAGAACTGATCGAACGGGCCGGTAACTATGGCGCGCCCCTGGCGCTGCTGCTCCTGGCCGAAACCGGGAGCCGGATGCAGAAGGGCTGGCCCTGGTCGAAGCTGGACCCGCAAGCCGGGCCGGATGCCCGCCACTACCGGCTTGTCCTGCTCACCCTGCGGATCGCCGTCTTTTTGCTGCTGCTGGGACACGGCTGGCTCAACCTTATCGAAAAGAAAGGTATTCTCACGCAATATCAATCTCTCGGTTTCTCCAGCCCCGCCCTGGTGGCCCGCACGGTGGGCATATTCGAGCTTGTTGCCGCACTGGCTGTGCTGGTAAAGCCAATACGCCCGCTTTTGCTCGTCTTCTTCATCTGGAAGATGGGCACCGAGCTTTTCTATCCCAAATGGGAGATCTTCGAATGGGTGGAACGCGGCGGCAGCTACGGCTGTATCCTCGCCCTATGGATGGCCCTGGGACATTTCCCGGTTCGTAACACTTCAACTGCCAAAACTAAATTAGCAATATGAGAAAGTTATTTTTCAGCATCTTCTTCCTGACTGCTTTTGCCTCTTTCAATCACGTCTTTTCCCAGGGCTGTGTCGCAATCCGCAGCACCGGCGGCTTCTGTACGGTCGGTGGTCATGCCAACATCGATTCCGCCAGCAAATGGCAATTCACCGTCAACAACCGTTATTACAAGTCCTTTAAACATTATGTAGGCACGGTCTACCAGAAACAACGCCAGGAGCTGGGTAACGAGGTGATCAATCATTCCTATACCCTGGACATGGGCATCTACCGGTTGATCAACCCCCGCTGGTCATTCATGGTGGACGTGCCGGTCATTGCAAACGCCCGTTCTCAGACCTATCAGCAGAAAGGCGTGTACAATCGCTTCAGCACTCATGCCTTTGGCGTAGGAGATATCCGGCTGGCCGTTTACAGCTGGTTGCTCGATCCCGTCAAAATGCCGAAGGGTAATATCCAGGTGGGCCTCGGCCTCAAGCTGCCGACCGGCCAGGACGACTACCAGGATTATTTTAAGACAAGCGATAGCACCAAAACCTTTGGCCCGGTGGACCAGTCCATTCAACTGGGCGATGGCGGCACAGGCATCACCTTCGAGCTGAACGCCTTTTACAATTTCTCGCATACCGTCGGCGTCTATGGTAATTTCTTTTATCTCTCCAACCCCCGCGATCAGAACGGAGTCTCCACCGCCCGTGGCGGAACGTCTTCAGCCGCTCAACTCGCCAACGGAACGAATGTCATGAGCGTCCCCGATCAACTCCTCATCAGGGCAGGGGTCAATCTTCAATTCAACCGCCTCACCGCTTCCGCCGGTTTCCGCGATGACTGCCTTCCCGTACACGACCTTATTGGCCAAAGTAACGGCTTCAGAAGACCGGGCTATATCCTTTCTGCCGAGCCCGGGCTGACCTATGTGTTCTCTCAAAAGGTGTCTATTTATTCTTTCGCGCCCATCGCGCTGGTACGTAACCGTACCCAAAGCGTACCGGATAAGATCACCACGGCGCTCACCGGCAAATACACCCAGGGCGATGCGGCATTCGCGAACTATGTGATCAATATCGGCGCAAATTTCAGATTCTAACGGCAGATCAAAACCTAAAACAATGCTTATGTTGAATCGAAAAAAGACAGCCTTCTCCGCCGCCCTGTTCTTTGTGCTCGCGGCACCGGCGGTGCTGAATGCCCAGACGGATGAAGATGCCATTATGATGACGAAGAAAAACCTCTGCATCGGGGGCACTTATACGCACGGCAGCTGGGACCATTACTGGGAGGGCACCTTTAAACGGAGTAATCAAAACCTGGGCACGGTTTCCACGCAATCGGTGATGCTCATGGGCAATTATGGGATCACCGACAAGCTGAACTTTATCGTCGGCGCACCCTATGTATGGACCCATGCCACGGCGGGCACGCTCCATGGCCAGCATGGCGTTCAGGACCTTTCCGCCTGGCTGAAATGGGATGCCCTCGATCTCAAAGCAGGCAAAGGAGTACTCTCCATCTATTTTCTTGGGGGAGGCTCCATCCCATTGACGAATTATATCGCGGACTTTCTGCCTCTGTCCATCGGGTTGCAAAGCAAAACCCTGTCGGGCCGGCTGCTCGTGGACTACCAGGTGGGTAATATCTTCGCCACGGCATCGGGTACGTTCACGGGCAGAAGCGACATCACCATCGATCGCGACGCGTACTACACCACATCCTTGCACCTGACCAACAGGGTGGATATGCCGAACACCGCCAGCTGGCACGTGCGGGCGGGCTATCGCAGCAACTGGCTCATTGCCGAGGCCACCTTTACAAAGTCGTATACCCTTGGCGGGTTCGATATCCGGAAGAACGACATGCCCTTTCCCGGCAACAAGATGAATGCGACGATGGCCGGAGCGGATTTCAAGTATACGCTGCCGAAAAAATGGAACGCGCTTTCGATCGTCGGCGGTGGGATGTACACGCTAAACGGCCGGAATGTGGGCCAGGCCATGTCATGGGACGCGGGGGTCTTCTATGTTCTCGATTTCTCACACAAGGCAAAAAAGCATAACACCGCCGGAAAGAAATTATGATCCGCTTACAACAAAAAATGAAATTATGAAGCGCAATACATTCTGTCTCGCTGTCGGCGCCTTCTTCCTGCTGACCGCCTGCAATAAAAATGTTTCCAATCATACGGATGGCCTTCCGCCCCTGGCGCCGGCCGATCAGGACCTGAACGCCGGTAACTGGAAACCCGTCCTGCTGTCGAGACCCGATACCTTTGCCGTTGCCACTCCGGTAGCTACGAGCAGCCCGCTTTACGTTGCCGATCTCAACGAAATAAAAGGACTTCAGGCGCGTCTCACCAGCGACCAACGGGGGCAGATCGCGTATTGGAGCGCCGGCGGAGTGCTGCGCTGGAACGAGGTCATGCGGGAGTTGGTGGCCAAATACAATATCCCACCCTATCAAAATGCCGATGGCAGCTACCCCATCCCGAATGCGGCGAACCCCTTTGCCTATCCAAATTTTCCTTTCTCCAACCCGCCATACGCGGCACGCGCCTATGGCTATGTCGCCGCAGCCCAGTACGATGCGCTGGTGGCCTGCTGGTTCTATAAGGCTAAATACAATCGCCCCGCTCCATACAAAGTGGATTCGACGATCAAAGCAATGGCCGGCAAAACCGGTCTTTCTTCCTATCCCTCCGAAGGCGCCGTACTCGCCGGCGTCACCGCGGAGATGATGCAACTGCTTTTCCCGGATGAGATCGCGAATGTCCAGCAAAAGCTGGAACAACAGGAATTGGCGCTGATAGCCTCCGGTGCCGCCACCCGCAGCGATGTCTCCGCCGGCGAAGCGCTGGGCCGCCAGGTGGCCGACGCCTTCATTGCCCGCGCTCGTGCCGACAGGGCGGGCGCCGCCGTTGGTACACCCGCCATCTGGGCGCAATATGTCACGACGGCTCAAGCCGCGCAGCAGACACCCTGGTTGAGCCTCGAGACACCCGCAAGACCGCCGATGCTGCCTCTTTTTGGCAAAGTAAAAGGCTTCCTTTGCGATTCCGCAACGATCGTCGCCCTTCGTCCCGGGCCGCCGCCTTCGACAAGCAGTGATGACCTGAAGGCGCAGACGGCCGCCGCACTCAAACAGATCCAGAATGCCACCCGCGAGCAGATGCGGATCGTGCAGTACTGGGCGGATGGGGTCGCAACCGTTTCTCCTCCCGGTCATTGGAATGCCATCGCGGCTGATGATTTCGTCAGGCAGAACTGGAGCGAAGTACGCTGGGCCCGGAATATGGCCCTGCTCAATATGGCGGAGATGGATGCGGCCATCAGCTGCTGGGATATCAAATATTTCTATTTTAATCCCCGGCCAACACAAATGGACCCGAATATCAAGACGCTCACCGGGATACCCAATTTCCCCGCCTATGTCTCGGGTCACTCGATGTTCAGCTCGGCTGCCGCCACCATTCTCGGCCATATCCTGCCCTCGCGGGCGTCCGCCTATCAGGCGATGGCCCAGGAAGCCGCCAATTCCCGCGTCTTTGCGGGGATCCACTACAAGGTAGATTGTGAGGTGGGGATAACGGTGGGAGCAAACGTCGGTAACTATGCAATAAAACGCGCCCAGACCGATGGGGCCGAATAAATATTTTTGGTACATAAGCAAAAGCAAGCAAAACGCCACGATTCTTCGTGGCGTTTCTATTTTGTGTATTTTTATCTTATATCTACACATAATATGAAAAGACTGGCCGGCTTCTTACTTTTCCTGGTAACCACCCTCCTTTCTTTTGGACAACCCATCGTCACCACCCCGCCCGACAAGATCTACGGAAAATTATTTGTCGACGTGCAGATGAACAAGGTCTTTCCCGACGGAAAGACCTTTGTCGACTGCGTCCCGAAACGAAAACCGGCCGAGATCCTGGCCGGCTACGAGACACAAAAGGAGACGGCCGGGTTCGACCTGAAGAAATTCGTGCTCGACAATTTTGACGTCCCCGCCGCCGCCACCGACACCTACAAGACCAACGCCAGCGAGGATGTCGTTACCCACATCAAAAATCTCTGGGCCGTCCTGAAACGCACACCGGACAAGGTGGTGGAAGGAAGCTCCCTACTCCCGCTGCCCTATCCGTATATCGTTCCGGGTGGCCGCTTCCGCGAAGTGTACTACTGGGACTCTTATTTTACGATGCTCGGCCTGAAAGAGAGCGGCGAGATCGGGATGATCGACGATATGGTAAAGGACTTTGCCTATATCATCGGGAACTATGGACATATGCCCAATGGCGCGCGCACCTACTACCTGGGTCGCAGTCAGCCACCATTCTTCTCCGTTATGGTGGAATTGCTTGCCGAGGCAAAAGGCGATAGCATCTTCCAGGAGTTTCTGCCCGCGATGGAAAAAGAATACGCTTTCTGGATGGACGGTGCAGACAAGCTCAAGCCCGGCCAGGCCTTTCGCCGTGTCGTCCGGCTAAAGGGCGGGGATGTCCTCAACCGCTATTGGGATGACGCCACCGTGCCGCGTCAGGAAAGCTGGCGGGAGGACGTGCTCACGGCCCAGCGTTCAGGCCGCGACAAGCTCGTAATGTACAAACACCTGCGCGCCGCGGCGGAAAGCGGCATCGACTTCAGCAGCCGGTGGTTCGCCGACGGCAAGAACCTCGTCACTATCCGTACAACCGATTTTATCCCACCCGACCTCAATGCCCTGCTCTATCACCTGGAATGGGCCATATCCAAGGCAAAATTGATGAACAAGGAAGACAGCTCGGCGGCGGAATACCGCCGCAAGGCGATACATCGCGGTGAACTGATCGATAAATATTGCTGGAACAAGGTCGTCAATTTTTATACGGATTACAATTTCAAAACGACCAGGCAGAGCACGCATATTACCCCCGGCGGGATGTATCCGTTCTGCTTTATCAATGAACGTTCGGATTATATGAGCTTCCTTGGTAAGAAGGTGGCCGATGTCATCCGGGCAAAATTGCTCCAGCCCGGTGGCGTGGCGACCACGGAGTTCAACACGGGTGAACAATGGGATGCACCCAATGGCTGGGCGCCGCTCGAATGGATGACCATCTGGGGTCTCGACCGCTGCGGACAGAAAGATCTCGCCGCCGATATCGCCGCCCGCTGGGTAAAGCTGGTGGAGAAGGTATACAAGGAGACGGGCAAGCTGATGGAAAAATACAACGTTGTCGATATCAATAAAGACGCCGGCGGCGGCGAGTATCCCGGCCAGGATGGTTTCGGCTGGACCAATGGGGTAACGCTGAAGCTCATCGAAAAATATCATCTGCCAAAGGAATGATCCGTCCAAAACCGGCCGGCCCTCCGTACCTTGCGGCAAATTCGATCCAAACCATGCTCCGACCACTACTCGCTTTCCTGCTGCCCGCCGCAACCCTTCTTGCCACATCCTGCTCGACCAACAATGTGACCGTCGACAACAGCCTGCAGAAATATTTCGACAGCGCGGGTGTAAAAGGTTGCTTTGGGCTTTATGATAACGGCCAGGGGCATTTCACCATCTATAACCTCGCACGTTTTCGCGACAGCGGCTACAGCCCCGGGGCGACCTTTGATATATTTGAATCGCTGGTTGCTATTCAGACGGGAATTGTCAAGGATGACGCATCCGTTATATATGACTCCGCAAATGCCGCGACGGTCAAAGGAACTGGCCCCAATCCGCCGGCTACCCTCCGGGATTGCTTCCAGTCGCAGGACGAACGGGGTTACCCGGCCATGATATTGCTTTCCGAAAAGATCGGCGAGGATACCCTTCGGAAATGGATTGATTCGGTACACTATGGCAAGCGGGATCCCAATAAACATATTCTGATGAGCGTGACGATCACGCCGGACGAACAGATGGGCCTGATCAAAAAATTATATTTCGATCAGCTGCCGTTTTTCAAGCGGACCCAGGAGATCGTCCGGAGCATGATGACCGTCGAATCCAACAGCGATTACAAATTGTCCTATAAGCGAACAAGCCAGGGCCGTACCCGGGACGGCAGTGCAAGCGGCTGGGTGCTGGGATGGATAGAAGAGAATAAACATCCCTACTTTTTCGTTCTCAATATGGAAACCAGTGATGGGAACCGGGACGTCCTGTATCGGAAAGGCCCTGATATCGTCAAAGGCATTCTCCGCCAGATGGGCTTCTTCAATGGAAAGAAATGATTCCCATAGATTTAATTGGCTTTCTTTTTGCAATCAGACTTCTTATCTTGCAAAAGCATGTTTCGAATACAACATAGCGAATATCTCACAGGTCTTGGAGCGCTGCCGCTTCTCGTGGTTGCCCTTTATTTCCTGTTGAGCTGGAAGAAGCGAACCGCGGCGCGCATGGGTGATCCCGGTCTTGTTCGTCAGCTGATCAGCAATTTTTCACCGGTCCGCTTCATGATCAAGGCCGTTGTTGCGATCCTTGCCTTCGGGGTCATTATCCTCGCCGCTACCAACCCGCAGAAGCCAGGGGCCATGGAGAATATCCAGCGCAAAGGGGTGGATGTAATGCTGGTGCTGGATGTCAGCAAGAGTATGCTGGCCCGGGATATAAAGCCCAGCCGGCTGGAAAAGGCAAAGCAACTGTTGTTGCTCCTCACCGAAAAACTGAATAACGATCGTATCGGGCTGATCCTGTTTGCCGGCCGGTCCTATTTGCAAATGCCGCTGACCACCGATCATGGCGCGGCCCGGATGTATATCCAGGATGCAAGTCCGGACGCAGTCCCCGCCCAGGGTACCGTCATCGCCGAAGCCCTGAGAATGGCAAACGCGGCCTTCAACAGCAAGGAACGGAAATATAAGTCGATCGTGTTGATCTCCGATGGCGAAGACCATGATCCGGAAGCGCTGAAGGAAGCCCAGAAGCTGGCCCAAAGCGGCGTCATGATCAGCACTATCGGCATCGGCTCTTCAGAGGGCTCGCCCATCGTCGACCCCGCCACGAACGAATTGAAAAAGGATGAACAGGGAAATACGGTCATCTCCAAACTGAACGAGGCCGAACTGCAGCAGCTGGCCAACGCCACCAATGGTGAATATATCCGGCTCGACAACGTCGACGACGCGCTGATCACCATGAGTCAGCGTATCGACAGCGCCGAAAAGAAATCGATGAGCGACGCCGAGTTCGTCGACTACAAAAGCTATTTTCAATGGCTTGCGGGGGGCGCCCTTCTGCTATTGCTTGTCGAATTCTTCCTCTCCGAGCGACGGAAGCAAAAGAATGGCCTCGCCTCCATCCAGTCCGCCCGCACCCTGGCGCTGGTGCTGGTGACCATGACCGCCACCATGGCCGCATCCGCGCAATCTCCAAATGCCCGGATCCGCAGCGGGAACCGTTACTATAAGAAAAAACAGGTCGATCAATCCGTGCAGGAATACCGGTCGGCGGTACAGCAGGCGCCCGACAACCCAACGGCCAACTATAATTTGGGCAATGCCCAGTTTCGCAAGAACAATTTCGATGAAGCTGCCCGTTCCTACGACGCGACCATAAAGAACAGCCCGAATGATAAGGCCATGCAGCAAAAAAGCTATTATAACAAGGGCGTCGCAATGATAAAGCAAAAGAAATTACAGGAAAGCATCGATGCCTGGAAACAGGCGCTGAAGCTGGATGCGAACGATGCCGACGCTCGCGAGAACCTCGAGAAGGCCCTGATGCAGCAAAAACAACAACAGCAGCAACAACAAAAGAACCAAAACGATCAGAAGAAAGAGCAGAAAGAAAAGAAAGAAGAGAAAAAAGAGCAGCAGCAACAACAGCAGCAACAGCCAAGGCCGCAACCCAGCCGGCTGAACAAACAACAGGTCGAACAACTGCTGAAAGCACTCGAGCAAAAAGAGAACGATCTCCAGAACAAGATAAAGCAAAATAAAGTAAAGGCGCCCCAACAGCCCGAAAAGGATTGGTAGATAGACCCTGCCACGGGCCGGCGGCGGCTCGGCAAATCTTTGTACCTTTACGCCGTATGCAAACCTATTGTCCTTCCCTCACCCGGTACGCGCGCCTGCCCACCCTCGAAGTAAAGATCGGGCACCTGCTGCTCGGCAACTTCCATCCTATCCGGGTGCAGACAATGACAACCACCGATACCCTGGACACCCTGGCCACCGTGGAACAGTCGATCCGCTGTATCGAAGCCGGCGCCGAACTGGTCAGGATCACCGCCCCCAGCAAGAAAGAAGCAGAGAATTTACTGAATATCAAAAATGAACTACGCCGCAGGGGTTATACAACCCCACTTGTGGCGGATATCCATTTCACACCCAACGCGGCGGAGATCGCCGCCCGGATCGTGGAAAAAGTACGGATCAACCCCGGCAACTACATCGACAAAAAGAAGTTCGAACACATCGAATACACAGATGCGGAATACAACGAAGAGATCGATCGCATCCGGCAGCGCTTCACGCCGCTGATAAAGATCTGCAAGGAATACGGCACCGCGATGCGGATCGGGACTAACCACGGTTCGCTGAGCGACCGCATCATGAGCCGTTACGGCGACACCCCTATCGGGATGGTGGAAAGCGCCATGGAATTCCTGCGGGTGGCGCGCGATGAATCCTATCACAACATCGTCCTCAGCATGAAATCCAGCAACCCGCAGGTGATGGTGCAGGCATACCGGCTCCTCATCCGGCAAATGGATTCAGAGTTTGGGGTTTGCTATCCCCTCCACCTGGGCGTTACCGAAGCCGGCGATGGCGAGGACGGACGCATCAAATCGGCGATCGGCATCGGCACGCTGCTCGAAGATGGCATCGGGGATACCATCCGCGTGTCCCTGACCGAGGACCCGGAGTTCGAGATCCCGGTTTGTCTGGACCTGGTCAAACGATACGCGCAGCGCGCTGCAGCCGCCACCATCCCCCCGATCAAAAAACTGCCTTATTCCCCTTTCGAATACCGGCGCCGGGTATCCCGCTCGCTGGCCAATATCGGCGGAACCCATGTCCCCGTCGTGATCGCGGATTTCATGAAAGCAAAAACCATCGGCCCCGAAGACCTCGAAGCCATTGGCTATGCCTACGATGCCCCGAGTGACAAATGGAACATTCGCGACGCCGCGGCGGATTATATTTACACCGGGAAAAAGGCCCTTGATTTTGACCTGCCCGGCGCCTTGCGGCCCGTGTGCGACTATGCGCAATGGCTGGAGCTCGATCAAAGGGAAAAATATGTTCCGCTCTTCCAGGGCGCGGAGTACGATCCCGCGGGCGAACGCTCCGACAGCCTTAACTTCATCGCAGTAGACACGGCAAACGACGAATCCATACAGTTGTCGGAAAGCCTGCGCGACGATGCCACCGTCGTACTCTGTTGTTACAGCTCTCATCCTCAAAGCATGCTTTCCGTACGGCGCTTCATCATGGAGCTGATGGCGCGCGATATCCGGTTTCCGGTGATCCTGGCCGTGGAAAGCGAGCATACATCCATCGACGAACAGCTGATCCATTTCTCCGCCGAATCTGGCGCCCTGCTCCTGGATGGAATGGGCGACGGACTCTGGCTGATGAATGATCCGGCGAAGCTGGTCAACACCCACGTCAGCGGCCGGACCTATCTCGAAACAAAGAACAATCACCAGTTCCTCAACAATATTTCCTTCTCCATCCTTCAGGCGGCAAGGACGCGGATCTCCAAAACCGAATACATCTCCTGCCCGTCCTGCGGCCGGACCTTATTCGACCTGCAGGAGACTACCGCCCGCATCCGGCAAGTGACGCACCACCTGAAGGGCGTCAAGATCGCCATCATGGGCTGCATCGTCAACGGCCCCGGTGAAATGGCCGACGCGGATTTTGGCTACGTAGGCAGCGGACCGGGGAAGGTTACGCTCTATAGAGGAAAAGAGGTCGTCAAACGATCGGTGGACAGCGCCATCGCTCTCGAAGAGCTCATCGGGTTGCTCAAGGAAAGCAATGTCTGGATCGAGCCCGCCACCTCATCTATTTTGCTATGAACCGAATCGACAGACTTCATGCTATCCTCACCCATCTCCAAAGCAAGAAAAAAGTGACGGCGCAGGAGATGGCCGATCGCTTCAATATCAGCCTGCGGACGGTATACCGGGACGTCAAAGCCCTGGACGAGTCCGGCGTACCGGTGATCGGCGAGGCAGGGTCAGGCTATACGATCATGGAAGGCTACCGGCTGCCACCCGTCATGTTCACGCAGGAAGAGGCGAGCGCCCTCTTATTGGGGGCCAAACTGGCCGAGCAGTTCACCGACGGCTCCATAAAAAGACATTTCCACGCAGCCCTCTTCAAAATAAAGGCGGTATTACGTTCCTCCGACAAGGAATATGTCGAGAGCCTCACCGAACATATCGAGATCGTATCCCGGTATACCCCCGACAGTGACTCTCCCCAAACCTTCCTTACCACCCTCCAGCAAGCCATCGTCCACAAAAAGCTGGTTGATCTGCACTACCGCTCCAATTTGAAGGAGGAGGTCACCCACCGAAAGGTAGAGCCCATCGGCCTGCTTCATTACGGGTCGGCCTGGCATCTTATTGGCTGGTGTCACCTCCGCAACGACTACCGGGACTTTCGCCTGAGCCGGATGCTGGGAGTTGTCGTAGAAGAGGTTTTCTTCGACCCCGCCGCACATCCTTCCATAAAGGAGTACATGGCGCAGATCCAGGCCGGCTCCGACCTGCTGGAAGCCATCGTAGTATTTGAGAAACACGTTGTAAAATATTTACAGGAACAGAAATATCTCAATGGGTTCGTCTCGGAGGAGGAGGGTAACGACCGCGTCCGGATGAAATTCCTCACCACCAATCTGCACTATTTTGCCCGCTGGCTGCTTATGTACTCGGATGGAGTGCGGGTCGAAACCCCGGAGGCTTTAAAGACCCACCTGCTGGAACACATAGAAAAATGTTCCGCCCAT
>Ga0081540_1002829_pt1 | contig 14050 bp, 13 predicted proteins | sample TabmetS2T1R1_FD_71024 | JGI IMG/M metagenome (GOLD analysis project Ga0081540, IMG submission 71024) | Tabebuia heterophylla rhizosphere microbial communities from the University of Puerto Rico - S2T1R1 | ecosystem: Host-associated > Plants > Roots > Rhizosphere ... | reverse complement strand
TGCGCCACCTCGTCCTGCGGGAGGGGCGGAACACCGGCCAGCTGCTGGTGCAGCTCGTGACCGCGGCCGGCGAGCGCTTCGACCGGGACGAGTTCGTCGAGGTGTTGCGCCGCTTCCCGGAGGTGCGCTCGATCCACTGGTCGGTGAACGAGACGCCGGCCGAGGTGACGAACCTGCCGACGACGCTGCTCTGGGGCGAGGAGGCGATCGAGGAAGAGCTCTGCGGCCTGCGCTTCCGCGTGCGCCCGAACGCCTTCCTGCAGACGAACACGCGGATGGCCGAGCGGCTCTACGAGCTGGCCGGCGAGTACGCGGGCCTGACCGGCAGCGAGACGGTCTACGACCTCTACTGCGGGATCGGGACGATCGGCCTGACGATGGCGTCGCAGGCGCTGACGGTGTGGGGGGTGGAGGTCTCGGAGGAGTCGGTCGCCTGCGCGCTCGAGAACGCCGACCTGAACGGGATCACGAACGCGGCCTTCTTCGCCGGCGAGGTGGGCGCGTCGCTGGAGGAGCTGGCCGACCGGGCCGGCCCGCCCGACGTTGCCGTCGTCGACCCGCCGCGCGCCGGGCTCTCCGGCAAGGCGCTGCGGCGGCTGGCGAGGCTCGAGGCCTCGAGGATCGTCTACGTCTCGTGCAACCCGACGACCCTGGCCGCGAACGTGAAGGAGCTGGCGAAGGAGTGGGGCTACACGCTGGAGCGCGTTCGGCCGGTGGACATGTTCCCGCACACCCCGCACGTCGAGTCGGTCGCGCTGCTGGCGCGGGCGGGCTGATTCCGACGTGCCAGAGGGACAGTCCCCAGGGCACGTCCCCTCCGGGCGATCCATAGTCGATCGTCAAGCGGGAGAGCCACGAGCGGACGGCTCTTTCGGCCATGACCCAGGGACTGTCCCCGGGTCATGGCCGGTCAGGACGCGTCCAGCTCGGCCTCGATCGCCTCGCGCAGCTCCGTGAGCCCGCCGCGCAGGCCGCCGATGCGCTCCTGGCCGAGCCGCTCCTCGACCGCCTCCGCGAAGGCGCGGAAGCGCGGGCGCGCCTGCTTGAGCAGCCTCTGGCCTTCGGGGCTGAGGCTGACGAGGTACGAGCGCCGGTCGTCCGGGTTCGGGAAGCGCGCGATGTGCCCGCGCTGGTCGAGGCGGCCAACCCGGAAGAGCACCGTCGAGAGCGGCATCTTCATCCGCTCGGCGAGCAGCGTCGGAGTCCAGGGGCCCTCGGCGCCGATCAGCACGTAGAACGGATAGTCCTCCGGCGGCAGCTCGAGCCCCGCGAGCGAGGCCTCGAGCAGCCGCTCGCGCACCTGGTTCGTCCGGAACAGGTCGAGCAGGATCGTGTCCGGCCCCTCGTCCGCCATTTACCGCAACCTTGTGGTAATGTAGTGCAAGATTGTGGTAAGTCTACTGCGCGGTGGGGTCGTCGTCGTGGCCGTAGCGGTCGTGTGTGGCACGGCCGGCGCCGCCGAGCCCGCAAAGCTGCACGTCGGGCTGTCCGCCTCCTTCGCCCTCTCGGGAGGCGGCGCCCTGTGGGTGACCGACCGCGTCGGCAACAAGCTGATCCGCGTCGACCCTGCCGCCGGGCGGGTGAAGTGGCGCCTGGGCATCCCGAGCAGCCCGTTCGGCCTCGCCTATGGCGCGGGCAGCGTCTGGGTCGGCTCCCGCAACGGGGGGCGCGTGACCCGCGTCAACCCGGCGACGAAGAAGGTGCAGGCGCGCATCTCGGTCGGCGCCGCGCCGTACGCGCTGACCTTCGGCGCCGGCGCGGTCTGGGTCTCCAACGAGAGCTCCGGGACCGTGAGCCGGCTCGGGCCGAAGCGCAACCGCGTCGTGAAGACGATCCGCGTCGGCGGCGGCCCGAACGGGATCGCTGTCGCCTTCGGCAAGGTCTGGGTCGCGGACTACGGGCACAGCCGCCTGATTCGCATCAACCCGGCCCGCAACCGGGTCGAGAAGCGGATCTCGCTCCCCAAGGCCGACTGGATCTCGGCGTCGGCCGACGCGCTCTGGGTCTCGAGCGAGACCGGGAAGATCTACAAGGTCGACCCGGCGTCGATGGCGGTGCTCACGACCGTCACCGTCGGCGCGAACCCGCTCGCCACCAGCTGGGTCGGCGGCAACCTCTGGGTGCCGAACATCGACGACAACAGCGTCTCGGTGCTCGAGCCGGGCTCGGCCGCGGTCGTCCGCACCCTGACGGTCGGCCAGAGCCCGCTCGCCGTCGCCTCGGCCGCCGGCTCCGCCTGGGTCACCTCTGACTTCGAGGGTGACCTGTGGCGCCTCGACCCCTGACCGCGCGCCAGAGCAGGTCGGCGTTCGGTAGCAGGAAGCCGACCGAGAGCAGCGGCAGCGCCGGCAGCCCGTCCACCTCGAGCCACGTCGCGAGCGCGATCGTCCCGCCGATCGACGCCGTCAGGCAGACCCAGGTCCAGCCGGTGCGCAGCTGCCAGCGGGCCGCCGCCCCGAGGAAGAGGGCGAAGAAGAGCAGGTCGGGCAGGCCGAGCTTCGCGCCCCCTTCGCTGCCGGGCACGGGGAACGTGAAGGAGAGAGCCGAGAAGACCTCCGGCTTCTTCGTGACGATCGTCTTGGTCGGCCCGCGCCAGACCGAGTACGAATCGACAAAGGGGACGATGAACGCAACCAGCACGACCCAGCTCAGCTCCTCGAAGAAGCGCAGGAAGCACCAGGCGCCGAACGTCATCGCGGCGAGCTTGGCGAAGTTGGCGACCACGCCGGCCCCCGACCACTGCAGGATCACGGCCGCGATGCCGCAGACGGCCACGTAGGCGAGCAGGCGCGGCAGCGGTGTCCTCCAGAGCGGCAGCGCGAGCCAGACGAGGCCGAAGACCGCCGGGATCAGAACCAGCGCGAGCCAGGCGATGTCCCCCCAGAGCGAGAGGGCGAACCACCACTGGTGCGTGCCGTAGTAGACGCCGATCGCGGTCGCGAGCGCGAGGAACGCGACGAGGCGGCGGCTCAATACGGAGGCAGCTCGGCCCACCAGGGCCCCAGCGCCTTGAATGCGTTCCAGAAGCGGGTCTTCGCGGGCGCCTCGTCGAGCGACTCGTCGATGTCGGGCACGTAGAGCGCCTGGATGGTCGGCGTGAAGCGCTGCAGCTCGCCGAGGGTCGGCTCGAGCCGGTCGGCGAGCGGGAACTCGATCGCGTTCAGGAACTCGAGCGCCGGCTCGCCCATCACCACGACGAGCTTCGGCTGGACGATGTGCAGCTCCCGGATCAGCCACGCGCGCGCCTGGTCCTCGTCCCCGCCGGCGAGCTTGAAGCAGTTGGTCCCGTAGATCGCGAGCGGGTCGACGTTGAGCCGCTGCAGCGACTTCAGCAGCGCCTGCCCGGCGCGGCCGTAGAAGGCGACGCCCTCCTGCACCTCCGCCGGCTGCGGTGAGTGCTTGAGTAGGAAGACGTCCGCGAGCGGGTGCCCGGAGCCGAGCACCGGCACCTGGCCCTCGCCGGCGGCGCGCGCGATCTCGTCGCCGAGCTCGTTCGTCTCGGCGATGGCTTTTTGCAGGTACTTCTCGAAGATCTCGTCGGTCACGGGCACGGGCTCCAGGACCTTCTGCGCTAGCGCACCCGTTCCTTGGCCTGCGCCGCCCACTTCAGCGACTGCAGGTAGAGGAGCGAGCGCGGGCGCCGCAGGACCTGCGCGCTGCGCAGGCTGACGAGGAACTCGTCCCGCCCCTCGAAGGCGCGCATCCGTACCGCGCCGGTGCCGACGCCCTGGAGCACGTGGGCGTCGGAGCCGGCGCCCATCGTCAGGTCGTACTTGCGCGCGAAGCGGAGCGCCTCGTCGTTGTAGGCCTCGAAGAGCAGCCGCGCGTTGTAGACCTCGAGCACGTCGACCTGCGCGAGGTGCCGGTGGAGCGTGGCGGGCTCCGGGATCGCGTGCAGGCGGTCGAAGGGGTGGGGGAGATAGACGACGCCGCCCTGGGCGCGGATCGCCTCGACCGTCTCGCCGAAGGAGAGGCCGCGCGGGATCTCCTCGGAGAGGAAGAGGCCGATCACCTCGCCCTGGTCGTTCGTCTTCACCTCCTCGCCGGGGATCACCACGAGGTCGCGGCCCCGCGCCTGCTCGACGGCTTCCTTGGCGCCGCCGAAGACGTTGTGGTCGGTGACCGCGATCGCGCCGAGGCCCTCCGACTCGGCGTGGTCGAGTAGGTCCTCGACCGGGATCTGGCAGTCGTGCGACCACGACGTGTGCAGGTGGAGGTCGGCGACGATCCAGTCGCGGTCGCCGAGCGGCTCGGACTTCCGGGTGCGCCGCCTCGACGCCAGGCCCCGGTAGAGCTCGTCGAGCTCGTGCGCGGCGGCGGCGAAGCTCTGCGGCTCGGCACGTTCGCGCGCGCGCCGGGCTTCCCGCTCAAGGTAGGCGTCGTCCTCGGCCAGCCGTAGCAGCGCCGCGGCCGCGAGCTCCGGCTGCTCCGCCAGGCCGGGCGGCGAGACGATCGCCGCGCCCGCCGCGGCGGCCTCGAGCGAGACGCGGTCGAGGCCCTCCAGCGCGGGGACGAAGGCCGCGGCCTCGTTCAGCAGCTGCGCCCGCGCCTCGCCGTCGCGGAGGGTCCGCACGTGGGCGCGGCCGCGCAGCGGCCTCGGCAGGGCGGGCCGGCCGGCGAGCGGCTTGGTGCGCAGGAAGACCAGCTCCCAGCCGGGCATGGCCCCGACGGCGCGCACGACCGCACGCGTGAGCGCCCGCTCGCCGGGCCGCCACTCGAGCACGACGAGCCGTCGCTTGCGGCCAGGACGGAAGCGCTTGAGGTCGACCCCGGGCGTGATCACGCGGTAGTCGCCCGGTAGCCGCGCGGCGGCCGCCTCGGCCGTCCGCTCGGAGGTCGCCACGAGCGCGTCGATCCGGCCGAGCAGCCGCTCGCGCTGCGCCTTGCCGGGTGGATAGCCGAGCCGCTCGGGCGAAAGGAACGTCGCGACCGCGAACGCATGCGCGTCGCGGAGCGCCAGGTAGGAGAGGCTCGGCAGTCCAGGCTCGAACCCGTGCACGACGTCGTACTCGCCGCGGGCGAGTGCGATCGAGAGGTTGGCCCGCACGCCGACCGGGACGCCGATCCGGCTGCGTCGCGAGACCGGCACCGCCGGCCCGACCGCGATCAGCTCGTGGCTGCCGCCGTCGAGCAGCGCGCGGCGGCCGGCGATCAGGTCGGCCGCGCGCGTCGAGGGTGCGAGCACGGTGACGTCGTGGCCGAGGCCGCGCAGCTCGTGCGCGACCCCGGCCACGTGCTCGTTGACGTCGTGCGGCCTCGACCAGGCGAACGGCGTGACCAGACAGACACGCAGGCCCATGTCCGGCGAGTCTAGCCCGGCCCGTGCGCGGCTACGCCTTGGCGGCGACCTTGGCCGGCGCTTCCTTGCGGGCGTGCTTGCGGATGAACTCCTCGGTCAGGTCGCGTGCCTCGTCGTCGGGGTGCTGGACCGGGGGCGACTTCATCAGGTAGGAGCTCGGGCCCTGCAGCGTCCCCGAGATGCCCTGGTCCAGCGCGAGCTTCGTCAGCCGCACCGCATCGATCACGACGCCGGCCGAGTTGGGCGAGTCCCAGACCTCGATCTTCAGCTCCGCGTTCAGCGGCACGTCGCCGAACGAGGTGCCCTCGAGCCGGATGTAGGCCCACTTGCGGTCCTCGAGCCACGGCACGTAGTCGGACGGCCCGACGTGGATGTTCTTCTCGCCGAGCTCGTACGGCAGCGTCGAGGCGACCGAGTTCGTCTTCGAGATCTTCTTCGACTCGAGCCGGTCCCGCTCCAGCATGTTCATGAAGTCGGAGTTCCCGCCGAAGTTGAGCTGGAAGGTGCGGTCGAGCCGCACGCCGCGGTCGCGGAAGATTGAAGCGAGCACGCGGTGGGTGATCGTCGCGCCGACCTGCGACTTGATGTCGTCGCCGATGATCGGGACGCCCGCCTCCTCGAAGCGCCGCTGCCAGTAGTTCTCGCGCGCGATGAAGACCGGCATGCAGTTCACCATCGCGCAGCCGGCGCGGAGGATCTGCTCGGTGTACCACTTGGTCGCCTCCTCCGAGCCGACCGGGAGGTAGTTGATCACGACGTCGGTGTTCGTGTCCCTGAGGATCCCGACCACGTCGTCGGTCTCGCCGGGCGCCTTCTCGACGACCTCGGAGAGGTACTTGCCGAGCCCGTCGTGCGTCATGCCGCGGGAGACCTTGACGCCGGTCTTGGGCACGTCCGAGAACTTGATCGTGTTGTTCGGGTGCGCCCAGATCGCCTCGGAGAGGTCCTTGCCGACCTTGTCCGTGGTGACGTCGAAGGCGGCCGTGAACTCGATATCGCTGATGTGGTAGCCACCGAGGTCGACGTGCATCAGGCCGGGGACGAAGTCCTCCGGGTTCGCGTCCTTGTAGTACTCGACGCCCTGTACGAGCGAGCTTGCACAGTTGCCGACGCCGATGATCGCGACGCGGACCTTGTTGTCCCCGCGCCGCGCCTTGCCGTTGGTCGAAGCCATGGGTTCCTTTCCTTCGAGCCGCTCGCTGAGCGTCTCGACGATCAGGTCGTTGAGGTTCCGTTTCCGCTGTGCCGCGCGCGCGGCGAGCTTGTCCTTCAGCTCCGGGGGCATGCGCAGGAGCACCGACCCGCTCTTGCCGGGCTCCTTGCCGGCGCGGCCGCTCGGGTCGAACGAGACGGCGAAGCGGGAGGCGAGGATGCCGACGGCGATGTCGTTGAGGCTGCGGCCGCTGCGCCGAACCTCTTCCGAGAGAAGCCGCTTCAGCTCGCCGGGCATCCGGACGAGCACATGCTTGCGCACTGGAGCTAGCACAGAAGTGCTAGCAGTGTAACCGAGAAAGGAAGAGGGCGCTCCGAAGAGCGCCCTCTTGGTTCGTCAATGGTAGTCGATCGCCTCGGGTCGGAGCGTGAACGTCTGCCGTCCGTCGATCAGCAACGGGTCGAACGGCATCACCGGCTCGAGGTCGAGCAGCTCGATCTCGTCGGTGAGGCTCAACGCGCTCGTGAAGAGGCTGAGCCGGCCGTCACGACGGTCGACGTTGCCGTTCGCCACGTTGTCCGACCAGCTCTGGAAGTACGCCCGCGTGGCGGCGCTCTGGGCGCCGGCGCTTCCCACGGCCACGCGCATCGAGGTGAGCTGCGGGGTACCCGGCGTGTAGGTCGTCGTCCCGAGCCGCGGGACGGTGAAGCCGAGTCCCGAGACCGCGCTGACGATCCTGGTCTGTCCCTCCACCCTGAACGAGAACTCGTTCGCCGCGAACGAGTCGGTGTTCGAGCAGTCGCAGCTCGGTGCGGAGGTCGGCGTCTGCGTGACGAAGTCGTTGGTGGCGACGACGAGGTCGACGGTGCCGAAGCCGTTGATCTCGGCGTCGACGTCGAGCCTCGCGCTCGTGATGAAGGCGTCGTCGAGCTTGAACTGGAAGGCCGGCGTGCCAGACCCGTTCAGCGAGAGCGGCGCGCGGACGATCAGGTCCTGCACCGCGTTCGGATGGCCGGCGAGCGTGTCGTTCAGCCAGTTCTCGAGCGTCTCCGTCAGCCCGCGGATCGTGAAGTAGCAGCCCGCCGGCTTCGCGCCGAACGCCGGCTTCGTGCAGCCGCCGAACGAGTTCACACGCAGCGTTTGGCCCTCGGAGGGCACCTCGAGGCTGAAGATGCCCGAGACCTGGTTCGTGTTCGGGTCGCGGTACTGCCAGGGCGGCGGCGGGGTCGCGGGCTCGGCTCCGGAAGCACCGGTCGGTCCCGGCGGTCCCATCGGGCCGTCTCCGCCGGTCGCGCCGGCCGCGCCGGTTGCGCCACGATCGCCCTTGGCGCCGTTCTGGCCGGCAACCCCGGTCGGGCCGCGGATCCCCTGGATGCCCTGGGGGCCGCTCGGCCCTCGTGCGCCGGTCGGGCCGCGGGCGCCGGTCGCCCCGCGCGCTCCGGTCGCGCCCTGCACACCGCTCTGGTTCCACTGGATCGGCAGCTCGGACGTCGAGCACGCCGCCGCGCTGTCCACGATCCGCAGCTGGCCGTTGTTCTTCTGGTAGCACGCGTTGATCACGGTGCTCGAGCTCGCCGTCGTCCCCCAGGCGATTCCTCCGACGGCGACGGCTGTCAGGGCCGCTCCGATCACGGCGGCCACGAGTGTCCTGCTCATCCCTGCCTCCCCTATCGCCAGGCGGCCGCAGATCGGGCCGCTGCGCCCGATTCTTAGCGCAGAATCCGGCGGCTGCCTAGGGGTCGCGCAGCTGCCGGCGGACGCTCAGGATCCGCTGCAGCACCGTGAGCCAGGCCGTGACGGCGAGGAAGTAGATCGCCCACTGCAGGCCGCCCCAGGGTGCGAACACCAGGCCGGCGGTGATCACGACCACGCGCTCGGCGCGGCTGCCGAGGCCGACGTCGCCCTTCAGCCCGAGCAGCTCGGCCTTCGCGCGCGCGTAGGAGACGAGGAACGACCCCGCCATCGCCGCGAAGGTGAAGCCGACCGCGATGTCGTTCCCCTCGCGGGCGAAGACAAGGGCGACCGCGGTGAGTACGAAGCCCTCGCTGACGCGGTCCGAGATCGAGTCGACGAACGCGCCGAACGGCGTCGCCTTGCCGCCGTAGCGGGCGAGCGCGCCGTCGAGGATGTCGAGCACCGAGCCGACGACGAAGACGACCGCCGCCAGCCAGTAGAGGAGCCACGGCCGGTGGTAGGCGAACCAGACGATCACCGCCGAGGCCCCGCAGAGCGTGATCCCTGCCGCCGTGAGCGCGTTCGGGGTTACGCGCGTGCGCGAGAGGCCGCCGATCCAGCGCGCCGCCAGCCTGCGGGTGCCGTCCGTGTAGCCCCGCTTGACCCAGGCGAGGGTCTCGGCGCGCGTCACGCGGTCGAGGGGACGATGCGGCGGCGGCGCAGCGGGTTGCGGTACACGATCAGGCCGGCGATCGCCGCCACGAGGACGCCGGCGACGATGTCGAGCCAGAAGTGGTTCCCGGTGGCCATCACGCTGAACGCGACCCACGCCGGCCAGAGCAGCCAGAGCGCCTTGACGGCGCGGTTCCGGCAGACCGACGCGAGCACGATCCCCACGATCAGCGCGTCGGCGGCATGAAGGCTCGGCATCGCCGCGTAGGGGTTGGAGGCGAACTCGACGAGGCCGCTGCCGTGGTTGAGCTCGCCGAAGCTCGAGAGCGTGTCGTCGAAGCCGAAGTCCGGGAACATCCGCGGTGGCGCGGTCGGCAGCAGGACGTAGCCGATCAGGCCGAAGGCATTCGCCAGCAGGATCCAGTTGCGGAAGCGGATGAAGGCCTCGTTCCGCCGCAGGTAGACCCAGAGCAGCGCCAGCCCGAGCACGGTGAACTCGGAGTTCCAGTACGTCCACGAGGCGAGCGTCGCCAGCAGGTGCGAGCCGTCGACGAGCCGCTGCAGGCTCAGCTCGAAGAGCCCGTGCAGGTGCTGCTCGATCCCGATCACCTGCAGCCCGTTGTCGAAGGCCTTGGGCGGGTTGCGGTCGGCGATCCCGCGCGCCACCTGGTAGAGGCCGAGGAAGCCGAACCAGATCGCCAGCTGCAGGCCGAAGTCCGCCCACCCACGCGGCAGGACGCGGCGACCGGCTGAGACCAAGACGCTCACGGGAACGCAAGATTGTAACGCCCCCGCTGGAGGGCTTCTTCCCGAGCCCTCAGCCGCCGATTTGCGACATCGAGCGCGACGCCCGCACGAATCCGGCGTCGTTGATCCGGTGCTTGAGCTCCTTGTGGCGCACGGCGAAGCGCAGCAGCCGCTCGAGCTCGTCGTTCGAGGCGCCGTCGCGCAGCGGTGTCTTCAGATCCCACTCGCGACGCGAGAACAGGCAGGTGCGCAGCTGGCCGTCGGCGGTCAGGCGGATCCGGTCGCAGCTGGAGCAGAACGGCTCGGAGACGGGATTGACGAAGCCGATCTCGCCCGCGCCGTCGGCGAACCGGAAGCGCCGCGCGGTCGAGGACGCCTTGGCCGGGATCTCCTCCAGCGGCCAGCGCTCCTCGATCAGGGCGCGGATCTCGCCGCCCGTGAGCACGGCGTCGTCGCGCCAGGACTCGTCCGCGTCGAGCGGCATGAACTCGATGAAGCGCACCACGTAGGGCTTGCGCCGCGCCAGCTCGGCGAGGGCGGGCACCTCGACCTCGGTGAAGCCGCGCATCGCCACGCAGTTGACCTTGATCGGCCCCAGCTCGGGGTAGCGCTCGGCTTCCTCGAGCCCGGCGAGCACCCGGTCGAGCGCGTCGCGCCGCGTGATCTCGGTGAAGCGAACGTGCGAGAGAGAGTCGAGCGAGACGTTCAGCCGCGTCAGGCCGGCCTCGACGAGCGGGCCGGCCAGGCGGTCGAGCAGCACGCCGTTCGTGGTCAGCGAGAGGTCGTTCACGCCGGGGATCGCGCCGAGCTGCTCGACGAGCACCGGCAGCTCGCGGCGGACGAGCGGCTCGCCCCCGGTCAGCCGCACCTCCTCGACGCCCATCGCCGCGAGGACGCCCACGAGGCGCGCGATCTCCTCGTAGCTCAGCAGCTCCTCGCGCGGCAGCCACTCGAGCCCCTCCGCCGGCATGCAGTAGCGGCAGCGGAAGTTGCACTTGTCGGTGACGGAGACCCGCAGGCTCTTGATCTCGCGCCCCCAGGAATCGCGCAGCGGCTCCACGCGACCAGCCTAGCCGAGGTTTCGTCGTTTTTCGGAGGGAGGTAGCAGGAACCCGTGTAACCGCGGCTCCTAGACTCGCGCGGTGCCCCTGCTGGCGATCATCGCGGTCACCGCGATCTGGGGCGTCACCTTCGTCCAGGTCAAAGACGCGGTCGCCGTCTACCCGTTGTTCGCGTTCCTGGCGATCCGCTACGCGATCGCGACGGGAGTGCTCGCGCTGGCCGGCGGGCGGCGCGTCCTCACCCTCGGCCGCTCCGGCTTCGCCGCCGGCGCCGTGCTCGGCGGGCTGCTCGGGCTCGGGATCGGGCTGCAGACCGCGGGGCTCGAGCGCACCACCGTCTCGAGCACCGGCTTCATCACCGGCCTCTACGTCGTGCTGACGCCGCTGTTCGGGCTGCTGCTCTTCCGCACCCGGGTCGGCCTCGAGGTCTGGGCTGGGGTCGTGCTGGCCGTCGTCGGCCTGGCGATGCTGAGCGGCGTGCCCGCCGGGTCGGCCGGCGGTGACCTGCTCGTGCTCGCCTCGACCGCCGCCCAGGCGCTGCAGATCGTGATGGTCGAGCGTTACGCGAGCCGCTACGACGCGGTCGCGCTGGTGCTCGTCGAGCTGGGCGCGTGCTTCGTCGGCTTCCTGGCGATCGCGCTCGCGCTCGGCCAGCTCGAGGTGCCGCACGGCTGGACGGTGTGGGGCGCGTTGCTCGTGACCGCGGTCTTCGCGAGCGCGCTCGGCTACCTGATCCAGGTCTGGGCACAGCGGCGCATGTCCGCCGCCCGGATCGCGATCGTCTTCTCGCTCGAGACCGTCTTCGCCGGGATCTTCGGCTACTGGCTGGCCGGCGACCGCCTCGGCTGGCTCGGGTGGGGCGGCTGCGCCGTCATCCTCGCCGGGATCGTGGTCGCGGAGCCGACGGCCGCGCGGTTCCTGCGCAGCTTGCTACCATCTGACTGAGATTTTCTCACAACGAAGGAGATACACGCATGGCTAAAACGATCGGCATCGATCTCGGCACGACCAACTCCGCGATGGCCGTGATCGAGGGCGGCGAGCCGGCCGTGATCCCGAACGCCGAGGGCGGCCGCACGACGCCGTCCGTCGTCGCGTTCTCGAACGACGGCCAGCGGCTCGTCGGGGCGCCCGCGAAGCGCCAGCAGGTGACGAACCCGCTGAACACCATCTTCTCGATCAAGCGCTTCATGGGCCGCAAGTTCGGCGAGGTGAGCGAGGAGATGAAGATCGTCCCGTACGAGGTCGTGGAGGGCCCGAACGGCGACGTGCGCGTCAAGGCCGGCGACAAGGAGTACGCGCCGCCGGAGATCAGCGCGATGATCCTCCAGAAGCTCAAGGCCGACGCCGAGGCGTACCTCGGCGAGGCGGTCACCGACGCGGTGATCACCGTCCCGGCCTACTTCAACAACGCGCAGCGCGAGGCGACGAAGGACGCCGGCAAGATCGCCGGGCTCAACGTCCTGCGGATCATCAACGAGCCGACCGCCGCGGCGCTCGCGTACGGCCTCGACAAGGAGGCCTCCGACCACACGATCCTCGTCTTCGACCTCGGCGGCGGCACGTTCGACGTGTCGGTGCTCGAGCTCGGCGAGGGCGTCTTCGAGGTGAAGGCGACCAACGGCGACAACCACCTCGGCGGCGACAACTTCGACAAGGCGATCGTCGACTGGATGGTCGCGGAGTTCAAGCGCGACCAGGGCATCGACCTCGCGCAGGACAAGATGGCCCTGCAGCGCCTCTACGAGGCGGCCGAGAAGGCGAAGATCGAGCTCTCCTCGACGATGACGACGCAGATCAACCTGCCGTTCGTCACGGCCACCCCCGAGGGCCCGAAGCACCTCGACCTCCAGCTGACGCGCGCGAAGCTCGACGAGCTGTCGGCCGAGCTGCTCGAGCGCACGGTCGGCCCGACGAAGCAGGTGCTCGCGGACGCGGGCATCGACGCGTCGAAGATCGACCACGTCGTGCTCGTCGGCGGCATGACCCGCATGCCTGCGGTGCAGGAGAAGGTCAAGCAGCTGATCGGCAAGGAGCCGCACAAGGGCGTCAACCCGGACGAGGTCGTCGCCGTCGGCGCGGCCATCCAGGGCGGCGTGCTCAAGGGCGAGGTCAAGGACGTGCTGCTCCTCGACGTCACCCCGCTGTCGCTCGGGATCGAGACCAAGGGCGGCGTCTTCACGCGGCTGATCGAGCGCAACACGACCATCCCGACGAAGAAGTCGGAGACGTTCACCACCGCCGAGGACAACCAGCCGTCGGTCGAGGTGCACGTGCTCCAGGGCGAGTCGGAGATGGCGCTCTACAACAAGACGCTCGGCAAGTTCCAGCTCGTCGGCATCCCGCCGGCGCCGCGGGGCATGCCGATGATCGAGGTCACCTTCGACATCGACGCGAACGGGATCATCAACGTGTCGGCCAAGGACCAGGGCACCGGGAACGAGCAGCAGATCAAGATCGAGGGCGGCTCGGGCCTGAAGCCGGAGGAGGTCGACCAGATGATCAAGGACGCGGAGGGGCACGCCGAGGAGGCGCACCGCCTGCGCGAGCTGGCGGACGCGAAGAACCAGGCGGAGTCGCTCGCGTATGCGACCGAGAAGAGCCTCAAGGACCACCGCGAGAAGCTCGACGAGAGCGAGGCCTCCACGATCGAGGGTCGCGTGATGGAGCTCAAGCAGGCGCTGGAGACCGACGACCTGTCGGACATCCGCGCGAAGAGCGACGCGCTCCAGGAGTCGTCGCAGAAGCTCGCCGAGGCGGTCTACGCACAGGCGTCCGCGCAGCAGCAGCAGGCGCAGGCGACCGGCGACGGCGAGGCGTCCGACTCCGACGACGAGGTGATCGAGGACGCCGAGGTCGTCGACGAGGAGGCCAAGACCTCGTGACCGACGAGCGTGCTCAGGCTCAAAGACCCACGCTCGAGGAGCAGGTGGCGGCGCTCGAGGCCGAGCGCGACGAGCACCTGAACGACCTCAAGCGGGTCGCGGCCGAGTTCGAGAACTACCGCAAGCGGGTCGCGCGCGACCAGGAGAGCCTGGTCGCGCGGGCCCACGAGCGGCTCGTGAAGGAGCTGCTGCCCGTGCTCGACGACCTCGAGCGCGCGCTCGCGGCCGCGGAGGAGCACGAGGAGGCGAAGCTGGAGGAAGGCGTCCGGCTCGTGCATCGCGAGCTCGCGGCTGCGCTCCAGCGCGAAGGGCTCGCGGAGATCGATACCGACGGCCAGTTCGACCCGCACGTGCACGAGGCACTGCTCTCGCAGCCCTCGAGTGACCAGGCCGAAGGCACGGTGATCGAGGTCGTCCAGAAGGGCTACACGCTGGGCGACCGCGTGGTGCGGCCGGCGCGCGTCGTGGTGGCCGCGCCGAAGCCGGAGGACGATGGCGTCCGTTAAGGACCTCTACGGGACGCTCGGGGTCGCGAAGGGCGCGAGCCAGGACGAGATCA
>Ga0081540_1002828_pt1 | contig 14050 bp, 13 predicted proteins | sample TabmetS2T1R1_FD_71024 | JGI IMG/M metagenome (GOLD analysis project Ga0081540, IMG submission 71024) | Tabebuia heterophylla rhizosphere microbial communities from the University of Puerto Rico - S2T1R1 | ecosystem: Host-associated > Plants > Roots > Rhizosphere ... | reverse complement strand
CGAGTAGCGGGCCCAGAACGGCGGCGCGTAGGGCACGTCGGCCTTCTCGGCGGCGCGCCGCGAGACCTCGAGCGCCGTGATCGTGTCGGTGCCGAGCGGCAGGTGCGCCCCGTGCTGCTCGCACGAGCCGATCGGGATCAGGACGATGTCCGAGCGCTCGCGGAACCAGGCGATGTCGGGCGGGGCGAGGTCGAGCAGGCAATGCGAGACGGGGCGGCTCTGGTGGCCGTTCTCAGACGACATCGGCGGTCTCCTTGATGAGCGACAGGTAGCGGGTGACGGCGAGGTCGGCGAAGTCGGGGTCGTCCACGTGCGCATCGATCTCCTCGAACGGGATCGACGGCGGCAGCGCGGCGCGCAGGGAGTCGATGAAGGCGCGGTCGGCGCCCGGGTCCCAGAGGTCGCCGCCCTCGATGTCCGCAAGCGAGAAGCCGCGGTTGGGGCACAGCACGAGCACGGGCCCGCGGGCGTCGGAGAGGCGCTCGGCGACGACGCGTCCGAGCTCGGCCTCCTCGAGCGCCGTCAGCCGGACGAGCGTGGCGACCGGGTTGTGGAAGTAGCGCTTGCGGTCGCGGTAGCGCTCGGGCAGCTCTGAGAGCGCGCCCTGGTTGAAGAAGTCGACGCAGCCCGGCACGACCAGCTGCGGCAGGCCATGCTCGCCCGCGACCGTCAGGCGCGACGGGCCGGTCGCGTGAATGCCCGTCGCGTGCATCGAGTTGGCGAGCTCCGACAGCGTGAAGTCGATGACCCCGGAGATCGCCCCGGCCGCGATCAGGCGCTCCATGGCCGGGCCTCCGACGCCGTTGGCGTGGAACACGACCGGCGCGAGGCCCGCCTCCTCAAGCTGCGGCAGCATGCGCATCACCGCGGGCGTCGTGTGGCCGAGCATGGTGATCCCGACGCAGCGCTCGCCGAGGTTCTCGACGGGCCGGCCGGCGTCGCGCGCCATGCCGACGATCGCGGCGGCCGCGTTGTCGAACACGGCACGCGAGATCGGGTTGATGCCGAGGATGTCCGTGACCGAGTGCATCACGAGCGTGTCGCCCTCGCCGACGAAGGGGCCGAACGGCCGGCGGCCGGAGGCGCTCGGCGACACGATCAGCTTCGGCACTCCCACACGCAGGCCGGGGGCGGCCGCCGGGCCGGCGGATCAGCGAGGAGGCACGCGTGGGCGAGCTACAGGTGGAGGTCGAGCCCAGCGAGGTCGGCTTGGACGGACAGCGCCTCCTGCGCCTCGGCGCTCATCTGGACAGGCTCGTGACGGCTGGCCGCATCCCCGGCTGGCTGGCCGTCGTCGGGCGCGGCGGGAAGATCACCTACCTGGGCACGGGTGGGTACCGCCACGTCGAGGAGCAGCTGCCCGTCGAGGTCGACACGATCTTCCGCATCTATTCGATGACCAAGCCCGTGACCAGCGTCGCGGCGATGATGCTGCTCGAAGCGGGCGCCTTCGAGCTGACCACGCCCGTGGGCGACCTCATCCCGTCGTTCCGGGAGTCGCGGATCTTCGTCGGTGGCTCCGACGTCAAGCCGGTCACCGTGCCCGCGAGGGAGCCGATCCGGATCTGGCATCTCCTCACCCACACCTCCGGCCTCACGTACGGGTTCCACCGCGTGCACCCGGTCGACGCCCTGCTGCGCCAAGCGGGGTACGAGTGGAGCTTCCCGGACGACGTCGACCTCGCCACGGCCGTCGACGCCATCGCCGCCCAACCTCTGCTCTTCGAGCCGGGCACGGAGTGGAACTACTCGCTGTCCACGGACGTCCTCGGCCGCGTCGTCGAGATCGCCTCGGGCACGACGCTCGACCGTTTCCTCGCCGACCGGATCTTCAGCCCGCTCGGCATGACGGACACATCCTTCGGCCTCGCCGGCCCCGAGTCCCCGGACGCCGGCCGCCTGGCCCGGCTCTACGCCGTGACGCCGACCGGCAAGCTCGTGCCGTACGACGTGCTCGGCAACCTCTTCCTCCGCCCGGCGAGGCTTCCCTCCGGCGGCGGCGGCCTGCTGTCGACCGCCGCCGACTATCACCGCTTCGCCTCCATGCTGCGAGGAGGCGGCGCACTGGACGGCGTCCGGATCCTCGGGCCCCGCACCGTGGCGGCCATGACCCGCAACTGGCTGCCCCGCAACGCCGACCTGGACACCTTCGGCCGGCCCCTCTTCGCTGAGACGCCCTTCCGCGGCGTCGGGTTCGGGCTCGGCTTCGGCGTCGTGATCGACTCGCCGAGGGCGGCGATGCTCGCGTCGGTCGGCGACTACTCGTGGGGCGGCGCGGCGAGCACCACGTTCTGGGTGGATCCCGCCGAGGACCTCACCTGTGTGTTCATGACGCAGGCCTTCCCGTCGAGCGCCTTGCCCATCCGCAGCGTGCTCCGCCAGCTGGTGAACCAGGCGATCCTGACATAGGGCCTCGTGATCGCGGACCGACCAACGGCTACCGTGGGCGCGTGCTGCTCTCCGACCGCGACATCCGCGCCGAGATCGACGCCGGACGCGTCGTCCTCGAGCCGTACGACAAGGAGATGGTGCAGCCGTCGAGCGTCGACGTCCGGATCGACCGGTACTTCCGGCTCTTCGACAACCACAAGTACGCGGTCATCGACCCCGCGCTGGAGCAGCCCGAGCTCACCCGGCTCGTCCAGGTGGAGTCGGAGGACCCGTTCGTGCTCCACCCCGGCGAGTTCGTGCTCGCGTCGACGTACGAGCTCGTGACCTTGCCCGACGACGTGGCGGCGCGGCTGGAGGGCAAATCGAGCCTGGGGCGGCTCGGTCTGCTCACCCACTCCACGGCCGGCTTCATCGACCCCGGCTTCTCCGGACACGTCACCCTCGAGCTCAGCAACGTGGCCACCTTGCCCATCAAGCTGTGGCCCGGCATGAAGATCGGGCAGCTGTGCTTCTTCCGGCTGTCGAGCCCCGCCGAGCAGCCGTACGGCACGCTCGCCGGGTCCCGGTACCAGGGGCAGCGCGGGCCGACGGCCAGCCGCTCGCACCTCTCGTTCCACCGGACGCTGGTCTGATGGCACTGCTTCGCCGGCGCGGGACGACCGGCATGACCGGGGTCCTCGACATCACGTCCCCCCGGATGCTGCGCGACGCTCACCTGCTCCTGGTCCCGAGCACGGTGACCGTGCACGACATCGGGGAGCTGGTGAGGGCCCGGGTGCGCGGCAGCTCGATGGGCGAGACCGGAGCTGTGCGGCTCGGTCGGCACAGCCGCCTGCTCGGCCCGTTCGAGCTCACGATGGAGGACGCCGTCGACGCCGGCGTCCCCATGCCGTGGACCGTGGCCTACGCGTTCCAAGCGCCGGTCGAGCGCGAGGACCCGCCACACCCCGGCGTCGACGATCGCGACGGCTTCGCCAACGCGTTTCCACACGGGTTGCCCTGGCGGGAGGAGGGCCGCGGCCTGCACCTGCTCGTCGCGCTGGCCCGTCGGCTGCAGGGCGCGATACGCATCGCCGGCGGCGGGTTGATCACGCCCGACCCGGAGCGTGCCGTCGACCTCGTCGTGCACAGCCCGTACTGGATCGAGCCCGGGGTCCTTGCCAAGATCGTCAGCCGGGCGCTTCCCACCGCGCGGCTCGCGGTCGAGGGGGAGGAGTGGGAGGGGCCGCCACCCGAGGTGTACTCGGGGGCCGTCATCCGCCAGCACCTGCCCGGGCATCCGCTGGACGCCGCCGAGCTCGTCGGGCTCCAGGCCCTGGCAGACGAGGTCGACCTTGCCCAGCTACGGGCGGAGGACGTCATCGACGGCTACGCCGTCATCGGCGAGGTCGGCCCCTACGGCAAGGACGGGGCCGTCGAGGTGCTCGTCCACATCGGGGACCCCGATGAGGCGTCCGTCGCCGAGCAGGAGTGGGCCTCCCGGCCGTTCGTCAGCTACGAGGTGCGATGGTCCTGCCCCGAGCCGGACGAGCGGGAGCGCCGGACACCGTCCGAGTCGTACCTGGTCGCCCGGGAACGGGTGCGCCCCGTGATCGCCGCCGTCGCACGCACCGTGGTCGAGGCCGCCTCCGGCGTGGTGACCGACGAGGACGGCTTCTGGCTGGACCGCTACGCCCTCTGAACGCCGCGTCCGCCGCTCCAGGCCTGCTCAAGTCGGCTCGTCGCGGGCCGATGACTACCTCGTCCGGCGCGGAGGCGAGGAGGAGTCATCGTGGACGCGGTCGACGAGATCGTCGCCGAGTTCCTCGTGGAGAGCCACGAGAACCTCGACCAGCTCGACCGCGACCTGCTGGCCCTCGAGCAGAACCCTGACTCCCGCGACCTGCTCGCCAGCGTGTTCCGGACCATCCACACCATCAAGGGCACCAGCGGCTTCCTTGCCTTCCACCGCCTCGAGAAGCTCACCCACGTCGGTGAGAACCTGCTGAGCCGGCTCCGCGACGGCCGGATCGCCCTCACCGAACCACGCTCCACGGCGCTGCTCACGATGGTCGACGCCATCCGCGGCCTGCTCGCCGACATCGAGCGCACCGGTGGCGAGGGCGAGCTCGACCACTCCGAGCTCATCGCCACCCTCTCCGCCCTGCTCGAGGACACGCCCGACACCGGCACCGACATCGACCGCTCGCCGACGCCCCGGATCGGGGAGGTGCTCGTCGACTCGGGCGACACCACGCCCGAGGCCGTCGAGCTCGCCCGGATGGAGCAACGGCTCGGCGACGACCGGCTCCTCGGCGCGATCCTCGTCGGGCACGGCGCCACCACGCCCGCCGCCGTCGACGGCGCCCTCGAGGCGCAGGCCGGCGGCGGCCACCGATCCGTCCTCGAGAGCTCCGTCCGGGTCGACGTCGACCTGCTCGACTCGCTCATGCGGCTCGTCGGCGAGCTGGTCCTCGCCCGCAACCAGCTCGTCTCCCGCCTCGGCGACGCCGAGGAACCCGGCACGGACTCCACCAAGGACTCCTCCCTCGCCCGCAGCGCCCAGCGCCTCAGCCTCGTCACCAGCGAGCTGCAGGAGCAGGTCATGAAGACCCGCATGCAGCCCGTCGACGCGGTGTGGAGCAAGATCCCGCGCGTCGTCCGCGACCTCGCCCGCACCTGCGGGCGGCAGGTGCGCCTGGAGATGGAGGGCCGCGAGACCGAGCTCGACCGCTCCGTCCTGGAGGCGATCAAGGACCCCCTGACGCACCTCGTGCGGAACGCCGTCGACCACGGGATCGAGAGCCCGGAGGAGCGCATCAGGGCGGGCAAGCCCGCCGAGGGCGTGCTCACGCTCCGGGCCTACCACCAGGCCGGGCAGGTCCACCTCGAGATCAGCGAGGACGGCGCCGGCATCGACCCGCGGAGCATCGCGACGAAGGCGCTCGAGCGCGGACTCGTCTCGCCCACCCAGCTCGCCACGATGACCCACCGCGACATCGTGAACCTGATCTTCCTCCCCGGGTTCTCGACCGCGTCGCAGGTCACCAGCGTTTCCGGGCGAGGCGTCGGGATGGACGTCGTCAAGACCCGGATCGAGGCCATCGGCGGCTCCGTCGACGTGACGAGCTCGGTGGGCGCCGGATCGACGTTCCGGCTGACGATCCCGCTCACGCTGGCGATCATCCCCGCACTGACCATCGGCTGCGCCGGCCGGCGCTACGCGGTTCCGCAGGTGTCGGTGCTCGAGCTCGTCCGACTCTCCGGCGAGCACGCCCGAGGCGGGATCGAGCTCATCTCCGGCGCACCGGTGTACCGGCTGCGCGACATGCTGCTCCCCCTGGTCCGCCTCGACGAGCAGCTCGGCCTCGCGACGGACGCCGACGAGCCCGGTGGGTTCATCGTCGTGCTGCAGGCGGAGCAGCAGCGATTCGGGCTGGTCGTGGACGACGTCCTCGACACCCAGGAGATCGTGGTCAAGCCACTTGGCCGGCAGCTCAAGGGCATCCCGGTCTACGCCGGCGCGACGATCCTCGGCGACGGCTCCGTCGTCCTGATCCTGGACGCCTCGACGCTGGCGCGCCGCGCCAACGTGCTGGCCGGCACCGGCGGCGTCGCCGCGGCCGAGGCCGGCATCGGCACCGAGGCCCTCGAGCCGGTGCTCGTCGTCGAGATCGGCAGCGGCCGGCGCGCCGGGATTCCCTTGGAGATGGTCACCCGGCTCGAGGAGATCTCTCGCGCCGCCGTCGAGCACGTCGGTGGCCGCGAGGTGGTCCAGTATCGCGGCCACATCATGCCGCTCGTCCGGATCTCGACCCTGCTCGGCACGTACGGGGCGGCCCCCGGCCACGGCATCGCCGAGGGCGGCATCCAGCTCGTGGTCTACACGCTCGGCGAGCGCAGCGTCGGCTTCGTCGTCGAGCGGATCCTGGACATCGCCACCGAACGCGCCGGCACGCGCAGCGACATCGACGACCAGGCCCTCGTGGGCAGCGTCGTCGTCGGGGACAGGGTCGTCGAGCTGCTCGACGTCCGCAGCGCCGTCCTCGCGGCCGACCCGCACTTCTACAGCGGCTGCGCCGACGACGCGGAGGCGCTCGCATGAACCAGCTGTCCACCTTCACCGTCGGCACGTACCTCTTCGGGGTCGACGTCGCGGTGGTCCAGGAGGTCGTCCGGCTGCAGCAGAGAACGCCCGTTCCGCTGGCCCCACCGGAGATCGCCGGCCTCATCAACCTGCGCGGCCAGGTGCTGACCGCGATCGACCTGCGCGCCCGGTTGGGGTTGCCCCCCGCCGGCGGCGCCCTCGCCGCCTCCGGCGAGCGCCTCAACGTCGTCGTCCGGGTGGACGACGATCCGGTGAGCCTGCTCGTCGACGAGATCGGCGGCGTCGTCGACGTCTCCCAGGTGCCGTTCGAACAGACGCCCAGCACCGTCGACGAGCGCGTCCGCGACCTGCTGCTCGGCGCCTATCCGCTGCCCGACCGCCTGCTCCTCGCCCTCGACGCCCGCCGCGTCCTCGACGTCGGCGCCGGCACCGGCCCCGTCCCGGTGCCACCCCGAGAACCTGCCGCCTGACCCCCGACGTCCCGCCACCCATCGCCATAGGAGCACTGATGCAGGCCCTCGTCGTCGACGACTCGCGCGCGATGCGGTCGATCCTGACCCGGCTCATGACCGATCTCGGATTCGACGTCACGCAGGCCGGCGACGGTGCCGAGGCGCTGGCGACGCTCGATGCGGGTCTGCGGCCACACGTCGCGCTCGTGGACTGGAACATGCCCGTGATGGACGGCTTGTCGTTCGTCAAGACCGTCCGGGCGCGCGAGGAGCTGCGCGACATCTCGCTGATGATGGTGACCACGGAGAGCGAGCAGGGCCAGATCGTCCGTGCGCTCGCCGCGGGCGCTCACGAGTACGTTCTCAAGCCGTTCAGCGACGAGGTCATCGCGGAGAAGCTGACGCTGCTCGGCCTGGTCCCGGTATGACCGACACGACCCGGAACGGAATCCTCGCGGCGGGCCGCGGCGCGTCGCGGATCCGCGTGCTCGTCGTCGACGACTCCCTGGTGATCCGCCGGTTGGTCGTCGATGCGCTCGGTGCAGACCCGCAGATCGAGGTCGTCGGTGTCGCGGCGAACGGCCGCATCGCCCTGGACAGGATCACCCAGCTGGCGCCGGACGTGGTCACGATGGACGTCGAGATGCCGGAGATGAACGGCATCGAGGCGGTCCGCATGCTGCGCCGCAGCCACCCACGGCTGCCCGTGGTCATGTTCTCGACGATGACCGAACGGGGCGCCGCCGCCACCCTCGACGCCCTCGCTGCCGGTGCCAGCGACTACGTCACCAAGCCCTCGAACGTCGGCAGCTTCGCCGAGAGCCAGCGCAACGTGCGCGAACAGCTGATCCCCAAACTCAAGGCCCTCACCGGACGCCGCCGCGCCACCGCCGCTCCTCGTCCCGCGGCCGCGCCTCCCGCCGGGAACCCCGGCCCACGCCCACGCCGGACCAGCCCCTTCGGCGTCCTGGCCGTCGGCTGCTCGACCGGAGGCCCGGACGCGCTCGCCACGCTCCTTCCGACGCTCGCCACCGACCTGCCGGTGCCCGTCGTGGTCGTCCAGCACATGCCGCCGGTCTTCACCAGGCTGCTCGCAGAGCGCCTGGACGCCCAGAGCCGGGTCACCGTGGCGGAGGCGCGGGATGGCGAATGGCTCACGGCGGGGCGCGTCCTGATCGCTCCCGGCGGCCGCCACCTCGTCGTCCGTCGCCGTGGCGCCTCGGCGGTCGTCGAGCTCAGCGACGAGCCGCCCGAGAACTTCTGCCGGCCCGCCGTCGACGTGCTGTTCCGCTCGGTCGCGGACGTGTACGGCGACCGGGTGTTGGCGGTCGTCCTCACAGGAATGGGTCGCGACGGGGAGCTGGGCGCCAGAACCATCCGAGACGCCGGCGGGAGCGTGTGGGTGCAGGACGACGCCAGCAGCGTCGTTTGGGGCATGCCGGGCGCGATCGCGAACGCCGGGCTCGCCTCCCGGGTCCTGCCGCTGTCGCAGATCGGGCGGCAGGTGGCCGCCGCGCTCGCTCGGCCCGAGCCCCTCCCGAGCGTCGCAGGAGCCTCGGTGGGGGTGGCGCCGTGACGCTGCCACCGCCGGACTTCGCGTTCGTCAGTCAGCTCGTGCGCCAGCGCAGCGCCATCGACCTGCAGCCGGGCAAGGAGTACCTGGTCGAGTCCCGGCTCGCGCCACTGGCACGGGCGGTCGGCGAGCGGGACGTCGCCGGCGTCGTGGCCCGGCTGCGGCAAGGCGACTCCCTGGTGACCGACCTCGTGCTGGACGCGATGACCACGAACGAGACCTCGTGGTTCCGGGACGGTCACCCGTTCTCGGCGGTCACCCAGCACCTGCTTCCCGCGCTCGTCGCGGAAGGGACCCGCAGCATCACGATCTGGTCGGCCGCCTGCTCGAGCGGGCAGGAGGCTTACTCCCTGGCGATGGTCCTGCTGGACTGGCTGCCAGGGCGCCCAGGCGTGCGGGCTCAGATCGTCGGCACCGACGTGTCGCCCACGATGGTCGGGCGGGCCCGCGCCGGCCGCTACTCCCAGCTCGAGGTCAACCGCGGGCTGCCCGCGCCGTACCTCGTGCGCCACTTCGAGCAGGTCGGCCGCGACTGGGTGCTGAAGCCACAGGTCCGCGCGCTGGCCCGGTTCGAGCTCGGCAACCTCGCGCACCCCCCGGTGGGCATGCCCAGCTGCGACATCGTCTTCCTGCGCAACGTCCTCATCTACTTCGACCTGCAGACCAAGCGGACCGTGCTCTCGCACGTCCGCCGCGTTCTGCGCCCGGGCGGCTACCTGCTGCTCGGCGGTGCCGAGACCACCCTCAACGTCGACGCGGCCTTCCATCGGCTCGAGCTCGGGCGCGCCGTCGTCTTCCGACACAGCGGAGGTGCCGGATGAGCGTCCCTGACGACCTCGAGGACGAGCGGGTGGGCCTGGAGACCCTGCTCGCGGACGTCCTCCGTGCCACGTTCGGCGCAGAGCCGGTGGTCCTGCCACTCGGACTGCCGGCACTCGACCTGACCGTCGCCGTCGGTGCCGACGACGCCGCGACGAACGGCCCGGACGCCGCCGCCGCGGCGCCCCCCGCGTTCGGCCTGCTCGCCATCAGCGACGAGCCCAGCGGCCTCCTCGGCGTCCAGGTGCGCCTGCCTGGGCGCCTTGCCCACGCGCTCGCCGTCCGGATGTTCGCCTCCGACGCCCCGACGGCGGACGACCTGCTCGACGCCGTCGGCGAGCTCACCAACATCCTGGGCGGCAACGTGAAGGCCCTGCTGTTCACCAGGTCCGCACCGGCGCGGCTGTCGCTTCCGTCGGCCACCCTCGGCCGACCGGGCGGCGCGCCGGCCGCCCGGCACGCCGCACCGGCGTCCCGGAACGGTGCCCTCGTCACCGCCGGTGGCGGTTCGACACCCACCACGATCTGCGCCCTCGTCCTCGGCGACGTCGCCGAACTGACGCTCATCCCGCACGTCCAGGGCGGAGACGTCGTCTGGCCGCCGTTGCTCGGCTCGGCGGCGCTGGAGGGACAGCCATGAAGATCGTCGTCGCCGACGACAGCCGGGCCATGCGCATGATCGTCGTTCGGACGCTCAGGCAAGCCGGACTCGGCGGGCACGAGATCCTCGAGGCCGAGGACGGCCGGGAGGCGCTCGACCTGGTCGGGCGGCACGTCCCCGACCTGATCCTTTCCGACTGGAACATGCCGGGGCTGAGCGGCATCCAGCTGCTCAGCACCCTGCGCGCGCGCGGCGACGGGACGCCCTTCTGCTTCGTCACCTCCGAAGGGTCGGAGGACATGCGCGAGCAGGCTGCCGCCGCCGGGGCCCTGGGGCTCATCGCCAAACCGTTCACGGCCGAGGTGTTCCTCGACCTCCTCTCACCGGTGATGACCTGATGAGCACGACCATGGACTCGTCGCCCGTGCCGACCCGCGCCGCGGTCCGGAGCATCGTCGAGGACCTGGTCGGCCGCCGCGTCGAGCTGGCGGACGCCGATCCCGTGCCGTCGTCCCCGAGCAACGTCGTCGCCGTCTTCGTGACGGACCAGCTCGCCCTGGCGACGGTCGTCGTCGTCGACCTGCCAGGTGCCGCGCGCCTCGGTGGTGCCCTCGGCCTGCTGCCCCGCGGCGGCGTGGACGACGCGATCGACGACGGCGAGCTCTCCGGCATGCTGCGGGAGAACTGTTACGAGGTGCTCAACGTGCTCGCGTCGGCGTTCAACACGCCGGGCGCGCCGCACGTGCGGCTGTACGAGGTGTACGGGCCGAACGCTTCGCTGCCGTCGGACGTCGGCGCGCTCGCGCACGCCCTCGGTCAGCGGCTGGACGTCATGTTGTCGATCACCGGATACGGGGACGCCCGTCTGTCGGTCGTCGTTCGCTGAGACAGGACTGGACATGAGCATGCAGGCGGACCTCGACGACGTCGCCGACGAGTCCGAGGGCGACGAGCCCCTGGTGCCCGCGCCGCCCGCCGCCAACCCCGAGCTCGCCCGCCAGGTGCGGGTCGGCCGGCACGGCGTCTACGACGGGCGACGTCAGCTGTCGGGCTACCGCATCGTCTTCGGCGTCCCGGAGCCGAGCGGACCCGGGAGTGCACCGGTCGTCGTCCGGCCGGGCGGGGACCAGGCGAACGCCGCGGCGGTGGCAGCGGCGTTCGGGACCTTCGGCGTCGACGGCCTCGGCGACGGCAAGCCGCTGTTCGTCGGGCTGCCCCGGGCGTTCCTGACAGGGATCGTGCCGATTCCGGCCGAGCCGTCGCAGGTCGTGCTCGAGCTCGGTGAGCACGCGGCTGCGGACGCCGAGCTGCTGCTCGCCGTCACCCGGCTGCGCCAGGCCGGGTACCGGGTGGCCGTCGCCGACTACCGCGGCGACGGTGTCCGCGCCGCGCTGGTCGAGCTCGCGGACCTGGTGTCCATCCGGATCGCCGCGCTGCCCTCGCTCGTCGTCCCCGGGCTGGTGCAGGAGTGCCGCTCGCGGGGAGCGACGCTGGTCGCCAGCGGCATCGAGGACGCGGCGTCGTTCGCGCACGCCGTCGAGCTCGGATTCGATCTCTACGAGGGCCGCTACCTGCAGCGCCCGATGCTCCTGGAGCGGCGCGTGCTGACGCCCTCGCAGCTGGTCTGCGTGCGGCTGCTCGGTGAGCTCGCCGACCCCGACCTGCCGATGAGCCGGATCGAGCAGCTGGTGGGCAGCGATCCCGGCCTGACGCTGCGGGTGCTCCGGACGGCGAACTCGGCGGCCACCGGGAGCGCGGCCGAGCTGAGCTCGCTGCGGCAGGCGTTGGTGCTGCTCGGGCCTCGCCGGCTGCGGTCGTGGATCGTGCTGGCGCTGCTCGACGGCGGGTCGTCCCGGGAGGTGTCGCACGACGTGTGGAGCGTGCTCGCGCGGGCGCAGGCGTGCCAGCGCCTCGCGGCCGAGCACCCCGACCTCGGGTACACCGTCGGGCTGCTCTCGGGTGCGGCCGAGCTCCTGGGCGCGCAGGCGGACGACGTCGCGACCGGCGCCGGACTCGGCACGCAGGCGAGCTCGGCGTTGCTCGACGGCGACGGCGACGCGGGCCGGGCGCTCGTCGCTGTGCTCGCGCACGAGCGGGACGACCTGGATGCGCTCGCCCGGACGGGCCTCACGCCGCTCGACGTCTCGCACGCGTACCTGGAGTCGCTGCGCTCCTCGCTGCAGCTCGTCCACGACCTGCACGGCGACTGACCCGCATCACCGAGGGGTGGAGGTGGCGAGGCCGCGCTCGACGGCGTCGATGAGCCGCGGGCGCAGCTCCTCCGCCTTGATGATCGCGTCAACCGAGCCGACCGCGACCGCGCGCTCGATCGAGTGGACGGCGTCGAACTCGGCGGCGACCTCGCCGAGCTTCTCCGACCGCACGGCCGCCCGGACCTCTTCGAGCTCGGCGAGCAGCCGCCCGCGCTCGGCGTCCTGCGTGTCCGCCAGCCGCCGCTCCAGGTCCGCGACCCGCGGGTCGGATCGCGTCCGCGCGTCGACCTCCCCGGCGAAGACGACCCCCGCCGCGGGCGCACCGCCGATCACCGACGCGTACGACCCCTCGACGGCGAGCACCTGCAACGCGTCGTTGAGCGTCTTGGAGAACACCACGAAGGCGCCGCCGTGATAGCGGGAGACGACGCAGAAGACGATCGGCCCGCGGAAGTTCACGACGGCGCGGCCGATCTCCGCGCCGTACTCCAGCTGCGCGCGCCGCATCGACTCGGGCGACCCGTCGAAGCCGGACAGGTTGGCCACCACCACGAGAGGCCGGGAGCCGCTGGCCGCGTTGATCGCGCGGGCCGCCTTCTTCGACGACTGCGGGAACAGCGTGCCGGCCGTCCAGGTGTCGGGCCCGTCGCTCGGCGGGAAGCCGCGCCGCGGCACCGGCCGCGACTCGATCCCCAGCAGGCAGACGGGGTAGCCGCCGAGGTGCGCGTCCAGGACGACCGCCGTCTCGGCGTCCCCCATCCCGGCCCAGCGCTCGAGCGGAGGATGGTCCTGGTCCGCCACGGCCCGCAACAGCGTGCGGATGTCGAACGCCTTCTTGCGCTCGGGGTTCGTGCGGGCCGAGAAGATGTCGCCGACGGTGCGGAAGTCGGGGCTGTCGGGATGCTCGTGCGGGAACTCCCGGACGTCCCGGTCCCGCGGGTCGGACGTCGAGGCCGGTCGGGGGAACGCCTCGCCCGGCGCGACGTAGGCCTCGTCGTAGTGGGCGAACAGCACGTCGACGGCGGCCGCCAGGTCCGGCGCCCAGTACTGCGCCTCTCCGTTCGGCCCCATCACGCGGTCGTACCCGCCGATGCCGAAGTTGTCCTCGGCGGAGACCCCGCCGGAGTAGTCCAGCGACTGCTTGCCGGTCAGCACCATGGCGCTGTCCGGCGTCATCACGAGGATGCCCTTGGTGTGCATGAGCATCGTGGCCTCGGCGTTCCAGTAGGGCTGCGCGCCGACGTTGATCCCCGTGACAACGATGTTGATCTCGCCGCCCATCTGCGTGAACTCCACGATGCGGCGCAGGGCGCGGGCCACCCAGTCCATGTTCTCCGTGCCGTTGTCCATCGAGATCCGGGCGCCCGACGACAGGGCGAACCACTCGACCGGCGCGCCGAGCTCCTCCGCGAGGTCGAGCGCGGCGACCACGCGCAGGCACTCCGGCTCGGCGAGCGCGCCGAGGGACCGGGTGGGGTCGCCGAGCAGCGCGACCCGGGTCATGCCTTCCGGATAGCGCCGGCTCGGGCTGCGGACGACGCCCACGACCAGCCCCGCCTTGTTGCCGCCGGGAGCGCGGTCGACGGGCATCAGCCGCCCCGTGTCGTCGAGGTCGTGCTCGACGAACTCGCCGCCGTCCCGGGTCAGCAACGGAACCAGCTCGTACGGATACACGGTGCCGCGCCGCCGGGAGCGCAACACCTTCTGCGCGTAGTCGTCCAGCGGCCGGAGCCGCGTCGTCGGCGGCCCGCTGACCGTCGCGACCACGCCGGAGCCGGGCTGGTAGCTGAACCGTGCCGACACGGCCGCCGGCTCGCCGCCGGGGAATCCAGGGTGGGGGATCCGGCCCCGCGCGACGACCCCCTCCATGCCGGCCCCGCCGGGGAGCGGCGCCCCCGGCCCCTGCAGCCCGGG
>Ga0081540_1002827_pt1 | contig 14051 bp, 13 predicted proteins | sample TabmetS2T1R1_FD_71024 | JGI IMG/M metagenome (GOLD analysis project Ga0081540, IMG submission 71024) | Tabebuia heterophylla rhizosphere microbial communities from the University of Puerto Rico - S2T1R1 | ecosystem: Host-associated > Plants > Roots > Rhizosphere ... | reverse complement strand
CCTCGACCGGCTCGGCTACAGCGCGCGCATACGGTTGTTGCGCGCGTTGTGCTCGACCTCGGCCATGCCGAGCTCCTCGAGGACCGGCGGGACGTAATTGCCGAAGCGCCCGCGCAGGCCCTTCTTCAGGCCGTACCAGCCGCCGACGGGGTTCTCGGGCGAGCGCGCCCACGCCTCGACCGTGCCGTCCGCGGCGGGCTTCTGCTCGTCGGCATTGCCGAGCGCCATCCAGTCGCCGTGCTCGGCCAGCATCGCGCGGAGGTCCTCGATGCACCGGAGCCGGTAGCGCAGCTCGGTGCTGCCGACGGTGACGACGAGCGCCGGCGGGTCCGCAGCGTCGTCGCGGTAGGCGGTGTAGCTCGACCTGCCCGGCGGCGTGGTCAGGGTCCAGGGGTCGTCCTTCGTGCCTTCGGCCATGGCGCGCTCCTCGGTCTCGGTAACTTGTGTGTTACCGTAGCACCGTGGTTACGCACCACGAAGCCTTCGAGGCCCTCGGTGACGCCAACCGCCGCGCGATCGTCGAGATCCTCGGCTCGGGCGAGCGCTCGGTGCAGGAGATCGCCGACCGCCTGCCCATCAGCCGCCCCGCGGTCTCGCGCCACCTGCGCCTGCTGAAGGAGGCCGGGCTCGTCAGCGACGAGGCCGACGGCACGCGCCACATCTACCGGCTGCGCGCCGAGGGCGTCGAGGCGATCCGCGAGTACTTCGCCGAGGTGTGGGGCGAGGCGATCGCCCGCTTTCGGCTCGTCGCTGAGAACACCGATGGCGAGCGCTGAGCCGCTCGTCATCGAGTTCGAGGTCGGCGTCGCGCCGGCGCACGCCTTCGCGACGTGGACCGAGCGCTGCGCGACATGGTGGCCGCGGTCGCACACGATGAGCGGCGACCCGTCGGCGATCACCTTCGAGCCCCGCGCCGGCGGGCGGATCGTCGAGCACGCTGCGGGCGCCGAGCACGACTGGGGCGAGGTCCTCGAGTGGGATCCCCCGAGCCGTCTGCGCTGCCTCTGGCACCCGTTCTTCGACCGCGGCGAGGCCACCGAGCTCGACGTCACCTTCCGCGCCGTCGGCACCGGCACCGCGATCCGCCTCGAGCAGACCGGCTTCGAGCGGCTCGGCGACTCCGGGCCCCCCCGCCGCCGGCGCACGTCGGGTGCCTGGGGCGTGGTCAGCGCCGCGTTCGCCGACGCGCTCCGGGCCGGCTGAGCGCTGCCGCCCCGCGCACGCCATGCTTGGCGCGGTGGCCGTCAGGTACCGCATGCTCGACGCGGCGCTCCCCGCACGCATGGGGGCGTCGTTCCGCTGGCTCGTGGGGTCGGCGTGGGTCAGCAACCTCGGCGACGGGATCGGCCTGGCGGCCGGGCCGCTGCTCATCGCCGCCCACACGCACGACCCGGTGCTCGTTGCCGCGGGCGGCTTCCTGCAGCGGCTGCCCTGGCTGGTCTTCGGGCTCTACGCCGGCGTCCTCGCCGACCGGGTCGACCGGCGCCTGATCGTCGTCATCGCCGACCTGTCGCGCGCCGCCGTCCTCGCGGTCCTCACCGTCGCGCTCATCGGCGACGGCGTGAGCGTCGCGGCGATCCTCGCCGCCATGCTCCTCCTGGGCACCGCCGAGGTCTTCGCCGATACCGCGACCTCCACGCTGCTGCCGATGGTCGTCTCCGACGAGGACCTCGGGATCGGCAACGCGCGCCTGATGGCCGGGTTTCTCACCGGCAACCAGCTCGCGGGCCCGGCGATCGGGGCGGCGCTCTTCGCCGCGGGGATGGCGTGGCCGTTCCTCACCCAGGCGGTCTGCGTCGCGCTAGGAGTCGCGCTGGTCTCGCGGGTCCGCTTGCCCTCGGTCAGGCGCACCGCCGGGTCCTCGCACCTGGCGCGCGACATCGCGGAGGGCTTTCGCTGGACCTGGGGCAGCCCCGCGGTGCGCACGCTGACGATCGCGATCGTCAGCTTCAACGTCACCTGGGGCGCGGCGTGGTCGGTGCTCGTGCTCTACGCGACGCAGCGGCTCGGCCTCGGGCCCGTGGGCTTCGGCCTGCTGACGACGCTGAGCGCGGCCGGGGGCGTCGCCGGCATCGCCTCCTACGACTGGCTCGAGCGCCACGCCAGCCTGGCCGACCTCATGCGCGCGGGCCTGATCGTCGAGACGCTCACCCACCTCGGCCTCGCGCTCACCACGAGCGCGTGGGTGGCGATGGCGATCATGTTCGCCTTCGGCGCGCACGCGTTCGTCTGGGCCACGACGTCGCGCACGGTGCGCATGCGCTCGGTCCCGATCGAGTTCCAGGGCCGCGTGGGCAGCCTGTACTCGATCGGCGTGTTCGGCGGGATCCTCGTCGGCCAGGCCCTCGGCGGCCCGATCGCGAAGATCTGGGGCGTCACCGGGCCCTTCTGGTTCGCCTTCGCCGGCTCGGCCGTGATCCTCGCTCTGATCTGGCGCGAGCTCGGCCTCGTCGCGCGCCCCGAGACGAGCGCGCTCGCCGTCACGCCGCAGGAGTCCTAGAGCGCGGCCTCGACGCCGTTGGCACGCAGGACCTCGGCGAGCTCGCCGGCGAGGTGCTCGTCGGCCGGCGCGTCGATCGGGCCAGGATCGACGATGTCGCGGTACACCGGGAAGTCGCGGGTCCCCCAGCCCCGGACCTCGCTGTTGAGGCGGTGGTAGCGGCCCTCGGTGGTCAGCACGAGGCCGGGCTCGTAGCGCGAGTAGTCCTCGTCGTCCTCGTCGCGGGCCACCGGGCGCACCACCCACGCCTGGGCATGGCGCTGGCGGCGGAACCCGGTCGCGCCCGTCATCGGGATCTTGGCCGCCCCCGGATCGCCGGCCGTGTGCATCGCGGCCAGGAAGGCGGCGGTGGCCTCGGCGCAGCGCTCGGCAACGGGCCGGGCATCGGCCGCGATCGTTTCCTCGGCTGCGGGCTGCGTGCCCTCCCATTCGGCACGCGTCGGCAGCTGCTCGACCGCGGAGAGGTTGCGCCCGCAGGCCTGGCAGAACATGCCGACGCCGGGCGGCTCGCCGCAGAACGGGCAGACACGGGCGTCGGCGCTCACGCCACGATGGTGCCATGCCGCATGCGTCTGCTGCGCGATCCATCGTGAGGACCGCCCCGGCCGCCGCGGTGCGGTCCCTTCACCCCAGTCGAGGCCTGCCGAGCCCGGCCGCCCGAAGGCCGGCGGGCTCGTGGCGGCGGCCTCCGCGCGTGAGTCAGGCCAGGGCGGGGGTGAGGGCCTCGTAGCGGGCGGCGTGGCCGCGCGCGCGGGCGAGGGCGGCGAGGGGCGCCATGACGGCGTTGACGACCCAGCCAGGCGGGAAGGGGGCGCGGACCTCGCGCCGGAAGCGCCGGACGAAGAGGGCCAGGTGCAGCGGCTTGGGCATCCCCGAGCGCGTGACCTTGCCCTCGTGCGCGAGCTGCGCGGTGGTGCGCAGGAGCTCTTCCATGTCCAGGGCCGGGACGACCTCGACCCGCGCCCGTGCCGGCTGGTCGCCGTCGTTGCAGAACTTGTGCACCCGCCCGGCCGGCACGACGACCGACTCGCCGGCGCCGGCGACGATCGTCCGCATGCCGATGCGGAACTTCATCGTCCCCTCGAGGACGTGGAAGCGCTCCTCCTGCGCGGGATGGACGTGGGCGCCGGGGACGCGGCCGTCGGCGGCCAGCTCGAGCTCGAGCTCGAGCAGCTCGCCGTCGGTGTCTGCCGCCGTCCGCAGGAAGGTGATGCGCTCGCCGCTGACGGGGTTGTGGATGCGATGGCCTGTCTGGGTCACGGTTTCTCCTCGGTCTGGCTGGGATTGCCCGACCGTAAGACCGCGCCGCGGCGCTCACCGCGTCATGTGACCCGGTGCAACCGTGACCTCCGACACACCCCGTCGCCCGCCGGCGCGAAGGCCGGCGGGCTGGGGGCGAACGTCAGGCGGCCATCTCCGCCGTGTGCTCCGGCAGGCGCTCGTGTCCGACGTGCGTGCTGCGCACCGTGATGCCGACAACGACTGCGCCGACGGCGAAGATCCCCGCGGCGATCCAGAAGGCGACCGTGTAGCCGTGGACGGCGGCGTCGGTGATCACCTGCGGCGTGGGCCGGCGATCCCCGACGTACGCCGTGACCGCGCTGGCGAAGATCGAGCTCAGCAGGGCGGTCCCGATCGACCCGCCGACCTGCTGCATGGTGTTGACCGTCGCCGATGCCACGCCGGCGTCCTGGGCTGCGACGCCGCTCGTGGCACTGGCGAAGGCGCCGGCGATGACGTTGCCGAACCCGACGCCGAGCACGATCAGCGCCGGCACGACATGCCAGGCGTAGCTCGAGCTCGGGGTCAGCTGCGCGAGCCAGGCCATCGCACCGCCGGCGAGCAGCATCCCGAGCGTGAGCAGCGGGCGCGGCCCGAAGCGGCGCAGGAGCCTGACGTTGCCCAGGATGGCGGTGGGCATCGTCGCGGCGGTCAGCGGCAGGAAGGCCAGGCCGGTCTCGAGCGGCGAGAAGCCCTTGGTGCGCTGGAGGTAGTAGGTCAGGAACAGGAACACGCCGAACAGCGCGATGTAGGTCAGCGCGACCGACAGGAAGGCGCCGCCGCGGGTGCGATCGCGCACGATGCGCAGCGGCAGGAGCGGGTGCGCCGCGCGCGCCTCGATCGCCACGAACAGCGAGATCAGGACCGCGCCGGCGGCGAGCGTCGCGATGGTCAGCGGATCGCCCCAGGCGTGCGTCTCGGAGTTCGAGAAGCCGAAGACCAGCGCGAACATCCCGAGCGTCACGCTCGCCGTGCCCGGGAGGTCGAGCGGCGGACGATCGGACCGGGCCTCGTTGACGAGCAGACGCAGGCCGGCGATCGCCGCGGGCAGCGCGAACAGCAGGTTGACGTACAGGCACCAGCGCCACGACAGCACGTCGGTCAGGGCGCCGCCCAGCAGCAGCCCGATCGCGGCGCCGCTGCCGGCAACGGCGCTGTAGATCCCGAACGCCTTGCCGCGCTCGGCGGGCTCGGTGAACGTCGTCGACAGCAGCGCGAGGGCCGAGGGGGCCAGCAGCGCGCCGAAGAGGCCCTGCGCGGCGCGGGCCGCCACGAGCACGCCGAACGACTCCGCGGCGCCGCCGATCGCCGAGGCTCCGGCGAAGCCCAGCAGCCCCACGATGAACGTCCACTTGCGGCCGAAGAGGTCGCCCAGGCGGCCGCCGAGCAGCAGCAGCGAGCCGAACGCCAGCGCGTAGGCGGTGATGATCCACTGGCGCAGATCGTCGGAGAAGCCGAGATCGCGCTGGGCCGATGGGAGCGCGATGTTGACGATCGTCACGTCCAGGACGACCATCAGCTGCGCTATCGCGATGACGCCGAGGATGAGCCAGCGGCGCTCGTAGTGGGGATGGTTGGGTGTCATGGGGGGTCCTCGGGAGTTGGGTGACGGCACTCTCTGTGAGGAAGACCCCGCCCGCCCTCGGCATGTGACCGCGCGCCGGCGCTGGACCCTGCGATGCGGTCAGTCGCGCTCGTCCAGGGCGTACTGCACGGCACGCCGCCGGCCCATCTCGGCGCCCATCTCGCTGCCGCGCGCGAACGCCTCCGTCGCCGCCGCGGACCGCTGGGGCGCGATCGCGCTGGCCGGCGCCCCCACCGCCTCCAGCCATCCGCTTCCGGGCCAGCTCGATCGCAGTGCCTCGGCCGCCCCTTCCAGGCGGCCGGCCCTCTCCATCCGGCCGTCCGCCTCGGCGAGCGCCGCGAGGCTCTGCAGGTAGTGGGCGATGCTGACGTCGTCGCCGACCTCGGCCGCCAGCGAAAGGCCCTCGCGCAGCAGCGGCCGCTCGCGGGCCTCGTCGCCCTGCTCGTGACACACGCGCGCGAGGTTGGAGAGCGACTGGAGGATCAGGAACCGGTCGCCCACCCGGCGCGCGAGGGTGAGCGCCTCGGCGAAGCGCTCCTCTGCCGCGCGGTAGTCGCCACGGTGCTCGGGTACCTGCCCGAGGAAGTTCAGCTGCATGGCCGTGTACCAGCCCGCGCCCGATGCCCGCGAGCGCTCCAGCCCGTCCTCGAGCAGCTCTGTCGCCGTCGCGTAGTCGCCGCGCCGCGTGGCCAGCTCACCGAGGATCGTGATCGGCACCACCATCGGGCCCTCGAGCCCGCCGTCGCGGAACACGGAGAGGCTCTCCTCGAGCAGCGGCGTCGCCCTTTCGGCGTCCGCGTTGCCGAAGGCCATCACGCCGGCCTCGGCCAGCGCCATGCCGCGCACCGGGGCCGGCAGCTCCCCGCCCGCGGCCAGGATGCGCTCGGTCCAGGCGACGCCCTCCTCGACGTAGGCGTGCAGCCACCAGAAGAGCAGCCCCCGCGCGAGCCGCACCGCCGAAGAGATGTCGCCCGTCGCCAGCAGGTGCGACAGCGCGGCGCGCAGGTTGTCGCGCTCGGCCTCCAGGCGCTCGAGCCAGCCGATCTGGCCGGAGCCCAGGAGCTCGGGCGCCGCGGCCTCGGACAGCGAGCGGAAGTAGGCGGCATGGCGATCGCGCGCCCGCTGCCCGTCGCCGGCCGACTCCAGTCGTTGACGGGCGAACTCGGCGATCGTGTCGAGCATCGCGAAGCGCGGTTCGCCGTCGCCCTCCTGCTGGCGGACCAGGCTGTTCTCCACCAACGAGCCCAGCGGGTCGAGCACGTCGGGAGCCGGGTCCTGCTCGGCTTCGCCCTCCGGACGCCACACCGCCTCGAGCGCTTCCAGATCGAAGCCGCCCGCGAACACCCCAAGCCAGGCGAAGAGGCTCTGCTCCTGCGGCCGCAGCAGGTCGTAGCTCCAGGCGATCGTCGTGCGTAGCGCGCGCTGTCGCTCGGGCAGGTCGCGCGGTCCGCCGGTGAGCAGGCCGAGCCTGTCGTTCAGCCGCGCGAGCAGCGCCTGCGGCGGCAGCAGCCTGACCCTCGCGGCGGCCAGCTCGAGGGCCAGCGGCAGGCCGTCGAGCCGCCGGCAGATCTCCGCGACGGCCGCGGCGTTCGTCGCCGTCAGCTCGAAGCCCGGCCTCGCCGCTTGCGCGCGCTCGACGAACAGGCGGACCGCCTCGTAGTGCTCGAGCCGCCCGACGTCCGGCGCCGTGCCGGCCTCGGGCAGCGACAGCGGCGGGACCGGGAACTCGTGCTCGCCGCTGATGCGCAACGGCGTCCGGCTCGTCGTGAGGACCTTGACCGCGGGTGCGGCGGCAAGGACGTCGGCGATCACCGGCGCCGCGTCGGTGACCTGCTCGAAGTTGTCGAGGACCAGCGTCAGGCGCTTGTCGGCCAGGTAGGACGTCACGTTGTCCATCGGCGGCTGCGGGCCCGACCGCAGGACGCCGAGCGCCCCCGCGACGGCCGCCGGCACGAGGTCGGGGGCGGTCACCGACCCGAGCTCCACGAACACGACGCCGTCGTCGAAGCGGCGCTGCAGCGCGGCGCCGGCGGCAAGTGCGACGCGGGTCTTGCCGACGCCGCCCGGGCCCGTCAGGGTCACCTCGCGGACGTCGTCGGCCAGCAGCATGCGGCCGACCTCGTCGACCTCCCGCTCGCGGCCGACCAGCGGCGTCGCCGGCACGGGCAGGGCCTGCGCGCCGTTGCCGGTGGGTTGATGCTCGCGCCGGCGCGCGGTCTCGAAACGCTCGCTCAGCAGCAGCGCGAGATCGTCGCCCACGAGGCGCCGCAGCTCGTCCGCCGTCGCGAAGCGCTTGTAGGAGACCCGGTCGTCGGCCTCGATGCGGGAGAGCAGCTCGGCCAGCCGCGGCTCGCGCTCGGGAGCCGGCGACTTGATGTAGATGAGCTTCGGGAGGTTCCCCGAGAGGTTGTACTCGTCCTCCAGTCCCGAGACCTCCTCGCCCGGCGCGACCCATCCGTAGCGCTCCCAGTACACGCCCACGAACACGTCGCTCTGCGCCAGGTAAGCGCGATACAGCTCGCGCGGCGGATGCGGCCGCGAGCCCAGCTCGAACATCACCGGCGACAACCGCAGCCCGGCCACCGCCTCCCCCACGGCCTCGCGCTCGGGCGCGAGCTCACCCAGGGTCGAGCTCACGAACACCCGGAGCCGCTGGTCCGGTGTGCGGATGAGATTGGTCGCGTCCATCCGCCAGAGATGCTCCGCCTTCAGACGGTACAGAAGGGGGCCCCCGACTCAGGGAGCCTGAGGTAACCAGGCGGCTTGGCTAGGCGATCGACGCCAGGAAGTCGGCGCAGGCCTCCTCGCAGCTCCGGCACACCTCGGCGCAGACACGGCAGTGCTCGTGGTGCGCCGCGTGGCGCTCGCACTCCGCGCGCGAGGCGCGGCATGCCGCCACGCAGGCCTCGACCGTCGCGCGCACCGCGGCGGCGTCAGCCGAGGTCACGCGCGTCACGATGCGGCGGGTGGCATCGCAGACGTCGGCGCAATCGAGGCACAGGCCGATGCAGCGCACCAGCTCCTGCACGTCGTGCTCGCCGAGGTCCGCATCGGCGCAGCTCGTGCAGGTCACCGCGCACTCGCTGCACTGCTCGATGCAGCGCACGCGCACAGCGAGATCGCCGCTGATCGGCTGCGGATGCGCCTCCAGCATGTCCCGGATCGACACTTCGCCTCCTTCGTTGGACGTGAGCGACTACGAGGTTGACGGCCCGGGCCGCCCCGCGTCCAGCCCAGGCCGCCCCGCTCACGTGCGTGCGGAGATCGCACAGTCCTGCGACTGCGAGAGCGCCGACGGGTGCGGCTTGTGGTCGATCGGACGCTCGTGCCGCCGGCCGGCGAGAGCACGCCCTATCGCGGGCTGTTCGAGCTGATTGGGACCGGCGGCGCCATCGGCGGCTTCGGGAGATCGTAGAAACGCCCGGCGGCGCTGCCCTGCTGCCCGATGCCGAAGCCGGCCCCCGTCGCCGCCGCCGCGATGGCGCCGACGCTCGAGAACTCGAAGAGCTCGAAGCCGACGTCGTTGGGTGGACTCGCGCCGGCCAGGAACTGTCCGAGCACGCGATGCTCGGACTCGACGCCGGCGAGCTCGGCCGAGTAGCGCGCGAGGGTCGAGCGCCCAGCGGCCGCCAGGATGGTGACACCGAGCAGATAGGTGTTGATGAAGAGGTGCTCGCCGGCCGCCACCCCTTCGCCGACAGCCTTCAGGTCCAGGGCATTGCCCGAACCGCCGAAGAAGCCGTCCGGGATCCAGAACCGGGTCGCGACCGGGCGCCAGACCTTGCGGATGAAGTTCCAGTGATCGAGCTCGGCCGCGTAGACGCCGTCGAAGATGACCGACACCGAGCTGGGCACCGGGTTGAGGCTGGCGCGGCGCAGGAGCTCGGTCAGGAGCGTGACGGTCAACGCCTCGGTGGTGGAGGCGAAGACGCCCCACTCATGGACCGAGTCGTGATGCGTATGCGCGCGTGCCTCGCCGGAGGGGATGACCGCGCTCGCCGCCGCCACGCCGGCCGCGCCGACCGCCGCGCGCTCGAGTAGCCACCGCCGCGTGCCGGTCGGTGTCGAAGCCTCCCGCAGCGCGCGATCCAGCGCGTCCACCGGATGCCCCGCGACCGGGCGCTCGGGGTCCATGCCCGATTCTGCAGGTCCCATCATGTCGCTCACGTCCCGTCCTTCACAACCGCTTTGACTCTCCGGGGTTGAGTGGAGGGCGTGCGCGGCGTTCTTACCGCCGAGGGGAAACGACAATGCGCGTGTGGGCGACGTCGATCTGACCGCCGAGGTCAGCATCCGGGTCATCGCCGGGTCACAGGCCGCGACCGGGGCGTACCCGGCGAGCCCGGTGCACGAGGTCTACCGCTACGGCTGGCTGCGGGACGGGTCGTGGTGCGCGCACGCGATGGACCGCGTGGGCGAGCGCTCGTCATCCGCGGCGTGGCATCGGTGGGTGGCCGACGTGGTCCTCCGTCACGAGCACCGCGTCGCGCAGGCGATGGACGCGGCGTGGCACGGGACCGTCGATGGTCGGGTCATGATGCCCGCCCGCTTCACGCTCGACGGCGATGAGGAGCCCGCCACCGAGGAGGAGTGGCCGAACTTCCAGCTCGACTGCTACGGCGTCTGGCTGTGGGCGCTCGCCGACCACGTCCGCCGCGGCACTGAGATGGGCCCGCGGATCCAAGCCGCGGCGCGCCTGGTCGTGCGATACCTCCTCGCCGCCGCCGAAGTGCCCTGCTACGACTGCTGGGAAGAGCATCCCGGCCACCGCCACACCTCGACCCTCGCGTCCGTGGCTGCGGGCCTTCGCGACGCCGGCGCCCTGCTCGACGACGCCGAGGCGCAGGAGCGAGCCGAGCGCCTGCAGCGCTTGCTCGTCGGTCCCGAGCACACACTCGCCGGGGCGCTCATCCGATTCGCCGGCGACACACGGGTCGACGCCAGCCTGCTCTGGGCCATCGTCCCCTTCGCGCTCCTCCCGGGCGACTCCGACATCGCGGTCACCACGATCCGGCGGATCCGCGACGAGCTGCTCGTGCCGGCAGGCGGCGTGCGCCGCTATCAGGGCGACACGTTCTACGGGGGCGCCGAGTGGATCCTGCTCGCGGCGTCGCTGGGCAGCGTCGCCATCGCCCGGGGGGACACCGATCTCGCGGACCAGATGCGTCGCTGGATCGAGGCCAGCGCCGACGCCGCCGGCCACCTTCCCGAGCAGATCGCCGATCGCCCCCAATCACCCCACATGCTCGCCTACTGGCAGCAGCGTTGGGGCCAGACCGCCACTCCGCTGCTGTGGTCGCACGCCATGCACCTGATCCTGCTCGACGACCTCGCAGGCGACGACGCGACCTGAGCCCACTCCACGCACGAACCCGCTCCAGGGCGGGTTCGCGAGGGGTGAGCGAGGGGACTCGAGCGCCGCTGCCCGACGGCGAAGGTGGTGGTATGGACGGCGACACCACCGTCGAGGACGGACAACGCCATCGGCGCGGTCATCTCCTCTGATGGCTCTCGGTCCCGCCGGCCCGGCGGCGGAAGCCATTCGGCAGCGGCAGGAATCGGCTTCACCCAGTCGAACGCCGGGCCAGGCTGGTGCCACGCGCGTCGAACATCGCCAGGCGGCTGACGAGCGAAGGCCGCACGCCCGAGGAGATCCGTGACGCGACCTACCTGTTCACGGGCGACGTCGCCGCGAAGCAGACGCGCTTCTGGCTTTTGCTGACGCTGTCCGCGGCGATCGCGACCGCCGGGATCGTCTCCGACTCGACCGCGACCGTGATCGGCGCGATGGTCATCGCTCCGCTCGCCACGCCCATCCAGGGCATCGCCGTCGGGATCGCGTACGGCGAGTTGCGTCCGCTGCTCCAGTCGGCCGCGACGCTGCTGACGTCGATGGCCGTGGTCGTCCTCCTCGCCGCCGGACTATCCGAACTCCTGCCGCAGCTGAAGGACAGCGCGGACAACGCCCAGATCGCGGGCCGAGTCTCGCCTACGATCGTGGATCTCGTCGCGGCCGGCGCGACCGGGCTGGCGGGCTCGTTCGCGATAGCCCGGCGTGATGTCGGCGACATCCTGCCTGGGGTGGCGATCGCGATCTCGCTGGTGCCGCCGCTCGCGGTGGTCGGTGTCACCGGTGCGACGGGAGACTACGACGACGCGCTCGGCGCGCTGCTGCTGTTCCTGACGAACGTGCTCGCGATCGTTATGGCGGGCATGCTCGTGTTCGGTGCGGTCCACCTTCGGCAAGGCCACCGTCGCGACCCTCGCTTTCGCACGCGACCTGTCCTGGCAGTCGTAGCGGCTGGCGCAGTGATCGTCGTCGGCGCTCTGGCCGTCGCGACCTTCCGCACCGTTCAGCTTTCCGACCGTCTCGATGCCGCGACTGACGTAGCTTCGGAATGGGCCGCCGACAACGGCGAGCGCGTGGTCGACACCCGGTTCGATGGCACGACGCTGGTCCTGCTCGTCGAAGGCATGACCGACGGGACGCAGGACGTAATGCTACCCGCGCTGCTCCAGGGCGCCGTCCCCGACGGCACCACGGTGGTCGTAGATCGCATCGCCGGTTCGCGGCGAGAGCTCGGCGCAGTGCAATAGCCGGGGCAGGCATGCCCGCCGCCGGCGCGATCACGAACGGTGGCGTCTCGTGCGCCGCGCCGAGGTCGAGCGAGGTGCGCGAGGAAGGTTGGGGTGCAGCGACCCGCCGCCTATCCGCGCTGCACGGCTGCGGGCGGTGCATGAGGCGCGATGGGATCGGTCGTCGCGCGCTGGCCCGAGCTGCGCGGGAGTCGCGCGGCCGCGGCGAGGCCGATCAGGGCAAAGGCGGCGAGGACGGCCATCGCGATGGCGTAGGTCGTATCTCCCGAGGCGAGATCGGAGACGAGGATCGTGCCGGCTATCGCGGTGCCGAAGGACGAGCCGAGATTGGAGACGCTGCGCGAGAGCCCCGATATCTCGTCCTGGTCCTGCGCGGGGAAGCTGGACTGCACGACGTTGACGGAAGGGGTCAGCATGACTCCGAGCCCGAGCCCGATCAACAGCAGCCCCGGCGCAAACGCGATGACTCGCACCGAGACCGCGAGCAGGGCCAGCAGGAGCCCGATCCCGGCTGCGGCCGTCACGAAGCCGGCCATGATCAGTGTCCTCTGGGAACGCCTCTTGGCGAGTCGCTCGGCAGCCAGCGATGAGACGAGGACGCCCAGCGTCGCGGCGGTGAAGACGACGCCCGTCTGGATCGGGTTGTAGCCGCGGACCTCCTGGAGGAACACAGGGACGACGAACATGGTCCCCATCAGCAGCAGCCACTGGATGTTCTGCGTGGCGAGCCCGAGGTTCGAGGTTCGGTTCCTGAAGAGCCGGGTGGGCAGCAGCGCCTCCTTGCCGGCTCGCTCGCGGCCGCGGATGTAGACGTAGAACCACGTCAGGAGTGCGACGCCTGCGAGCAGGAACGCAGCCATGAGGGTGACGTTGTTGTCGGCTTGCAGGAGCCCGAACACGAGGCAGAACATGCCGACGGAAGACAGGATGGCGCCGGCGGCGTCGAACGGGCGGGTGGGGTCCGCCGGCATCGGGTCCTCGATCCGGCGGCTCAGCAGGACGATCGCGGCGACGACGGCCGCCTGGAAGACGAACGCAGCCCGCCAGCTGATCCCCTCGGCGATGACCCCGCCGATCAACGGTCCCGCCGCGGCGCCGATGCCCCCCAACGCGCTGATGACGCCGAAGGCACGGGCGCGCGAGGTGAGATCACCGAAGTGCAGCGTCGTCAGGATGTAGACAGGGGGGATGAGCAGCGCGGTGCCGACGCCCTCGAAGACCGAGTTGCCGAGGATCAGCACCCCGAGGCCCGGGGACACCGCGCTCAGCAGCGCGCCGATCCCGTACAGCACCAGGCCGGCGGTGAAGCAGCGCTTGCGGCCCCAGCGCTCGGTCAGCTTGCTGCCCGGGATCATGAGGACCGCCATGATCAGCAGGAACAACGTGATGCATGCCTGCACGCCGGCGACGGTCGTGTCGAGATCCTCCGTGATGTCGTTGATCATCACGCTCATGTTCGAGCCGGCGAAACTGCAGATGAACTGGGCCAGCGCGAGCGGGAGCAGGAATCTGCGCCGCTCGGCGGCCGAGGTGATCGCCGCGGCGGTCACGCGGCGACCTGCTCGGCCTTCACCTCGGCGGTTGAGATCGCGCGCGCGGCAAGGATCAGGGTGAGGTGGCTGAACGCCTGCGGGAAGTTGCCGACCTGGCGCCCGCGCGTAACGTCGTACTCCTCGGCGAGCAGGCCGAGGTCGTTGGCCAGACCGGTGAGCCGCTCGAACAGCTCGCGCGCCTCCGACACGCGGCCGTTGCGCGCGAGCGCGTTGACCAGCCAGAACGAGCAGGCCAGGAACTGGCCCTCGTCGCCCGGCAGGCCGTCGTCGGTCTCGGCGGTCGAGTAGCGCGACACGAACCCGTCGCGGCCCAGCTCCTTCCACACCGCGTCGATCGTTCCCGTGACGCGCTCGTCGTCTCCCGGCAGGAACCCGACGAGCGGGATGTTGAGCACGCTGGCGTCGAGCTCCTTGGACCCGTAGTACTGGGTGAACGTGCGCCGCTCGGGGTCGTAGCCGCGCTCGCAGACCTCGGCATGGATCTCGTCGCGCACCTGCCGCCAGCGCTCGAGCGGCGCCTCCAGCCCGAACCGTT
>Ga0081540_1002826_pt1 | contig 14053 bp, 9 predicted proteins | sample TabmetS2T1R1_FD_71024 | JGI IMG/M metagenome (GOLD analysis project Ga0081540, IMG submission 71024) | Tabebuia heterophylla rhizosphere microbial communities from the University of Puerto Rico - S2T1R1 | ecosystem: Host-associated > Plants > Roots > Rhizosphere ... | reverse complement strand
ACGCCATCCTCAACGGAGATCAGCGCATCCAGGTCTGGTCGCCTGCAAGCGATGCCTACAAGGACACCTTCGTCGAGGACTGGCAAGCCAAGTACAGCACCAAACCCATCCTCAAGGAAGACGCACTCGCTCTCACGCCCATGGTCTTCGTCATGTGGGAGGAGCGTTACCAGGTCTTCAAAAACCACTACGGCAAGGTCGACTTCGATACCATCAACCGTGCCCTCCACGAGACCGGTGGATGGCAGGCTATCGGCCAGAAACCTGAATGGGGCCTCTTCAAGTTCGGACACACCAATCCCGGCGAGTCAAACTCCGGCATCCTCGCTCTGCTGCTTGCCGGTCACAGCTACTTCAAAAAGACTGAAGATCTCAGCCTCGCCGATGTCACCAACGTGCAGTTCCAAACCTGGCTCGGACAACTTGAGTCCGCCTCCAGCAGTGACTCCAACAGTACCGGCAACCTCATGCGCGAGATGGTCCTCAAGGGTCCCTCATCCTACGACGCCTTGCTCGTCTATGAGAGCGTCGCCATCGACTACCTCAAGAACGCGGAGGGCCGCTGGGAACCCATCCACATCGTCTATCCCGAATACAACGCATGGAATGACAACCCCTACTACATCCTCAACGCTTCATGGAGTACTGCCGACCAGCGCAAGGCCGCCGAAACCTTTCTTGACTTCCTGCTCAGCGAACCCATCCAGCGCGAATCCATCAATCACGGCTTCCGCCCGGCGAACGCCAACGTCCCGACGCGCACCCCCGACAGCCCCTGGACACGCTACCAGCCCAACGGAGTAACCCTAGACCTCGGCAAGATCTGCGCTGCGCCCAAAGCCGAGATCGTCACCAACCTGCTGGCAAGCTGGCAACGCCGCGAGACCAGCCATTAACCCGCGCCCGGCGGCTCTATAACTGGGCAGAGTAAGATTAGTACCAAACGAGGAGACCCTATGTTTCGCCGCCTCTCCAACCTTTTCTACGGCTTTGTTGGCCTGTTTATTTCCGGACTCGAGCGCCAGAACCCCGAGGCTCTCCTTGAAGTCGAGCAGGAAAACCTGCGCAAGCAAATCGGCAAATTCAACAGTGGGCTCGCCGCGCATGCCGCCATGGTCGAGCGCCTCATCTCCCAGGTCCGGAAGCTCGAAAACGACGAGAATGAGCTGCGCGCCAAGACTTCAGCCAACCTCAAGCTCGGTAACCGCCAGTCCGCCGGACAGTACGCTCTCCGCCTGCAGACCGTCGAGCGCGAGCTCGATGAGAACCGCAAACAGATGGAGCAGGCCGAAACCACCTACAAGGAACTCGTCCGCGCTCGCGACGTCGCCATCAACATCGCCCGCCAGAAGATCGAGTCCCTCAAGGCAGGCATCAGCGACCTGAAGATGAAGCGCGCCATGGCCGAGATCACCGAGATGGCCTCCGGTATGGTTACTGATATCGGAGGCAGCGGCGAAACTCTCAACCGCCTCGAAGAGATCATCAGCGAAGAGCGCCATCGTGCCGCCGGCCGTGTCCGCGTCGCCGTCGACAGCCTCGACCTGCGTGACGTCCACATCCGCGAAGCTGAGCAGAACGAGCTCGCCGAGCAAGCCCTTGCCGCCTTCGAGGCCAGCCAAGCGCCTGCGCAGATTCCCTCCGGGAGGCCCGAGACACTTCCGGCCGTCATCGTTCGCGACGACCAGAAGACATCCTCCTGATCGCTCTCAATGTGGCGTTATCTCAAAGCAGCTTTTCTCGTCGGTGTCGATGTCCCCGCCCTCGGCCGCATCCCTGTCAACGCTCTCGGAACTGCCGTTGTCACTATCCTCGGCTTCGTTGAGCCGAGCATCTGGCTCGCCGGACTCGGACTCGAAGTAGCCCTCGTTTCATCGTTGGCCTTCAATCCCCGCTTTCAGAAAGTGATCGACGCCCAGAGCGGCAAGCGCCTCCTCGAAGACAGCCGCACCAAGCGTGAAGCACTGATCGCCGCGCTGCCCGAAGAGCTCCGCGCCCGCCTCCGCACCCTTGAAAATACTTCCGCGCGCATCCTTTCCATCTACCAGACCCTCGGCGTCGAGCCTGATCTGCTGACCGGTACCCAGTCCAGCCTCAACAAGCTGCAATGGATCTACCTCAAGCTCCTCATCGCCCGGACCCATCTCACCAACGAGCTTGGCGCCGAATCCGAATCCAGCCTCCAGCAGCGCATACACCAGATGCAGCAGACGGCCCCGGCACAGACAGGGCCATCGACAGCGCTCCAACGCTCGCAGGAAGCCACGCTCGCCATCCTCCAGCGCCGCCTGGAAAATCTCCAGAACCGCGACCGCATCCTCCGCGAAAACGAGAGCGATCTTGCCCGCATCGAGGCACAGGTCGAACTCATGCGCGAAAACGCTGCGATCGAGGGCAAGCCCGCTTCGGTCGAAACCGAAATCGAGCTCGCCAGCGACCTTGCGGAACCTGATCTCTATGGAAGCCAGAGCAGCCTCGTCCGTGACCTCGACGCCATCCGCCGCTAACTTTTATATAGGGGTCCAATCCCTAGAAGGCGAAGAGGACGAGCGGACCGCCGGAGAGCATTGCACTATCGAGCGGGATACTGTACGTCTATGCCGACTGCTCTTCAAATAATCCTGGCCGGCGGTTCCCTCAGCTGCCGCGTAAATTTTGAGCACTGGCCGTTTCTGGCCAGCGCTTTAGGAGCACAACGAAGGCAACGTAGTGGGTCACCAGCAATGCAGGTACCCAGAAGGCCGGTATCCAGTAGGCCGGTCCCATCAGGGGCGATGCATTATAGATCGTGGAAAGTGCGATCGCGTTGATCAGATCCAGCGTGCCTTCGATGTTAAACACCCACACAAGGGGCTTTGCCAGTCGAGTGCCGCTAGCAACGGCTGGTATCGCCGCCACCGCCAGTAGGGCGGCCAACAGATCGCCGATCGCTGCCGGAAAGGCGAACTGCTCGGGAATGCCTGCATAAGTCGCCCCCGGTGCCAGAAACATCAGCCCGAGATGACGGAAGCTGTGGAGCAGCAGGATCGGAAGGAGGATTGATCGCGGCGTCAACTCGTGGAGCCTTGGAAGAAGGTAAAGCCGGGCAGCGATCCAGAAGACCAATGTGCTAAAGAGAAGGTTAATAGTAAGGATGTTCATGCTGGCACGCTCCCATTCTGGGTTCCTGCCTGTCCAGCTATCGAGGTTCGCGTGCGAGGCCTACCACGATTCCCAACGGGTTGCACTCTTGTCCAGGACTGGACATCGACGTCCAATATTGAACACTATGCCCCATGTTTTGTCATGCGAAAGAACAGATGCCAAAGAGATTTTGCAAATAAAGAACTGGCAGGAGGATTGCACTTTTTACATCGACGGAGCAAAGAAAATGACAGCATTAGCTCGGAATCTCAAGTTCGCCGTGCGACCGTTGCGGAAGAGCCCGGGTTTCGCATTTGTCGCGGTCCTGATCATGGCGCTCGGTATTGGAGCGAATACCGCCATCTTCAGCGTGGTGCATGCCGTCTTGCTGGAGCCACTGCCGTTTCACGACGCCAACCGTCTCGTGCAACTCTGGCATATTCCTCCTCAGTCAAGTTTTCCGGGAATGACGGAGTTCTCTCTGTCGGCCGCAAATTTTCTCGACTGGCAAAAACAGAATCATGTCTTCGAAAAGATGGCGCTATACACCGGCGCCGGTTATGACATCACCGGAACGGGAAAACCTGAAGCAATTCGTGCGTCCCCTGTAAGCAACGGATTCTTTTCAGTACTCGGCGTTCAGCCTCTTTACGGGCGCACCTTTCTACCCGATGAAGATCGCCCCGGTCACAATCACGAGGTCATCCTCACCTATAAGTTCTGGCAGAGTCACTACGGCTCAGATCCTGGTGTGCTGGGCAGAACCATCAACTTTGATGGACAACCATATGTGATCATCGGCGTGATGGGGCCGAAGATGACCAAACCTGACTTCGCTCAGGTGTGGACTCCTCTTGGTTTGACTGCCGAGGAAGCAGCGGTCCGCGGCGAACACCACTATCTCGCAATTGCCCGCTTGAAGCCCGGTGTCACTCTTACGCAGGCCCAGGTTGAGATGAACACGATCTCGAAAAACCTTGAGCAGGCTTATCCTGAGGACGACAAGGGTTGGGGCGCGCTTGTTCGCTCCTTGCGCGAAGAAACAGTCGGCAAAGTTCGTCCTGCGCTGCTCATGATGCTTGGAGCAGTAGCTTTTGTTCTGCTGATCGCTTGCGCCAATGTTGCCAACCTTATTCTTGCGCGCACGTTCGAGCGCCGCAAAGAGATCGCTATCCGCTCCGCGCTTGGTGCCAGCCGTCCCCGCATCATCCAGCAACTGCTGGGCGAATCTGTGATCATTTCTTTGTGCGGCGGTGTTCTCGGGCTGGTTGCAGCTCATTTTGGGATCCAACTGCTGATCAAGTTCTTCGCTGACAAACTGCCGCGCATGGGCGAGATCGGCCTTGATGCCCCTGTGCTTATTTTCACGTTCGTACTCTCAATAGCGACGGGGATTCTTTCCGGTCTGTTACCGGCCTTGAGCATGACAAAGGGTGAATTGAACAACGCTTTGAAGCAGGGTCTTGGCCGCACGGATGCTGACAGCGGCACCAGCAAGACTCGTTCGACGCTGGTCGTGATTGAGGTGGCCCTCTCGCTGGTCCTGCTGATCGGGGCGGGGCTCATGATTCGCAGTCTCTGGAAGCTGCAGACGATCGATCCTGGTTTCGACGAGCACAATGTTCTTACTCTTTCTGTTTTGGTGCACAAGCAGCAATTCAAAGATGCAACGCAGGAAGCGCAATTCTTCGATCAGATACTTCAGCGTGTGCGCTCACTGCCCGGCGTAACGTCTGCCGGTGCGGTTGACGATCTGCCGCTGACCGGTGGTTCCAATCAGCCCGTTGCTATTGAGGGACATCCTGTTGTCGCATTGTCGGAGCAGCCCGAAGTATCTGTCCGCGTGGCAACACCGGGATACCTTCAGACAATGCACATTCCTGTGCTGCAAGGGCGCGACATCAGCCCGGACGACACGGCTGACTCGCCCGCTGTAGTCGTCATCAGCCAGAGTATGGCGAAGCAGTTCTGGCCGAACGAAAATCCTATTGGACGCCATTTAAAACTGTCCTTTTTCCCGGATAAAGATCGGGAGATTGTCGGAGTCGTCGGCGATGTAAAACAGCAAGGCCTGGACAGCTCTGCCGGCATCGCCACTCTCTATTGGCCTTTGGCGCAGACGGCCAGTTCAGCGATGGGTCCATGGAATTCATTCCCGCTGCAGATGGCTGTACGCAGCACCACCTCGCAAAACCCTGCTGTTGCGGTAACGAACGCCATTCATCAGGTCGATCCTGACATTCCAGTCGACAACGTGAGGACGCTCGAAGACTTTGTAGGCGAAACTTTGACCCAACATAGTTTCAACATGCAGTTGCTCGCCATCTTCGGGTTGCTCGCGCTTCTTCTCTGCGCGGTTGGTATATATAGCGTGCTTGCATATGCAGTGAAACGACGGGTGCGTGAAATTGGTTTGCGCATCGCCTTCGGCGCAACATTGCGCGATGTCGTGCGCCTGATAATCGTCCAAGGGATGAAACCTACGCTCGCAGGCATAGGAATTGGGCTCACCGTTGCCTTTGCCCTTGGACGTGTGGTTGCCAGCATGATTTATGGCGTGAGCACACGTGATCTCGCAACGTTTATTTTGGTGACCCTGTTGCTTATTTTCGTGTCGTTCATCTCCAGTTTAATTCCTGCAATTCGAGCCACGCGCGTTGATCCTCTCGCGATACTCCGAGATGAATGAAGATGAAGTTGCATATCAGTTCGCTGTACTGGCCCTAATCAATGAAAATCATGTGACCGCAATTCCAATGCATTGTCCGATAAGGTAATCAATCGGGTAGCCTTTACATGGATGACGTTGTCCTGATTCTGCAGCGGGCCTTCTACCAATAAGAATTTGCTGCGTGTGACCGTCAAACGATCACGTTCATAGAGGTCGGGAGTAACGATAACATTAGCGATTCCAGTTTCATCTTCCATGGAAATGAAGATGAAGCCTTTGGCGGTGCCGGGACGCTGCCGTGCGATGACACAACCGGCAGTACAGACTAAAGCCCCATCTTTGCAATATTTCAACTCTTCGGCCGACAGTACACCCTGGCGCCGTAATGCAGAGCGACGGTAGTACATAGGATGTTTGTCCGTTGTGAGGCCAATTCCGGCGTAGTCAGCAACCAGACGCTCCTCTGTGGTCATTAGAGAGAGCGGAGAAATCTCGGAATCATCCTTCAGCCATTCACTATTCTGACGAAGCAATGGCCCTTCTAGCTTGCCGGCGCGCTCTACCTGCCACAATGCATCACGGCGATGTGCGATTCCATTGATACTGTCTAATGCACCGATGCGAGCAAGCAGTTTGAGCTCTTTCTGATTAAGCAGTGGAACACGCAACGTCAGATCTTCTGCCGATCGAAATGACCCTTTTTCTCGACGGGATTGGATGAGTGCTTCTGCGACCTGCTTTCTAAAATGTTTTGCATAGCCAAGACCCAAACGTACAGACAATGATCCATCAACCTCATGTTCCACCGTGCAGGGCCAGTCTGAAACCTGAACATCAATGTCCTTCACAATTAGACCGTGCCGTTGCGCATCCTTCACAAGAACGGCGGGGCTATAGAAACCCATTGGCTGATTGTTTAGGATCGCGCAGGTAAATGCAGCCAGATACTTCACCTTGAAGTAGGCAGAGGCATAAGCAATCAAGGCGAAACTAGCGGCATGGCTTTCCGGGAAACCGTACAAGGCAAATGAGCTGATATTTTGAATAATCTGGTGTTGGGTTTTATCATCGATGCCATTCGCTGCCATGCCTTCACGGAGTTTCCCTTCGAGGTTCTTCATTCTCTCCCAGGATCGACGCATCCCAACCGCACGTCGTAGTTCGTCGGCTTCTGCACCCGAGAAGTTGGCGACTGTCATCGCCATGCGCAGCAGCTGTTCCTGAAACAATGGAACACCGAGCGTCCGCTTCAATACCGGTTCCAGAGATGGGTGCGGATAGGTGATTTTTTCCTTCTTTTGCCGCCTTCTCATATAGGGGTGCATCATCTGTCCCACGATCGGGCCCGGACGGATGATGGCGACCTGCACCACCAGGTCATAAAACTTCTCCGGATTGTTGCGCGGCAACGAGGCCATCTGCGCGCGGCTTTCAACCTGGAACATGCCCACGGTGTCCGCTTTTCGCAATACCGTATAAACTTCATCGTCCTCGGGTAGCTGGGCGAGATCGACCTCTTGACCATAGTGTTGCGGAATCAACTCCAGACAGTCTTTCAGCACTGCCATCATGCCGAGCCCCAATAGATCGACTTTAATAATGCCGAGATCGGCACAATCTTCCTTGTCCCACTGCACGACATGGCGGTTCGGCATCGAAGAACGCTCCAAAGGAACAACCCGATTCAATTGTCCCTGGCAGATGACCATGCCTCCGCTGTGTTGTCCGAGATGACGTGGCAGGTCCTGAATCCGCATCGACAGTTCCAGGTATTTGGCGATACGCGGGTGCTGAATGTCGAAGCCGGCGTGCTGAAAGGAGTGCGCCATTGTGTCGTTCTTTCCCCGCCACTCCCACTGGCCGACAAGGCTTGACAACCGTCCAAGGGTGTCTTCATCGAAACCCAGCGCCTTGCCGGTCTCGCGAGCTGCAGACTTGTTGCGATATGTAATGACATTGGCAGTCATGGCCGCACCGAGTTCACCGTACTGCCGATATACATACTGAATCGCCTGTTCACGTTTATCTTCAGATGGCAAATCAAGATCGATGTCCGGCCATTCGTTCCGGCTCTCACTCAGAAAGCGTTCGAAGAGCAGTTCCATGCTTACTGGATCGATGGCAGTGATTTCGAGTGCATAACAAACGGCAGAGTTGGCGGCGCTGCCTCTGCCTTGTACCAGGATGTCGTTCTTTTTGCAGAACCGGATGATGTCCCAGACAATGAGAAAGTATCCTGCGAAGCCAAGCTTTGCGATTAGCGCAAGTTCATCTTCGACTTGTTTCTTCGCGCGCTTCAGAAGAGCTGGATCATTCTTCGGTCCGTATCTATGTTGCACACCCTCCGCAACGCGTTTTCGCAGAAAGCTGTCCATCGTTTCTCCGTGAGGCACCGGATAACGGGGAAACTCATAACCGAGATCACTCAGCTCAAACGTAAGCCGTGAGGATAGATCGACAGTGTTTTCGATAGCTCCGGGAACATCGCGAAAGAATTCAATCATCTCACTGCCGCTGCGCAGATAGCGCGTGCTGTTAGTGGCAAGCAAGCGACCCGCCTGATCGAGTTCGACATGATAACGGATTGCGGTGAACAGGTCCTGGATCTCACGGTCGTATGGCTTTGCATAGCGGACGCCATTGGTAGCGACCACCGGAAGTTTCAGGGATTGAGCAACACGGATGGCTGCCTGATTTCGCCATTCTTCTTCGCGTTCTTGATGACGCTGCAGCTCTACATAGACATTCTCGTGCCCAAAAATGCGCTGCAGTTGCTCAACAGTTCTACGCCCCTCTTCTTCACCACCACGACTTAGCGCTGCGGCAAGTGGGCCTTCATTGCCTCCTGTAAGACAGATCAGGCCGGATGCATATTGCTGAAGATCGTCGAAGGCTGCAGCCCCAGCCGTCTTTGTAGCTTCCCGCATCTTGAATTGCGTAATGAGCTGACATAGATTCTGATAGCCTTCGCGCGATTCGCAAAGCAGCGGTAGTCGTGCCGGTTCTTCCTCATATTGGTGAGGCAGCCACCGTGGAGGTGTAAGGCGTGGACCGAAACTCGCAACTGAGATTTCTGCTCCGATGTGGGCACGGATATCATTTCGCTTGGCACTTGTATGAAATCGTGCGGAGCCGTAGACGCCGTTATGATCGAGTAGCGCCATCGCCGGCATCTCCAATTCAACAGCCCGTTCGATCAGGCTCTCAGGCTGCGAGGCGCCCTGAAGGAAACTGAATGCGCTGGCAGCATGCAGCTCGACATAACGGTTAGTCATACAGTCCCACCAGTCGCCAGTCATCCTGCATGCGATCACGTACTAAACAGCAGCACAGAACATCTCCATCTCGCGCACGTGCTACTAAATCCCACTGCTCGCATCCCCAGAGTGTGGAGGCCCACCAGTCGCCGCTGATTCGCCAGGGACCATACGCACGTTCGACCGAGTAGCGGCGATCCCGAAAAACAAACGTCTTTGGACTTTGACTCTGCAGCGTAACGAATGTAATTTCTGCAGGCCTTAGCATCCGCATTGCAGGACGTAGAGGACCAGAAATGATTTCAGAGGGTGCAGTGGTCGGAATACTGAAAGGTTCTATACAGACCGAATCGCATTGATTCGTATCCTTGAGAACAGGCCGCCCAACATTTTCGCCACCAACGAGGGCACGGATGCGTGCCAGCGTAACATCAAGCCGCGCCGGTTCGGGCAACTGCGGTGAGAACAGGCCCAGTTGCACTTTGCTGGTACTGCCCGGCTCCGCTTCGAGCACAACGGACAGAATTGCTGCCCGGGGAGGATGGGCTTGGAGTTCGAGGTGAAGCAGTTTAAGCCAGAGCTGTCTGTCGTTGGTAGGCTGTGCTGGACGAACCGTACAGGAATGAGCAGCTCCGCCATCCAGTGTTAATCGAATGGTGACGGACGCAAGCGCCAGCACGCGCGCTGTTGCCCGAAGGATAAGTTGTTCGAGTATGACATTTACGACAAACATCAGCGCATCCAGAAGTTCCACTGAGGAGTCCAGGTCGATGCGTTCATCGAGTGAGAAGACAGGCTCTACTGGTTGAAACAGGTGAGGCATCTCGCCGCGCGCCAATTGGCGAAGGTGTTTGCCAGCCTGTCCCATTCTGGCGATCAGTTCCTTCTCCGGCAATTCTGACAACTGTCCCAGCGTAAAAATTCCCCACAGAGATAAGGTTTCCGCCTGATTTTCCGTGAGATCGAGTACAGCGATCGGTAGAGGAGCGAGTGTACTCGTTTCTTCGCCGGCAGGAATAACCTTCACAGCGCGAGGTAATAGACCTTGCGCGAGAGCAATGGCCGCGTGAAAGTTATGACTTACCGCGACGCAGGCAATGACACCAAGTGCCTTTATTCTGGTCAGCAGATTTCGTGCGAGTGTCTGTGGCGGTCCAAACAGCTTCTCCGTTCCAGCAATATCCAAAACACATAGAAATGCTCCACCTTCGCTGCGATCTTCAACGCGCGGAGAAAAACATCCTGCACACTCAAGCAAAACTGCTTTCGCCGATGCCTCTTCATGTTGCGATCGGAGCAACGCGGTAGCAGAAGGAAATGTGTCGACCTCAACTTTTGTCATGCCATGCACGATTCCCAAACTTCGTGCCTTCACATTGAGCGATGCTACTTGCTGTAAAGGCGGATCACCTTCCATCACGACACACGGATGGCCATGCAACTCACTTCTCAGGCGAAGCAAAGCTTGCGCGGGAAACTCTCGAACAAGAACGGCGGCGTATAGTTCGGGCGTCTTATTCATCGCGCTCCTGCCCAGGTGGGCTGACTGTGCCATCGCGCTTCGTTCTCTCGCCGAGGTGGCTTTTTTAACGGAACTACATTTGAGAAAGCCTGAGCAAAACGACGGCGCTCCACTTCAAGACGATGATCGATTCCTGTGAATACAGTCTTTTCATCAACGCGTGAGGTGCCGGGGTGAAATCGCAATAACAATTCCCCAGCGCTCTTCGCGCATGGGTGTTGTGTTAATAGCAGCAGGCTGGCTTGCGTCTTCTCTAAAGCTGCGCGATAGCGAAACCATATCGAAAGTTCAACACGCGAAACATAGTGAGCCTCTATTCCCGCCATATCGAGAACGATGGCGCTGAAACCACCTCCATGTAGCAGCAGGTCGGCTGCACGGAGTGCTTGCTCAATCCTTGCCCAGAGTTTGCCCGGACGAAAAGCTGGTCTGGTCTTTCGCGAAAGTGCTTTCAGATTCGGCTCAAAGGTCTTTTGCTCCGGTTTTCTCCTGGGCTGTGGTTCAGCACAGCGCGGAACGATCATTTCCGGCTTCAGCAGATCGCTGACGGCATTCGAAAGCCCCTTCGTTTCGTTGCGCGGGTGAGGTCCGAAACCTCCGCCATGCAATCCCTGTTTTGCCGGAAGTGGAATGAAGTGCTTCTCATCAAGCGAAAACTGATAATTCGTGGTCCGCTTCGGTTGAGCAGTGACTCCACATCTCACCCACAGCAACCTGGAAAGATCTACGCCAGCTGCGGCGGCTGATTCTCCTTGAAAGGAATCGCAGACATCGATCCATGCACAGACATTACCTTCATGTGTGATGCGGGCAAGAAATGAAAGTGCCAGAGAGGTACGTCCGCTGCTCTCGGGACCGACCATCTCCGTGATAGCCCCAATGGGAAGACCGCCATCCAGTAGTTCATCCACGGCTTCAACACCGGTTGGAGCGACCGCCCGGATCAATCTCTGAGCCGGCGTCAGCGCTGAGGGGATACGGTGGGCGAGTGCGGTTTCGATCTGGAGTCGGATAGTTGAGGCGGGCTGCATGATTCGAAATACTTTCGCCTTATATTCGCCTCATAAGGCTCGACCCGTCAAAAGCCAGTTGCCACAGGATGGGTGCAGGAAGTTCAGTTATTCATTGAAACAACGGCACTTATTGTTGATTAAATTTATTTTGCCTTTCGCTTTTGAACTTAATAGAGAGAAAGTTGCATGACACAAAAGTAGGTGCAATTCCATCATTCGTGAATGGCCGCTTGATTAGTCGTGAATATGGACGCCCGTTGCTTTTCATTCGGACCGTTCGTGCTGATTCCTCAAAGCCAGATATTGCTGAGAGGCGACATGCCTGTGCCGATCGGAAGCCGTGCGCTGGATACGATGAGATCCGGAGCGAAACGCCCCGGACCGATCGTGCTAGTTTTCTCGCCATCAGCGCACATGAACCCCGAAGGCCATCGAGTTCCGTAAAAATACGCCACCTAAGCCCCTTCTTCTTCGAGGGGAAATCGGAAAGAGTAAGAAGCTTACGGTCGCATCGAGTTATCGAACAACCTCACAATCCGCTCCGCAGTACTGCGGCCACTTTGAGGATTCGTCCCCGTCACCAGGCGCCCCGAGGTAATGGAATAGTCATCGAAAGCGTTTATCGAAGTGCTGTAATAGCCACCAGCTGCAGTGACAGCTTCAACGACCGGAACGACCTTATCTTGTCTCAGCTTATCGAGGATGTTGAAGATGAGTTCGCCTTCGATTGTGAATCCTGTCACCGTCCTGCCTTCAACAATCGACTTGCCGGTCTTGGAGTCGATGATTCCCGGCAAGATTGCCGGTCCATGGCACACAGTACCAACGATGCCTCCGCGATCCCAGATGTCCGCAGCAATCGCTTGCAGACCCTTTGCGGTCGGATAGTCATAAAGCGCGGCGTGACCTGCGGATGCGAAGAAAACTCCATACTCACCTTTTTTCAGATCCGATGCCTTCTTGAGCTGAGAATTCAGCTTCACCATGAATGGGTGATCAGGATTGTTGTAAATTGCCTTGTCGCTTCCTGACAGGAACGGAGGCTGCAACGAATTGAAGTCGAAACCGAAAGTACCGGTCTCAGAAGCCAGATCGACGTCGAAGCCAGCCGCTACGAGAACTCGGTATGGGTGCAAAGCCTCGGTGAAAAACAGGCCGGTCTTGTGGCCACCAGGATAGATGGCCCCATTGAAGCTCGAAATCGCGATGAGAGCCTTACGGGCAAGTGTCTGTGCCATGATTTAACTCCTTTGATTCGAAAGTTGATGTTTGATGACACGCAATGGAGCGAAGCGATGCCACGAGATATCTAGAGTTCTTGAGCCGCCGGGTTATTGCTTGACCCCAGCCTTAGCTGCTCCCTTCGCCGCTTCAGTGATGACGTCGGCAACCTTCTCAGGCTCCTGCAGCATGGCGACATGGCAAGTCGGAAGCTTAATCGCGACTCCACCGGATCGCTTTGCGGCGTCTTCTTCCATGGCGGGGCTTAAAGTGCGGTCGTTCATCGAAATCACGTGCCACGAAGGCTTTGACTTCCATGCTGCGTGGGTCAGCTTTTCATCGAACATCGGTCCGTAAGTCTGTCCTTGCACCGCAAGCACGAGACTCCGCTCCGTCATGGGGAGTCCATCTGCGAAGTCATAAATGACGCCTTCTTCAGACAGCGAAGCGAAATGCTGCGCATCGACCTTGATTTCTTTTAGTACGGCGGTTGGGCCGAATGGCTCGCTGATTTGATTTGCGGACTTACCGATCTCGGGCATCCACGCTGCGACGTAAACGAGCCCAACGACCTTGGGGTCATCTCCGACTTCGCTGATGACAGCGCCGCCCCAGGAATGACCTACCAGGATCACCGGCCCATCTTGAAGTGCGATCAGCCCGCGAGTGGCGTTTACATCATCCGTCAACGGGGTGAGGGGGTTCTGAACCGCGACGACATGAAAGCCGCGCGCTTCGAGGATCGGAATGACCTTTCCCCAACTCGTTCCATCGGCAAATGCGCCGTGGACCAACAGGATGTTCTTTACGGACTGAGACTGCATTTGCGCGTGGCTGACGCCGGAAAGTGCGGTGGCTACTCCAATGCTTCCTGCGACGACCGTCTTAGCTAGCTTTGTCATACTATCTCCTGACTTTTGAGCTCAACAGCGATGGTTGCGATGGAACTGTCTTAGCGATGATCCCTGCGATTCGTCTGCGGTCAGTTGCCTCAGCTCTTCGCGATCCCGCCGCCAGCGCCATTCCACGGGACATCGAACACGATCACGGCGCGACCAATAATGTTCCCGGCACGTAGCAGATCAAGATTCTCGTTGACATCCTTGAACTCGATCCGCTTGATGGAGTGCTGAATCTTGCCATTCTGGGCCAGCGCCAGGACCTCTTGAAGATCGCTGTAATTTGTCCAGAACGAGCCGTGATAGATGAGTTCACCAGCGGTAAACGGAAAAAGGGGAATGTTGAT
>Ga0081540_1002825_pt1 | contig 14054 bp, 14 predicted proteins | sample TabmetS2T1R1_FD_71024 | JGI IMG/M metagenome (GOLD analysis project Ga0081540, IMG submission 71024) | Tabebuia heterophylla rhizosphere microbial communities from the University of Puerto Rico - S2T1R1 | ecosystem: Host-associated > Plants > Roots > Rhizosphere ... | reverse complement strand
GTCGGCTACGTGTTCGCCACCTGCTGCGCACTCAGCGGCTTCCTGCTGCTGCGCAAGGACCGGCCCAACTGGCCGCGCCCGTACAAGCTGTCGAGCATCTGGGTCCCGATCGCCGCCGTGCTGTTCGCGATCAACTTCGTGCTGCTCATCGCCGGCGGCTTCATCTACTCCGGCGGCTTCCTCGGGATCACCGGCTACGGCTACGGCTGGGACAAGACCCGCACGGGCCTGCTCGTCCTCCTGGTCGCCTTCATCCTCTACGTCTACCGCCACCTCGTCCAGGACAAGATCCCGCTGAAGTGGCGTGAGGAGGTGCCCCAGACGCCCGAGGAGCTCATGGAGCACCCCGAGCTCGCACCGGCGGGCGTGGGGAGCGCCGACGAGCTCATCGCCACGGCCGGCGCGACCCCGACCGAGCCCGAGCACACCGCCTGACGCACCGAACGTCCGTGAGGTAACGCGCCCGTTGTTACGTCGCGGACGTTCGCGTCATTCGGGGCGCAGCTGCCAGCGCGGCAGGTCGGCGATCGCCGCCCTGTAGCGCTTGCGGTGCGCCGGCCGGATGAAGCTGAACCAGATCAGGACCGCCATCGGCAGCAGGATGAAGACGTTGACCGTGTTGCCGGTGAGCGTGAAGAAGATCGCCAGGGCCGCGACGAGCGCGCCGAGCGCGATCGGAACGAGCCGGAAGCGCAGCTGGGTGCGGCGGATGAGGTCGTACTGCTCGGCGGGGATCTGGTTCGTGTTCCAGCGCCGGCCGCACTCCTCGCACTGCCACGTCTCGCCGTAGCGCAGGTAGCGCTTCTCGCCGCAGTTGCAGGTGACGGTGATCGGCGGGCCGCGCAGGACCGAGCCCGGCGCCTCGTGGCGGCCTACGTCCACGGATACGGACCCTTCGAGGCGGTGAGCGTCGCGCCCGTCGCGAACCGGCTCAGGCGGAAGGCGTCGAGCAGCGGCTCGCCGCCGTCGAGGATGTCGTCGGCCACGAGCTCGCCGATCGCCAGCGTCTTGAAGCCATGTCCGGAGTCGACGATCGCGTACACGTTGTCCCTCACCCAGTCGCAGACAGGGTAGTTGTCGGGAGTGTGGGGGATGATGCCGCCGTTGGCGGTCACCCGCCAGTCGCCGCTGCGGCCGCGGAAGCGCGGCAGCGCCGCGGCCAGCCCCGAGGTGAAGAACTCGGCGAAGGCGGGCTCGGCGACGTGGTCTGGATTGCTCCACCCGTAGGGGTCCAGCGCCGGGTGGTCGAGGGGCAGCGGCAGCCCGCCGCCGGTGATCGCGCCCGAACGGCCGATGCGGAAGTAGATGCCCCAGGGGCCGTCGACGAGGACGCGGCCGCCGCGCTCGGAGCGCAGCGGCTCGCTCTGGTCGAGGTGCACGACCGGCGGGTCGGCGCCCGCGGTGCTCAGGCCCGCGCCGCGCAGCTCGAACTCGCCCTCCTGGGCCTTGAGGTAGGAGACCAGCGGGCGGCGCTCGCCGTCGACCTCCACCTCAGGGTCAAGGCCCAGCATGCGCCACACCGGCGGCAGCCACGGCCCGGGCGCGACGACGACGGTCTCGCAGGCGATCGGGCCCTGGCCGGTGAGCACGGCGCCGTCGTCGAAGCCCGTGACCTCGACGCCCTCGCGGATCTCCACGCCGGCAGCGCGCGCACGGTCGGCCAGGTGGCGGACCGTCTGCACGGCGTCGGCCCAGCCGCCGCGACGCTCGTGCAGGATCGCCTGGACCGGCGCCTCCCAGTCGGGCCAGGACCACGTCAGGTACTCGCGGCAGCGCTCGGCGCCGACCACGAGCTCGGACGCGTAGCCCGCGCGCTCGTGCTGCTCGCGGATCGCGACGAGATCGTCGACCTGGCGCTCGGGGACCGCCGCCAGGTAGCCGACCTGCCGGAAGCCGTAGGCGTCGGGCTCTGACTCGAAGATCTCCACCGACCGCCGGACGACCTCGGTGATCGCCTCCGCGCGGTAGTAGTTGCGCACGATCCCGCCGGCGATCCCCGATGCGCCGGCGCCGACGCGGCCCTTGTCGACCACCACCACCTCGGCCCCGCGCTCGGCCAGGCGCCGGGCGGCCGAGAGGCCGTTCACGCCGGCGCCGACCACGACGTGCGACGGCATCGGCGGGCGTTCAGCTCCAGGGATACGGGCTGTTCGAGACCGGGTGCAGGTCGCCCGTGGCGAAGCGCTCGTAGCGGAACGGGTGCAGCAGCGAGGAGTGCTCGCCCAGCAGCACGCGGGCGACCTCGCGGCCCACGGCGATCATCTTGTAGCCGTGGTTGGAGTCGGCGACCACGAAGACGTTCGGGCGCATGTAGTCGAAGACCGGGAAGTTGTCGGCCGTGAAGGCGCCGACGCCGCCCGAGCGGACCTGGCTGTACTGCGGACGGCAGCCCTCGAAGCGCGCCATGCAGTGCGAGAGCGCCGCGCACCAGAGGTCCGGGAAGCCCGGCTCGACCGAGCCCGTCGGATAGGGGTCGAGCGCGAAGGTGTGGCCCTTCGGCAGCGGCGAGGCGCCGCCCTGGACGCTGTGCTTGTCCTGCTTGTAGTAGATGCCCCACTGCTCGGCGGTGACGAGGTTGCCCTCGTCGTCGTGCAGCGGAGCGTGGCTGTCGACGTGGACGACCGGCGGCAGGGAGCCGTCGTTGGTGACGAACACCGACGGGTCGACGTCGATCTCGCCCTCCTGCAGGTACCAGTAGGTCCACATCTCGCGCTCGGCGCCGGCGACCTCCAGGCGCGCCGGCAGGCCGAGCATCTCCCACAGGTGGGTGACCCACGGGCCGGCGGCGACGACGACCTGCTCGGCCGCGATAGGCCCCGCCGAGGTCTGCACGGTGCTCACCGCGCCGGAGCCGTCGAGGTCGAAGCCGGTGACCTCGACGCCACCATCGATCTCCGCGCCGGCCGCGCGCGCCTTGGACGCCAGGCCGAGCATCGAGTCGCGGTTGTAGGCGAAGCCGCCCGCCGACTCGTGCAGGCAGACGCTCAGGCCCGGCGCGCGCCAGTCGGCGAACAGCGTGCGCATGTGCGCGGCGACCTCGTCCTCGCCGAGGACCAGCTGCGACGGGTAGCCGATCTGCTGCTGGCGCTCGAAGACGGTGGTCAGGTCATCGACCTGCGCGCCGTCACCCAGCGCGATGTAGCCCGAGCCGTGGTAGGCCAGCGTCTGCGGATCGGACTCCCAGATCTCCACGCACGCGGCCATGAGCTCGGACATCGCGGGCTGGAAGTAGTTGTTGCGGACCACGCCGCAGGCGATCCCCGACGCGCCGGCGGCGATCCCGGTCTTGTCGACGACCAGGACCTCCTCGCCCTGCTTGGCGAGGTGCCACGCCGTCGACAGGCCGTGGACGCCGGCCCCGATGACCAGGTGCTTGGTCGAGCGCATCTCAGTGAAGCGGCGCTTCCCAGCCCTCGAGCACGCCGGGCCGCCAGTCCTCGCCGACGGTCCTCGACCCCTCGACCCACGGGCCGAGCTCGGGCTGGGGGAACTTGCAGTGGGTCTCCTTCAGGCGGATGCCGTAGGAGTTGCCGGCCTGCAGGTGGGCGATGAGCACCTTGCGCGCGATCTCGTTCTCGCGCCCCTCGGGGATCGCGAAGTAGATCTTCAGGAAGGCGTTCGAGTAGCGATCGAAGACCGCCGGCGTGCCCTCCTCCTCGAGCAGCTCGATGTCCTCCAGCCAGTTGATGTCCTTGCCGGGGGTCGCCGCCTGCAGGTCGATGTCCGCCACCAGCGCGATGTCCTCCTGGTAGGGGAAGCGCTGCCCGGAGAGGTACTCGGCGTCGATCGACTGGATCTTCTGGGGCTCGCCGCGCTGCTCGCTCACCGCTCCACCGCCTCGTGCTCGGGCAGCCGGTCGATCGGGTTCTCCAGGTAGCGATCGAGCATCGTCTTGATCTCGTCGAGCGTGCGCTCCTCCGAGACGCCGGGGATGTAGTTGGTCCCGGCCAGCGGGACGCGCGCCATCGCGGCCGCCTCGGTGGTGAGCGCCGCGAGGTCCTCGGGCTCGAGGCTGTGCACGCTCGTCTTCCCGCACGCGCGCGCGAGCATCTGGACCTCGAGCGTGAGCGTGTGCAGGAAGTTGTAGACGCGGTTGGCGGCCTCGTCGACGTGCAGGCGCTTGCGCAGCTCGGGGTCCTGGGTGGTGATCCCGACCGGGCAGCGTCCGGTGTGGCAGTGGTAGCACTGCCCCGCCGGGACGCCGACGGTGCCCTCGTAGTCGGTGACGCCCGGGATCTCCTTGTTGCAGTTGAGCGCCATCAGGGCCGAGTGCCCGATCGCCACGGCCTTGGCGCCCAGCGCCAGGCACTTGGCCACGTCGCCGCCGTTGCGGATGCCGCCGGCGACGACGAGGTCGATCTCGTCGGCGAGCCCGACGTCCTCCAGGGCGCGCCGCGCCTCGGGGATCGCCGCCATGAGCGGGATGCCGGTCTCCTCGGCCGCGACGTGCGGGCCCGCGCCGGTGCCGCCCTCGGCGCCGTCGAGGTAGATGACGTCCGGCCCGCACTTGGCCGCCATGCGCACGTCGTCGTAGACGCGCGCGGCGCCGAGCTTGAGCTGGATCGGGATCTCGTAGTTGGTCGCCTCGCGCGTCTCCTGGACCTTGAGCGAGAGGTCGTCCGGGCCCAGCCAGTCCGGGTGGCGCGCCGGCGAGCGCTGGTCGATCCCCGGCGGCAGGCTGCGCATCTCGGCCACCTGCTCGGTGACCTTCTGGCCCATGAGGTGGCCGCCGAGCCCGACCTTGCAGCCCTGGCCGATGAAGAACTCGACCGCGTCGGCCAGCATCAGGTGGTGCGGGTTGAACCCGTACCGGCTCTGGATGATCTGGTAGTACCACTTGGTCGACAGGTCGCGCTCGGGTGGCGTCATCCCGCCCTCGCCCGAGCACGTCGCCGTGCCGGCCATCGAGGCGCCCTTGGCCAGCGCCATCTTGGCCTCCAGCGACAGCGCGCCGAAGCTCATCCCGGTGATGTAGACCGGGATGTCGAGCTCGATCGGCTTCTTGGCGAAGCGCCCGCCGAGCACCGTCTTCGTGTCGCACTTCTCGCGGTAGCCCTCGATGACGAAGCGCGTCAGCGTGCCCGGCAGGAAGATGAGCTCGTCCCAGTGCGGGATCTTCTTGAACATCGAGAAGCCGCGCATCCGGTAGCGGCCGAGCTCGGCCTTCATGTGGATGTCGTCGATGACCTCCGGCGTGAAGATCCGGCTGCGTCCGAGGACGTTGCGCTTGCTGGGCGCGTTCTCGTCGGCCATCAGAGCACCAGCTTCCTTTCGCTCGGCTCGAGGCTGTCGTAGTTGTAGAGCTTCTTGCCGCACACGAACTTGCGCAGCTCGGGCGGCGAGCCCAGCCCGTAGATCCCGAACTTGCGCTCGACGAGCTCGGTGTCGGCGTCGGTCCACTCGCCCTCGACGCAGTCGATGCCCAGCGAGGCGACCTTGCCGCCGACGTAGATCGTCCCGTCGTACATCGAGTCGCCCAGGCCCGGGCCGACGTCGCCGCAGATGATCTGGCGGCCGCGCTGCATCATGAACCCGGTCATCGACCCGGCGCTGCCGAGCACGAGGATCGTCCCGCCCTTCTGGTCGATCCCGGTGCGAGCGCCGACCTGGCCCTTGACGACGAGGTCGCCGCCGCGCAGCGCCGCGCCGGCCAGCGAGCCCGCGTTGCTCTCGATGATCACGACGCCGGACATCATGTTCTCGGCCACCGACCAGCCGACGCGGCCGTTGATCTGGACCTCGGGGCCGTCGATGAGGCCGACGCCGAAGTAGCCGAGGCTGCCCTCGAAGGTGATCCGGCAGCGCGTGAGGATCCCGACGCCCAGCGAGTGGCGCGCACTGGGGTTCAGGACGGTGACGTCCTTGATGCCCTGCTCGTAGAGCAGCCAGCGCAGCTCGGCGTTGATCTTGCGCGTCGACAGGTCGCGTGCGTCGAGGACGGCGCGATCGCCGTCGACGTCGGAGATCTTCGGGACGGTCCCGTCGAGCTCGACGAGGCCGCGCGCGTCGTAGGTGGCCCCGGTGGTCGGGGTGGGCGGGTTGGGATGGCCTACCGCGTCCACACCATCACCGCGCCCTCGTAGGGGTCGTAGGTCTCGATCTCGCGATCCACGACCTTGCGGATCGCGATCTCCTCGGAGGCCAGGGCGACGAGGTCGTCGGACTCGTAGAGCACGAGCGGCTTGGCGCCCAGCTCGTCCTTGGCCACGCCGAGCGCGTCCTCGGTCACGCAGATGTAGGTGAACACGCCGTCGAGCTCGTGCAGGCTGCGCCGCATCGACTCCTCCAGCGAGTCGCCCTGCGCCATCCGCTCGGCCAGGTAGACCGCGATGATCTCCGAGTCGCACTCGGACTGGAAGCGGTGCCCGGCCCGCTCCAGCCGCCGGCGCCACTGGTGGTAGTTGGTCAGCTGCCCGTTGTGGACGACGGCGACGTCGGGGAACGGATAGGCCCAGTACGGGTGCGCGTTGGCGATGTCGACGTCGGACTCCGTCGCCATCCGCGCGTGGCCGATGGCGTGGGTGCCGATGAACTCGTTCAGGCCGTAGTCGCCGGCGACGGTCTCGGCGTCGCCGAGGTCCTTGACGATCTCCAGCGAGCGCCCGAGCGAGAGCACCTCGGCCCCGCGGACGTCCTCGACGTAGTCGGCGAGCTGCTTGAGGTCGCCGTCGTGGTCGAAGGTGATGGCGATCGCGTGCTCGGCGCTCGAGTCGACCGCGCGGACGCGCGCGCCCAGCGCGCGCAGCCGGTCCTGGATCTGCGAGCGCTGACGGCGCAGGCGCTCGGCGAACTCGAAGTCGCCGTTGCCGTTGGCCTCCGACAGCTTGACGTGCATGACGTAGCCGTCGGTGTCGGGTCGGTAGAGGGCGTAGCCGGTCGAGTCCGGGCCACGGTGCTTCATGGCCTGGAGCATGCGCGTCATGTCGCGCCCGACCTCCTGACGCTCCTCGCCGTTGCGGTAGATGATCCCGGCGATGCCGCACATCTAGGGGAGGACCTCCAGGTACTCGTCGCGCTCCCAGTCGGTGACCGCGGCGAGGTAGCGCTCCCACTCGTCGCGCTTGTAGTGGTGGAAGACCTGCCACAGGCGCCCGGGCATCGCGCCGTCGCGGATGACCTCGTCGGCGGCCAGCGCCTTGAGCGCGTCGCCGAGGCTGTCGGGCACGCGCTCCAGCGGCTGCTGGCCGTTGGAGGCGTTGAGCAGGTCGTAGGTGTTGGCGCTCTGCGGCTCGCCAGGGTCGCTCTCGCGCTTGATGCCGTCCAGGCCGGCCACGAGCAGCGCGGCGACCGACAGGTACGGGTTGCACGACGAGTCCACGCCGCGGTACTCGAAGCGCCCGCCGGAGGCGACGCGCACGGTGCAGGTCCGGTTCTGCCAGCCCCAGTTCTTGTAGACGGGGGCCCAGAACCCGAAGTCCCACATGCGGCAGTAGGAGTTGACCGTCGGGTTGCCGACGCACATCAGCGCGCCGAAGTGGTCGAGCATGCCGCCGAGGAAGTGGCGGGCGATGTCGCTGAGCTCCGCCGGCCCGCTGGGGTCGTGGAAGACGTTGGTGCCCGCCTCGTCGACCAGCGTGAAGTGGTGGTGGTGCCCGTTGGCCGACACGCCGGTGAACGGCTTGGGCATGAAGCTCGGCAGCAGCCCGTGCTTGCGTCCGACCGCCGCGCACACCTGGCGGTAGGTGGTGATGTTGTCGGCCGTCCTGACCGGGCGGTCGAAGCGGAAGTTCAGCTCGAGCTGGCCGGGGGCGTCCTCGTGGTCGCCGTAGCTCATGTCCAGGCCGAGGGCCTGGCCGTACTCGACGACGTCGAGGAGCACCGGGCGAAGCTCCTCGAACTGGTGGATGTGGTAGCAGTAGGGCTTGGTGGCGCCCTCGGGCTCGCCGCCGTCCTCGCCGCGCTTCATCCACATCATCTCGGGCTCGATCCCGATGAGGAAGCTGTAGCCGAGCTCCTGCTCGAACTCCGAGACGACGCGCTTGAGGTTCTGGCGCGGGTCGGCGTCGAGCAGCTCGCCGGTCTCGGTGTCGTAGCAGTCGCAGTACACGCGCGCGACGCGCGGGTCCCACGGGAGAGTGGCGAAGGTGTCGAGGTCGGCGACCGCGGCCAGCTCGGACTCCTCGGGCCCGAAGCCGATGTAGTTGCCCGCGCGGTCGGTGAAGAGGTTGGCCGTGGCGCCGTAGACGAGCTGGTAGCCCTTCTCGGCGACCTGCGGGAAGAACGAGGAGACGACGCCCTTGCCCATGACCCGGCCGGTCACCGAGACCTGCTGGAAGAAGACGTACTTGATGCCTTCGCTCTCGATGCGGCGCGTGATCTCCTGGATGCGCTCGCGGCGGCCCGGCTGGTTGCGGGCCTCCTCCAGCGTCGCCGGCGGCGGGGTCGCCTTCGGCGTCTGCAACACGGTCTGGACGGTGCCGCCGAAGCTCAGCGGAACCTGCGAATCGACCGCGACGCTCTCCTCGAAATGGCTCGTCATGCCCACTCTCCCACGGTCAGTCGGGGTGCGGATCCCGCGCCCGCAGGCGCGGGGCGACTCTAGCCTATTTGTTCAAATTGGTCTAATGGCGGGAGCGCCGGTCGATCGCCGGCACGGGGGGTGTGTCCTCGCGCCAGCGCACGAGGTGCAGATCGAGGCTCCCGGGCAGGAAGGTGTCGATCGACTGCTCGACCGGCGCGCCCTCGGCGGTGCAGGTGACGTGCTCGATCTCGAGCGCAGCGATGGTGTCGGTGACCCCCAGCGCCTTGCCGATCCCGTCGCGGTGGCTGAGCATCCGCGGCTTGATCTGGAGGCGGTTGTAGGCGACCGGGACGCCGGCCTTCAGCAGGACGTCGAGGACCATGTGGCCGCGCTCGAGGGCCTGGCGCAGCCGCGCTTGCGAGGGCAGCTTGATCTGCGGGTGCACGACGTCGCGCATGTAGGCGCCGGGGCTGCCGTCGAGCAGGACGACGCGGGTGATCGCCGTCGCCGGGGTGTCGGGGTCGGCGCCGAAGAGCGCCGCCTGCTCGGCGCCGAGCGCGAGCTGCTGGATCTCGAGGTGGCCGAGCTTGAGCGTGATCCCCTGCCGCCGCGAGAGCTCGGTGTAGGAGACAAGGCGCTCCAGGCCCTCGTCCAGGCTCCACGAGCTGGCCGCGCCGACGAAGGTGCCGCTGCCCTGGCGGCGGACGATCTCGCCGCTCTCCTCCAGGCGCCGCAGCGCGGTCCGCAGCGTCCCGCGCGAGATCCCGAGGTGGCCCGACAGCTCCTGCTCGGGCGGGAGGCGCTCGCCGGAGCGGTGACGGCCGGTCGCCAGCCACCGGCGCAGCGCGTCCTCGGCGACATCGACCAGTGAAGAGCGCCCCTCCCTCATTCCGCGACCACTCTAATCGCGACGTCAGACCGGGCGAAGGAGCTGGCGCTCCAGGACCAGCGGGAGCAGCAGGTCGCGGTAGCCGTGGTCGTCGAAGAGCACGGTGACCTGCTCGCCGTCGTAGCGCTGGACGGTGCCCTCGCCCCAGCGTTCGCTGGCCACGCGGCTGCCGACGGGGAAGGGCTCGGCGCCCGGCTGCCCGCGCGCGGCGCCACGATCGTTGTCGCAGGCGCCGCAGGGCCCGGGGTAGGCCTGGCCGAAGTAGGTCAGAAGGAACGAGCGCCGGCAGCTCGTGTGCTCGGCGTAGCGGCGCATCATCTCGATGCGCGAGCGCTCGACCTCCTGCTCGCGCGCGGCCTCGAGCTGGGACGCCTGGGCCGCCTCGACGGCGCTCAGCGCGCCGGTCCAGGCCGCGTGCCCGTCGGCCTCCCATGTGGCCGCTCCGATGTCGACGAGCCGGGCGATGGCGAGGGTGGTGGCGCGGCCTGCCGTGTCCAGGCCGGTCGCGCCCGGCGCGGCCGCCAGCTGCTGCGCGACACGCGCGACGGTCTCGGCCGACACGCCGCGGGCCATCTGGTGGCGCGCGAGCGCGAGGTCCTGCGGGCGGTAGAGCAGGCGCGCGTGGGCGTCGCCGCCATCGCGCCCGGCGCGCCCCATCTCCTGGTAGTAGGCGTCGAGCGAGCCGGGGACGTCCGCGTGCAGGACCCAGCGCACGTCGGGCTTGTCGACGCCCATCCCGAAGGCGACGGTGGCGGTGACGATCCGTGCCGAGCCGTCGAGGAAGGCCGTCATCGCGTCGTCGCGCTCGCGCTTGCCGAGGCCGGCGTGGTAGAGGACGACGGTGTGCCCGTCGGCCGCGAGCGTGTCGCGCGCGGCCTGCGCGCTCGCGTGGGTGGCTGCGTAGACGATGCCCGACCCGCCGAGCTCGGCGGCGTGGCGCGCGAGGGCGCGCTGCTTGTCCTTCTCGGAGGCCACGCGCTCGACGGCGAGGTCGATGTGAGGGCGGTCGAAGTCGCCGATGACCACCGCTGGGTCGCGCATGCGCAGGCGGCGGGCGATGTCGTCGCGGACGGGCGGCGCGGCGGTCGCCGTGAGGGCGAGGCGAACGGCGGCGCCGAGCTCGTCGGCGTCGGCGCCGAGGCGCAGGTAGTCGGGGCGGAAGTCCTGCCCCCACTGGCTGATGAGGTGCGCTTCGTCGACGACGAACAGGCCGGGCCGCGCCCGGCGCAGCGCCTCGCGCGTGCGCGGGTTGGCCAGCTGCTCGGGGGCGAGGAAGACGAACTCCCCGGGGTCGGCCAGCGCCGCGGCGCGCCGGGCCTCCGACTGCTGCGAGTTGATGACGGTGGCCGAGAGGCCGGCCGCCTGCAGGTGGGCGACCTGGTCGCGCTGCAGCGCGATGAGCGGCGAGACGACGATGGTGGGCCCGCCGCGCAGCAGCCCGGCGAGCTCGTAGATCGCCGACTTGCCGGCGCCGGTGGGCAGCACGGCGAGCACGTCGCGGCCCTCGACGGCTGCGGCGACGGCCTCGAGCTGGCCGGGCCGCAGCGCCTCGAAGCCGAGCCGCTCGCGGGCAAGGCGAGTGATCGCGTCCTCGTGCAAGCCGTACACAATCTTGCCGATCGCGACGGCATACTCGGGCGCGTGCAGGGCGCCCAGAGCTACGTCGAGCGGCCGCCGCACCCGGCGCTGGCCGGCGTCGTGTCCTCGGTGTGGGTCCAGCAGGTCGCCCCCGGTGCGCCGCCGTACGTGCAGCGCAACATCCCCAGCGGCGCGGTGGAGCTCGTCTCCCGCGTGGGATCCGAGCCCCGGGTCGTCGGCCCGCTCACCCAGGCCTCCGTCGAGCTGCTGGCGCCGGGGACCACCATCGTCGGCCTGCGCTTCCATCCCGGCGCGGCAGCTGGCGTGCTCGGGATGCCGGCCTCGGAGCTCGTCGACCTGAGCGTCGAGGCCGGTGACGTCTGGGGCCGAGCCTCGCTCGCTGCGGCGACGCCCGAGGAGGCGCTGGCCGCGCTGCAGCGCCACGTCGCGGCCCGCCTCGCCGCACCCGATCCGCTCGTGATCGCGGCGGTGGGGAGGCTGCGCTGGGCGACCGACGACGTCGCCTCGCTGACCTCCTCGCTGCACATCTCGGATCGCCAGCTGCGCCGCCGCTTCGAGGCCTCGATCGGCCTCACGCCCAAGCCGCTTCACCGGATGCTGCGCTTCCAGCGCTTCCTCTCCCTCGCCCAGCACGCGATCGCCGCGGAGGCCACCCCGGCCGGGGACGGGATCGCGCGCCTGGCCGCCGAGGCAGGCTACGCCGACCAGCCGCACCTCAACCGCGAGTGCCTGCGCCTGACGGGCACCTCGCCGGGAGCCTTCCTCGGCGAGGCGGCCGACCACTGCGGCTGCGGCCACGACCACGCGGCATCGTTCCTGCCGGTCCTGCGCGCGCGGCGCAGCCCTCTGCTCTGACAGCGGACGGAATAACTCGGCGGCGCGCGCCTCTCTCCGCTCGTACCCGCGAAACGAGAAAGGCGGTGCTTCGAGATGGTTGGCGATATCGATTACCTGGCGAACCGGAGGCGAGGCCGAATGCTGAGGCAGGCCCGGATCGCTGCTGTGGTCGTGCTCCTGGCGGCGTGTCTCGGGTCGGGCCTGGCGGCGCAGGCCGACGCCAAGCGGCCCACCGCGTGCATCACGCGGCTCATCATCGACAGGCAGGAGGACGCGAACGGCAACGACTCCCCCTACCTGACGGTCAACACCAAGTTCTGGGAAGTGGACTCGCTCAGGCAGGACGTCTGGCACACGGTCTTCCGCACCGTGCACGTCGGCGACGAGGTCAAGGCCTACGACGCGGACTGGCCGGACCCCGACGACCGCATCGACAGCGACGTGGTGACGGGCTTCAGTCGCGGGACCCTCGTCTTCATAGGAGATGGGGCGAAGTACCGCGCCCAGTATCGCGGCGGGGCGTGCTGAAGCCGCAACGTCGACGGAGAGCGCAAGCGGGCGTGCCGGTGGCGGGCGCCCGCTTCCTGCCTGGCGGCAGCGACGCCACCGATGAGTCCGGCCCGTTCTCCGGGTCACTTCAACAACCGATCTCGCCGAGGGAGGCTTCCAATGGGCAGGGTGCTCTGGCACACGATGATGAGCCTGGACGGCTTCGTCGCGGGACCCGACGACGACATGAGCTGGGCGTTCGCGGCGGACGCCGGATCGCGCGAGACCGTCGATGCGGTGCTCGCCTCCACCGGCGCGCTCCTGGTCGGCCGCCGAACGCAAGACGTCGAGGACCGCCTGCAACCAGGGTTCTACGGAGGCGCCTTTCGCGGGCCGTTCTTCGTGTTGCGACATGACCCGCCGCCCGAGCCTCCTGTCGTCAAGGGGATCACGGGACGGTTCCTGGACCTCGACATAGAGGACGCCGTGAGCATCGCGAAGGAGGCGGCCGGCGAAGGCGACGTCGTCGTTCTCGGTGCGAACGTCGCCCGACAGGTTCTCGAACATGACCTCCTCGACGAGATCATCATCCACGTCGCCCCGGTACTGGTCGGCGACGGTGTCCGCTTGTTCGAACGCGCGGGTGGCCCGGCGGTCAGGCTCGAGCCGATCTCGTCGATCGATGAGGGCGGCATGACGGTGCTGCGCTATTCGGTCGGGCGGCCGTAGGCGACGGGTCGAGTGGCTGGACCTGCGCGCCCGCGTCGAGCAGGCGACCGGCGTAGCGCAGCCATGCCAACACCGAGACGATCGCGACTGCGCCGCCGACCGCCGCAGCCACGCCGAGCGCCGCGTCCACGAACGCGCCGAGCGCAAGCGCCACCGCGGCCCCTCCGACGACGCTGTTGATGACCAGGACCGCAGTCGAGAAGGCGAAGTACGGCTTGCGACCCTCGGCCGGAAGGCCCATGTTCTCGAACACGCCGACCCCGTCATCGTGTCCCGAGAGCAGGAAGAGGCTCGCTCGCCTGCCGGCGATCTCCTTGTAGTAGTTGCGGATCCGGTTGATCGCGAGCCCGTAGCGAAAGTCCTCGGCCCCGCATTCGACCAAACGGACGAAGGTCACCGCGCCCAGTGCGTAGAGCGTCGGCAGCACCGTGAGCGCGAACACGTTGAACACGTCGCCAAGGTCGGAGACCTGTCCGATGAAACCGAGGGCCACGAGGGCGCTGGAGACCGCGAAGACATAGACCGACGCGCGCGCGGAGCTCTCGCTCATCGTCTGCGACCTCGCGCCCTGAAGTGTGAAGTGCTCAGTGCTGAGGGCCGTCAGGAGCTGCTGTGGGTCCGGCTCGGGCATCGGCTCGATACTGACAGGCTCCGCAACGATGGAACGTGGCGACGCGAGGCGCGAGCACGACGCGCCTCGTTGGCGCCGCGGTCCGGGCTGTGGGAGGGTGGTTCGCGGGGTCGGGCGATGAGCGAGCAACGCACGAGTGGCATCGCGACGGTCATGTTCACCGATGTCGAGGCGTCCACGGACATCACGACTCGCCTGGGGGACGATGCGGCCGCCTCGCTGCTCGCGAGCCACAACACCATCGTCCTCGACCAGGTGGCCGCCTTCGGGGGTCGCGATGTGCGCTCGACCGGGGACGGGTTCCTCGTGGTCTTCGACTCGGCGCGCGCCGCTGTGTCCTGCGCGCTCGCGATCCAGCGCGAGCTGACTGAGTGCCAGCACGCGATCCGCGTGCGGATCGGCCTCAACGCCGGCGAGGT
>Ga0081540_1002824_pt1 | contig 14058 bp, 10 predicted proteins | sample TabmetS2T1R1_FD_71024 | JGI IMG/M metagenome (GOLD analysis project Ga0081540, IMG submission 71024) | Tabebuia heterophylla rhizosphere microbial communities from the University of Puerto Rico - S2T1R1 | ecosystem: Host-associated > Plants > Roots > Rhizosphere ... | reverse complement strand
TCAGAGTTCCGAGGAAGGCAATGAGATCGTCGACCTCGCCGTCGTCCAGGCTGATCGCCTCCAGTTGCGGCGAACGCGACGGTCGGTCGATGCCGCCGGTCATGTAGTGCCTGATCACATCCTTCAGCGTCGCGAACTTGCCCGAGTGCATGTACGGCGCGCGCTGCGCGGTGTCGCGGAGCGTGGGCGTCTTGAAGGCGTACATCGCAAGGGGATCGTTGGGATCGATCTTGGCGCGGCCGATATCGGTGGTCGTGGTGCCGATGTCGTGGAACTTGTTGTCGGTGAACTCCCAGCCGCTGTGGCATTGCGAGCACATCGCCTTGCCGGTGAACAGCATGAAGCCGCGCTTGGCGCCGTCGGAGATGGCGCTCTCGTCGCCGTCGATCCATTTGTCGAAAGGCGCATAGCTCGCCACCACGGTGCGCTCGAAGGTGGCGATCGCCGCGACGATCGTATCGTCGGTCACCCCCTTGTCCGGGAAGGCCTTCTTGAACCAGGCGTCATAGGCAGGGATGGCAGAAAGTCGGGCGACCGCCTCCGGCAGCGGCAGGTTCATCTCCATTGCCGCCTGGATCGGGCCCTTGGCCTGGTCCTCGGCGGTCGCGGCGCGGCCGTCCCAGAAGAAGGGCTGGCGCCAGGCGGCGTCGAGCACGGTCGGCGCCTGCCGTCCGAGATGGACGTTCTGGGCGCCGACGGCAGTCTCGACGGGCACTTCCCAGCCGAACGACGGGTTGTGGCAAGAGGCGCAATTGATGTTCTGCTCGCCCGAAAGGCGTGGGTCGAAAAACAGGGCCTTGCCGAGCGCCGCCTTCTCCAGCGTGTAGGGATTCGAGGCAGGGAACGGAACTTCCAGCGGCCTCTTGTAGCCGGCCTTCAGCTGGGTAAGGTCGTCGGCCGGGGCCGAAACGGATGCGGCGACCACTGCCAGGGCCGGGAGTGCGAGCCGAGCCACGGTGCCAGCGTTCGTGAGCTTGCGTGCCGCGAAGATCAGGGCCGCGCCAAGGCGACGGCCGTCAAACGGTCCTGTCATGGATCCTGTTCTTCTTGGGAGTTTTGGATAACGCCACATGCCGGATCGAATCCGGCCTGGCTGGAGCGGCGTCATGCCGTTGAACGCCCCGCTTCGTTCAACCCGCCAGATGACTCACCTTATGTGAGTGCGTCCTAATTTAACGTTAACCCTACCGGGCGCCGCCGCCGATGACGGCAACACCCGTGCCGCGCGCTGGAACCCCGGCTGAAATCTGCCAAAAAAAAAGCCGGGCGCAAAGCCCGGCCCTTGTCGTCGATCGGCGCAGCGGCTCTCAGTTGACCGCGTCTTTCAGGCCCTTGCCGGCCGAGAATTTCGGGACCTTGCGCGCCGGGATCTTTACCTCAGCGCCGGTCTGCGGGTTGCGGCCAGTGGTTGCGGCGCGCTTCGTGACCGAGAAATTGCCGAAGCCGACGAGGCGCACATCCCCACCCTTCTTCAGTTCGTTGGTGATGACGGTGAACACCGCGTCCACCGCGGATTGCGCGTCCCCCTTGGAAACTTTCGCCGCATCGGCAACGGCTGAGACCAGTTCGTTCTTGTTCATAAACATCCCTTCCTTGAGAAAAAAACCGGAGACCTCGACTCAACCGGCGGAACGCGACCTTAGAAAGAAGTGTTGCGCCAACCAAGTGCAAAACGCTGCTGCAACGCGAAAAAAAGCCCGGAATTCCGGGCTTTTTTCACAAAAAGAGAGCCGGGCGCAAGGCCCGGCTCGGTTTGCAACGGCTAAATTGGCCTGCTCAGTGAGCAAAACTCGGCGCGCCGGCGTCCTCCCCGGTTTCGGTCTTGGCGGCCGAATCCGGGACCGGTTCCGACCATTCGATCGGCTCCGGCATGCGCACCAGCGCGTGCCTCAGCACCTCGCCGACGTGACTCACCGGGACGATCTCCATGCCGCTCTTCACATTGTCCGGGATCTCGGCCAGGTCCTTGGCGTTCTCTTCCGGTATCAGCACCGTCTTGAGGCCGCCGCGGAGCGCTGCCAGGAGCTTCTCCTTGAGCCCGCCGATCGGCAGCACTCTGCCGCGCAGCGTGATCTCGCCGGTCATCGCGACATCGGCCCGCACCTTTATGCCGGTCAGCACGGAGACGATCGCGGTGGCCATGGCGACGCCCGCCGACGGTCCATCCTTGGGCGTGGCGCCCTCCGGCACGTGCACGTGGATGTCCTTCTTGTCGAAGATCGGCGGTTCGATGCCGAAGTGAATGGCCCGGCTGCGCACGTAGGACGCTGCCGCCGAGATCGATTCCTTCATCACGTCCTTCAAATTGCCGGTCACCGTCATGCGGCCCTTGCCGGGCATCATGACGCCTTCGATCGTCAGCAGCTCGCCGCCGACCTCCGTCCAGGCAAGCCCGGTGACGACGCCGACCTGATCTTCGCTCTCGGCACGGCCGTAGCGGAAGCGCGGCACGCCGAGATAGTCGGCCAGGTTGTCGGTCGTCACCGTCACCGACTTCTTCTTCGAACGCAGGATCTCCGTCACCGCCTTGCGGGCGAGCTTCATCAGCTCACGCTCGAGGCTTCTGACGCCGGCCTCGCGCGTGTAGGTCTGGATGATTGCGCGCAAAGCCTCCTCGCCGACGGAGAACTCCTTCGGCTGCAGGGCGTGATCGCGGATCGCCTTGGGCAACAGGTGCCGCTTGGCGATCTCCACCTTCTCGTCCTCGGTGTAGCCGGCGATGCGGATGATCTCCATGCGATCCATCAGCGCCGGCGGGATGTTCAGCGTGTTGGCCGTGGTCACGAACATCACGCTCGACAGGTCGTACTCGACCTCGAGGTAGTGATCCATGAAGGTCGAGTTCTGCTCGGGATCAAGGACCTCCAGCAGGGCCGAGGACGGATCGCCACGGAAGTCCATGCCCATCTTGTCGACCTCGTCGAGCAGGAAGAGCGGATTGGACTTCTTGGCCTTCTTCATCGACTGGATGACCTTGCCGGGCATCGAGCCGATATAGGTGCGGCGGTGGCCGCGGATCTCGGCCTCGTCACGCACGCCGCCCAGCGCCATGCGCACGAACTCGCGTCCGGTCGCCTTGGCGATCGACTTGCCGAGCGAGGTCTTGCCGACGCCGGGAGGGCCGACGAGGCACAGGATCGGCCCCTTCAGCTTCTTCTGGCGGCTCTGCACGGCCAGGTACTCGACGATGCGGTCCTTGACCTTGTCGAGCCCGTAATGGTCGGTGTCGAGCACCTCCTGGGCGAAATCCAGGTTCTTCTTGACCTTGGAGTTCTTGCCCCACGGGATCGACAGCAGCCAGTCGAGGTAGTTGCGCACGACGGTCGCCTCTGCGGACATGGGCGACATGGTCCTGAGCTTCTTCAGCTCGGCCTCCGCCTTTTCGCGGGCCTCCTTGGACAGCTTCGTCTTCTTGATGCGCTCCTCGATCTCGGCGGCCTCGTCGCGGCCGTCCTCGCCCTCGCCAAGCTCCTTCTGGATGGCCTTCATCTGCTCATTGAGGTAATACTCGCGCTGCGTCTTCTCCATCTGGCGCTTGACGCGCGAGCGGATGCGCTTCTCGACCTGCAGCACGGAGATCTCGGCCTCCATGAAGCCCATCGCCTTCTCCAGGCGTTCGCGCACGGAAAGCGTCGCCAGCATCTCCTGCTTCTCGGGGATCTTGATCGCGAGATGCGAGGCGATGGTGTCGGCGAGCTTGGAATAGTCCTCGATTTGGCTAGCTGCGCCAACCACTTCCGGTGAAATCTTCTTGTTGAGCTTCACATAGTTCTCGAAGTCGGAAACGACCGAGCGGGCAAGCGCCTCGATCTCGACCTCTTCGTCCGTCGGCTCATCGAGCACAGCCGCGCGCGCCTCGTGAAAATCGATGCGCTGGGTGAAGCCGTTGATCCTGGCACGCGCTGCGCCCTCGACCAGCACCTTCACGGTGCCGTCGGGCAGCTTCAGCAGCTGCAGCACGTTGGCGAGCGTGCCGACCTCGTAGATGGCGTCCGGCTCCGGATCGTCGTCTGCGGCATTCTTCTGGGTGGCGAGCAGAATCTGCTTCTCGGCCCCCATCACCTCTTCCAGCGCCTTGATCGACTTCTCGCGCCCGACGAACAGCGGAACGATCATGTGCGGAAACACGACGATGTCGCGCAGTGGGAGGACTGCGAAGACCCCGTCGCCCGATGTCCGGGATTGTTTGGCCATTGTCTTACCTTTCCGTCCGCGGCCGCGCTTCGGCCAACCGCGAATCCATATTAGCGGCCGCAGGCCGTTCCGCCTACACCAACATAAGGCGATGGTTTTTCAGCACGGAACGGAGCATGGGACCTGACCGGCAATAGGTGGAGGCTAAGGGGGCAAAGGTCAAGGCGCGCGGCCCCGTCCAAAGGTCGAGCCTTGCGCCACCGCCATGCCCGTCCCGAGGGCGCCGGCTCCGGCTTTTCGAGGCGTCGGCAAGCCACGCCCGGCTCAGTGCCGCGTCGCCTTGTCTGCCGAGCCTTGCTTTGTCCGGACGGCTCGAACGCGCGGGCCGGCAGCCTCTGCTCCAAGCTTCGGCTTGGCCGCAGGTTTCGCTTTCGCTTTCGAGGCCTTCGACACGGCAGCCTTCGCCGACGGCTTCGCTGTCTTCGCGGCACGGCCCGGCTTCTTGCCTTCGGACGCGACGACCTCGCGGCTCGCCTGTTCCCAGTGACGCTCGTGAGCGCCATCTGGGCGCCCCTCTTCTTCCCAGAGCTGATAGGCCCGGGCTGCGATGCGCTGCTCGCGATCAGTGTTCATTCCAGAGTTTCTCCGCTCCAGGACCCGGTCCTCGTAGGCGTCGGCCGCGATCCGTTTGATTCGGCTACATTAGCACAAACACCGCCATTCGCGGGCCAGGCTTTGAGACGGCCAGAGACGCCGGGATGAGAGGCACCCCGCCCTTCGCACGCGGCGCCTGACCGAGCGAGGGATCGCCTCGCTCGGCCACCTGGCGAGGCGGCCTCAGAACTGGGCCGACAGCGCCTCGGTCACGCGCCTGTCGAACGAATCCTGTGCGGACCCCGGCTGCTCGCGCTTGAGCTCATCGGCCACATAGGCATCGCGCTTCTTGCTCAGCTCGGTCATCTCGGCCTCGAGCTTCTCGCGATCGGCCCGGCGCTCGGCGACCTTGGCCTTGAGCGCGTCGGTCGGCAGCCCTTGCAGGTCCGCCGGCAGGTCGGCCTGGTCGATCTCCTCGAGCTTCTTGACGTTGTTGCGCAGGTCGTCGACGAGATCGCCGCCGCCGGTGACGATCTCCCTGACGGCGCCGCGCTTGGCGTAGAACTCAGAGTTGTCCACCTGGACGGCGGTCGGCGCCGCGGCCTTGGTCGCCAGCTTCGCGCGCAACTCGTCCTGTTGCGCGGAGCTGCCGTAAGGCAGCGCGGTCCGGTCGATCCGCCCCTGCAGCTCGAGAATCCGCTCGTCATAGGGGCTGCTCATCACCTGCACCTGGCCGCCGTCTTGCGGAATCGCGAAGTACTGGCCTGCGCCGAGCTCTGCCATGTCCTTCCAGAACTCGGTGGTCTCGGGATCCTGGCCGGCCTGGATCGTATTGACGATGATATCCTGGTGCCGCGCGTCGCGGATGACGCGTGGATATTTGGGGCCGTTCGGATAGTCCATGTGCGGCGGCGCGTCGCCGACCAGGAAGATGATGCGGCGAACGTCGTCGTCCCGGCTCCAGCTGATGTCGTGGACCGCAGCGTCCAGCGCCTCGTTGACGGATTCGGGCGTGTCGCCGCCGCCGTCCGCGCAGAAACGCACGAGATCGCCGTAGAGGCCCTGAAGGTCGCCGCTCATGTTGCGGGTCTTGACGACGTATTCGTCGCCCTGGTCGCGGTAGCCGATCAGCGCCATGCGGATGTCGGCGTTCGGATTGACGTCGACGATGCTGTTGGCGATCGACCAGATCTTGCGCTTGGCGCCCTCGATCAGGTCGGCCATCGAGCCGGTCGTGTCGAGGACGAAGGCGACCTCGATGCGCTCGGCCGGCCGCCGCCCGGCCTCGGCGGCGCCGAACGCCACGGTCGAAGCCAATAGACCCAGAAGCGTGATGCGAAGGGACTTCAGCATGAAACTTCCCCTTGTTTCGTTGAACTGACGAAGAGGAAGGTGATCCCGCTTTGTGGTGCAAGCAGGCCCCGAAAGCGCCGGGACTGTGACGGGACAGCGGGCTTTTTCGAGCAATTTCGCGGCGGCCACAATTTGCCGGCGGCGACAATAGACTGTGGTCCTTAAGCAGACCGCAAGCTTAAGAGCGCTATGTCAGGGCATGAGCCTCCTTGACTACGCGCCACGCGAAAGCGCTCGCGCCGAGCCGCCAGAAGACGTTCGCCTTCAGCTTCGCTTCGCGGATGACCAGGCGTTGCGCTTCTTGCTGTTCACGCTATGCATCATCGGAATGTCTGTCCTGGTCAGCGTGACACTGACGGATCCAACCTTTCCACGACCAGGCGTTCATTTGCGTGGCCGGGGCGCGGGCTTGATTCTGTTGCTTCTGCTGTTGCCCCTCGCCGTTCGGGCAGTATTGCTCTGGTCGTTCACCGGTACCCTGGGCATCGCTCTGATCCTCTGGGCTCATCGCATCGGCGATCGCAAGGTCGACTACATCATAGGCCGGCGCGGGGTCACCGATATCGGGCTGTTCCGCACCCGGCACCTCGATTGGCGCCGGATCCGCCGCGTCGTCCTGATCGATCAGAGGAGATCGGGGTGGTTTCGCAAACCCACCAAGCCTGGTGTGATCTTCGCACGGTTCGACACGGGCGTGGACGCCAGCGTGTACAGAGCGATCCCGCGCGCGTCCTACAATCTTTTCGTTCGACGGCGGATCACCATACCGCTTCGCTTCGTCGGCGTCGAAGCGGCCGAAATGAAACGCATCGTGCGGCATTTTCAGCCCGCAATGCCGATCGCGGAACAGATCGTCTACATCTGAAACGCAAACGGCGCCGCCAGGGCGCCGTTCATTCAGCCACGCAGGCGAAGCAACTCAGGCGCTGACCGAGCCCTTCTTTTCCTTCTCGGCGTAGATGTAGAGCGGGCGGGCGTTGCCGTTCACCACTTCCTCGGAGATGACGACCTCCTGCACGCCTTCCAGCGCCGGCAGCTCGAACATGGTGTCGAGCAGGATCGCCTCCATGATCGAGCGCAGGCCGCGTGCGCCGGTCTTGCGGTCGATGGCGCGCTTGGCGATCGCGGCCAGCGCGTTCTCGTGGAAGGTGAGGTCGACGCTCTCCATCTCGAACAGCCGCTGGTACTGCTTGACCAGTGCGTTCTTCGGCTCGGTGAGGATCTGGATCAGCGCGGGCTCGTCGAGGTCTTCGAGCGTCGCCAGCACCGGCAGGCGGCCGACGAATTCGGGGATCAGCCCGAACTTCAGAAGGTCCTCCGGCTCGACCTGGCGGAACAGCTCGCCGGTACGGCGATCCTCCGGCGAAGCGACGGTAGCGCCGAAACCGATCGAGGTCTTGCGGCCGCGGTCGGAGATGATCTTGTCCAGGCCGGCGAAGGCGCCGCCGCAGATGAACAGGATGTTCGAGGTGTCGACCTGCAGGAATTCCTGCTGCGGATGCTTCCTGCCGCCCTGCGGCGGCACCGAGGCGATCGTGCCTTCCATGATCTTGAGCAGCGCCTGCTGCACGCCCTCGCCCGACACGTCGCGGGTGATCGAGGGGTTGTCGGACTTGCGGCTGATCTTGTCGATCTCGTCGATATAGACGATGCCGCGCTGCGCGCGCTCGACATTGTAGTCGGCCGACTGCAACAGCTTCAGGATGATGTTCTCGACGTCCTCGCCGACATAGCCGGCTTCGGTCAGCGTCGTCGCATCCGCCATGGTGAACGGCACGTCGAGAATCCGCGCCAGCGTCTGCGCCAGCAGCGTCTTGCCCGAACCGGTCGGACCGATCAGCAGAATGTTCGACTTCGCGAGTTCGACGTCGTTGTGCTTGGTCTGGTGATTGAGCCGCTTGTAGTGATTGTGGACGGCGACCGACAGCACCTTCTTGGCATGGCCCTGGCCGATCACGTAATCGTCCAGCACCTTGCAGATTTCCTTCGGCGTCGGGATGCCGTCGCGCGACTTCACCAGCGAGGACTTGTTCTCCTCACGGATGATGTCCATGCAAAGTTCGACGCACTCGTCGCAGATGAAAACGGTTGGACCCGCGATGAGTTTGCGGACTTCGTGCTGGCTCTTTCCACAGAACGAACAATACAGCGTGTTCTTGGAGTCGCTTGTGCCAACCTTACTCATTCCTGTCTCCGTCCGCCGTTCGATCCGTTACCCGACCGACCCATTCCGGCACTTATACCGGACCTAAAGGTAGATAGAGCAAATTCCGTACCAGAAAAGACCCTAACTCAATTACACACCGTGCGAATCACGGCTTCTAGAATCCCCCGCGATCTTAACCCAGTCCACACAGCCAACCATGCTGACACCCGACTATCAAGAATTCGCTAATCGGGGCCGGAATGGCTACCCGTGACAATACCGTGATTTGTGGCGTTCGCACGGGGAGAAGTTGACGAAATCGACCGAGCGTTGCGGTATTGCCACGCCGCAAAACCGGGACGAAACCGGAACTTTCGGCCTGTGCAGCGCACAGGCCCGCGGCTTTCGACCCCTATTGTCGATTCAACCAACCGTTAAGGTCAACAAAATACCTGCAATCCGTAACCTTACGGGGCTTTCGTCACCGTCACCGTCGATTCTTCGGGGCGCTTGTCGATCACCTTGTCGACGAGACCGAATTCCTTGGCATCGGTGGCGGTCAGGAATTTGTCGCGTTCCAGCGCATCCTCGATCGCCTTGTAGGTCTGGCCGGTGTGCTTCACGTAGATCTCGTTGAGGCGCTTCTTGAGATTCAGGATCTCCTGCGCGTGCAGCATAATGTCGGTGGCCTGGCCCTGGAAGCCGCCGGACGGCTGGTGCACCATGATGCGGGAATTCGGCAGCGAGAAGCGCATGTCCTTTTCGCCGGCGGCCAGCAGCAGCGAGCCCATCGAGGCCGCCTGCCCCGTGCACAGCGTCGATACCGCGGGACGGATGAACTGCATGGTGTCGTAGATCGCCAGCCCCGATGTCACCACGCCGCCGGGCGAGTTGATGTACATCGAGATTTCCTTCTTCGGATTGTCGGCTTCCAGGAACAGAAGCTGGGCTACGACCAGCGTCGACATGCCGTCTTCGACCGGACCGGTCACGAAGATGATGCGCTCTTTCAGCAGCCGCGAGAAAATGTCGTAGGCGCGTTCGCCGCGGTTGGTCTGCTCGACCACCATCGGAACGAGGTTCATGTAGGTTTCAACGGGATCGCGCATTAGTCACCCCAAGGGTTCGGAGAGGGTTGGTAGAGAACAGCGGAGGCGAACATCCATCGACAAGGCAGGCATGCTTGCCGTGCGCGGATGAACGTCCCGTGACGCAGGACTTCAACTCGAGAACTCGCAACCAGCGAGCCGCTCACAGATATGAGCCAATTTCCCGGCGACAAGACCGGGAAATCGCGAGCCGAACAAGAGGAGTTCAAGCTGATTCGCAGGCGATCTCATAGCGACCGCTGCCCAGCCCGACCGCTTTCGCCGTTCATCATTAACGTTGGCCTGACCAATTCGGTCAGGCTGCGCTCTTCTCGTCGGCCTCATCGTCCTTGAACAGGTCCTCGCGCGAGACCTTCTTTTCGGTCACGTTGGCGAGTTCGAGGATGAAATCCACCACCTTGTCTTCATAAATCGGCGCACGAAGCTGGGCCAGCGCATTGGCATTGTTGCGATAGTAGTCCCAGACTTCCTTCTCGCGGCCGGGCATCGAACGCGCGCGCTCGATCACCGCGCGGCTGACTTCGTCGTCGGTCACGGTGATCTTGTTCTTCTCGCCGATCTCCGAGAGCACGAGGCCGAGCCGGACGCGGCGGTCGGCGATCTTCTTGTACTCTTCCTGGGCCGCCTCTTCGGTGGTGTCCTCGTCGGCGAAGGTCTTGCCGGAGGATTCCATTTCGGCCTTGATCGAATTCCACATCAGGTTGAACTCTTCCTCGATCAGCGACGGCGGCGCCTCGAATTTATGGCTGTCGTCGAGACGGTCGAGCAGCGCGCGCTTGACGCGCTGGCGCGTAGCGCCTGCGAACTCGGCGACCAGACGCTCGCGCGCGGCATCCTTCAGCTTGTCGAGCGATTCCAGGCCGAGCGATTTTGCAAACTCGTCGTCGATCTTGGTCTCGCCCGGCGCTTCGATCAGAGTTGCCGTGGTCTCGAACTCGGCCGGCTGGCCGGCAAGCTTCTCGCTGGCGTAGTTCTTCGGGAACGACACTTTCAGCGTGCGGGTTTCGCCGCTGCCAATGCCGATCAGTTGCTCCTCAAAACCCGGAATGAACTGGCCGGCGCCGATCACGACAGGGATGCCCTCGCCGGTGCCGCCGTCGAACGGCACGCCTTCGATGGTGCCCTTGAAGCCGATGGTGACGCGGTCGCCGTTCTCGGCCTTGGCGCCCTCGGCCTTCGCCGCATAGGGACGGTTCTGGTCGGCGATACGCTTGATCGCCTCATCGACCTCGGCGTCGGTGACGTCGACCACCGGCTTCTCCACCGAGAAGGTCTTGAAATCGGCGAGCTGGATCGTCGGCACCACCTCGATCGCAACCGTGTAGGTCAGGTCGGACTTGCCGGCGAGCAGCTCCTCGACCTCTTTCGTCTCGGTCGGCATGGTGATCTTCGGCTCGGTCGCGAGGCGGAAGCCGCGGTCGGTGAAGATCTGCGTGTTGGTGTCGCGGATGGTCTGGTCGATGGTCTCGGCCATGACAGAGCGGCCATACACCTTCTTCAGATGGCTCACCGGCACCTTGCCGGGACGGAAGCCATTGAGCTTCACCTTGTCCTTGAGATCGACCAGCTTGGCGTCCGCCTTGGCATCGAGGTCCGATGCGGGGACGCTGATCTTGAACTCGTGCTTCAATCCCTCGGCGAGGGTTTCGGTGACCTGCATGGTGTCAATCTTCTTCCGCTTGCGCCGGGCCAGACGGGCCCGGCAGTGTCAAATGTTCGAGGCGTAGCCTTGCAGCCTGCGCCGGTGGTTCGGCGGACCTTGGCTCCCCCGACCGGGAAGCAGGCCCTCCAGTATTCGTCATGCAAACGCTTGGATAGAGCGCTTGGTGCGGGCGGAGGGACTCGAACCCCCACAACTTTCGTCACTGGAACCTAAATCCAGCGCGTCTACCAGTTCCGCCACGCCCGCGTGAAAAGCATCCATACCCGGCCGCGATGCCGCGGGCGGCGGGCTTATAACATGAGCCTACACCTCCGCAGCAAAAAAATGGCCCTTTTTGACAGCGCCGAGGCAAGGCGTCACAGCTGGGACAGGTACAACAAAAATGGTCCGCATTGGTCCGATGGCAAGCCCCAAATTCCCGCTGGATCGACGCGAAGTCATGGCCGGGCTGGGGGCAGCAGCCCTTGCGCCGATCTGGCCCACGGCGGGGCGGGCCCAAGCCCGACCCGCGCTCGCGCTGCAAGCTAAAGCCGACAGCGTCGCCCTCCGCCCGAACGTCCCCGCCACGGCGATCTGGTCGCTGCAAGGACCCGAACTTCGTTTCAAGCGTGGTGAGACCCTCGATATCGCCTTCGGTAACGAACTCCCGGTACCCGCCGTCCTCAACTGGCGAGGGATCGATGGCGTCCCGGCGGCCGAACCGCTGACGGGCCGGCCAGCGCTCGCGGCCGGCGGCAAGGAAGTCTTGCAATTGCCGCTACGTCACGCCGGGACCTTCCTGTGCGACCTCAACCTGCTGGGGGACAGACAGCCGCGACCGTCGCGGGCACGGGCGCTGGTCGTCCAGGAAAGCGAAACCGTCGCCGTCGACCGCGACCAGATTCTCCTGATCGAAGACGGGAGGGTCAGGCCCGATGGAACCGCGATGGCACCGGGGGCTGAACCCGGGGACGCCGTGGTCGTGCATACGATTAACAGCCAAACCTCGCTCGATCTCTCAGCCCGGGCCCACGAACGGGTCAGGCTCCGCATCATCAGCGGCTGCCAACGCTCTGTTATTGCTATCAAACTGGAGGAGCTTGAGGTCCGCGTGATGGCCATCGACAGCCAGCCATCTGAGCCGTTCCAGGCCCGCAACGGCGCGCTGGTGCTGCCGCCCGGCGGCCGGGTCGACGCCTTCATCGATCTGACCACGCCGGCGGGCAGCGCTTTGGCGATCCTCCTCCATGACGGCAAGGAAGCCCGTCCGATCGGCAAACTCACCGTATCCAGCGAACCGCCGATCCGCCCCGCGCCCCTCCCGCCGGCCCCGCCGCTGCCCTCCAACGGGCTCCCCGAACGGCTCGACCTCAAGAACGCCACCCGTGTCGATCTCGCGCTCGGCGGTCCCCAAGGCGACTGGGTGACGCCCGCCAGCTTCGCCGCCACCGCCCCGCCCGCCTTCCGCGTCAAGGGGGACCGCACCGTGGTGCTGGCCCTGACCAACCGCGCCGCCATCGCCACCGTCTTCCACCTCCACGGCCATCATTTCCGCCTCCTCGACCGGCTGGACGATGGCTGGAAACCGTTCTGGCTGGATACGCTGGCGATCGAGCCCGGCCAGACCCAGCGCATCGCGTTTGCCGCCGAACATGCCGGCCGCTGGCTGATCGAATCCGTCGCGACCGATTGGGCCGCGCCGCGGCTGGTGCGGTGGTACGCTGTCGAATGAGGAGCACGCCATGAGCAAACCCGTTCCCACCATCCGCAGCGTCAAGGCGCGCGCGCTCGTCGTGCCGCTCAAGCGCCCCGTGAAGAACGCCTTTGGCGTGATCGATGTCGGGCCATTGGTCCTGATCGATGTCGAAACCGATCAGGGCGTTACCGGTCGCTCCTACATTTTCGCCTACGCCAAGCTGACGCTGAAGCCGCTGGTGCATCTGATCGAAGAAATTGGGGGCGAGCTGATCGGCAAGCCGGTCGCGCCCTACGACCTGATGGCGGCGATGGACGCCAAATTCCGCCTGCTCGGCTGGCAGGGCCTCGTCGGCATGGCGGTATCAGGCCTCGACATGGCCTATTGGGACGCACTCGGCCAAATTGCCGGTCGGCCAGTGGCCGAACTGCTCGGCGGGTCGCCAAAACCGATTCCGGCCTATGACAGCTATGGCGTGGTCGATCCCACAGCCGACGAGAAGGCGCTGCGCCGCTCGCTCGAACAGGGCTTTCGCGGCATCAAGATCAAGGGCGGCGATGGCGATGCCGCCAATGACGAGCGCGTGGTCAAGGGCGTGCGCGCCCTCATCGGTCCCGATGTCGCGCTGATGATCGACTTCAACCAGTCGCTCGATCCCGCGGAAGCGTCGCGACGTATCGCGCGCCTCGAACCCTACGACCTGCACTGGATCGAAGAACCCGTGCCGCAGGAAAACCTGTCGGGGCACGCCAAAGTACGCGAGACCTCGCCGACGCCGATTCAGGCCGGCGAAAACTGGTGGTTCCCGCGCGGCTTTGCGGAAGCGATCGCGCTAGGTGCCAGCGACTTCATCATGCCCGATCTAATGAAGTGCGGCGGCGTCATCGGCTGGCTGCAGGTGGCAGCGCAGGCGGAGGCTGCCAACATTCCGATGTCGAGCCATCTGTTCGCCGAAGCCAGCGCCCACATGCTGGCGGTCACGCCAACCGCGCACTGGCTCGAATTCCTCGACTTTGCCAGCGTGATCCTCGCGCAGCCTGCCAAGATCGTCGATGGCACGGTCACGGCGCGAGGCCCGGGCCTCGGGCTGGAATGGAACGAGACGGCGGTGGCGAAATATCAGGTGACGTAGCCGCAGGATGGGTGGAGCGAAGCGATACCCATCAACTCTGCAGCCGCGAAGGCGATGGGTATCGCTTCGCTCCACCCATCCTACGAACTAATACTCGATCCCGAACCCGTCATAGAGTCGCCTGAACACCGCGGGCAGCACTTCCGGCAAATCTTCGGCGATCAGCCCCGGTCCCGCCTCGCCCGCGGCTTCGCCGTGCATCCAGACGCCGATGCAGGCGGCCTCGAACGCCGGTACGCCTTGCGCCAGCAT
>Ga0081540_1002823_pt1 | contig 14059 bp, 14 predicted proteins | sample TabmetS2T1R1_FD_71024 | JGI IMG/M metagenome (GOLD analysis project Ga0081540, IMG submission 71024) | Tabebuia heterophylla rhizosphere microbial communities from the University of Puerto Rico - S2T1R1 | ecosystem: Host-associated > Plants > Roots > Rhizosphere ... | reverse complement strand
CGCCAGAGAACTCGTGCAGCTCCTCGGAGCTGAGCGCGATCTTCCGCCCTCCGGAAGTGACCAGGAAGCGGAAGCCGGCGGCTGCGGCATCGCGCTGGTCGTCCGTGAGCTTGGCGAGGACGTCGTCGAGATGGCCGCGCACGATGGTGTCGGCGCCGCCGAGGCGCTCGAGCGTCTCCAGGCGCAGGAGGCTGGAGCCCGAGGCGCGCTCCTCGTCCCACAGCCGCTTCATGACCAATTGCAGGTACGCCGTCTCCACCCGCACTGCGCCGCCGGCGTCGGCCTCGGGCAGCGCGCGGTCGCCGATGACCACCCTCCCCCGCTGGACCTGCGCGAGGACCGCCTCGACGAGCTCGGGCTCGATGTCGATGCGCCGCGCCTCGTCCGCCGTGGTATCGAGGCCCCTGAACGCGCGCTGCACGATCATCGGCGTCGCGATGAACGTCGCCGTCCCCATCAGCAGCAGGCCGGGCAGGGCGATGCCGAGGAACGCAAGCGACGTCGTCAACAGCGCCTTGGCGCCGGTCAGTCGTCCCTGCGTCGCCGTGATGATTTGCACATTGCCGGCGTCGGTGTCGACCCGCTTCAGCCGCGCTGCCGGCTTGCGCGGATCGTCCTCGAACATCTGCCAGCCGAGCCGGGCCTGGCTGATGTGGTCGAGCGCAGGGCCGACGCCGGCAAATTCGCTTGGCACGGTGCCCTCGCTCAGCGAATGTCCTTGCCTGTCCCTTACCAGGAACCAGAGGTCGGGCGTATCCTCGCGCAGCCGCTTCAGGTCCTCCGTCGGTTGCAGCGTCAGACCGCCCTGTGCGTCGCGCGCGAGCGCCTTCTGCACGACGTCGATGACGCGGTCCTCGTCGCGGTCGACGAGCAGGTAGCCCGAGCTCCAAAGGCCGGCGATGACGGCAACAACAAGCGCGACCAGCAGCAGCGCCTGGAGCGAGAGCAGGCGCCAGCTCAGGCGTGAACGTAGACAATAGGGATCGTGGTGTTTGCTCATGGCAGCTTCTTGAGGAGATAGCCGACGCCGCGAATCCCATGGATCTCGACGCCCGCCTCGGCATCCGCGAGCTTTCGCCTGAGCCGCGAGACGTGCGTGTCGAGCGCGTTCGACTGGATCTCGTCGTCGAAATTGTAGACCGCTTCTTCCAGGAACGAGCGCAGCACGGTTCGCCCCATGCGGCGGATCAGGGCTTCGAGCACCAGGAGCTCCCGGCGCGGCAGCTCGAACGGCGCACCGTCGATGCTGGCTTCGCGATGACTGAGGTCGAAGGCAAGACGGCCGGCGCGGATGATTTCGGGGGACAGGCCCGCAGGCCGCCGCAGCACCGCGCGCAAGCGTGCGAGCAACTCCTCGACCGCGAACGGTTTTGCAAGATAGTCGTCGGCGCCGCTGTCGAGCCCGGCGATACGGTCGGCGAGTTCGCCGCGCGCGGTGAGGACGATGATCGGCACGCCGTCGGCGCGTGCGCGAAGCTTGGGGATCAAAGCGAGGCCATCGCCATCGGGAAGCTGGCGGTCGAGCAGGACCGCGGCATGGACGTCGGCGGAAATGGCCTCGTCCGCCTCGGCGAGTGTCGGGGCATGGTCCACCACCATGTCGTAGCGCTTCAGCGCCGAGGCCAGCGCGCCGGCCATTTCCACCTCATCCTCGACGAGCAAGATCCGCATAAACAGACACCCGATCCACAATTGAGCCATTCTTAGCGGCCCGATCATTGCGGCAGCATTGCGGGAAGCGGACATGGTCCGTTGCCGGAGCCCGTGCAGCCATGCGCGAAACGCCGCGGGGGGCGGCCGGGCAGGGCTCAAGACAGCCTCATGGCCGGTCGCTATAACCGCCGGACCTGTTCAGGGAGGAAAACAACCATGATCTACGAGATGCGCATCTATCGCTGCGTGCCCGGCCGCCTGCCGGCGCTGCTGAAGCGGTTCGAGACGGTGACGCTGAAGCTGTGGGAAAAGCACGGCATCAAGCAGGCCGGCTTCTTCACCACGCTGATCGGCGAATCCAACCAGGAACTGACCTATTTCCTGGCCTGGGACTCGCTGGCCGACCGCGACAAGAAGTGGACCGCGTTCCAGAGCGATCCGGACTGGATCTCCGCGCGCGCGAAGACCGAGGAAGACGGCCAGATCGTCGGCAATATCGTGAGCCAGCTCCTGGTACCGACCGGCTTTTCCTCCGTGAAGTGATCACGATTTGCCCGGCGTGCCGTGAGACAGCGGTGCGCCGGGCGTTTGCGGTTGAATCCGCACGCAACCCTGATATTCGACCGCGCGAAACAGGGTTGATCGGGCGCGAGCCGCCCGGCATGGTCGCCCGGGAACGAGGACCAATCCGTTGAACAACAACAGCGCTGCCGCACCGGTCGTGACGCTCGGCCCGGTCAAATTCGGCAATGAACTGCCGATGTCCGTGATCGCAGGTCCATGCCAGCTCGAGAGCCGGTCGCATGCGCTGGAAGTTGCGTCCGCGCTGAAAGAGATCGCCGAGAGGCTCAAGATCGGCCTCGTCTATAAGACCTCCTTCGACAAGGCCAACCGCACCAGCGCGGGCGCGGCACGTGGCATCGGACTGAAGCAGTCGCTGCCGATCTTCGCCGATATACGTTCGTCGCTCGGCCTGCCTGTGCTGACCGATGTGCATGAGGCTAGCCAGTGCGCCGAGGTGGCCGAGGCGGTGGATGTGCTGCAGATCCCGGCCTTTCTATGCAGGCAGACCGATCTGCTGCTCGCGGCGGCGGTGACCGGGAAGGCGGTCAACGTCAAGAAGGGCCAGTTCCTCGCGCCGTGGGACATGGCCAATGTCGTCGCCAAGATCACCGGCGGCGGCAACGCCAATGTGCTGGTGACCGAGCGCGGCGCATCGTTCGGCTACAACACGCTGGTCTCAGACATGCGCGCCTTGCCGATCCTGGCGCGCACGGGCGCGCCCGTCATTTTCGACGCCACCCATTCGGTGCAGCAGCCGGGCGGGAAGGGGACGTCGTCGGGCGGCGAGCGCGAATTCGTTCCCGTGCTGGCGCGCGCCGCGGTCGCGGTCGGCGTCGCCGGCGTGTTCATTGAAACCCATCCCGATCCCGATCGCGCGCCTTCGGACGGACCCAACATGGTGCCGCTGCGCGAATTCGAAGCTTTGGTGCGGAACCTGATGGCGTTCGACGCACTTGCCAAGCGTCTTTGAAATTGATCGGGCGAGCTGTTGTATGTGGGCGCCCAGCGTCCCACATTTGGCGGGCTCGGGCAGCGCTTGCGACGCGTGGCGGAATTGCTGCTGCCGTCAAGGTTCGAGGGAGCTGAACCATGCCGAAAATTCCTTCGGGACAAACCGGCGGTCCGGATGAACACGGCCCGCTTCGTGCCGACCGAATTCCACCGGGCAACTACTCCGCCAAATTTCTTGACGATCTGAAGCTTCAGAACAAGGTCATGCCGGTAGATGAAAATTGGGATCCAAGTCGCGCCAGCATCCCGCCGAGGGTCAACTGGGTGATCTATCCCAATGGCGACCTTGAGCGCGTCGGCTTCGATTGACCGCTAGCGGTGCGCTCAGGCGCAAGCGAACGCCGCGGGCTTGCAGAAGCCGCATTCGAAATGGTTTCGCTTGAGGACTTGCTTTCCATCCTGCGTGACCAGCGTATGAGTGGCGCCGCCCGAGACCTTCGTTCCGGTCGTCCCCACGTTCCATGCCGATCCGATATCCACCTCGCGGCGCTGGATCAGCCCCTCGACGAAAAGGCGAATGGCCGTGTCGGTATCGAGCGTGCTGTCCTGTTGGGAACCAGTCATCGCCGAGGCAACCTTGAAGCGCTGCTCTTCCACCGGTGCGTGGACTTCGATGGTGAGCGCGCCGCCGATCGATACCGGTTTGCTTGGCAGCTCCGGGGTCTCTCCATAACCCATCCGGTAGCCGTCATCGACGACCCCTCGATCATAGCTATAGATCGTCTGGGTCCCGGCACGGCGGGCTGCCGCAAACGTGTCATCGCCCCACACGTCATCAGCGGCCGGTTTCAATGCAACGGGGGCGGGCACCGGCGCGCTGGCCATCGCCACGGCAGAGTTGATCGACAGGATACCGCGTTCGACAAACGAACTGGTCAGCGCCGATCGGTTTCGTCCGCCGAAGCGGGCCTGGTCAGCCTGGACCATCGCAGCCGCCACCTGGCTGAAATATCCGGTGGTGATCGGTGCGACGAGCACGGCATCGACGATGATGTGGCCGAGGTCGCGGCTTGCCGCCAGCAAGCTTGCTTCGTCGGGCGTCCCGGTCGAGCTGAACATGCGGGCGAGCACGTCGAGAAACGCGCCGGTGAATACCCGCGAAAACGAATGGGGCTCGGAAGACAGCAAGTTCGCCGGCGCCGATGGCGGCAGGGTATCGACCCTCCGGTAGAAAAAGCGATTTGCCGCGTTGCGCAGGGAGTCCCGATCGACGGCGCCGGGCGAAATCTGGCGTATTGCCCAACCAAGCTGCTCCGCCAGTCGCGAGATCCGCGAGTTGACGTTGAGGTGTCCCTGGGTCTCCGTGATGATTGTCCGGCGCGTATTCTCGTTTTGAAGCGCGCAGAGGATCGCGCTCATGTCGCCAAACGACTCGTGGAAGGCGCTGGTTTCCGCGTCGGCTGCGTTGAAGAATTGCGGCCGCAACGCGTCCAGCACCGCATGTCCGAGTTCGTGACAGACGACGTCCGGGCTCTCTCCGGAATAGACGGTGCGACTGGCGACATCGCGCTTGTAGAAGTGAAGTCCGCTGCTGCGAATGTATCTGGCATTGAGGTCCGGGGTCGCCTCGACGAGAATGACCCGCATCGGGTTTGACGTCGACCAGGTTGTGCCGGCCGGCATCAATCCGCTCCAGAAATTGATGCCGCGGGCCAGCGCTTCGGCGGCCACCCAATAGCGGAAGCCGGGGGTGTTTGCGGGGTAGGGTCGTGCCGGCAATGGCGGATCGACGATGTTGGTTCGCAGACGGGCGTTGGTGCTCGCGACAAAATTCACCTGACGGAGGGCAGCGAGCGGCGGATTGGTCGTCGGGCTGGTTTCGGAGAACGGATCGTCCCACGTGTTGATTGCAACCGCTGCCGCTGCCGTGGGCGGGGAAGCGTCGGCAGCCGCGGATCGGACGAATTGTTCCAGGTCGCGGCCTGCCGTTGACAGCGCGGACGTGACCTGGTTCAGCGCATCGACAATCTCCCTGACGTCGTGCGAGGTCTCTTTGACGTATGAAGCCGTCTTGACGTCGTGTGAAGCGCTCTTTTTTGCCATCGCTGCCCTCCACTCAAACGAGAATTCGCAGTCCGATCCATTTTATCGATGGCCCGGCGAACGGTTCATGTTGGACGGGGCCATGCAGCGTGCACATGCGTATCGTGGTGCGGAGCGCCAGGCCCTAGAACCTCCGTGGCGCCGAGGTCGCGGCAGCGCGCCTTGAAGGCGGTAACGTCGGGATGCGACGCGCTGACGTGCCGGCCGTTGATTACATTGATGTCGGTTCCGAGGCCCGCGTAATGACGCGAATTGGAGTTGTGGGAGCCGCCGCAGATTTCAGCGACGGAGAACGAGTATTGTTGCGCCAGCGCGACCATTCCGCGGAGCAGTCTCAGGTCCAGCATGATGGTGCCGCCTGGAGCGGTGCCATAGCTGCTGCGGTGCGCGCGTCCGCCGGCCGCCGTATCGGCAATGTTCTGACGCGCATTGGCCTGATCCTCGACGCCGGAGGAATGAACGGTGGCGAGGTCGATGCGCGGGCTGTTTAGAATGGTGGTCGCAAGTGATGCGGCATCCTCGGCTGCGCTTGTCGAAATAACCGCGGCGCGCCTGCTCATGGCGAAAGTATCGTCGCTGAATATCTCGCCGGAAGCTTCGTCGATCGGGCCATCGTCTGCCGGAAACGCGGTGCTGGCGACGATTCCGGCGCCGGCGTCGACAGGAACGCCATTTGCCATGATCGGCAGTATGCTCAAATCCCAGTTTTCGCGCGCGATCTCCCGCTTCAGATCCCGGGTCCGATAGGCGCTGGCCCGAAGGTCCGAGCTGGAGTGATGCGACAGCCATTGGTGCCGCACATTGATGTATGCACGGATCCAGGCCTTTTCGTCGCCGCCCCGCGCGGGCGGGACTTCCGGGAAACGGTTGCGCAAAAACTGGAGAATGCCGCCGCTGTGGATCTGGGAGTCGTAGATCACAAGGGCTGACAGCGCGAGGGTGAAGCCGTTGTCATTGGCCCACTTCATGGCCGGCTGGAAGTAGACGCGGTCGAAGAAGATATCCTGCGTCCGCCGCATCACCGGATCTTGCGCGCCGGCCTGCTTGAGCAGATTCCTGAACCGCAAATTGTCGACAAGCGGGGTTTGAAGATGGCCGACCAGAGGCAGGAATTCGCGCAAATCCTCCGAAAAGAGTCCGCCGGCATCGACATACATTCTCACGAGCTCCGGAAGGTTTCCAAATTCCGTCGTCTGTGCGCGACCATAGGTGATCTGACGAACATGGCCGGGACCGTCGTGAAAGATACTGATCGCGGCGTAGTTTCCCTGCACCGATCCGGTCTCGAACACGTTGATCACACGTTCGCAGATTTCGTGCTGTTCGGGCGTAAGGCCGATCATCCCGACGTCGGCTGTTCCGGCGCCAGCCGCGAGAGCGGCGCCAAAGTCGTCCGGCATCGCAGGCGGAGGTCTGAAACTCAACTGACCCATTCGCGCGGCGATTGAAGCTATTCGTTGGGCGGCGTCGGTCAAACTCTGAAGCGCATTTCGTAAGGCAACTTGATCCATTTGATCTGGCATTGGATTGCTCTCCACTGCATCATCAAGTGAAACGCGTGCTTTGTTCGCCACCCCAAATCGCCTCGCCATCTGCCGGCCACTCAAGGTCGAGACGGTCCAAATCTATCATCAAGAAATGCAATACTTCAACGCAATGCTCAGTTGTCCCGAGCGGCATGCCTCTGCTGCGTTGCAACCGGTTGACGCGCCGGGCGTGCGCGACGCAAGGTGCCCGAACATGACAATCACCTTGAACACAGCCATTTCGATCGACGCCCAAGCACCGGCAATGAATCCGTGACCGCCACCAGCCGCATGCCGCCGGCGCTCAATATCATTGCGCTCGCGACCTTCTCCGCAGCCCTGTCCGCCCGCGCGCTCGATCCGGTACTGCCGCACGTGGCCGAGGATTTTTCGGTGAGCATCGCGACCGCCGCCAGTTTCGCCGCGGCCTTCGCCTTTACCTTTGCCATCATCCAGCCGGTGCTCGGCGCCTTCGCCGACGTTTTCGGCAAGGCGAGGCTGATGATCGTGGCGCTTACGCTCCTCGGCTTCGCCAACATTCTCGGCGCGATGGCGACATCGTTTCCGCTGTTGTTTGCCAGCCGCATCCTGGCTGGCATCGGTTCAGGCGGCGTGTTTCCGATCGCGCTGGGATTGACCAGCGATCTCGTTGGCGCCGAAAAGCGCCAGGTCGCAATCGGGCGCACGCTGGCCGGCGCCATGACCGGCAATCTCCTGGGAGCTACGGTATCCGGCCTGATCGGCGATTTCCTCGGCTGGCGCGGCGTGCTGGCTGTGCTCGGCGCAATCGTCGTGCTGGCTTCGATCGTGGTCGCGATCGGGTTTCGCGGCGCGGCGCTGACCCATCCGCCGCGGACCAGCCTGTCAGCCCTCAAGCAGGGCTATCGCACGATTTTCACCAACCCGAACGCGCGCATCTGCTACTCGGCGGTCTTTATCGAAGGCTGCTGCGTGCTCGGCCTGTTTCCCTTCATCGCCGCCTTCCTGTTCGACCTCGGACAAACCTCGCTGTCGATCGCGGGCGTCGTCATCGCCGGCTTTGCGATAGGCGGCCTCTTCTACACCATGACGGTATCGCGGCTGCTGCCGAAGATCGGCGTCAACGGGATGATGATCGGCGGTGCGGCGCTGGTCGGTGTGCAGCTCATCGCGGTTGCGCTGGGGCCGGAATGGAGGTTGCAGCTACTCGGCCTGATCTTCATGGGCTGGGGATTCTACATGATCCACGGCAGCCTGCAGGTATTCGCCAGCGAATTGTCGGCGGAAGCGCGCGCGACAGCGCTGTCGCTGCACGCGTTCTTTTTCTTCATGGGCCAGACCGTCGGCCCGATCGCCTACGGTTTCGGTATCCAGCACGTCGGCAAGGTCCCGACCTTGCTCACCGCAGGGGTCGTGATGATCGCGTTAGGCTTTGTCTGCGCGAAACTGTTACGGCAGACCCGGCCGGCGGACGCACCGTAAAAGGCACGAAACAGACTTTTCGCCGCCGCGGCACGAATGCGGCAAAACCTCCGGAGCCATTTTATCGGCCTCGCAAGTCTTGCCGCCTCGTGCGAAAATATCGGGTGGCCAACCGCTCCAGCTTCAACCAGGCCTATGTGCGAACATAACGGTAGATGTTGCCCGCCGGGTTTACTCCCCACACCGTCCCATCGACGCCGGCGCCGATGTCGGAGAGGCCGCCAGGTATCTGATGCCACGGCGTGGCATCGTCCTGGGTGTAGGCGTAGATGTTGCCGGCCGAATTGACGCCCCACACATTGGTCTTGCCGCCGGCGGAAATCGCCTTGAGGCCTCCCGAAATCTGCGTCCACGTCCCGGCATCGGAATACCTGTAGATGTTGCCGGCCTCGTTGACGCCCCAGACCGTGCCGTCGGCGGCGGCTCCGATGTCTGAAAGGCCGCCGGGTATCTGTATCCATGGTTTGGCATCGTCCTGGGTGTAACGGTAGATATTGCCGTTCGAACTAACTCCCCACACGTTTGTCTTCGACCCCACCGAGATGCGGCTGAGGCCTCCCGGAATCTGCGTCCACGTGCCGGAGTCCGAGTACCGGTAGATATGCCCGTCCGAGTTGACGCCCCACACCGTGCCGTCGGCGGCCGCGCCGATGTCTGAAAGGCCGCCGGGTATCTGTATCCAGGGATTGGCGTCGTCCTGAGTGTAACGATAGATATTGCCGTTCGAACTAACTCCCCACACGTTGGTTTCCGATCCAGCCGATATGCGGAAAAGCCCTCCCGGAATCTGCTTCCATGTCGTCGTCATGGCGTAATCTCCAAGATTGTGAGTTTGTAATGCTAAAGCTTAAGGTGTAGCGCGGCCGAAGTAATAGCAGTGCGCGTCTAGCGTGTGTATAAAATTTCACAAAATCAAAGATTGTTTAACTGCCGCATGCACGCTACGGTGCATAGGCGGACTGCAAGCAGATCGTCGATGGGCTTTTGAGGACTCTCAGCCTAAATGCGGAGGGTGCTCAGCGCGTATTGAGAGCCGAAGACAACAGCTTCTGTGCCTGCCTGGTTGCTTCTGCAAAGGAGGGCTGCTTCGGCGCGCCCTGGGTGAAGCAGCGCTTGTAGGCGTCTTCGCCCTTCTGGCGCAGGTCTCCGAGCTTGTCGTAGGCCCTCCTGTCGATCTTTTCGGACCGCAGATCGTCGTCTGCCTGTTCGGCTTTCTTGTTGAAGCCGGTGCGAATGGCGATGCAGGCCGGAACCTGTACCTCAGGCTCGATCGATCCGTAGGCGACGTAAACCTTGCCGCCCGCGATCGCGGACACGAACACGTGGTCGGCGGCGTTGGGAATCTCGGATTGGGTTCGCGCGGCCAGCATCGCGTGGAAAAAGCTCGCGCCGGCCGGCCTCGCGATCGGCAGCGAATTGAAATTCACGACCGCCGATCCGCTCGATATCGCCTGGGTATAGAAGCTTTCGTCCCTCAGTGCCGCGCCGATCTGCTGCGGCACGTTCCGGGCGCCCTTGTCCCACCAGTCCTTGTGGGCGCGCAGCCATCGTTCGAACAGCGTCTGCGTCGTGACGATGATGTGCGCCTTCGGCGCGACATACTTGCCGTCCGCGCCATCCTGGCCCGCCTTTTCGCCGTTCTTGCCGAGCAGGGCATCGAAGCGCAGCCCGTCCAGCATGCCAAAGCCTTCGTCGCCCTTGTAGAAGGTGTCGATGTGCAGCCTGGCCGGACCAAAGCCCTCGCGGGCGGGTTCATTGAGAATGGCGCGCATCTGCTCCCCAAGATCGGCGGTCGCCGCTTCCTCGGCCCTGCGCGCGGCGTCATCTGCGTTGCCGGCATCGTAGATGGCCGAGATCTTCTCGATCGCCGCATCGCGCGCGGCGACGTAGCGGTCTTCGGCCTGTTTTGCCGGCGGTGCGGCAATGGCATTCGGGATCGGTGCGGCGAGGCAGACCGGGATGATCAGCCCGAGAATGGCGGAGAGGGCACTGTGCATATGCGGTGGTTGGTCGCACCGGCCGTCCGGTTCAAGCGGCGGAGCATTGATGCAGGTTGAGTGCGCAGCGCTGAGCTGAACAAACATAAGCAAATATTTTGCCGCCCATCAGAATTTCAAAGTCGCAATTTGAGGGCGCGTGGGTCAATTTCACTTCGTGATCTTGGAACGGGCATCGGCACAGCATGGGAGCGCGGCCAATTTGAATCGGTTCAGGGCGATCATGTTCGACGTCGACGGAACCATGGCGGAGACCGAGGAATTTCATCGACGCGCATTCAATGAAGCTTTCAGCCATTTCGGTCTGCCGTGGAGCTGGGATGTCGCAACCTACGGCAGGCTGCTGCGGATCGCAGGTGGAAGAGAGCGTATCCGGTACTTTCGGGAGTCGCTGGCCGACGACCGCTTCGATCTGCCAGATAGCCGCATCAACGAGCTGCACCGCTTCAAGACGCGCAGATATGCGGAACTGGTTCATAGCGGCGCCTGCGGACTGCGGCCGGGTGTAGCCGACCTGATCCTTCGAGCCCGTGACGGGCGCTTGCGGCTCGCAATCGTTACGACCACGTCGCGGGACAATATTGGCGCATTGTTGAGCCGAAATCTGGGACCGGACTGGAATCGGAATTTCGACGTGATCGTTTCCGGGGACGACGTGCCGAACAAGAAGCCGGCGCCGGACGCCTATCGCGCTGCTCTCGACGCTCTCGGCCTGCCTGCCACCTCTTGCCTGGCGATCGAGGACTCCCGCAACGGTCTGGTTGCTGCCGCCTCCGCCGGCGCCCCGGTCCTCATCACTCGCAGCCTGTACTTTCGCGACGAGGACTTTACGGGCGCAGCCGGCGTCACCGATGATCTGACCGATTTGCCTGATAACTTCTGGTTTGATCCTGACCTTTGATCCGCGCTCACCGATCAGGTTGCAGCCGCTTCGATCGCCGCATCGATAAACTCCGGTGGCGGGAGATATCCATGTGCAACGACGTAGTGAAGCACGAGAACGGGAGCGACATAGGTAATTCCGCTCGCGGTGTCGACGACACGAATCTCGCCATTGCCCATCGCTCTCTGCGGAGCGTCGAGCATGCGTTGCCCGCCAGGTGACACGATCCTCAATGAGTCTCGACAAAATTCGCAGATGTGCCAGCCCCGGTAGAGGTTTACGGGAGACGCGATCAATCGACGAAGTGCCTGAACCAGCCGTTCGTGGGGGATGCCAACCGGGAACGCGTGAGCGGCGGAAAGCCAGCCCACGTTCAACACGTTGGCTTGAGGCGCGGTCCCATCGTACTCATATGGCGTGAGGTCGGGAAAGTACATCTTCTAAAGCCGGATGCTTACCAATGCACGTTACGAGGTTCGATGCGACCCGGAGTGAGTGGTGACAGCGTGAGCGTCCATATCACCCCCGCCCGCGATAGGGCGCGACGCCCTGGTCGGGGATCCACATGCCCTTGGGCAATTTTCCGGTCTGCCAGAACACGTCGATCGGGATGCCGCCGCGCGGATACCAGTAGCCGCCGATACGGAGCCATTTCGGCTTGATCTCGGCCGCGATCCGCTTGCCGATCATGACCGTGCAATCCTCGTGGAACGCGCCGTGGTTGCGGAAGCTCGCGACGTAGAGTTTCAGCGATTTGGATTCCAGCAGCCACTGTCCCGGCACGTAGTCGATCATCAGGTGCGCGAAATCGGGCTGGCCCGTGACCGGGCAGATCGAGGTGAATTCCGGCGCGGTGAAGCGCACCAGATAATTGGTATCGGTTTGCGGATTGGGCACCCTGTCGAGCTTTGCCTTCTCGGGGCTATCAGGCCATTCCACGGCCCGGCCGAGCTGCAATGATGTGGGCAATGATTTCTTGGCCATCACGATCGTCCTTTGCGAGCGCTGACATGGACGCAACAGGCCGCGATCGTCAACCGTTAGCGTGAGGAGGGGTCTTCGAGAAATCGCACCAGCGCCTGCCGCTCGGCGGCGTCCTCGATTCCGCGCATCGACATCCACAATCCCGGAAACATCGCGGCCGGATCGGCGAGGAAGGCGTCGAGCCGCTTTGCGTCCCAGCGTAGCCCGTCTTCGCGTGCCTTGCGCAGCACCGGTGAATAGTCGAAGCCGGCTTCGCCACCGACGGGGCGGCCGATGACGCCCGACAGGTTGGGGCCGGGCAGGCCGCGCTCCGCGGGATCGAGGCTGTGGCAGGCGCGGCAGGGCGTGAACGCCTGCACGCCGCCATCCTCCGCACTTGCGGAAATTGGCAGGAGAAACGGCAACAGAAGCAGAGCGGCAGGAAATCTCACGCAGGCGCGCCCGTCTGGATCACGACGAGGCGGTCATTGCCGGATTCGCCGCCCCAGGTCTCATTGGGCCGGCCATCGAGCTGGCGCACATTCGCGCCCGCTTTGTCGCTTGGGAACGCGTTGAATTTTTCCGTCACGGGATCGAAGCGCAGAATCGCATTGGCGCCGAAATCGGTGACCCAGACCTTGTCCTTGTCGTCGACATAAACCGCATAGGTGCGGGGATTGCTGCCCGGCAGCTTCCATGCCTTCCACGAGCCGTCGGCGGGATCGTGGACCGACACATTGCCGCTGTTCCACTCGCTGACCCAGATCCGGCCCTTGGAATCCGACCATACGCGCCGCGCGCCCTGGTTCGGCGTCGGCGGCTCGACCACGGTCGCATTGCCGGTCGCCGGATCGATTTTGGCGATGTGGTTGCCGGCGAGCGAGGCGTACCAGATGTCGCCCTTGGGCGTGATGGTCATGCCGTAGGTGCCGCGGCCGCGCGGCGATTTGAACACGGTCATGTCGCCCGATTTCGGGTCGAGCCGGCCATAGATGCCGGACTGGCCGGTAAACCAGTAGATGCCGCCTCTGTCGAACACGGCGGTGTTGAGGTTGGCGTAAGCCTCCTTTTCGGGCAGGCGGAACAGCGTCACCTTGTGATCGCCGGGGTCGACGCGGGCAATGGCGTTCTGTCCGCCCTCGGTCACCCAGGGCGCTCCATCAGGGCCGATGATCACGCCATGGGGCGCCGCGCCCTTGCCGAGGTCGATCAGCTTGTAGGACCCGTCGCGCGGATCGAGGCGGCCGAGCGTGCCGTTGCGCTGGCCGCAGAACCAGATCGAGCCGTCGGGGGCGGGGGTGGTGTCGCGCGAGCCCATGCCGGACGCGACCGGATAATATTTGACGCGGAACGGGCCTTCCTGGGCGTTGGCATGGCGCAGCAGGGCCGGCGCGGCGAGGAACGTGACGGCGGCGGTTCCAAGAAACTGGCGGCGATTCATTGCGTTACCTCGACTTGTCAATGTGAAGGTTTGGACGCTGATATCAACCTCAGACCAATCTATCCTGACCCAGCTTCATCATCTGGGAAAGGCCACGCCTCAAGCGTTCACATTTGCTTGCGCGGCGTGTAAGACGCCCCCGAAACCGGACCCACCACTATCCAGGGAAAGTGCAGATATGACCGCCATCATCGACATCATTGGCCGTGAAATTCTCGATAGCCGGGGCAACCCCACCGTTGAAGTCGATGTGGTGCTGGAAGACGGCTCGATCGGCCGCGCGGCGGTGCCGTCGGGCGCTTCCACCGGCGCGCATGAGGCGGTCGAGCTCCGGGACGGCGACAAGAAGCGCTATCTCGGCAAGGGCGTGCAGAAGGCGGTCGAGGCCGTCAACGGCGAAATCTTCGAGGCGCTGAGCGATCAGGCGGTCGAGGACCAGGTCCACATCGACCAGATCATGATCGATCTCGACGGCACGCCGAACAAGAGCCGGTTGGGGGCCAACGCCATCCTCGGC
>Ga0081540_1002822_pt1 | contig 14061 bp, 7 predicted proteins | sample TabmetS2T1R1_FD_71024 | JGI IMG/M metagenome (GOLD analysis project Ga0081540, IMG submission 71024) | Tabebuia heterophylla rhizosphere microbial communities from the University of Puerto Rico - S2T1R1 | ecosystem: Host-associated > Plants > Roots > Rhizosphere ... | reverse complement strand
GGTGTGGAAGCTGCCGACGATCGCCTCTAGGATATCGGCGCTCGTCACCACGCCTTGGAATGTGCCGTATTCGTCGTGCACCAATCCCATGTGGACGGACGAATCCCGCAGGATCGAGACGACGTCTCGCGCATCAAGGAATTCAGGGATAATAGGCGCCTCGCGGACTAACTTCCGGACGTCCGGATTTTGACCCGATAGGTAGACGTCGAGCATGTCCTTCGCCTGGATGATGCCAATGGCGGAACTTGTGTCGCCGTCGAAGACGACGAACCGGGAATGAACGCGCTCGGCCAGTGCTGAGAATATCTGTTGGCGCGCATCGGCCAGATTGATCATGCTGACTTCGTGCCGCGGCGTCATCACGGCCCCGACAGGAAGATCGCCGAGGCGCATCACACCTGCGATCATTTCCTTTTCTCCAGGCTCCAACACCCCCGCGTTTTCCGCCTCAACGACCAACGTGCGTATTTCCTCCTCGCTTACTTTCTCTTCCGCTTTGCCACGCTGGCCGAGCAGCCAAAGCAAGGCTTTCCCGGAGCGATCAAGCAGCCACACCAGCGGCAGCGAGACCTTCGAAAGCAAAACCATCGCGGGCGCGACGCGGACCGCGACCGCTTCCGGATCACGCAGTGCGATCTGCTTCGGAACCAGTTCACCCACGATGAGGGAGGCATAGGTGATAACCGTCACGACCGCGCCGACGCCGATCGCGTCAGCCAAGCCCTGTGACAATCCGAGCTCGACGAGCCAAGCGGTAAGACGCAGCCCCAGCGTGGCCCCTGAAAAGGCACCGGAAAGCACACCTATGAGCGTTATGCCGATCTGAACCGTGGACAGGAATTTGCCTGGGTCCGAGGCGAGAGCGAGCGCCCGCCGGGAGCCCTTGACACCTTTTTCCACAAGGCCAGCCAATCGGGCCGGACGCGAAGAGACGATGGCGAGCTCCGACATGGAGAGAAGACCATTTACAATAATCAGGATCGTCACGATCCCGAGTTCGACGGCTAACATAAGTCCCTTACTGTTGAGGCGATTATCCGATCCACACTACGACTAGGCGCGAGCGATTAACAGCAGTCAGGAAGGTCTCGAGAGCTCAGCCCGATGTTGATAAGGTTCACATAAACCGTTAATCCGCAGCCATCTTGGGCGGGGCGACGGCGCCTCCTTCGAAAGCTGTGATAGGTTCGTCAGATGACGGAAAAGGACGCGGTGGCGCTAGACCAACCCTGAACTCTGACGGTTCGGTTTGCTCTCGGCCTCAATCTCATCAGGCTACCGGCCTGTTACAAAACCGTCATCGATTTGGACTATTGGGCGAGGCTTTGGGGGTGGTATGAGGGTCTGGATATTTGCGAGCGGGATGGCCGTCGCGCTCGCGACCGGGTCTTCGGCATGGGGTGCGGAGCCGACGTCGGGCGTCCTGACCAAGGCATCCTCGGCGCGCGCGGTTTATAACTGGACCGGCTTCTATCTTGGCGGCCATGTCGGCTACGGCGGCGGAAGTTTTGGACCCGGGACCAATCCTATTCCCGAGCAAGGCGTTTTCTTTCCCCACAGTATCACCGGCCTAACCGGCGGTTTTGAGGCCGGCTACAATCGTCAGCTTGCGAACAGCATTGTAATCGGTGTGGAAGCCGACATTTTGTTCACAAGTCCGGTCGATCAGGCGCGGCTGACACCGGCTCCCTTCAACACCACGTTCGATTATGTTGCCACGGCGCGCGGTCGCGTTGGTTATGCCATGGGGACGTGGTTGCCTTACGTCACTGGCGGCCTCGCCTGGAGCCAGACACACATCAACCTCAACGACCTCGGCGCCGTTGTGCCCCCGAAGCGCGGGCTCGTCCATGCCGGCTGGACCGCGGGCATTGGTCTTGAGCATGCCGTCAGCGGCAACTGGACAGCGAAAGCTGAGTACGACTACGTTGATCTGCAACGCCGGACCGCCGACCTCAGCGACCTCGGACTGCCGCGTGTCAACGTCGATCCAAACATTCACACGTTCAAGCTCGGGCTGAATTATAGATTCGACGACACGCCGGCGTTGCCCGGATCGAATCCAAAACCGTTACTGCCCGAGTCTGCAGACTGGAATATTCACGCCCAAACGACTTTTTTGCCGCAAGCCTATCCGGCTATCAGGTCACCTTACGAGGGCACGAATAGTCTTCCCGGCGGCGGCCAGGGACGCGAGACCTGGACGACGACCGCCTTTCTCGGTTGGAAGCTCTGGCGGGGCGGTGAATTCTACTTCAATCCGGAGCTCGCGCAGGGCTTTGGCCTCAACAGCACGTTGGGATTGGCCGGCTTTCCGAATGGCGAGGCGCAAAAAGCCGGCGCGACCTATCCAAAAATTCGACCGCAGCGCTACTATCTCAAGCAGACCTTCGGTCTCGGCGGCGAACAGGAAGAGGTCGCGGATGCGGCCAATCAATTGGCAGGCAAACGCGACATCGACCGCATCACGGTGATTGTCGGACGTTTTGCCGTCGGCGACTTTTTCGACGGCAACTCCTACGCCAAGGACCCAAGAGCGGACTTCATGAACTGGGCGATGTGGTCGTCGGCGGCCTATGATTTTCCTGCCGATCTACCGGGCTACACGCGAGGCGCGGTGGTTGAACTTAATCGTAAGGACTGGGCCGTGCGCGGCGGGCTGTTTCAGGTACCCAACGCTCCCAACGGCGACATTCTGACCTTCAAGACGGGCGGAGCCATCGTCGAATTCGAAGAGCGTCACACGATCTTCGATCAGCCGGGCAAACTGCGGCTCGGCATCTTCGGCAATCGTGGCAATACTGGTAACTATCGCGACGCGCTGGCAATCAGCGCTGGCGATCCGATGCTTGACATCAACGATGTGATCTTCGGCATTCGGCGCGACAATCTCAAATACGGTTTTTACGTCAACGCCGAACAACAGATCATGAAGGATATCGGGATGTTCGGCCGCGTAAGCTGGAACGACGGTCAGAACGAAATCCTGTCGTTCACCGATATCGATCGGAGCGTCTCGGGGGGCTTTTCAATCAAGGGAAGTTATTGGGGACGTGAAGCTGATACGATCGGTCTGGGAGGAGCTGTCAACGGCCTCAGCGCCGCTCATCGCGATTTTCTAGCCGCTGGCGGACTTGGTCTCCTGATTGGTGATGGCCGGATAAATTACCGCACAGAGAAGATTATCGAGGCGTACTACGCCTATAACGTCAATAAATCGACGACTCTGACTTTCGATTATCAATTGATTACCAACCCTGCTTACAACGCAGATCGTGGGCCGGTCTCTGTTTTTTCTGGCCGCATTCACGCTGAATTTTAGGCGGAGCTATTTGCACTCAGCCACCCAGACCGGCCTTCGAAGCTTCTGGAACGGGGAATATCTCTACCAAGTAGGTGATGCAGCCAGATAACATAGCTCCCTTCGGAACGCCTATCGGCCGGAACCCTTTTGTCAGACCCGAGCAAGGCGGTCTTTGACCCTCCGTGCGATCGCTGGCGCTTCATCGGGATTCCGAAGCAGGAGTTCGCGTTGATTTCGCAGTGGACATAGGTGTCGGCACCGACCGCGTCGCGCGGGCCGTGAAGAAAATCCGCGTCCCAAATGACCGGCAGTCACAGCTCGTCGACGCCAGTGCTTCCATCATCTGCGGCGTCCATTTGTCCTCCATCATTCGTCGCAGCCCCTGGAAGGGTGGGGAGTCGGGGCCGTGCATGATCCGCGGCCCGGTTGTGCCTCAGGCGAGTCCGGGCCGACCAAGAGGGGCTTTGATCAGTTGGTGTCCGAAGCCCGCGACCTTGGCCGCTCATGTAGCAGCGGATCATCCCATCGGACAGGCGCGGTTGAAACGCCTGATCGATGATGCAACCGCCCGAAATACGATTGGCAGCGAGCGATGGAGTCGTCGAGCGGCAAGTCCTCGGGTCGGCAACCGCGCTGCCCTGCAATACGCGCCCTGTCGCGTCCGAATCCGGCAAGGCCTTCACCTTCCAAACGTCTCGACCTCCGTTGCCGCGGTTCTGCTTGAGGACGCGTGGGCTGGCCGCGCGCCGGCGCGGCGGGAATTCAGCGCGCCGTCTCCTGTCAGCAACTTTGCTACTCGCTATGCGCTTGATGGCATTGTTTGTCGATGACGGGCATTGGCGAAATAGGCTTTTGCGGAACAAACGTTCCGGCCGTAGCTCAAATGGTGGTATTTGGTTTAGAAAGGTCGAAAAATGCTCATCTTCAAAGCGGGGGTGACTGACACTCTCTCCGCCACCTATTTTTGGTGGCGAAAAAGTCCTTCAAAATCAGTGCGTTCCCAAACCGCCAGTTGATGACGGTGTAGCACTGCGGTGTAGCACTCTCCAAAGCCAAAACATGGTGAGTACCGCTTTCGGTACGATACCTTTTGGCCCCGCATTAGGAAAGCGTTGTCGAGCAAGCGAGTGGGACGCGAGCGGTCACAGCTTCCAACTGATCACCCAGAGCCATTTCGCGAAACCGAGATCGCTTTGCCGCGGGATACACATCAGCTTTGGAGTATGGCTGCGGTGTATGTTCTCAGGTGATGATTGAGTACGAGCGGGATGAGAATCCCTCCCTCTCCGCCACTTTAAAGCAGCTTCGAGAAAGCCCCGTAAAATAAGGCCTTTCTTCACGCCCGGATCAGCCGGTGTAGCCTCCGGTTGTAGCCCCAAGGGGTGGGTCTACTTTGCCACGACCGGGCTCTCGGGGGCAACAGTCCTCCTGCAGATCGTCGATATCTGGATTGCGGCAAGCCTTGAAGCGTCATTCTGGGAACTCTCCAAGAACTCTTTCTCAGGTCCAGCATGAACTACGAGAACCGAGGCGATTGATGCGGTCGCGCCTTGCAGGGGTTCTCGAGGGCCAGTACGAAAGCGCATCACGCTGGTTCTAGCGACCTTGCCAAACCGGTCTGCGCTTCTCTGCGAACGCACGGAGGCCTTCGGTCCGATCCTCAGCCTCGAATGCAACCGCGGCGATCGGCGCCTGTTTCGACCAGGCCTCCTCATCCGTCCAGTTGGCGGATTGGAAAATGATCTCCTTCGAAGCGGCCAACGCGGTCGGCCCATTCACCAGCAACTGCTCGGCCCAAATGAGAGCGTCTTGAAGGGCGCAGCCGCGTTCGCTGATACGGTTCACCAGGCCATGACGCAGGAAAAACTCGGCATCGTGAAAGTCGCCGGTCAAAGCCAGGTCCATCGCCACATGATAGGGCACCCGTCGTGGAAGACGAAACAGGCCGCCGCCCACCGCGGCAACGTTGTGTCGAACCTCTGGAAGTCCCATCCTCGCGTCTCTTGCCGCGACGATCAGATCACATGACAGGCATAGTTCGAGCCCTCCGCCGACGGCAAAACCTTCGACAGCGGCGATCAGGGGCTTGCGTGACGGTCGGCGAAACATGCCAAAGCCGCCGCGTTCCGTGGTTGCCCGTTCATTGCGAGCGACAGCCTTCAAGTCCGCGCCCGCCGAAAACGTTCCTCCGCTGCCGGTAATGATGCCGATGAAGAGGCTATCGTCTGCGTCAAGCAAGTCCATCGCGCGATGCATTGCTTGCGCGGTGGCGAGGTCAAAGGCGTTCTTCGCCTCGGGCCGATTGATCGTGATCACGAGGATATGCCCGCGACGTTCGGTAAGGACTCGTTCGTTCATATTGCATCTCCAATAGCGCCGGCCGTCGCTCGCCTAAGAAAAAGGTTCGACCAACGGTCCCCTTGGATCAGGGGCTTTTCCGCGTACTTGACTCGACACTCACGTTGTATGTCTCGCGCGCTTCCAGTTTCGCATATCGGTACGCGAGGTGGTGCCGGGCGGTGGTCGCGGGTGACGTCACGAATTTGAGCTTGCGCACGGCTCGGGGCACCGGCCAGGGCCAGAGCTGTCCAAAGAGGCGATCACGCTTGCGCTCGGCCCATTCGCCGGCCAGAAGGCTGGCGACGAAGAGATCGGAAAGCAATGTTTGGCGGACGGCACCTCTTGGACCGATTTCAATTGTACGGTTTGGTGCGTCATCCGCGCGGGCTTCCAGTGCGCCGGCCAGTGACGTCGCAATGCGATGCAATGCGTCGCGCGAGGTGCGAAGTATTGCGTCGAAATTGACGAAGCCGTGGAACTGGCCGGGATAGTGCAACAGCTCGACCGGTATCCCCTCATCGCGAAGGCGTTGCGCATATGCCAGGCCGTCGTCGCGGATCGGATCGAATCCGGCGGTTAGTATCAAGGCCGGAGCCAGACCAGTCCAGTTCTCGTTGTAGGCCGGCGACAGCCAGACATCGCGTCCGTTGAACTTACCGAGAACCCCTTTTATCCAATTGATGCTCTCAGCCGTGATCAGGTAACCGCGGGCGTTTTCCTTGAGCGACGGAAATTCATCGACCAGATTTGTCGCCGGATAAACGAGTACCTGCAGCCGTAGTGCCGGTTCGCCGCGCCGTACCCATTCCTGGGCAATCGCGGCGGCGATGTTGCCGCCCGCTGAATCGCCGCCCACCGCGATCCGCGAACCGTCGATGCCGATCGACGGACCGTTCCGGTTGATCCAGCTGACCGCCGCAAGCCCGTCTTCGCGGCCGGCATACAGATCGTGTTCGGGTGCAAGCCGATACTGAACCGCGACGACGGCGGCTCCGGACACTTGCGCAATATGCCTGCAGATCGGGTCGGCCGTATCGATCCCGCCGACCATGAAGGCGCCACCGTGGAACCAGACAAAGCCGGGGCAGGGTTCTTGGCTGTTGGTTGGCCTGTAGATGCGAATTCTTACCGGTCCCGATGGCCCGTCGATCTCGCGCTCGCGGACTGCTGAAACAGGCATTCTCCCACCGAGGGCCCAGGCCGCATATTTCCAGATCCGGCGAATTCGCGACAACGCAAAACGTTCCGGATTCCCAACGAAGAGGTTGGAGATCCGGAGCAGCGGCCAGGCTTCAGGGTCCGGCCTTGACGCCCTCAGCGTGCGCGGCATTCCGTTGCGCGCAGGCAGCGTGCGCTGCTCCGAGTTTGATTCGCCGGCGTGGTCCATCGGTGCAAGCCCTTTTGCTAACCAAAGATAATGCGCTGCTTCCCGCGGCCCCATGCGTCAAAATCCCGGCCGTAGGCCTTCTCGATCCGGTCGCGTTTGATTTTGAAGGTTGGCGTGAGAAAGCCGTTTGCCGTCGACCACTGATCGCCGACGACGACCAGGAAGTCCATTTGTTCATAGGGTGCGAGCGTAGCGTTGATCTCGGACAAGTGGGTTTCCAATGAATTGGCTAAGCTCTGGCGTGCTCCGGATTCGGTAAGACGCGCCAGGATGCTCTCGGACAGCATCACGAGGCCGAATGGTTGAGGGCTGTTTTCGCCAACAACGCAGCAAGCCTCCACGGCGGGGTGCATGACCAACTTATCTTCGATCGGCGCCGGTGCCACATACTTGCCCTTGGACGTCTTGAAGATGTCCTTGATGCGGCCGGTAATTCGAAGCATGCCGTCGGCATTGATCTCTCCGCAATCGCCGGTCTTGAGCCAGCCATCGCTGGTGAATGCGGCCTGCGTGATGCCGGGTTCGTTGTAATAGCCGAGCATATTGCCTGGGCTTTGGATCTGCACTTCGCCGGTATCCGGTGCGATGCGACACGCGACGCCGGGATATGCCGCGCCGACGAAACCCGGTCTGGTCTGCCCCGGCAAATTGGCGTGCGAGATGCCGCAGTTCTCGGTCATCCCATAGGCCTCAACGATCTCGAGCCCGAGCCGCTGGTACCACTCGAGCAGCTCCGGCGGCATCGGCGCTGCGCCGCCAATGGCAAAACGGCACGCATCGAGGCCGATGCCGCCAAGAACCTTCTTGCGCACGGCGCCCGCGGCTTCGGGAAGCGCAAGCATCCGATCCAATTCTTGGGCTGGAATCTGTTGCAAGACGCCTTGCTGGAATTTCAACCAAAGCCTCGGGACCGACAGGAAGAAGGTTGGGCGCGCCACCTGCATGTCGCGCGCAAATGCCTCCAGGGAGCCGTTGAAGAAGATGCGCGAGCCGCCCCGGATTGAGCCGAGCTCGATCGCCAGCCTTTCCGCCACATGCGACAGTGGCAGATAGGACAGCATGCGATCATCCTGCGAAAACCGAACGCGGCCGTGTGCCGCTTCGGCTGCCTGGGCGAAAGTCTCGAAACTGTGCATGACGCCTTTGGGCATACCTGTGGTGCCGGACGTGTAGATGATCGAGCACAGGTCGCTGTGTTGCCCGCGCGCCCAATCTTGAAGGGGCGGGGTGTCGGCAACGATGTTGTCCCAGGTCGCATAGTCGTTTGGCGGCGATGAAGGGAACGAGATGCAGTGCACGTCCTCGGGAACGCCCGGCTTCATCTGCTCCCAATCGTCAAGCTTTCCGATGAAACACGCCTTGCTGTCGCTATGCTCCAGGATTTGGCGAACAGAATCGGCCGGCAGCGTCGGATAGAGCGGCACGGAGACGTAGCCCGCCATCCAGATCGCGATGTCCGCCAGAATCCAGTGCGGGCAGTTCTTTGAAATGATGCCGATACGCGAGCCGGGCTCCCATCCCTTGGTCCTGAGATAGGCCGCAACGCGTCGCGCTTCGCCGGCGGCTTCAGCCCAGGTGATATCCCGGGTAATCGCGCCACCCGTCAGTTCGGTCAGCCAGGGTTTGCTGCCGGCGACCGTCGCCCAATGTGACAGCCAATCCAGCGGCAGTTTGATTTGATCTTGCCGGATTATCGCGCCGACGCCGGCGACGTTCGCTCTGCTTGCCATGTCTTTTCCTCCGTTCACTCGTTGACCTGGCATTACGTGTAGGGAAGCGGCCGCTTCGATGGGCCCCCCGTGGTGGGGGGCGGCTGCCGGTCTCGACCAGCGGAGAGCGGGGCAAGACGCGGGAGAGATCAACGCCACCCGACACGGGGGGCCGCGCGCCAGGCCGATCCCCTAGAAGCAACATCGACGAAACGCAGGGGTCGGGTTCTCAACAATCGGGAGTTTTCAGGATGATCGCCTTGTTCGCAGATGTGCTCATTCGGTTCGGCCGTGCCGTCAGGTGCGCGGCTCTTGGACGCCTCGGATACGCCGGAGCAATTTCGCCCGTCGCTCCTCTGCGCGAGCCAGCCGTGGCTCCGGTGCCTCTCTTCATTCGATATCCGATTTAGTGCCATCCGATGGATTTCACGATTCCCGGAGAATGGGTCGAGTTTGGTGACTCGCTTGTTCGCTTTATCGATCGAGAGGTCGCTCCGCTCGAGCGTCAGCACCACGCGCTGCTATCCAGCGAGCGCACCGTGTATGACGAAAGCGGCCGGTACGTGCCGGCTGTGCTGGAACTGCGCCAGCGGGTTCGCACGCGGTCGGCCGAGTTTGGATTTTACACGGCGCTCAGCCCGGAGGCGCTCGGCGGCGCAGGGCTGCCGACGCAGGCCGCCGTCTATGTGCAGGAGCGACTGAACGCCCATTGCGGTCCGGCGCGCCACCTCGTTCAGACCGTCGTTCTGCCGTCGCCTTTCACCAACGGTCTCTCACCCGTGTTGCTGCATCTGGATCCAACGGTGATGGAGCGGTACCGCGAGGGCCTCGGCAACGGCAACAAAACCATGTGCTTTGGTCTGAGCGAGCCGGATGCCGGCTCCGATGTCCTTGCCATGCGAACACGGGCCGTGCGCGACGGCGACCACTGGATCATCAGCGGCACCAAGCAGTGGATCACCAACGCACCTTACGCAGATTACGCCATGATCTTTGCCGTTACGGACGACGATGAAGCACGTCGGCGCCGGGGCGGAGTCAACGGCTTCTTCCTTTCCACCGACACTCCCGGTTTCTCCGTGCCGAGCGTTATTCCGGTCATGGGACATCTCGGTGCCGATATCGGCATCGTCACCCTCGACAAGGTGCGGGTGCCGGATAGCCACCGGCTCGGTCCGGCGGGTCGCGGACTAACTGTCGCGCTCGAAGGCGTCAATGCCGGCCGTCTGAGCATGGCCGCGACCTGCGTTGGTCTTGCACGCTGGGCGGTCGATCAGGCGCTGAACTACGTGAAGGTGCGAAAAACCTTTGGGCAGCCGATTGCCGAACATCAGGCGGTGCAGTTCCTCCTGGCCGAGTGCGCCATGGATATCTACGCCGCCAAATCGATGATCCGGCATTGCGCATGGCTCGTCGACCAGGGACTGCCTGCCACCAAGGAAGTGTCGATCGTCAAGGCCTCCGCAACCGAGATGGTCGGGCGGGTGATGGACCGCTGCATCCAGATGCATGGCGGAATGGGCCTTACCAACGAGCTGCGGCTCGAAGAGGGATATCGCTGGGCGCGCACCATGCGCATTCCCGACGGCACCTCCGAGATTCAACGCCGGACGATCGCAAAGCGTTTGCTGGCCGGGGACACCGTGTTCTGAGCAGCTGAAGGGATCGTTTCAATGCAGGAGACAATCATGCCGGTCAAAGAAACGCGCTCGCTTCCGATTGAGGCGATCGAGCGCCCCGTCGGTGCGCTATCGCTCGGAGCCGCACACGCGCGTCACGGTCTGGCAAGGGAGATCAACATCCCGCAAACCAGCATCGCCTACAATCTCGAAGTCTCCGCCCGGCGCTTTCCGGAGAAAGTGGCGATCCAGTTCTTCGGATCGGCTGTGACCTATTCCGAGCTGCTGCGCGATGTCGAGTTGATGGCCGGCTATCTGCAGCGCGTTTGCGGCATCAAGCGTGGCGATCGCATCGTCGTTTTCAGCCAGAACTGCCCCCAGTTCATCGCAGCTTACTTCGCGATCCTGCGCGCCGACGCCGTCTTCGTCCCGGTCAATGCGATGCTGCTTGAACAGGAATTGCAGCATATCGTGTCGGACAGCGGTGCGGTTGCGGCCTTTGTTGCGCAGGAATTGGTCGGACAAATCGCTCCCCTGGTCGGCAACACGGCAATACGCCGCATCATCGTCCATGCCTATGGCGACGCGCTGGCAGGGGGCGATGGCGGACTTCAGGTGCCTGATTGGGTCCGCAGAAGGTCGGATCGAAGCGCACTCGTCGCTGGTGCGGAACGATGGTCGGCGGCGATCGCGCAGAACCACCAGCCAGACCCGCCGCAAGCGGGACCAGATGACCTCTGCATGCTGCCCTACACGTCCGGAACCACGGGGGCGCCCAAGGCGTGCATGCACACCCACCGCTCTGTGATGACCGCGTGCGTCGGTTCGACGGTGTGGCGACGGATGAGCGCTGAGAACACCTATTTGTCCGTGGCGCCGCTTTTCCACCTGCTGGGGCTACAGACCAACGTTAACGGCGCAATCTATGTCGGCGGGACCATCGTCCTGATGCCGCGGTGGGATCGCGAGACTGCCGCAGAGCTGATGGAGCGGCATCGCGTGACCTTCTGGGCCGCTCTGCCGACAATGCTGGTCGACTTCTTCGCCCAGCCTGGCTTGGAAGCTCGCGATTTCGGCAGCCTCGCCATGGTAAGCGGCGGTGGCGCGGCTACTCCCGAGAGCATCAACAAGCTGCTCAAGGAACGCTACGGCCTGGACTACCTGGAAGGTTACGGCCTTACCGAAACCGCCTCCTTCCTGTTCGGCAATCCTTTCCACAAGCCCAAGAGAAGCTGCCTTGGCGTGCCGACCTTCGGTGTCGATGCACACTTGATCGATCCCGATACGCTTCAGCCGGTGCGGCCGGGCGAAGTTGGAGAGATCGTCGTGCACGGCGCGCAGGTCATGCGCGGATATTGGAACAATCCGAAGGCCAACGAGGAGAACTTCATCATCCTTGATGGCAAACGATTCTTCCGCACCGGAGATTTGGCCAGCATCGACGAAGACGGCTACTTCTTCATGCGCGACCGGTTGAAACGCATGATCAATGCGTCGGGGTTCAAGGTCTGGCCGGCCGAGATCGAGGCCATGCTGCAGTCGCACCCCGCCATTCAGGAAGCGTGTGTCATCGCGGCCCCAGATGTTCATCGCGGCGAGACGGTGAAGGCCGTCGTGGCGCTCAAGTCGAACTCGAGTACCAGCGTCGAAGAATTGCTGGCGTGGTGTCGCGAGCACATGGCGACCTACAAGGCACCGCGCATCGTCCAGATCGTCGAGAGTCTGCCGAAATCCGCCACAGGAAAAATCGCATGGCGGGAGCTGCAGGAGAAGGAGCGCGCGGGCTCACCCCGGCACGCGGACGAATCCACGAAAGTCTGAAAGCACCCCAATAACCCCACCAAAACTTGAGGAGGACTGACATGACGAGACGAGAGACTCTAGCTGCGTGGCTCTGCGCAGGAATGGTGAGCACAGCGGCGCCGCCCGCCTTGATTGCGAAAGAAGTGATTCTGTCGCCGTCAAACCCGTATCTGGCGCAATCCTACAACAACCAGACTCACTGGAACGATGCGGCGTCCGACAGCACCAACATCGCGGTCCCGCGCGGGTCGTATGAGGTGACGCCTGAGTCGTTCCAGATCATTCCGAATGAGGGCATGGGGCTACCGCATTTCAGCGACCGTGTCGGCGGGACCGAGATCCACTGGTATTGGGCGGGACATTCGTTGCGCAAGCTCAAGGTCGAGAATTTCAAGGTGATCGAGATCGACCGAACGGACATGCGTACTGCACTTCCCAACTATCAGCCTGTCACGGCGGAGCAGCGGCTTGAACAGGCGGCCGCAGTCCAAAAGTTCTTGGACGCCAGGGACGAGCCCGGGCTCCTGGCCTACATGAAGGCGCAGCCGAACCGGATGCTGACAGCGACGACCGATCAAGCGCTCGACGGTTCGATCTATTCGCTGCTGACACGCGACGATGCGTTCGTCGGCGCCAACGCCCGAAAGGTGTTTCGTATCGAACAGCTCGATCCAAAGGACCCCCTCTCGAAGATGAAGCTTGCTCGCGAAGTGACGCTGCCGCCGGCGCTCTTCAACAATGAGAAAGTCAGGGCGGCGACACGTATCAGCGGCGACTCGCTGTTCGGAATGGGAATGACCTTCAATGGCTACCTCGTCGTCAATACTCTCGGCGGAAAGGTGATCACCCTCAACCGCGAGACGCTTGACGTGGTGGACGCCTATAGCGTCGAAGGTCGTGACGAGGTGTTTCTCAACAGCTTTGCCACGGGCGAGGAGGCCGATGGCGGAGCCGTCTATGTCGCTTCTAACCAGAACATGTATCGGCTGGTCGTCGACAAGAGCGGAAAAGTTCACGCGGACGAAGGTGCCGGAGCTTGGAAAGCGGGGTATGAGCGGGGGCGCAGATTTGAGTCCGTGAAGATCGCTGACGGAACCGGATCAACCCCGACTCTTATGGGCTTTGGGCCCGGCGACGACAAATTGGTTGTTATCACCGACGGTGCCGAGAAAATGCATCTGGTCGCGATGTGGCGTGACAAAATTCCTGCCGGCTGGCAACCGAAACCGGGCATGCCCAATTCGCGCATCGTCGATATGCGCGAGGTGAACCCGGACCAGGAGCTCAGCACCGTTCAGTCGGAGCAGTCGGTGTCGGTTTTCGACGGTTACGCGTTTGTCGTGAACAATATTCCGGCGAAGGAAGAGCCGTTTCTTGCCCATGACGGCTACTACGTGACCATGCTGAATGGTGCCACGAGGCCTGCGTCGCGCGGTGTTGCGATGCTGAAATGGGATACCAAGCAACACGCTTGGAACACGCTTTGGACGCGGAAGGACGTTGGATCGGTGTCAGTCGTGCCGATGATCAGCGGCGGTAGCCGCATGGCGATTATCGACGGGTACTTCGCTGACCGCCTGAACGAACGCTATCAGATCGGGCTCGACCTCGACACCGGTAAGACAGCCCTGACCATCCGTACGGGAAGCAACCCGATCTTCAACGGCATGTACGCGCCGGTCAAATGCGACTCCGAAGGCCGCCTTCTCTATGGCATGGCCTTTGGTCTCGTTCTCATGGATACCTCGCGGATGAAGAGAAGCGATTGATCCGGCGCTTAAACCATGTCGTGCAGGTTACTGTCGCCGTCTTGAACACGGCGACAGTAACATTCGTTAGGTATCGAAGCCGGGAGTAACCCGTGACTGAATTATTCAATGTGCATGTGCAGGAGAT
>Ga0081540_1002821_pt1 | contig 14072 bp, 13 predicted proteins | sample TabmetS2T1R1_FD_71024 | JGI IMG/M metagenome (GOLD analysis project Ga0081540, IMG submission 71024) | Tabebuia heterophylla rhizosphere microbial communities from the University of Puerto Rico - S2T1R1 | ecosystem: Host-associated > Plants > Roots > Rhizosphere ... | reverse complement strand
GGCCGAACCCCCGCCCGGGGGGTGGGTTCCCCCCCGGACCCCGCGTTCCCGTCCGCCCCAGCGCGCCGCGCCGAAGACCGCGCCCCACAGCGCGACCCCCGCCGCGACGCGCGGTCCGAACCAGTGGAGCCACCGGCCGGTCCCTGGACGCTCCCGGCTCGCCAGCCAGAGGAGCAGGGCCAGCGCGCCGATCCAGACTCCGGTGGCGACCGCCCAGGCGATGGCGTCGTTGCGTTCCATGCGCGTCGGCGCCACCGTGCCACACTCTGGCAGCGCGAGGGCAAGCGCCGGTGTGGGCCCAGTGGCCTCCCGTCCAGCTCCGGACCCCGGTGGCGACCCCCGGCCGGCGGGCCTCTCCGTTCGCTGCACGGATGTGCGGACGGAGCCCCGTTCACCGCCTCGCCACCCCGGCCCGCTGAGGCAGAAGGCCTCGACCGCCCGCACGGGCTGCTTCTCGCTTGCAAACGCACCCGTCCTTGCCCGAAGGGGAGACATGATCCAACGAACAGCCTTCCTCCTCGTCCTCCCGCTGGCGCTCGCCTGCGCGTCCACCGAGACGAGCCGCCCGCCCGCGCCCCAGGCGACGCCTGCCCCCGCGGCGGCCACTGCCCCGGCGCCCGACGCCGGCGCCCACGGCGTGGACGTCGCAGGGATGGACCGCTCCGTCGTTCCGGGGAACGACTTCTTCCTCTACGCCAATGGCGGCTGGTACGCGCGGACCGAGATCCCCTCCGACTCGAGCCGGTGGGGGACGTTCAACATCCTCGCCGACCAGGCCACCCAGCGCACCCGCGCCCTCCTCGAGACGGCCGCGAGCGGGAAGGCGGCGGCAGGATCCGAGGAGGCGAAGCTCGGTGACTTCTATGCCAGCTACCTCGACGAGGCCGCGGTCGAGACGCGAGGGCTGGAGCCGCTCCGGCCGCAGCTCACCGCCATCGCCGCGCTCCGTGACCGGAAGGCGCTGGCCCGGGCCCTCGGCGGCGACCTGCGCACCGACGTCGACGCGCTGAACGCGACGCACTTCCACACCAGCCGGCTCTTCGGCCTCTGGGTGGCGCCGGACCTGAACCAGCCCACCGTCTACGTCGGCTATCTGTTCCAGGGCGGTCTGGGGATGCCCGACCGCGAGTACTACCTCTCGACCAATCCGAAGATGATCGCCACCCGGGACGCCTACCGGGCTCACATCGCCCGGGTGCTGGAGCTCGCCGGCGTCGCCGGCGCCGCGGAGAAGGCCGACCGGATCCTCGAGCTCGAGACTCGCATCGCGAAGGCGCACGCCACCCGCGCCGAGTCGGTCGAGGTGCGCCACGCCGCGACCTGGAAGCGCGCCGACTTCGGGCGGCACGCTCCCGGGCTGGACTGGAACGCGTTCTTCGCCGGGGCCGGGCTCCAGCAGCAGCCCAAGGTGGTGGTGTGGCAGCCGAAGGCCGTGGCCGGGCTGGCCGCGCTGACGAAGCAGGTCCCGCTGTCCACCTGGAAGGAGTTCATGGCGTTCCACCTCGTCGACCGGAATGCGCCGCTGCTGTCGAAGGCGTTCGTCGACGAGAACTTCGCCTTCTACGGCAAGGTCCTGGCCGGGACCCCCGAGCTCAGCGCGCGCTGGAAGCGGGCCACGGAGGCCATCGGCGAGCTCCGGTCCAAGTCGGTCGGCTTCCGCGAGGAGGCGGGGATGGGGGACGCCGTCGGCAAGCTCTACGTGGCGCGCTGGTTCCCGCCCGCAGCCAAGGCGCAGATCGAGGAGATGGTCCGGCAGATCGCCGCGTCCTTCGAGAGGCGGATCCAGGCGCTGGACTGGATGGCGCCGGAGACCAAGGCCCAGGCCCAGGCGAAGGTCCGGACCCTCAAGGTCAGCGTGGGCTATCCCGACCACTGGGTGGACTACTCCGGCCTGGAGATCTCGCGCGGAGACCTCGTCGGGAACGTCCAGCGGACGAGCCTCTTCGACTACCGGCGACACCTCGCGCTCCTCGGCAAGCCGGTGGACAAGTCCGAGTGGTGCATGGAGCCGCAGACCGTCAACGCGGTGAACCTCCCTCTGCACAACGGGCTCAACTTCCCCGCGGCGATCCTCGAGCCGCCGTTCTTCGATCCTGACGCCCCCGCCGCGGCGAACTATGGCGGCGTCGGGGCTGTCATCGGGCACGAGATCAGCCACAGCTTCGACGACCAGGGCGCGATGTTCGACGCCGAGGGCCGGCTCCGGAACTGGTGGACCCCGGCGGACTTCGCGAAGTTCGAGCAGATCGGCTCGCGGCTGGCCGCGCAGTTCGACGGCTACCAACCGTTCCCCGACCTGCACGTCAACGGCAAGCTCACGCTCAGCGAGAACATCGCCGACGTGGCGGGCCTCGCCGCCGCCCACGACGGCTGGCGCGCGTCGCTCGGGGACAAGGAGCCCCCGGTGGTCGCCGGCCTCGACGGCGAGAAGCAGTTCTTCGTCGCCTACGCCCAGAACTGGCGGTCCAAGAGCCGCGAGCCGCTGGCCCGGCAGCTGCTCATCACCGACGGGCACGCGCCGGCCCAGTACCGGGCGGTCTCGGTGCGGAACGTCGACGCCTGGTACCCGGCCTTCGACGTGAAGCCTGGCCAGGCCCTCTACCTCGCGCCCGAGGAGCGGGTCCGCATCTGGTGACCCGGGGCCTCAGCGGGGGCGGTTGAGCCGGGCGACGACGTCGGCCAGCCGCCCCCGGGCCGCGGGGGTGAAGGCGGTCTCCACCCAGCGACGTGCGTCCTCCCGCTCCACGCGACGCACGGCCGCCGCCACCGGTCCCCGGAGCGCCTGCTTCACGTCGCGAAACGCGGGCCGGGGCAGCGCGGCGAGCTCCGCAGCGCGTCCGCGGGCCTGCTCCAGCAGCACCGCCGGTGGCAGCACCGCCTCCACCAGCCCGAGCTCGCGGGCCTCTCCGGGACGGAGCAGCCGCCCCTCGAGGGCCACCGGGCCGAGCGAGCCGGGCGAGACCTGGCAGCGCAGCGTCTCCAGCACCACCGCCGGGAGCCCGAGGCCGATGGCGACCTCGTTCAGGCCGATCCGGTAATCCCCCTCGGCGGCGAGGCGCACGTCGGCCTGCATCGCCAGGACGCAGCCTCCGGCGATGGCGTGGCCGTTGATCGCCGCCACCACCGGGACGGGGAGCCCGAAGACCCGGAGCATCACCTCGGAGAAGCGACGGATGAAGCGCTCCAGGGAGCTCCGGTCGAGCGCGGCGATCTCCGGGAGGTCGAGCCCGGCGGAGAACGCCCTCCCCTCCCCGGTGAGCACCAGGGCCGCCGCGCCCGAGGCCTCCACCTCGTCGAGCTGGGCGGAGAGGCGGTCGAGGAACGCCGAACCGATGGCGTTCGCCTTCCCGGCTCGCATCGGGAGGACGGCCACATCGCCAGAGGGCTCGATCTGCATGGGGCCGGGGACTACATCGCGAGGCCGCCGTCCACGTCCACCGTACGGCCGTTGAAGTAGTCGCACTCGATGCAGAACTTCACCGCCAGCCAGATGTCCTCCGGCTCGCCGATCCGTCCCACCGGGATGGCGGAGACCAGGGCGTCGCGCGCCTTGGCGTTCATCGATCGGGTCATCGGCGTGTCGATCATTCCGGGCGCCACCGCCGTCGCCCGGATGCCGAAGGGCGCGAACTCCCGCGCCCAGGTGAAGGTGTTCGCCGCCAGTGCCGCCTTCGCCGCGACGTAATTCGACTGTCCGCGGTTCCCGTGCCGGGCGATGCTGGACATGCTCACCACGACGCCGGGGCGCGTGCCGGTCTCCACCATCTTTCGCACCCCCTCGCGAACGAGCAGCGTCGCGCCGGTGAGGTTCACCGCGATCACCGCGTCCCACTGGTCCTTGGGGAGGACGCTGACCACGCCGGTGTGCCGGTCCTTCTTCACCAGCAGCCCGTCGCGAAGGATGCCGGCGTTGTTCACCACCGCGTTCAGCCCGCCCATCGCCCCGTGCGCCCACTCGACGAAGGCGGTCACGTCCTGCTCCTGCGACACGTCGAGGCGACGGGCATGGATCTTCCCGGGGCTGCCGCGCGCGAGCTCGACCGTCTCCGCCTCACCCTGTGGGTTCACGTCGCCGATCGCGACCTGGGCGCCCGCCTGGGCGAGCCGGAGCGCGACGTGACGCCCCAGGCCCTGGGCGCCGCCCGAGATGATGCACTTCACCGACGCGAGGTTCATTCGATGGGCTCCCTCCAGGGAGCGCGTGGAGCCTCACCCGCACCCGTCGGCCTCCCGGAAGACCGTTCCCGGGCGGGCCTGCTCCACGGCGAACGACTGTAGAGCCTCGACCCGGGGAAGACACACGTTTTCGGCGACCGCTCCGGGTAGACTCTCTCCGACATGCGCCGCCTGGTTTTCGCGGCCCTTGCGGTGGTTGCGGCCGGGGGGGCCTTCTGGTTGAGGGAACGCAGCTCGGACTCGTCGTTCGCCGCGTACGCCGACTCACAGCTCGCCACGCTCGAGCAAGCGTACCGCGAGGTGATCCGCTCCCCGACGGCATCCGGGAACGTCAAGGCGGCGCAGCAGGAGGCCGCCCTCGACGCCGAGCTTTCCCTCGGACTTCTCGAGTCGGAACGGCACCGCCGGCTAGGCCTGCGGGGGCTCGTCGGCGTCGCCGTGCTCTCGAGCGTGGCCGCCTTGCTCCCGCGGTCCCGCAGAGCGCGGGCCCGACGCGACCGGGGCGAGGAGGCGCGGATGCGAGAGAGCCTCGGAGATCCCGCGATCCTGCTCGAGGGACAGCGGCGGGAGGCGGCCAGGCTGCTCGGCGTCTCCAGGGACGCGCCGCGGGAGGTGATCGAGGCAGCGCTCACGGCCAGGCTCGCGATGCACGACGCCCGGCCTCTGGAGGGCATCGAGCCCGGGCTGAGGCAGGTGGCCGTGGATCATCGGCAGGCCCTGCAGCGAGCCCGCAACCTGCTCGTCGCAGAGGTTGGCGAGCAGCCGCCCCCCGTACCAGGGGGACGCTGATGTGGCGGCGATCGGCGCGATCCGGCTCAGCAGAGAGCCTGGAGGACCGTCACCAGCTCGCGCACGCTGGGCGGCTTCCGCAGCACCGAGACCGCGTCCAGTCCCTGCACGTGACGCTCGATGTCCCGGTAGGCCGAGAGCACCACCACAGGGATGGAGGCGAGGCGGGGCTCGTTCCGCTGGACCTCGCGGAACGTCGCCCCGTCCATCACCGGCATCATCAGATCCAGGAGGATGAGACAGGGCAGGTCGGGTGTCTTGCGGAGGTAGTCGAGCGCCTCCGCCCCGTCGCCTGCGCTCACCGCGGGGAAGCCGTGCTCCTCGAGGATCTCGACCAGCGCCTGGCGAATGTCGACGTCGTCCTCGACCACCAGGATGCTGTGACTCATCGCGCGCTCTCGGGCGTCGTCGATCTCGGCAGCCGGATGACGAACTCCGCTCCCCTGGCGCGGCCGGGAGCGAGATCGATCGTCCCTCCGTGCGCCTCCACGATCTGCCTGGCCACGTAGAGGCCCAGCCCGAGGCCCCCGAAGTTCCGCATCGGCGCAGCCCGCTCGAAGCGCCGGAAGATCCGCTCCCACTCCGACTCGGGGATTCCCGGCCCTCCATCGGCGATGAGGATCGTCACGTCCCCGTCGGTCCCGGTCAGCCTGATGTCCACCGGCGTTCCGGAGGCGTACTTCAGCGCGTTGGCGAGGATGTTGGTGACCACCTGCTCGATCCGCAACCGGTCCCACGACCCCAGGAGCGGACCCGTGGAGCGAACGGTCACCGGCGAGTGCGCCCGCGCCGCGTGCTCGCGGAAGCGCTCGACCACCTCCTCCACGGCAACGGTCAGATCGAAGACGCTGGGAACGAGCGTGAGGCTCCCGGTGGTGATCCGCGAGACGTCGAGCAGCGTGTCCACCAGTGTGACCAGCCGATCGCCGCTGCGGCAGGCCCGCTCCACCCTCGCCCGGATGCGTGGGTCCAGACCCTCGGGGACCTCGAGGAGGCCCTGCAGCTGGAGCTGGACCGCGCTGAGCGGCGTGCGCAGCTCGTGTGCGGCGATGGAGAGAAACTCGTCGCGCAGCCGGACCGCCTCCTCGGCCTGCGCGAGGCGGAGCTGCTCCTCCTGCGCGCGGAGCCTCTCCGTCAGATCTCGGGTCACCTTGGCGTACCCGGTCAGCCGGCCATGGTCGTCGATCAGGGCGGTGATGACCACGTCCGCCCAGAAGCGAGTCCCGTCCTTCCGCACCCGCCAGCCCTCGATCTCCACCCGGCCGTCGCGCTGTGCCTGGGCGAGCAGCGTCGCGGGGAGACCCCGGGCGAGGTCCTCGGGCGTGTAGAACCTCGACATGTGCTCGCCGATGATCTCGTCGGCGGTGTAGCCCTTGGTCCGCTCCGCCCCCGCGTTCCAGGACTCGATCCGACCCGACGGGTCGAGCATGAAGATCGCGTAGTCCTTGACGCTGGAGACCAGCGCGCGGAAGCGCTCCTCGCTCGTCCGCGAAACCTTGCCCTCCGGCGCCGAGGGACGCGCGAAGATCTCCGGCTGAGGCGGGGAGCTGGTCATCCGAGGGTGAGTACATGAGAGTGGCACCGAACCAGGCCCGGCGCCGCTTTCCTGCCGTTGCCGCGTTCAGTCTCCGGCAGAATCCCGCGCCGGCCCGTTCTGCGGGTAAACCTTCGACCGGCATCACGTCCCGGTGTCGAGCGGGACATCCTGGCGGCGGGGCAGGGCATGCAGCGCCCCCTCCGCTCCCGGTGGAATCCGGGGCAGCCGGAGCCAGACCCACGTCCCCACCCCGACCTCGGAGCGGAGCTGGACCGATCCACCCAGCGCGCGCAGGTAGCTGTCCACGATCGCCAGCCCGAGCCCGTGACCGGTCCCCTCCGAGGTCCCGCGGAAGAACGGCTCGAAGGCCCGCTCCACGGCCGCGGCCTCCATCCCCCGACCGTTGTCTGCCACCGCGAGCGTCACCCAGCGGGGCTCGATCCGGGTGGTGATCTCCAGCCGGGAAGGCCGGTCGGGCGCGCGGTACTTCAGGGCGTTTCCCAGGACGTTGCGGAGGATCTGCCCGAGCACCTCGGGCGCGCAGGCCACGGTGGCGTCCTGGACTTCCACGACCAGCTCCGCCCCGGTGGTCGCCGCCCCGAGCTCGTCCAGCGCCTCGTCGACCGCGCCCCGCAGATCGGCGCTGCCGCGGGGGAGGCGACCGGAGCGAGAGAACACCAGCATCGCGTCGATGAGCGCCGACATCCGCTCCGCGGCACTTCCGATCCGCGTGGCGAGCCGCGCGTCGCCGTCGTCTCTCCCCGAGCGAACGATGAGGCTGGCCAGCGTCTGGATCGGCACCAGCGGCGCACGGAGATCGTGAGCGGCGCGCGCCGCGAAGGCCTCCAGGGCCTGGTTCTTCGACTCCACGAGCTCCAGGCTCCGCGCCGCGGCCAGCTGTTCCCGCGACATGGCCCGGAGGCGCGCGGCGGCGACCTGGGTCACGACCAGCAGCACCAGCCCGCCGGCCAGCATGTCGACCAGGATCTGCCGGCGGCCGAGCTCCCGGATGCGGGCCCCGATGTCCTCCGCCTCGACCCGGTTGATGGCAATGAGCCGGTTCACCGACTCGCGCGCGGCCTGGGCATCGCGGGCCAGCGCCGGCCGGTCCGCGTGCGTCAGATCCACCTCGAGACTGTCGGCGAGCCCCGAGAGCGTCAGCCATTCGGGCCGTTCGCCCTCGTAGGTGGCGAGCGGCTCGTAGGCCTGCACGTCGCGGCCGAGCCACTCCAGCGCCTGGTGCGCGGTCGGATCGTCCGTCCCGCCCGTCGGTTGGGGAGGCACCAGACGCGAGAGCTGCCAGCGCATGTCGTCCGCCAGCTCCACCGAGCGGAGCGCGTTCGCCGAGAGCGCATCCGTTCCCCGGGCGGTCGCCGAGGCCACCCACGCGTCGACCAGCGCGACCAGGAGAACGACCCCCGCGACGACGGCAACGGAAGCGACGCCCTTCCTCGGTCTCCCCAGCAGGGACATGGCGCAGGCGTACCACCGCCCACCAGCGCGCCGATCGCCGCCGCCTGCTCCACTCGTCGAAAACACGATGGACGGAGCGACGTGGCGCAATCGGATCACAGCTGTCCCGCGGTCGAGCGCGGGGGAGCTACACTTTCCCTCCACCGCCGATGCGAACGCCCCTGACCGCGCTCGTCCTGCTCGTCGCGCTCGGGTCGAGCTCCGTCCTGGCTGGCGACGAGGAGGAGCTGCTCCGCGAGGCCGAGCGCATGGCCAATCTCCAGGGCGGCGGTGCCGCATCGCCCGAGGAGCTGCGGGGGCTCGTCTCGGAGCTGCTGCCGCGGGTGGGCAAGGTGATGCGGCTGCCGGTCCCGCAGCGCATCGACCTGAAGGTCGTCTCCCGTGACCAGGCCCGCGCCGCGCTCCTGGAGGTCCTCCGGCGCGACTACCCGGGCGATCTGCTCGAGCGGCTCTCGGAGAGCCTGGCCGCGGTGGGGCTGGTGGCGTCGGGGACGGACCTCCGCGCCGAGGCCCAGGCGCTGTACGGCAGCAATGTCTCCGGGTTCTACGATCCGCACCAGCGGCGCCTCTATCTCCTCGCGGATCAGCCACTGGCCGCGCAGACGCTGATCGTGGCCCACGAGCTCGCCCACGCCGTCCAGGACGAGGCCATCCGGCTCGACGCGTCCTCGCGGAAGGTCCGCGCCTCGGAAGACGCGCAGCTCGCCCTCTCCGCGGCCATCGAGGGCCAGGCCCAGCAGGTGGCGGCGCTGGTGCTGGCTGGCGAGGCCGGCGCCGGGGACGAGGGGCTGGATCTCGGGTCCTTCCTCACCGATGCGGCCGCAGCGAGCGCGGCGATGGCCGGCAGCCAGTCCTCCGTTCCCTGGCTGGGCATGCAGATGTCCTTTCCCTACGCCAGCGGCGCGAGCCTGGTGTCGGCGGTGCGGACTTCCGACGACCCCTCGGCGACCTCGCTCCTGCGCCGGTTGCCGAGGTCCACCGCACAGGTGCTGAACCCCGCGCTCTACCGGGCCGACGAGCGCCCGAAGGAGGCGCGGCTGGATCTCGCGGGAAAGCTCCCCGGCAGCTCCGCGGTCCACGCCACCACGCTGGGCGCGGCGAACCTCGACCTCTTCGGCGAGCTGCACGGCGGCGGCGATCTCGGCCAGGGCTGGCGCGGCGACCGCCTGGAGACGGTGCGCCGGGGCGGAGAGCTCTGTGCCGTCTGGGCGGTGGCCTTCGCCTCGCCGGCCGGCGCGGATCGGCTGGCGAAGGCCTGGAGCAGCACGATCGGCGGCGGGACCGAGCGACCGGCGACCCAGGCCGACGGAACACGCTACCTGGTCCGACAGAACGGGAGCGTTGCGGTCCTCCTGATGAACGTGCCCACCGAGCGCGTCGCCGAGCTGGTCTCCGGCGCGGCGAGCGCGTTCCGCTGAGTCACGCCGAAACCGGCGTTACTTGGCCGGGGCGGAGAGCTGGCGGACGTAGGCCACGACCGACTTCAGCTCGTCCGGCGAGAGCTTCGCGGCGGGCATGTCCTTCGACAGCCCCTTCGCCGGGCCTCCCTTCGAGATGACCGTGCTCAGGAACTCATCCGAGCGCTTCGAGAGCTTCGCCCGATCGGTCAGGTCGGTGGGCTTGGTGGTGTAGTACGCGGCGTCCTCGCCGTCGCCCTTCCCCGACGCGCCGTGGCAGCTGGCGCACTCGCGATCGTAGATGGCCTTGCCTGCGGCTGCGTCGGGCTTTGCCGTTCCCGCGGCGAGGGACACGCCGCCGGCGAGGGCCACCAGCCCCCCGGCAGCCCGGATCCAGTTCCGCACGTGCATGCAGCGACCCTACCGCCTCAAGGGGTCGACGTGGGCTTCCCTGCGTCCTTCCACCCCTTCAGACCGGGGGCGAGCACCGCCACCTGGGTGTATCCAGCCTCGACCGCCCGACCGGCGGCCGTGTGCGAGGACGTTCAAAGTCGGTTCGAGCAGTAGAAGACCAGTGGCGCATCGTGGTTCGCCGGCAGCTCCGTCTTGAGGTCGTAGTCCTTGAATGAGCTCAGGAGCTTGGCGCCGGGGATGACGCCGTTCTTCTGCCGGAACTCCACGTCGTTGGCGTCCAGCACGGTCACCGGTGCCCGGGCGTCCTTCTGCATCGCCTCCAGCTCGGGGACCTCGATGAGACGGAACTTCCCCTTGGGCTCGGCTGCCACGGCCAGACCGGCGGCCAGCAGCACACCCACGGCAAGTCGGGGAAGGCTCTTCATGGTCGTTCGAACGGAACTAGCTGGCCCTGATTCCCGCTGACAAGCCGCTTCTCTGCGTCGGGGGGACTCCTCGCGGGTGCAAGTGGGAGCCCCGCCGGTGTCCTCCGGGACATCTGGAGGGCGGCCGGCCATTCGCTAGAGTGTCCACAAGGTGACCTCGTCATGGGTCCGTCGTCTGGCGGTGCTCGCCCTCGCCGGCTGCGCGGGCTGTGGAGTCGCCGCTCCCGAGATCGCGACCCTGGTCTCCTGCACCCTGCATGACGTTCCGGTGCTGCTCGAGCGGGGCGTCGTCGTCCGGGGGTCACCGGAGAGCACCTGCCGCACCTTCGCCTCGGCCCTCTCCGCCTACCGCGAGACCTTCGAGGACGGATGGGGCCGGGCGTCGCTGGAGGAGGAGGGGTGGACGCTGCGGATCCGCGCCGGCGCCGAGGCGGACTCCGAGGGCCACACCGGCGTCACCTACCACCACTCGCGGGTAGTCGACCTCGCCGAGGAAGGGCTCGAGACGTTCCCCCACGAGCTCCGCCACGTTCAGCTCGGCCGCGGCTCCGACGACCACCACGGCTGGTGCAGCAACTTCGCCCCGTGGGAGGAGCGAGTGCTCGGGGTGGACGAGCGGGAGTACCTCGGCTGCGTGCAGTAGCGGCGGGCTGCGTCAGCGGGCGAGCAGCGCGATCGCGATCGCGATGGCCACGCCCATCAGGCTCTCCCCGGCGATGAAGCCGCTCGCCACGGGCGTCACCGTCGCGTCCACCTCGGCCGGCCGGCGGCGGCGCACCAGCTCCGCGGCGAGCGCTCCGGCGAAGAAGGCCAGCGAGTTGGCGAAGGGAATCATGAACGACACGCCCACCGCGGTCGGCGAGGGCACGTAGGCGCGCAGCTTCCGCGGAAGGTAGCGCTCCAGGACCGCGAGCACCGCGCCGACGACGAGGCCCACGGCGATGGCGTGCTGAGCGGCCGGGTGCAGCTGCGAGGCGCCCTGCGCCAGCAGCCGGGAGACGCTCGCCCAGACCTGAACTCCGGGGGCGGGGAAGTGCTCTGAGCCGATGACGTCGGCGCTGGGGACGAGGAGGTTGAAGGCCGGAACGACGGCCACCGCGCCCGCGACCGCGCCGAAGAGCTGCCCGATCAGCTGCTGCCGCGGCTTTGCTCCGAGGAGCCAGCCGGACTTGAGGTCGGTCAGGAGGTCTGCGGCGTGGAGCCCGGCACCGGCGGTGACGTTGGCCCCGGTGATGTTCGGAATGAGCTGGCCGGGCAGCACTCCGCCGTAGACCAGCTGGGTCACGGGGCCGAGCGCCTTGCTCGGGGTGACGTCGGTCTCGCCCGTGACCCGCGCGGCGACCACCCCGAGCATCACCGCGAGCGGCAGGGCCAGGAGCGCTGCCCAGACCGGGAAGCCGAAGAGGGTCACCATCAGCCAGACCATCACCGGCCCGAGGAGCAGGTAGGCCAGGCCGAACCAGGAGATCGGCGCCTCGACCGCGCTCATCGGATCCGTCGAGCCCGCTCCCCTCCCCCGGAACGCGGCGAAGAGCCCGGCGAGTGCGCGCACCACCGAGCGCCACTGGAAGCCGAAGCCGAGCAGGCCCGCGGCGATCATCAGCGCGGCCCCGGGCCAGAGGGACCATCCGAGGAGCGAGCGGAAGCTGACCGTGCCGAACACGCCCCGGTCGTGCATCCAGGGCGCCAGGAGGCAGAAGTTCAGCAGGCCGCCGAGGAGCATCGACCAGCCGGTGCGGAACCCGAGCAGGGCTCCACCGCCGACCAGCAGGACGCTCCAGTCCACGTTCACCGTCCACTGCGACGCGGGCAGCCCGCGGATGGTGAAGGGGAGCCCGGTCGAGGCCGGAACGTGGAACGGCAGCCACCGGAGGTCGCGGAAGAAGGCCAGCGCGGCGCCGAAGACCGCGGCCCATCCGAGCTTCCGCGCGCGGCGCGCCGCTTCCCCGCCCTCGCCGTGGAGCGCGTGCAGCGTCTCGGCGGTGGCCGTGCCGGTGGGGAACGGCAGCTCCTCGAGGTTGATGAGCTGCCGCTTGATGGGGATGGCGGTGAACACGCCGAGCATGGCGATGACGGCGAGCCAGGCCACCATCGCCAGCGGCTCGGGGCGGAGCCCGGTCAGCACCAGGAGCGCGCCCATCGCCGGCAGGTTCCCGCCGCCGGTCATGAACCCGGCGGAGGAGGCCACCGAGCCCATGGCGTTGTTCTCGAGAATTCCGAAGTCCCGCCGGACGAGGCCCAGGCTCTTCCCCAGCCGGAAGAGGCCGAAGGCCACGACGCACGCGGTGAGGGTGACCCCGAAGCTCCACCCGGTCTTGAGGACCACGTAGAGGTTCGACAGGCACATCAGCGCACCCAGCAGCATGCCCACCACCACCGCACGCACGGTGAGCTGCGGGACACCCGGGCGGTAGAGCGTGCGCAGCCAGCGCTGCTCGGGATCCTCGACGGCGCCGGGGGCCGGGCGAGAGCTCAGCGCGCTTTGAACGGTGGCCATCGAGCGGGCTGAGACTACGGCGCGTCGTTCTTCCGGATCTTGCGTCGCTTCTTGGTGATGCTGACGCCGCCGTAGTTGAGCTTGAGGCTGCCGGCCTTGCCGAGGTTTTCCTGCTTCACGATGTAGACGAAGTCTCCGCCCACCTCGGTGCTGCACTCGATGCACAGCCACGTTCCGGGGAGTGCCTTCACCCGCGCCGGGGGGATCCGCGCATTGCAACGCTCACAGAACCGCGGGTCGTTGCTGGGCGTCGCCATGGCTCTTCCTCCGCCGGCAGGCTCGAGAAAGCAAAAAGCCCCGGCAGGATGCCGGGGCTTCGAGGAGCGGGAAAAGGGATTTGAACCCTCGACCCTCGCCTTGGCAAGGCGATGCTCTACCACTGAGCTATTCCCGCACTGGAACGACTCCCGAGTCTGTTACCAACCGCGCCCCCCGGGGGTCAAGCGGCCCCCGGAGGGGAATCCAGGCCCTGGCGGGGTACACTCGACGGATCGCCACCCGTCCCTGGGGGAACCCCGTGCCCTTTCGTCCGCTCCGACTCCTCGCCGCGACAACCCTTGCCCTGCTCCTCGGCTGCGGCGGCGGATCGGGCAACCCCGATGGGGGCGGCGGCAACACCACCGTCAACGGGCAGGTCCTCGACAATTTCGGTATCGGCCGCAGCGGGGCCACGGTGATCGTCGGTGGCAAGACCACGACCACCGACGCGACCGGACGGTTCACCGTGTCGGGCATCGCCACTCCCTACGACGCGGTGATCATCGCGCCGGCACCGGACAAGGCCGCCACCATCTACACCCAGCTGACCCGGACCGACCCGAAGCTCCTCGACTTCGACGCGAACAACGGACCGACGCATAGCGCTAGCGTCGGCGGAGCGCTCACCGGCGGCGACGCCTTCCCCACGCCCAGTGGCGAAGTCTCCGCCGTGAGCTGGGGCTCGCCGGAGAGCTCCACGGGCACGTACGTGACCGTCAACCCGTACTCCTTCAGCGTGGACTGGTCCGGCCCCGCGACCACCACCGGCACGCTGCGCGGGTTGCAGTGGACCATCGACAGCAACGGGACGGTCACCGGGTACCGTTCCCACGGGACGCGAACCGGGGTGTCCCTCGCTGCCAACGCCAACGTCTCCAACGCGGACGTCGGCCTGGGCGTCCTGCAGACCGGAAACGTGACGGTCACGATCGTCCCACCCGGGACACATGAGGTCGCGGAGCGTGATCTCACGCTCAACTTCTCCGACGGCACGTACTTCCCGGTGAGCGCCGACGGACTCCCGGACACGGCCTTCACCGTCCCGGTGCCCACGGGCATCGGCGCCACGGCCACCGCCAGGATCACCGCCTTCGAAGGCGACGCAG
>Ga0081540_1002820_pt1 | contig 14075 bp, 12 predicted proteins | sample TabmetS2T1R1_FD_71024 | JGI IMG/M metagenome (GOLD analysis project Ga0081540, IMG submission 71024) | Tabebuia heterophylla rhizosphere microbial communities from the University of Puerto Rico - S2T1R1 | ecosystem: Host-associated > Plants > Roots > Rhizosphere ... | reverse complement strand
GATGTCGATGCGGTGCTGGATACCTATTTTCGCCAATGCGCCATCCTCGTCACCGCTCGCGACCTTGCGGTGATGGCGGCGACTCTCGCCAATCGTGGCGTCAATCCGGTGACGGGAGTTTCGGTCATTTCTCCCAATATCGTCGCGCGTACGCTGTCGGTGATGACGAGTTCCGGCATGTACGATTACGCCGGCGAATGGATTTATCGCGTCGGCATTCCCGCCAAGAGTGGCGTCGGCGGCGGCATCGTCGCGGCGCTTCCCTCGCAGCTGGGACTCGGCACGTTCTCGCCGAACCTCGACAGCCACGGCAACAGCGTACGCGGGTTGAAGGTTTGCGAGGCGCTGTCGTCGCGCTTCGACCTGCACATGCTCAACCGCAGCGCCGACGTGCGCACCTGCGTCATTGCCGACTACGACATCTTCGGCATCTCGTCACGCCGCAGCCGTCAGCCCCACGAGCAGCAGATCCTGGAAGAGCGGCATAGCGACATCCGCGTGATCGAACTGGTTGGCGCCTTGACTTTCGCCGCGATCGATTATGTGACGCGGCGGCTCGCCGGAGAACCGCCGAATGCGCCGCTGTTGATCCTCGATCTCCGCCGCGTGCCGGACCTGACCACCGCCGGCGCGCAGCTCCTTGGCGAGAACCTCTCCGCCCTCGCCAATACCGGCGTGACGGCAATTCTGACCGGGGTCGAGGCAACGTCGCCGGTGTGGGCGGAAGTGCGCTCGCGGACCGGGGAGCCGCAGCGGCTGCGGCACTTCGCGCTGCTCGATGAAGGCATCGAATGGGCCGAGGACCAGGTCATCTATCGCTATGGCGGCTTTACCTCCTCCAAGGAAACTAGCCATCTCGGCGAACAGGCGCTGCTGGCGGATCTGGCCCCGGCGGAAGTCGCGGCGCTGGCTGATCTGTCGACCCCGCGCAGCTATGAAGCCGGCCAGCGTATTGTTAGCGCCGGGGAGCCGGCCAATTCGCTGTTCTTCCTGCAAAGCGGAATGGTGAGCGTCAAGCTGCCGAGCGGGGTGCGGTTGGCTTCGCTGGGGCCTGGCATGGAGTTCGGCGAAATGGCGATCTTCGAACAGCACCGCAGCGCCGATGTGTGGGCCGATACGCCGGTAAGATGCCTCGAACTGCCGCTCGACAGTTTTGCCGATTACCGCCGGCTCCATCCGCAGATCGCCCTGAAGATCATGCGCAACCTGTCTGCGCTGCTGGCGCGGCGGCTGATTCTAGCCAACGCCAAGGTCGATCTGCTCAGCGCGTATTGAGGGCCGTCGGTCCAAAGCCCTCGCGGGCGGTCGCGCGGCCCGTTCGGCTCAAGCATATCAAGCCGGGTCAACCCCGCCCACGATAGGGCGCGACGCCCTGGTCAGGCACCCACATGCCCTTGGGCAGTTTTCCGGTCTGCCAGAATACGTCGATCGGGATGCCGCCGCGCGGATACCAGTAGCCGCCGATGCGAAGCCATTTCGGCTTGATCTCGGTTGCGATCCGCTTGCCGATCATCACGGTGCAATCTTCATGAAAAGCGCCGTGATTGCGAAAGCTTGCGACGTAGAGTTTGAGCGATTTGGACTCCAGAAGCCACTGACCCGGCGCGTAGTCGATCACCAGATGCGCGAAGTCCGGCTGGCCGGTGACCGGGCAGATCGAGGTGAATTCCGGCGCCGTGAAGCGCACCAGATAGTTGGTATCGGCCTGCGGGTTGGGCACGCGGTCGAGTTGCGCCTTTTCCGGGCTGTCCGGCCATTCCACGGCGCGGCCGAGTTGCAATGATTTTTTGGCCATCGTCATCGTCCTGTTGCGACGGCTGGACATGGACGCAACAGGCGTGGCCGTCAACTGCTAGTGGGATGAGGGCTCCGGGAGGGCGGGTGATGCCGGGATTCCGGCTGTGGTGTTTTGGAGAAACTTACAGCGATTCATTGCGTTACCCCCGCTTATGAACGTGACGGTTTGGACGCAGATATCAACCTGGGATCAGTCTGTCCCGAGGCGGTTCTATCGTCCGGAAAAGGCCGGAGCCAGAGCGTTCACATTTGCCTGCGCCCCGTGTAAGACGCCCCACAACCGAACCTCCTTAGATCAGGGAAAGTGCAGACATGACCGCCATCGTCGACATCATTGGCCGTGAAATTCTCGACAGCCGTGGCAATCCCACCGTCGAGGTTGATGTGGTGCTTGAAGACGGCTCGATCGGCCGCGCCGCGGTTCCCTCCGGCGCCTCCACCGGCGCACATGAGGCGGTCGAACTGCGCGACGGCGACAAGAAGCGCTATCTCGGCAAGGGCGTGCAGAAGGCGGTCGAAGCCGTCAACGGCGAAATCTACGAGGCGTTGGCCGACCAGGCGGTCGAAGACCAGGTCCACATCGACCAGATCATGATCGATCTCGACGGTACGCCGAACAAGAGCCGGCTCGGCGCCAACGCCATCCTCGGCGTTTCGCTGGCCAGCGCCAAGGCGGCCGCCGCCTCCTTCGACATGCCGCTGTATCGTTACGTCGGCGGCACCTCGGCGCGGACGCTGCCGGTGCCGATGATGAACATCATCAATGGCGGCGTGCATGCCGACAACCCGATCGACTTCCAGGAATTCATGATCCTGCCGGTGGGGGCCGCGACATTTGCCGAAGCGCTGCGCTGCGGCTCGGAAATCTTTCACACGCTGCGGGGCGAATTGAAGAAGGCCGGCCACAACACCAATGTCGGCGATGAGGGCGGCTTTGCGCCCAACCTGCCGTCGGCGGACGCAGCCCTCGATTTCGTGGTGAGCGCGATCGGCAAGGCCGGCTACAAGGCGGGCGAGGACGTGATGCTGGGCCTCGATTGCGCGGCGACCGAATTCTTCAAGGACGGCAATTACGTCTATGGTGGCGAGAACAAGACGCGCTCGCGCTCCGAGCAGGCGAAGTACCTTGCCGATCTCGTTTCGCGCTATCCGATTGTCACCATCGAGGACGGCATGTCCGAGGACGATATGGACGGCTGGAAGGAATTGACCGACCTGATCGGCAAGAAATGCCAGCTCGTCGGCGACGATCTCTTCGTCACCAACGTGACGCGCCTTGCCGACGGCATCAAGGCCGGCCGCGCCAATTCGATCCTGATCAAGGTCAACCAGATCGGTACGCTGACCGAGACGCTCGCCGCGGTCGAACTGGCCCACAAATACGGCTATACCTCGGTCATGTCGCACCGCTCCGGCGAGACCGAGGATTCCACCATCGCCGACCTCGCGGTCGCCACCAATTGCGGTCAGATCAAAACCGGCTCGCTGGCGCGCTCGGACCGCACCGCCAAGTACAACCAGCTTCTTCGCATCGAACAGCAGCTCGGCGCCCAGGCGAAATATGCCGGGAAGGCGGCGCTGAAGGCGCTGGCATAACGCGGCAGCGCCTCCAAATACAACGAACAAAACATAATAGGGAGGATTGCGATGAGTGACGGCAGAAACGGTTTGCAACTGCGTTCGCTGCTCAAGAAGAGCGGCGAACTCGAACTGTCGCTGGTTGATATCCCGACGCCTGAACCGGGCGAGGATGAAGTCGTGGTCCGGGTCGAGGCGACCCCGCTCAACCCGTCCGATCTCGGGCTCCTGCTCGGGCCGGCCGACATGTCGACTGCGACGGCCTCCGGCACCAAGGACGCGCCCGTGGTTACCGCCAAGATGCCGGAAGCGGCGATGCGGATGATGGCGGCGCGGCTCGACCAGTCGCTGCCGGTCGGCAATGAAGGCGCTGGCGTCGTGATCAGGACCGGCTCCTCCGACGCCGCCAAGGCGCTGATGGGCAAGACGGTCTCGATGATCGGCGGCGCCATGTACACGCAGTATCGCACCCTGAGGGTGCGGGACGTCATGGAACTGCCCGCCGGCGCAACGCCTGCCGACGGCGCGTCATGGTTCGTCAATCCGCTGACCGCGCTCGGCATGACCGAGACCATGCGGCGCGAGAACCACAAGGCGCTGGTGCACACTGCGGCCGCCTCCAACCTCGGCCAGATGCTGAACAAGATCTGCATCAAGGACGGCATCGGCCTCGTCAACATCGTGCGCAGCAAGGAGCAGGCTGACATCCTGCACAAGATCGGCGCCAAACATGTCGTCGATTCCACTTCGCCGACCTTCACGGACGATCTGACCAATGCGCTGGTGGAGACTGGCGCCACCATCGCCTTCGACGCCATCGGCGGCGGCAAGCTGGCGGGGCAGATCCTGACCTGCATGGAAGTCGCCGCCAACAAGACCGCCAAGGAATACAGCCGCTACGGCTCGAACGTTTACAAGCAGGTCTATATCTACGGCAGCCTCGACAACCGCCCGACCGAACTGAGCCGGTCGTTCGGCCTGACCTGGGGCGTCGGCGGCTGGCTCTTGACGCCGTTCCTGCAGAAGATCGGTCCTGCCGAAATCGGCCGGCTGCGCCAGCGCGTGGCATCCGAGCTCAAGACCACCTTCGCCAGCCACTACACGCAGGTGGTGTCGCTGCAGGAGGCGCTGCAGCTCTCCAACATCGCCGTCTACAACAAGCGCTCCACCGGCGAGAAATTCCTGATCAACCCGAACAAGGGCTGACACGGCAGGCGGCTGGCCCCGGCGAATCCGGCTTGCGTTCTCCCGGCAACGGGAGAACATTTGAGGCGCAAATGAATGCGGAACAACCGCAACCTGCGCAGGGGAGTATTCGCCATGACTGATCTGGATCGCCGCCAACTGCTCGGCGGAGCCGCTGCTGCGACTGCTGCGGCCACGCTTTCGTCATTTCCGGCATCGACCGCCACGGCTGCGGTGCCGCCGTCCGGGGCGCAGGCGCCGGGCTTCTACCGCTACAAGGTCGGCGGTTTCGAATGCACCTCGATCAATGACGGGGCGCGTTCGTTCCCGATGCCGGATACGTTCGTCAGGAACGTCCCGAAGGAGGAGGCGCTGGCGGCGGCCGAAGCCGCCTACATGCCGAAGGGCATGGTGACGGTGCCGTTCAACCCGCAGCTGATCAACACCGGAAGCAAGCTGATTCTCGTCGACTGCGGCAACGGGATCGCCAACTTCGAACCGAGCAAGGGCGCGGTCGGGCGGACCTTGCAAAATCTCGCGGCTGCCGGCGTCGACCCCAAGAGCGTCGATGTGGTGCTGATGTCGCATCTGCATCCCGACCACACCAACGGCATTCGGGCCCTCGACGGCTCGTTGGCATTCCCGAACGCGGAGATCATGGTCCCGACGAAGGATTGGGAATTCTGGATGAGCGAGGAAAACGCCGCGAAGGCGGACTCCAACCAGATGATGAAGAACTATTTTGCCAACGTCCGGAAGATCTATGCCGGGATCGAGTCGAAGGTGACGAGATATGATTGGGGCAAGGAAGTCGTATCGGGGATCACCTCGATCGCGGCCTCGGGGCATACCCCCGGCCACACCGCCTTCGCGGTCGCTTCCGGCGATTCAAAAATCCTGATCCAGTCCGACGTCACCAACATTCCGGAATTCTTCCTGCGCAATCCGGACTGGCACGTCGCCTACGACGTCGATCCTGTCACGGCGCAGGAAACCCGGCACAAGTTTTACGACATGGCGGCGGCTGAAAAGGCGACCGTGGTGGGCTTCCACTTCACGTTCCCCTCAATCGGCCATGTCGAAAAGGACGGCACGAAATATCGTCTGGTACCGGTCGCCTGGAATCCGGTGATCTGAGCTCAACCCCGATGGCTTGATTTCCGCGGGCTGCCCGCACGGACAGCCCGCCTCGTGGCCGCATGCATTCGAAGCGCGAACGCAGCGTTTCCAGAATTGCGCTGTTCATGCACTTGCATGTTTTCACCGATCAGGCTTAACAGGGACGCAGGCGCTTCCACATCCAAAAGGGATATCCAATGGCCACCTACACCATCGTCACGATCGTCGGCAGTCTTCGCAAGGAGAGCTTTTCGCTCAAGATCGCCAATACGCTGGCAAAGCTCGCGCCGGCGTCGCTGAAGCTCGACGTGACCACGCTGGAGGGCATTTCCTTCTTCAACCAGGATCTGGAAGCCGCTCCTCCGGCCGACTGGCTGGCGTTCCGCGAAAAGCTGCAGCAATCGAACGGCGTGCTGTTCGTGACGCCGGAATATAACCGCTCGATCCCCGGCGTGCTGAAGAACGCCATCGATGTCGGCTCGCGGCCTTACGGCAAGAGCTCGTTCCTCGGCAAGCCGATCGGCATCGTCAGCAACTCGCCGGGACCGCTCGGTGGCGTCAACGCGGCCAAGCATCTTCAGAACATCCTGCCGGGAATTTCCGGGCCGATCCTCGGCCAGCCGGAGACCTACCTGAACGCCGTCGGCGATGGCTTCGACGACAAGGGCCAGTGCACCAAGGAGACGCTGCAGAAGGTGCTGCAGCAATATATCGACGCGTTCGCGGCCTTCATCGAGAAGCAGAACAGGTAAGCCGCTCTCTCCGCCGTCATTGCGAGCGAAGCGAAGCAATCCATAGCGCGGCATAGCGGATGGATGGATTGCTTCGTCGCTGACGCTCCTCGCAATGACGGGGAGCCAGTTGCATTCGTTTCATTAGGACTTCATTAACCGAACCGCCGCATCTTGCGCGCATGGTCTCCCGCACCCGATTGAAATCGCTGCTTACCGGGCTCGCCCTCTACACGATGGCGGCGATGATGGTCGGCTATTTCGGCGTCAACGCCTACACCGGCAAATACGGACTGAACGCGCGCCAGGAACTCGATCAGGAGATCATCGCGCTGACCTCCGAACTGGCGCGGCTGAAGCGGGAGCGGGCGCAGGGCGAGCAGCGCGTGTCGCTGCTCCGCTCGGACCGGGTCGATCCCGACATGCTGGATGAGCGCGCACGCTTCCAGCTCGACTACGCCAACCCGCGCGACCTGATCCGGATCGTCAAACCGAACTGAGCCTTCGCCGCCGTCGTGCCGAGGGTGCGCCGGCACGCTGCCGCCGGTTCCGCAAATTTCAAAAAATCACAAAATCGATTTCGAAAATGTCGCGGCCCGTTGCACTGCGGCAAAGCAATCTTTTCGCCAGTGCACGCAATCCTTTCACGGCGGTTTGAGTTGGGATAGAGAGGGCTGATCGTCTCTCTCTCTTTCATCCGGAATTGCCATGGCCGCACCCAAAAAAGCCGCCGAGAAAATCGTCGTCGCGAAGGAATCAGGGCAGGAGAAGGCGAACGGGTCTCCACCGGAATTCACCAAAGAGCAGGAACTGGCAGCCCTTCGGGACATGCTGCTGATCCGCCGGTTCGAGGAAAAGGCCGGCCAGCTCTACGGCATGGGTGCGATCGGCGGCTTCTGCCACCTCTATATCGGCCAGGAGGCCGTGGTGGTCGGGATGCAGATGGCCTTGAAACAGGGCGATCAGGTCATAACTGGATACCGCGATCACGGTCATATGCTGGCCTGCGGGATGGACGCCAACGGCGTGATGGCCGAACTCACCGGGCGCCGCGGCGGCTACTCCAAGGGCAAGGGCGGCTCCATGCACATGTTCAGCATGGAGAAGAACTTCTTCGGCGGCCACGGCATCGTCGGCGCCCAGGTTTCGCTCGGAACGGGGCTGGCCTTCGCCAACCGCTATCGCGGCAATGATTTCGTCAGCGTCGCCTATTTCGGCGACGGCGCCTCCAACCAGGGCCAGGTCTATGAAAGCTTCAACATGGCGGAGCTGTGGAAGCTCCCCGTGATCTACGTGATCGAGAACAACCGCTACGCCATGGGCACCTCGGTGACGCGCTCCTCGGCGCAGACCGATTTTTCCAAGCGCGGCGTCTCCTTCAACATTCCGGGCAAGCAGGTCGACGGCATGGATGTGCGCGCGGTCAAGGCGGCCGGCGACGAGGCCGTCGCCTGGTGCCGCGAGGGCAATGGCCCGTTCATCCTGGAGATGCAGACCTACCGCTACCGCGGCCACTCGATGTCGGACCCGGCCAAGTACCGGACCCGCGAGGAGGTCGAAAAGATCCGCCACGATCAGGACCCGATCGAGCAGGTTCGCAACCGCCTGCTGGCCGCCAAGGTCAGCGAGCAGGAACTGAAGGCGATCGACGCCGAGGTGCGCGAGATCGTCAACGCGTCAGCTGATTTCGCCCAGCGCGATCCCGAGCCCGATGTGTCCGAACTCTGGACCGACGTCTACCGCTAGAGGCGCAGAAAAGACCGAGCATGATCCGGAAAAATTGAAACCGGTTTTCCGAAAGATCGTGCTCAAACAAGGATTGTGTTTTGGGGAGCTGATATGCCCATTCAAGTGCTGATGCCTGCGCTTTCGCCCACCATGGAAAAGGGCAACCTTGCGAAGTGGCTGAAGAAGGAAGGCGAGACGATCAAGTCGGGCGATGTCATCGCCGAGATCGAGACCGACAAGGCGACGATGGAAGTCGAGGCGACCGACGAGGGGACGCTCGGCAAGATATTGATCCCCGAGGGCACCGCCGACGTCGCCGTCAACACGCCGATCGCGACCATCCTGGCGGATGGCGAGAGCGCGGCCGATCTCGCGAAGGCGCCGGCGCCCGCCGCCAAGGCTGCGGAGGCCGCGCCGCCTGCGGAAGCCAAGGCGGAAGCGCCGCAGCCCACGGTCGCGCATCACCCCAGCGCGCCGGCGGCCGTCACCGAGCCCGATCCGGAAGTCCCGGCCGGCACCGAGATGGTCACCCAGACCATCCGCGAGGCGCTGCGCGACGCCATGGCGGAAGAGATGCGGCGCGACCCTGACGTCTTCATCATGGGTGAGGAGGTCGCGGAATATCAGGGCGCCTACAAGGTCACGCAGGGGCTGCTGCAGGAGTTCGGCGCGCGGCGCGTGATCGATACCCCGATCACCGAGCACGGCTTTGCCGGCGTTGGCGTCGGCGCGGCGATGTCCGGGCTGAAGCCGATCGTCGAGTTCATGACCTTCAACTTCGCCATGCAGGCGATCGACCAGATCATCAACTCGGCGGCGAAGACGCTCTACATGTCCGGCGGCCAGATGGGCTGCTCGATCGTGTTCCGCGGCCCGAACGGCGCCGCCGCCCGCGTCGCCGCCCAGCACAGCCAGGACTACGCCGCCTGGTACTCGCAGATCCCGGGGCTGAAGGTGATCGCGCCGTTCTCGGCCGCCGACTACAAGGGGCTGTTGAAGGCGGCGATCCGCGATCCCAACCCGGTCATCTTCCTCGAAAACGAAGTGCTCTACGGCCACACCGGCGAGGTGCCGAAGCTCGACGACTACGTGATCCCGATCGGCAAGGCGCGGGTCGTGCGCTCGGGCAAGGACGTGACGCTGATCTCCTGGTCAAATGGTATGACCTATGCGCTGAAGGCCGCCGATGAACTCGCCAAGGAAGGCATCGAGGCCGAGGTGATCGACCTGCGCACGCTGCGCCCGATGGACACCGAGACCATCGTCGCCTCCGTGCAGAAGACCGGCCGCGCGGTGACGGTGGAGGAGGGCTGGCAGCAATCCGGCGTCGGCGCCGAGATCGCCGCCCGCATCATGGAGCACGCCTTCGATTATCTCGATGCGCCGGTCGCGCGGGTCTCCGGCAAGGACGTGCCGATGCCCTACGCGGCGAACCTCGAAAAGCTCGCATTGCCTTCCGTTGCCGAGGTGGTCGCAGCCGCCAAGGCCGTTTCATATCGGTAAGTCCATGGCCGGTCCCAACGAACAGCCACTGCCGCCCGACGTCATCGGCCGCGAGGACGCCACCGAGGTGCTGCGGGCGTTCGTCGTCGATGGCGGGCTCTCGATCGCGTTCCAGCGCGCGTTCGAGGAGCCTGACATGTGGGGCCTGCTTCTCGTCGATATCGCCCGCCACGCCGCGCGAGCCTATGCGCGCGAGAGCGAATACACCGAGGACGAGGCGCTGGCGCGCATCGTCGAGATGTTCGAAGCCGAAATCAACCGGCCGACCGACATGGGCTCCACCACGCCGCGGTCGCAACAGGGTCACTGACAATGCCGATCAACATTTTGATGCCCGCGCTGTCGCCGACGATGGAAAAGGGCAACCTTGCCAAGTGGCTCAAGAAAGAGGGCGACAAGGTCAAGTCCGGCGACGTGATCGCGGAGATTGAGACCGACAAGGCGACGATGGAAGTCGAGGCGGTCGACGAGGGCACGATCGCGAAGATCCTGGTGCCTGAAGGCACCCAGGACGTCCCGGTCAACGACGTGATCGCGGTCATGGCCGGCGATGGCGAGGACGTGAAGGCCGCCGGCGCTGGAGCCGCGGCTGCGCCCGCACCCAAACCTGTCGAAGCGCCCAAGGAGGCGCCGAAGCCCGCAGCCGCCGCATCCGCACCGGCTCCAACACCTGCACCAGCGCCCGCAGCGGCACCCGCGCCGGCCCCTCAGGCTGCGGCTGCCAAGGGCAATGGCCACGCCCGCGTCTTCTCGTCTCCTCTGGCGCGCCGTCTCGCCAAGGACGCCGGCATCGAGCTTGCACGCATCACCGGAACCGGCCCGCATGGCCGCGTCATCGCGCGCGATGTCGCGGAAGCCAAGTCCGGCAAGGGCCTGAAGGCTCCGGCTGCGGCGCCTGCCGCCGCGCCAAGCATTGCGCCGGCGATGAGCGACCAGCAGATCCTCGCGCTGTTCGAGCCCGGCTCCTACGACATCGTGCCGCATGACGGCATGCGCCGCACCATCGCGCAGCGGCTGACCGCGGCAACGCAGTCGGTTCCGACCTTCTATCTCACCATCGACTGCGATATCGGAAAACTGCTCGACGCGCGCGAGCAGATCAACGCAGCGGCTCCGAAGGACAAGGAGAAGAAGCCGCTCTACAAGCTGTCGGTCAACGACTTCGTCATCAAGGCGCTCGCGGTCGCGCTGCAGCAGGTGCCGGACTGCAATGTCAGCTGGACCGAAGGCGGCATGGTCAAGCACAAGCATTCCGACATCGGCGTTGCCGTCGCGATGCCCGGTGGCCTCATCACGCCGATCATCCGCAATGCTGAAAGCAAGTCGCTGTCGACCATCTCCAACGAGATGAAGGACCTGGCGGCTCGCGCGCGGACGCGAAAACTCAAGCCGCAGGAATATCAGGGCGGCACGTCGTCGGTATCCAATCTCGGCATGTTCGGCATCAGCCACTTCACCGCCGTCATCAACCCGCCGCAGTCGACCATCCTCGCGGTCGGCGCCAGCGAGGAGCGGGCGGTGGTTCGTAACGGCAAGGTCGAGGCGGCGCACATGATGAGCGCGACGCTGTCCTGCGACCACCGCGCCATCGACGGTGCGCTCGGCGCCGAACTGATCGGCGCGTTCAGGCGGCTGATCGAGAATCCCGTGATGATGATGGTGTGAGGCAGATCGCCATGCTTGCGATCCTTGCTCCCTACATTGTTGCAGCGGTGGCCGCGATCGCCGCGGTCATCCTGCGCCAGAGGGACCTCGCGTCGACGACGCAGGTCCGAATCATCCTGGGCGGCGCCGGAGCCGTTGCTGTGCTCTGGACCGGCTTGCTGCTCGTTCTCTCACGATCGGATCTGTAATGGCCGACACATCCTTCGACGTCATCATCATCGGCTCCGGCCCCGGCGGCTACGTCACCGCGATCCGCGCCGCGCAGCTCGGCTTCAAGACCGCGATCATCGAGAAATCCTATCTCGGCGGTATCTGCCTGAACTGGGGCTGCATCCCGACCAAAGCGCTGCTGCGCTCCGCCGAGATCTATCACTACATGCAGCACGCCAAGGACTACGGGCTTTCGGCCGACAACGTGTCGTTCGACCCGAAGGCCGTCGTGCAGCGCTCGCGCGGCGTCTCCAAGCGCCTCAATGACGGCGTCGGCTTCCTGATGAAGAAGAACAAGGTGACGGTGATCTGGGGCGAGGCCTCGATCGACGCGCCCGGCAAGGTCACCGTGAAGAAATCCGCCGTCGAGGCGCCGAAGGGCGCGCTGGGCGAGGGCGCCTACCAGGCCAAGCACATCATCCTCGCCACCGGCGCCCGGCCGCGGGTGCTGCCGGGGCTCGAGCCCGACAAGAAACTGGTCTGGACCTATTTCGAGGCCATGGTGCCGGAGCGGATGCCGAAATCGCTGCTGGTGGTCGGTTCCGGCGCGATCGGCATCGAGTTCGCCTCGTTCTTCCACACCATGGGCGCCGACGTCACCGTGGTCGAGGTGCTGCCGCAGATCCTGCCCGTCGAGGACGCCGAGATCGCAGGCCTGGCGCGCAAGCGCTTTGAGAAGCAGGGCATCAAGATCCTCACCGACACCAAGGTCACAAAACTCGAGAAGAAGGCCGACAGCGTCGTCGCCACCATCGACGACGGCAAGAAGCCGCAGACGGTCGAGTTCGAGCGGGTGATTTCCGCCGTCGGGGTGGTCGGCAATATCGAAGGGCTCGGGCTGGAAAAGCTCGGCGTCAAGACCGACCGTGGGGTTGTCGTGATCGACGGCTACGGCAAGACCAACGTACCCGGCATCTACGCCATCGGCGACGTCGCCGGCCCGCCGATGCTGGCGCACAAGGCCGAGCATGAGGGCGTGGTCTGCATCGAGGCCATCAAGGGCCTGCATCCGCACGCCATGGACAAGAACCTGATCCCGGGCTGTACCTACTGCAACCCGCAGGTTGCTTCCGTGGGGCTCACGGAGGCGAGGGCGAAAGAGGGCGGCCGCGAGATCCGCGTCGGCCGCTTCCCGTTCGTCGGCAACGGCAAGGCGATTGCGCTCGGCGAAGATCAGGGTCTGGTCAAGGTGATCTTCGACAAGAAGACCGGGCAGTTGCTCGGCGCGCACATGATCGGCGCCGAGGTCACGGAATTAATCCAGGGCTACGTGGTCGCCATGAATCTGGAGACCACGGAAGAAGAGCTGATGCACACGATATTCCCGCATCCGACCCTGTCGGAGATGATGAAGGAAGCGGTGCTGGATGCCTATGGGCGCGTGTTGAATATGTGACTCCGACGTCATTGCGAGCGAAGCGAAGCAATCCACCTATCCGCTTGCGGCGCTATGGATTGCTTCGTCGCTTCGCTCCTCGCAATGACGGATAACGAGACTATTAAAATAAGAAAGAAACGACGCGTGAAAGACAACGATAATCTGACCATCGAACGTCCGACGTTCGTGACCCATCTCGAATGCGCGATGGAAGGCGATCATTATCCCGCCGACCAGATCCACAATCTCTCCAAGGCAGGCAAGCCTCTTTTGGTCCGCTATGACCTTGGCGGCGTGAAGAAGGCGCTCACCAAGGATGCCTTGGCGGAGCGCCCGGCTGACATGTGGCGCTACCGCGAATTGCTGCCGGTGCGGAAAGTCTCCGACATTGTCAGCCTCGGCGAGATCATGACGCCGCTCATTCGTCTGCCGAAGCTTTCGAAGAAACTCGGCGGGGCTGAGATCATCGTCAAGGACGAGGGGCGCCTGCCAACCGGCTCGTTCAAGGCCCGCGGCCTCGTGATGGCGGTGTCGATGGGCAAGGCGCTCGGCATCAAGCACATGGCGATGCCGACCAACGGCAATGCCGGTGCGGCGCTCGCAGCCTACGCGACATCCTGCGGCATCAAGACCACGATCTTCTGCCCGGCCGATACGCCGGAGGTGAACGTCAGCGAGATCGAGCTGCAGGGCGCCACCGTCTATCGCGTCAACGGGCTGATCGACGATTGCGGCAAGATCGTCGGCGAGGGGAAGGCAAAAGCCGGCTGGTTCGATACTTCCACACTGAAGGAGCCGTATCGGATCGAGGGCAAGAAGACGATGGGGCTGGAGCTTGCCGAACAGCTCGGCTGGGAAGTGCCCGATGTGATCTTCTATCCGACCGGCGGCGGCACCGGCCTGATCGGCATGTGGAAAGCCTTTGCCGAGCTCGAAGCCATCGGCTTCATCGGCGCGAAGCGGCCGCGGATGGTGGCGGTGCAGGCGGCGGGCTGTGCGCCGATGGTGCGTGCTTTTGAAGCAGGCACCGAGCATGCGCCGCGCTGGGAAGATGCCCACACCATCGCCTCGGGTATTCGCGTGCCGCAGGCGGTCGGAGATTTTCTGATCCTGCGCGCGGTCCGCGAGAGCAAGGGATTTGCGATCGCGGTCCCGGATGAGAAGATTTCTGCTGCGCTCAA
>Ga0081540_1002819_pt1 | contig 14076 bp, 13 predicted proteins | sample TabmetS2T1R1_FD_71024 | JGI IMG/M metagenome (GOLD analysis project Ga0081540, IMG submission 71024) | Tabebuia heterophylla rhizosphere microbial communities from the University of Puerto Rico - S2T1R1 | ecosystem: Host-associated > Plants > Roots > Rhizosphere ... | reverse complement strand
CCGCGGCGGATTGGATTGCTCGTTCCCGACGGCCCGTCCCCTTTCCGAGCGAGGGCGCGGGACTAGGCCCTGGCCGGCGCGAGCCGCGCCGTGCCGGGGCCGACCAAATCTCAACCTGACGACGGCCGGTGACCGTTACCGCTCGTCGAGGGCGGCGGTCGCTGGCGTCTCCGCGAGCCGTTCCGACTCGTCGTAGATCTCCGCAGCCTGCTCGCGCAACGCTAACTCGTACCGGCGCGCATGGTGGGCGCAGAAGAACAGCTCGGATCCGGACTGCAAGGTGACTCGGACGTACGCCTGGGCGCCGCACCGGTCGCACCTGTCGGTAGCAACGAGTGGACGACTGATCAACGTGTTCATCGCATCCTCCTCTGTCGTCCCGTCGCTCGAGTTCCAAGCGTTGTCCACTTACTAACCCAACCATCCGGAGGTTCGTGACATGCCGAATTAGGCCGGGTTACGACTTCGTTTCGCGCCGAGCGAACAGGTCGGCGGCACCCCGCGGACGCCGCGGGTTGAAAACGGCAGGAATCGGTGCGAAGCGTGACCGGTCGGGCGCCTAGTCAGCTGACGTGAGATCGCCCACTTCATCCGGGGAGGCCAGCCGCCGGGATGCGATCGGTAGCCCGACGGCGGCCGTCAAGCCACCGCCCGGCGTGTCCTCGAGCGTGACCGTGCCCTGCATCGACTCGACGAACCCCCGCGCGATGGCCAGACCCAGCCCGACGCCGGTTCCACCGCTCGCACCGTGATCGTCGAGACGCTGGAAAGGCGCGAAGACCTGCTGACGGTCATCGACAGGTATGCCCGGGCCACGGTCGATCACGCGCACCTCGACGACGTCGCCGATCGCGCTGCCCGCGATGCGGACGGGCTTATCGGGCGGCGAGTGACGCAACGCGTTCTCGACCAGGTTGGCGATGACGCGTTCCAGCAAACCCGGGTCGGCGGCCACCTCCGGCAATGTCGATGGGACGTCGACTTCCACCAATTGCCAGGTCCGGTCGGGGACAACCGCCCGGACGTGGTCGAGAGCGACGCCGACAACTTCGTCGACACCTACCGGGCGGATTGCGACCGAGAGCACCCCGGCCTGCAGCCGAGACAGGTCGAGCAGGTTGGTCACCAGATCGGTGAGCCGGTCCAACGCATCGTCGGCGGTCGCCAGAAGCTCCTGGCGATCTTCCGGACTCCACTGCACCTCTCCGCTGCGCAGGCTCGAAATCGCGGCTTTGGCGGATGCGATCGGCGTGCGGAGGTCGTGGCTCACCGCATTTAGCAGCGCGGTGCGCATGCGATCCGCCTCGGCGACGTCGGCGGCGGCGTTAGCCGCCTCGGTCAGGCGGCGCTGTTCGAACGCAACACCGACCTGCGCGGCGAACGCGTTCAGCACACGTTGGTCCTCGGCGGCTAGGGCCCGGCCGCCGAGAACGAGCACAAGGTCTGGTCCAACGGGCGCCTCGGCGTCACCGTCTTCGGGATGGGTGCACGGATAATCGCCCACGCTGGCCAGGCAGGACCAGCTACCACGCATGGCGCCGGGCCCCTCGCTCGCGGGAGCCGAGCTGTCCCGGCGAAGCAAGGACACCCGGTCGACCGCGAAGGTCTCGCGAACCCGTTCCAGTAGCGCTGGAATGGCCTGCTCGCCACGAAGCACGCTACCGGCGAGGGTGGACATCGTCTCGGCTTCGGCGTTTGACCGGGCGGCCTCGCTCGTTCGCCGGGCCGCCATGTCGACGACCCGCGATACGAGAGCGGCGATAACCACGAAAACGCACAGCGCTAAGACGTTCTCCGGCTCCGAGATCGTGAACTGATGCAGCGGCGGCACGAAGTAGTAATTGACGACCAGGCTGGCGGCTATTGCGGTGACAAGCGCTGGCCAGATGCCGCCGATGAGGCTGACGATCACGGTAACGAGCAAGAACAACAACAAGTCGCTCGCCAGCGACACGCTGTCGCGAGTCTTGGCTAGCACTGGCACGAGGACGGCGATCAGCACAGCTGCCACGACCACAGCGAGAACCTGGCGCCGGCGAGTAACCCCTCCGGTAATCCGCGGCAGCACCCGTCCCTTGCCCACGTATTCGTGGCTGACGACGTGTACGTCGATGCTGCCCGACCTTCGAGTGATGGTCAGGCCGGTTCCCGGGCCGGTCAGCGCCGCTACCAGTGCGTTCCGCCTGCTCGCGCCGATCACGATCTGGGTGGCGTTATTGGCTCGCGCGAAGTCAAGGACGGATTCGGCCACATCGTCACCGATCACTGAGTGATAGCTCCCGCCCAGTGATTCAACGAGCAGCCGTTGCTGGTCCAACGCGGCGATGCTCGAGCCGGCTAGACCGTCACTACGGGCAATGTGCACGGCCAGCAGCTCTCCGCCAGTGGCTCGAGCGGCGATGCGAGCGGCCCGGCGGATCAGCGCCTCACCCTCCGGACCGCCAGTGAGCGCTACCACGACGCGCTCCCTAGTCTCCCATCGTTCGGCAATGCCGTGCTGCTCTCGGTACCGTTGCAACCCCTCGTCCACGCTGTCCGCAAGCCAGAGCAGCGCCAGCTCCCGGAGCGCCGTCAGGTTGCCCGGCCGGAAATAGTTCGATAAAGCCGCGTCAATCTTGTCCGGGGCGTAAATGTTGCCGTGCGCCATTCGTCGGCGCAGTGCCTCCGCGGTCATGTCGACGAGTTCTACTTGCTCGGCAGCGCGCACTACCGAGTCAGGCACCGTCTCGCGCTGCGGAACTCCGGTGATCGCTTCGACCACGTCGTTGAGCGACTCGAGGTGCTGTACGTTCACCGTGCTGATGACGTGAATGCCGGCCTCGAGCAGCTGCTCAATGTCCTGCCATCGCTTGGTGTGCTCGCTGCCGGGCACATTGGTATGCGCCAACTCGTCGACGAGAGCAATCTGCGGGCGCCGGGCCAGGACAGCGGGAAGATCCATCTCCTCGAAGGAGCTGCCGCGATACGTGAAGGCCCGACGTGGGATGACCGGGAGGTCGCCGATCAACTCGATCGTGTGCCGCCGTCCGTGCGGCTCCACGTACGCGACGACCACGTCGCTTCCCCGCTGCGCGCGGCGGTGACCCTCGGCGAGCATCGCGTACGTCTTGCCGACGCCCGGTGCCGCGCCGAGGTATACCCGCAACGTGCCGCGTTCGGTCATCTCGATGAAACGCTACTTCCGATACGGATACTTCGCGTCCAAGGCGCGGTTCAGCTCGACGACGTTCACCGCGGGTTCGCCCATGAACCCCAAGGCGCGCCCGGTCTGGTACTTGTCCACCAGCGCGGCCACCTCGTCGATGCTGATGCCGCGTGCCTTGGCGACGCGCTCCTCCTGCAGCCGGGCATACGCCGGGCTGATGGCCGGGTCTAGGCCCGATCCAGATGCGGTCACCGCGTCCGACGGCACTGCCGATTTGGCCGGCGCGTCGCCCCGGATCGGCACCACCTTGCCGGCGGAGTAGTCGGTGTCGGGGGTCGCGCATTCCACCCGGACGCCGTGGTAGGTCTGCACGAAGGGGGTTGCCGGGCAGGCCTGGTTCAGGCTGACGACGTGGGTGACCGGCCCGCGGTAGCTCGGTTCGGCGTAGAACACCCCGAGCACCGCGCCAACGCCGTCCGGCGTGCAGAACGGACGGGCGCCGCTCACCCCTTCGAGCTGCCCGATCGCCAGGCTGCGCGAGCAGACCTGGGTCAGCAAGCTCGCCTTGCCCTCGCCCGCGGCCGAGTCCTTCGGCGCCTTGGGGTTCGCCAGCGTGTCGACGATCGACTCCGGCCCGAGATTGCTGGCACTGCTGGCTGTCGGGTCGTACCCGTCCCCCGCCGCGGACGGCCGGGTCTGGAAGTACTGGACCAACGGTTTGCCGTCGGAGTCGGTGAATGACTGTCCAATGAGCGACGACCCGACGACCTGTCCGTCGTGTGTGAGGGTCGAGCCGTTCGCCCGGTGATCGAGTCCGGGCACGTGCGCGATCAGTGTTACTGCAAGTGGATACGCCACGCCAAGGATCACTGTGAGGACTACCAGTATCCGTAGCGCGGCTACATGCTGGCGGACCACGAGGGCAACAGAAGGCACAATCTCACCCGATTCCGGGAATGAACTGAATGATCAGGTCGATCAGCTTGATACCTATGAATGGCATGACGATTCCGCCCAGGCCATAGATCCAGATATTGCGGCGCAGCATCGCGCTCGCGCTCGACGGCCGGTAGCGCACACCCCGCAACGCCAGCGGGATCAGCGCCACGATGATCAGCGCATTGAAGATGACCGCTGACAAGATCGCCGACTCGGGTGAGTCCAGCCGCATGATGTTGAGCTTGTCCAGACCGGGATAGACGGCCGCGAACATCGCCGGAATGATTGCGAAATACTTTGCGACGTCGTTCGCGATAGAAAATGTCGTCAGGGCGCCGCGGGTAATGAGCAATTGCTTGCCGATTTCGACGATCTCGATCAGCTTGGTCGGATCAGAATCGAGGTCGACCATGTTGCCGGCTTCCTTGGCCGCAGAGGTTCCGGTATTCATCGCCACGCCTACGTCCGCCTGGGCGAGCGCCGGCGCATCGTTGGTTCCGTCACCGGTCATCGCGACAAGCTTGCCGCCCTGCTGCTCGCGCTTGATCAGCGCCATCTTGTCTTCCGGCTTCGCCTCGGCGAGGTAATCATCGACCCCGGCCTCGTCAGCGATGGCCTTAGCGGTGAGCGGATTGTCTCCCGTGATCATCACGGTTCGGATACCCATCCGGCGGAGCTCATCGAACCGCTCGGCCATGCCCTGCTTGACGATGTCCTTCAGCTGGATGACTCCCAGGACGACGGGTGCGGACTCACCGGTGCGCTCGGCGACCACCAGCGGGGTACCTCCGGCGGCACTGATCCCGTCGACGATCTCGCCGGTTCGTGGCAGCACGGCGCCGCCGTTCTCGCGCACCCACGCGAGCACGGCCGTCGCCGCACCCTTGCGGATCTGCCGAGCCGGTGTTCCGTTGACAGCCGACAGGTCGACGCCGCTCATCCGCGTCTGCGCGGTGAAGGGAACCCAGGTCGCGTGAGTCAGCTCGCCCGCCGGCCGCTCTCGCAGCCCGTATTCCGCCTTGGCCAGGACGACGATCGACCGTCCTTCCGGCGTTTCGTCGGCCAGTGAGGACAGCTGAGCCGCATCGGCGAGCGTCGCCACGTCGTTATCGCCGATCGGCAGGAAGTCGGTGGCCTGCCGATTTCCGAGCGTGATCGTGCCGGTCTTGTCGAGCAATAGCGTATTGACGTCGCCCGCCGCCTCGACGGCGCGGCCACTCATGGCGAGCACATTGCGCTGCACGAGGCGGTCCATGCCGGCGATGCCGATCGCCGAGAGCAACGCGCCGATCGTCGTCGGGATCAGGCAGACGAGCAGTGAGACAATGACGATGCCGGTGATGCCGTTGGCGTCCAGCGCGGCCGAATTGCCGATGCCCGGCTGGTTCGCCTTGGCGAAGATCGCCATCGGCTGAAGCGTCACCGTCGCCAGCAGGAAAATGATCGTCAGTGAGGCGAGCAGAATGTTCAGCGCAATCTCGTTCGGCGTCTTCTGTCGGCGGGCACCCTCGACGAGCGCGATCATGCGGTCGATGAAGCTGTCGCCCGGTTTTTGGGTGATCTCCACCACGATCCGATCGGACAGCACCCGTGTACCACCGGTCACAGAACTGCGATCGCCGCCGCTTTCTCGGATCACTGGTGCGCTCTCGCCGGTGATCGCGCTCTCGTCGACGCTGGCGATGCCGTCAATCACGTCACCGTCACCAGGAATCACGTCTCCGGCTTCGCAGACGACGCGATCGCCCGGCCGAAGCTCGGGCGCCGGGACTGGCTCCTCGGCACCATCGAGCATTGCGGGATCGACGAGCCGACGAGCAATGGTGTCTGTCTTGGCCCGGCGCAACGCATCTGCCTGCGCCTTCCCCCGGCCCTCAGCGACGGCTTCCGCGAGGTTGGCGAACAGCACGGTGAGCCACAACCATACGACGATCAGCCAGCCGAACACGCTCGGATCCGCGATTGCGAGCACTGTCGTGAACACCGCGCCGACCTCGACGATGAACATGACCGGGTTCTTCCACAGTGTGCGCGGATCGAGCTTGCGCAACGCGTCCGGCATCGACTGCCAGAGCAGCCGTGGATCAAGCAGGCCACCTTGGACCCGACGCGGTGGCCGCTTAGGCTCCGGTGGCGCAAGCTGGGTCGACGGGGCCGCGAGAGTCGTGGATCTGGTCATCAGTGCAAGCCCTCCGCGAGCGGACCCAGTGCTAGCGCCGGGAAGTAGGTGAGGGCGACGACGATGATCGTCACGCCGGTCAGCATGCCGATGAATAGCAGCCGATGCGTCGGTAATGTGCCCTCGGATGCGGGTGTCATGCGTTGCCTGGATAGCGACCCGGCTAGCCCGAGCACGAATACCATCGGCAGGAATCGTCCTAGCAGCATGACGATTCCCAGTGCAGTGTTGTACCAGGTCGTGTTCACCGATATACCGGCGAACGCGCTGCCGTTGTTGTTAGCGGCCGAGGTAAAGGCGTAGAGGACCTCGGAGAAACCGTGTGGTCCGGTGTTCAACATCCCGGCCCGCTGACCGGGCAGGGCCATCGCGATCGCGGTGCCGACGAGCACCAGCGCCGGTGTAGTGAGCAGGTACAGGGAGGCGAACTTGACTTCTCGGGCGCGAAGTTTCTTACCGAGATACTCCGGCGTTCGGCCAACCATCAGACCCGCGACGAACACGGTAATGACAGCCAGGATGAGCATCCCGTACAAGCCCGAACCGGTGCCACCAGGTGCGACCTCACCCAGCATCATGTTCAGGAGCGTCATCGCGCCGCCCAGGCTGGTATAGCTGTCGTGGAAACTGTCCACCGCGCCGGTCGACGTTAGGGTCGTGCCGTCGGCGAACGCCGCCGAGTCCGGAATTCCGAATCGCGTCTCCGTGCCCTCTGCACTCGCGCCAACCGCGGTCGGAACGGTGCCGTGGTGTGCGGCCTGGAAGACCGTGATCAGGACGACGCTGGTTATTGCCAGCACCGCCATGACGGTCACGATGGCCCGGCCTTGGCGGCGGTCGCCGACCATGACGCCAAACGTGCGGGGCAGCGAGAAGGAGATACACAGGAGCAGGAAGATCTCTATCCAGTTCGTCCACGTCGTCGGGTTCTCGAACGGGTGCGAGGAGTTGGCATTGAAGAAGCCACCGCCGTTCGTGCCGAGCTCCTTGATGACCTCCTGCGATGCGACGGGACCACCCGGCAGGGTTTGTTGGCCGCCGGCGATCGTGGTGATCGTGTGGTAGTCGTGGAAGTTCTGGATCATTCCGGCGCCGACGAACACGATCGCGAACACCACTGCGATGGGCAGCAGCACGCGCACGCAGATGCGGGTCAAGTCGACCCAGAAATTGCCGACTCGGTCGGTCTGGCTCCGGGCAAACCCGCGTACCAGCGCTATAGCAACGGACACGCCCACCGCAGCGGAGGCGAAGTTCTGTACCGCCAGGCCGGCCATTTGCGCGATGTAGCCGAGCGCGTTCTCTCCGGAATAGCTCTGCCAGTTGGTATTGGTGACGAAACTGACCGCGGTGTTCCAGGCCTGGCTACTAGTCATTTGCGGGACCGCGTACGGATGACCGAAGTCATGCTGCACCCGCAATAGCGCGTACAGGAAAATGATCGACACCGCGCTGAAGGCAAGCACCGATCGCAGATAGCGGCCCCACCCCTGTTCGGCATCGGGATCGACTCCGCCAAGACGGTAGATCACCCGCTCCGCCCGAAGATGATGCGTCGTGGTGAGCACGCGGGCCATGTAGTCACCGAATGGGCGGTACACAACCGCCAGCGCGATAGCGATCGTGCCGACGAATATGACGCCGGCCCAGGTGGTCGTCATCAGAACTTCTCCGGCAGCACGAGGGCCACGATCAAGAAGATGGTCAGCGAGATCGACAGGATCAGACCGACAATGTTGGCTGCGCTCATTTCCCGTCGCTCACAGCTTCTCGGCCCCGCGAACGACTAACGCGAGCAGCGCGAACAGTGCAATGGTCAACGCGACGAACACCACGTCACCCACGACCATCGGCCTCCTTGTGGGATTCCTGATCCGAGGTCAAACACCACGGACCGCCGACCGCAGTGGCGCCGGCTCACTCAGTGAAGCGGCGTCAGAGGTCGCGGTGCGCGGTTTGCGCCACGCCCTCACGGCTTCGTCACGGACCTCTCGCGGTTTGGCTACGCGATCTGGGCTCCGGTGCGAGCCCGATCACGTCCCGGCGATCCATGCGTTAGGGCGTGGCGCTTAGCCGCTCGGCGGCCTAGCGTGAAGCCATGGGAGACATAGGTGACGAGCGCCGTCGGATCGAAGTCCTTCCGTTGAGGGAGCCGGATCGCGTCGAGGAGCATCCACCGGCGCGCTCCCCCGCATCTGAGCCGGCGGAGCCCGTTCGAGAGCCACAGCCCAGCTCGTAGCCGCAGCCACGGTCATGGACGCGTTCGCAGGGTTCGAGCCACAGGTCGGCGAGATCCGCGCCGTGCGCAGTTTCCGCGTCGGCCCGGACGGGACGCTGTACCCGTTGTTCAGCGATCAGGCGTGGGTCGACGGCACCAATACGGCCCGTTGTCGGGTAACCCCTGAGGATCCCGACCACGGCGCACCGGACCCCGAGTGCACGTGCGGCTTCTATGCCTACGCGTCCGCCCGGGCCGCGGACGAGTATCCCCACGCGCGTCACGTGCTGGCGGTCGTAGCGTGCTGGGGTCGGGTCATCGCCGGCTCGCGGGGCATCCGGGCGGAAAAGGCACGCATTGAGGCGATCTGGATGTCGCCCAAGGTTCCGGAGTATTTGCGTCGCGCGGTGACCGCCCGCTACCCGACCGCGGTCGTGGAGTCGGACGTCGACCAGCTCCTTGCAGATCACCCGCCGAGCGAGCTCTCCTGCTACGACCCGCAGCCGCCGCGTGAGCCTCGGGCTCGTCAGGTAGCCACCCGGGTCGCGGTCGGGGTTGCCTTGTTCAGCGGAGTGTTGCCACAGCAGTGGCTTGGCGGCACGCGCAGCGCCTACCTGTTGTGGAGCGCAGAGGTTATCGCGCTCGTCACTGCGGCAGTGATCATCCGGCTTCGGCATCGAGATGCGGTGGCGCGCCGACGAGTGCTCGTCCTGGGTACGGCGGCCCTATGGGTCGTCGCACCCCTTGCCGGTGCGGCCGGCGTGCTCCTCTTGCGGCTGCCGTTGCTCCAACTGACCGCGCTCGCGCTGGCCCAACGGGCAACGCTGTTCCGATCGGCGCGCTCGTTCCCGGCCGAGATCGGCTGACCGAGAGGCGTGCCCCGAGTCCTCATCGTCGACGACGAGCCGACGTTGCTGCGCGCTCTCGCGATGAACTTCACGGCGCGCGACTACGAGGTCGTGCAAGCGCGGACCGGCACGGAGGCACTGACCTCGGCGGCCCGAGATCGACCAGACCTCATCGTCCTGGATCTCGGGCTGCCGGACGTTTCCGGCGTCGACGTAATCCGCGGCGTCCGCGCTCATGCCGAGACCCCGATCATCGTGCTCTCGGCCCGCATCGGTAGCCCGGACAAGGTGCAAGCTCTCGATCTCGGGGCGGACGACTACGTCACCAAGCCGTTCAGCATGCAGGAGCTGCTCGCCCGGGTGCGCGCGGTAACTCGCCGGACCGAGCCGGCCGTCGCAGCGGCGCCGATCCAGCTGGGAGACGTCACGGTCGACCTCGCCGCCACCACCGCCACCCGACACAACGGCGAGCGCATTCATCTCACGCCGACCGAGTGGCACCTGCTGACCGCGCTCATGCGTCAACCGGGCCGGCTCCTGACGTCACGCGCGCTGCTGACCGACCTGCGAGGAGCGCCGGACCACACCGATCCGAGCTACCTGCGGATATTCATGGCGCAGCTGCGGCGCAAGCTCGAACCGGAACCCAGCCGGCCCCGATATCTGATCACCGAACCAGGGATGGGCTACCGCTTTCAACCGTAATTGGGCCATCCACTGCTGGTCGCGGGCCAGCGCGAAACCGAGCGAGGCCGCGGGGCCGCGCGGAACCGAGCGAGCGGCGTCGCGACGGCATCGTGCGCGAGGCTGGCCGACACCCACAAGCGACACGCCATAGCCGGCGCATGCCGCGGCCTTCCATCGGTTCGGCAGACTGGTCAACTGTGAGCTCTGGTCACCCTGTGCGAGCCCTGCTGCGCCGCACGGTGTCCAAAGCGTGGCACGACCGAATCCTGGGCCTGTCCGCGGAGGCCGCCTTTTGGCAGTTGCTCAGCTTGCCTCCGCTCATCCTGGCCAGCATCGCGTCGCTCGGGTATGTGGCGAACTGGTTCGGCCCGGACACCGTCAGCCGGGTACAGGGCCAGATCGAAGCAGCGCTCAGCCGCGGCTTCAGCAGGGAGTTCGTGGACGAAACGATCGCTCCGACGCTCAACGAGGTCTTGCACGGCCAGCGCATCGGCCTGATCAGCATCGGCTTCATCCTTGCGCTGTGGGCCGGATCATCTGGCACCGCCACCTATGTCAACACGATCACGATTGCCTACGACATGCGCGATCAGCGCAGTGCCGTGCGCAGCCGACTGCTGGCGCTCAGCCTTTTTCTCGGAATGGTCCTGATCGGCATCATCGCGCTGCCGCTCCTTGTGCTGAGCCCGAGACTGGTCGTGAATCTCTTTCCGGACACCGGCCGGCCCACTGCTCGTTCGATCGTGACCGGCGCCTACTACCCGACGCTCGTCATTCTCTTACTGATTGGCCTGACGACGCTGTATCACCTCGCGCCACCGCGCCGCCTGCCGTGGCGCCGGGGCGTGCCGGGTGCGGTGCTGGCCTTCGCGGTTTTCTTCGGCGGCGCGGCCGGCCTGCGCAGCTACATCACGTTCATCGTCCATCAGAGCCACGCGTACGGGACGCTAGCGGGACCGATTGCCGCCTTGCTGTTCCTGTTCGTGTTGGCGCTCGGGGTGTTACTCGGCGCGGAGTTCAATGCGGCGATCGAATGGATGTGGCCCTCGCGCGAGCGCCGGCCGCGGGCTCTACACCCGCGACGGTGGAAATGGCTGGACAAGGAGCAGCGATCGTTCGCCCCGGAACCTTCTGCACCTTCCGCGGAGCCGCCGTGGCCTCCAGACCCGATCGTGACATCCCCTGATTCGGCTATTCGATCCGCTGACCCGACCAGGCAACCCGCTGACCCGGTCGGGCCACCTGCCGACCCGGTCGGGCAACCCGCCGCGCCGATTCCTCGACCTGTTGACCCTCTGGCACAACCGGCTGGGCCGAAAGCACAACCCAGTGACCCGGTCACTCGACCCGCTGCGCCGAATACTCCGGCCCCTGATTCCTGGGCAAATGGCGTCGCGCAGCCGCCCAGGCCGCAAGAAACCGGAGCGGCTGCCCGCGTGGAGAGCCCGGCGGCAGCCGGCCTATTTCGCTTCCGGCGCCGCCGCCGTCAGCCGTCCGATCCACCGCCGGGCGGCAGGCTGTCGTAAATCTCTTTGCACCGGGGACACACGGGCGAGCCGGGTTTCGGCGCCTTGGTGACGGGGAAGACCTCACCGCACAATGCCTGTACGAACGTGCCCATGACGGCGCTTTCGGCGATCTTCGCCTTGCGGACGTAATGAAAGAGCTCGTCGCCGGTATCGGCGTCGGAGGTTTTCGGCGACTCAATGGTTTCAGTGCTCGTCACAGGCCCGATTGTGCCACCCAGTTGGCATGCGCCGGGGTGGCTGCTACGGGCTGGCTTGTCCTCCGCCCGAGAAAGTTGGCTCCTCAGGCGAGGAGGCACGGACGGGCCAGACAGGTGGCTGCCGGGCCGACCAGACCGCGTCCATCAGCCGTCGATCGTGCGATCCTCTGCTGCCGCCGCCGGCAGTTCCCGGTCCGAACGCCCCACCCGACGAAGGACACGCCCACGATTCCTCGGCGGGCGGTCGTTGGCGAGGATCACCGCTGACCACGGCAGGACGGCGCCACCCACGATGAATGCCAGCGCCAGCCATAAGGACACGTGGTAGACGAGCACGGCGCCGATCACACACATCGTCCGCAGAGCCATCATGATCCCGTAGCGGCGCCGCCGACGGTCGAGCTCGTCGTCCGGATTGACTGGCGCATCGGTAATCAGCACTGGCTGATCTCGATGCCGACGGCTCACATCTCATGGATACACCTCATCGAGCCCCCGTGGCGGAAATGGCAGCAGATATTGCAGATCGATCCCGGACACGCCGCGCGCGGACCCACCGCGCCGAGCGCACCCGGTGGGAGTGCCACGATCAGGACCGTGGGCACTTCGGTCAGCGAAGGCGCCTTGAATGAGAAGTGAGGTGCCGTGCGAGCGCTCGTACAGCGGGTACGGGGAGCGTCCGTCAGCGTCGACGGGCAGACCGTGGGCGCGATCGGGGTTGGCCTTGTCGTCTTGGTCGGGGTCACGCACACCGACACGGATGCCGAGGCTGCGCAATTGGCGCGAAAGGTCCACGAGGTGCGGCTGCTGCGAGACGAGCGATCGATCGCGGAGGTGACGGAATCGGCCGCGCTCGTTGTGAGCCAGTTCACTCTCTACGGCGACGGCCGCAAGGGGCGACGTCCGACGTGGGCCGCGGCGGCTGGTCGAGACATTGCCGAGCCGCTGGTCGACGCATTCGTCGGTGCGCTGCGAGCTCGGGGGGCGCGGGTCGCCACCGGCGTATTCGGCGGAGATATGCGACTCAGTCTCGTCAACGACGGGCCGGTCACGCTCTTGCTCGAGGTCTGATCGAGCGTCCGATCGCCCGCAATCGGACCCGGCGGCGCACCGGTCCACCTGCTGTGGCGGCGCTGAGAGACTCGTTACATACCAGTGTGGACGGGGAACACCAACGCTGATTGAACGTTGGAGATAGTGAACCTTCCGGACCGCTTATCACGAATTGGTGGTACGGCCCACAGAATCAAGAACTAGGTGGTCAGTCTCTAGTGACAACGTCTCGTACTGCTGGCGCCCACGCAAGTGGGCGGTCAGGCTCCACTCGCGAGCCTCGCATCGCTGCACGCGGACATCGGTCCGCGCGTCCGGCGACGCCTGCGGCCGAGCCCACCGAGCCTCGCTCCGCCGAGGACGCGGTGGTGATTGTCGATACCGATCTGCCAGCCCGCAGCGCCGAGCAAGAGTCGCACGAGCGCGCCAACGGTGCCAACGTCGCCAAGCGCTCCACGATCAAGACCCCGAAGTCCAAGGTTGCTGAGCAGCCCGGTTCGGCGGATGGCTTCGCCGATTCCGGGAGCGGCCTTCCCGACACGCTCGACGCCCCGGACGCCTTGGTGCTCGCCCCCGAGTCGGACGCGGACGACGACGGGGTAGTTGCCGCAAGTGGTGCATCGCTCGCAGACCTGGATGAGGCAGCGGCATCCGCCGACCTCGTCCGGGTATATCTCAACGAGATCGGCAAAGTGCCGCTGCTGACCGCGGCGGACGAGGTCGAGTTGGCCAAGCGCATCGAGGCCGGCCTGTATGCCGAGCACCTCTTGACCGCTTCTAACTCGTTCAGTGCCGCCCGCCGACGCGATCTGCGTGCTCTGGTCATCGACGGCAGCCGGGCGAAGGATCACCTGCTTCGCGCCAACCTTCGGCTGGTGGTGTCCCTCGCGAAGCGGTACACGGGCCACGGGATGCCCTTCCTCGACCTCATCCAGGAAGGCAATCTCGGCCTCATCCGGGCTGTTGAGAAGTTCGACTACACCAAGGGCTTCAAGTTCTCGACATACGCGACCTGGTGGATTCGGCAGGCGATCAGCCGAGCCATGGCCGATCAGTCCCGCACGATCCGCCTACCGGTCCATCTCGTCGAGCAGGTCAACAAGCTGCAGCGGCTGCGCCGCGAGATGAATCAGAGTTTGGGCCGGGAAGCGACCGACGCTGAACTCGCGGTTGAGCTCGACGTCCCAGAGGAGCGAATTCGGGAGCTCATCGACCTCTCGCGTGACCTGGTCAGTCTGGATCAGACGGTCGGGACCGACGACGACGCCGCGCTCGGCGACT
>Ga0081540_1002818_pt1 | contig 14078 bp, 14 predicted proteins | sample TabmetS2T1R1_FD_71024 | JGI IMG/M metagenome (GOLD analysis project Ga0081540, IMG submission 71024) | Tabebuia heterophylla rhizosphere microbial communities from the University of Puerto Rico - S2T1R1 | ecosystem: Host-associated > Plants > Roots > Rhizosphere ... | reverse complement strand
CCGCCGGCGATGCGCCCCCAGGTCTTCGGTGGCGCCGCGGCCCCCTCGGCGCCGCCTCCCAGCCCGCCTCTGAAGACGGCGGTGTTCGGCGGGGCGGCCGTGCAGCCCGGCTCGCCAGAGGGGGTGGACCTGCCGCCGATGCCCGGGGACGACTTCTCGGGTGGCGGGATTCCCACGCTCGACCTTCCGGGGGCCGCTCCCGAGGCGCCGCCGGTCCCGGGGCTGGTGACGTCCCGTCCCGCGCGGATGGATCCGGCGGAGCGAGCGCTTGCCCTGGAGCTCAAGCGCCGGAGGGACCGCGCGATCTGGGCGGTGCTGGGCGGCGTGGCGCTGATCCTGGTCTTCTGGGCCGGCTGGAGCTGGTTCAGCGGGCGGTCGGCGGTGCCGGCCTCGGTGCGCGGCGACCGCGATGCGGCCTTCGCCCTCCTTCGCCGTGACGATCCGCAATCGCGGGCGACCGCGCTGAAGTCGCTCGATCCGCTGGTGGAGCGCTACCCCCAGTGGGTCGGGGCACGGGCCACGCAGGCGCTGGCGTTGACCCTGGAGCTGGACGACCAGCGAGCGCTCCTTCGCCGGAGCCTGGCCGACGCCGAGGCGCTGAAGACGACGCTGGCGCGGCTCGAGGCGGAGCGCACGCCGACCGACTGGAAGGCACAGGCGGACGCGGCCCGGGTGCGGCTCGACCAGCTCAAGAAGCAGACGGATCCGATGGTGGACTCGGTGAACGCGCTGGAGACCCGGCTCAACGGCGTTCGCGACGCCCTCAACCGTCTCCCGCCTGGGAGCGAGGACGACGAGCGCGCGCGCCTCCGCGCCGACGCGGTGTTCGCGGGCGTGGCGGGCAGGGCCGAGCGCGCCATCTCCGATGCCGAGCGGTACCGCCAGCTCGGGGGCAGGGACGGCTGGGCCGAGGTGGCCTACGCCGAGTACGTGCTCGGCGCGAAGAGCGCGCCGCCGGACAGCGCGGAGCAGGCCGTGCGCGCGCTGAACGACCTCCAGGCCCGGGACTCCACGTTCATCCGGCCGTACGTCCTCGCCGGGCGGCTCCTGCTGACCCTCCGTCAGAAGGAGGCGGCGCTTTCCAAGCTCGATGCCGCCGTGGCGCTGAACCCGAAGCACGTCCTCGCCCAGGCGATCATCGACCAGGAGCGCGGCAAGTAATCGTTACAGTCGCCGTCTCCAGGCACAGCGGATCCGCCCGGAACTCCAGTCCTCTCGACGGCATGGCCGTTGCTGCCCCGCCCCTTGCTCCCCGGGAGGGCGTCGATGGCGACCGTGGCGTTCTGGGCCGCGGCGGTACTGCTGGCACAAACCTACTTCCTGTACCCGCTGTGGCTCCTGCTCCTGGCGAGGGTCCGGCCGGGACGGACGGGTGCGCCCGCGCGGCCGGCGGACTGGCCGATGGTGTCGCTGGTGGTCGCGGCGCACGACGAGGCGGAGTGCATCGGCGAGAAGCTCAAGAACAGCCTCGCGCTCGACTACCCGGCGGACAGGCTCGAGGTGCTCATCGGCTCGGACGGGAGCACCGACGGGACCGATGCCATCGTCGCCGGGCAGCTCGATCCGCGCATCCGGCTGTCGGCGGCGCCGCGGGCGGGGAAGACCAGCGTCCTCAACCGGTGCATCCCGCAAGCGCGGGGTGAGATCGTCGTGCTCTCCGACGCGAACACCCGCATCGAGCCCGGGGCGCTGAAGGCGCTCGTCCGTCACTTCGAGGATGCGGACGTCGGCGCGGTCTGCGGCCGGCTGCAGCTCTACAACCCGACCCGGGCGGAGTACGAGGAGAGCGCCTACTGGAAGTACGAGTCCTGGCTGAAGGCGCTGGAGGGGACCCAGGGCGCGGTGGTGGGGGCAAACGGTGGCCTCTACGCGCTCCGGCGGGACCTCTTCTCCCGGGTGCCGCCGTCCACCATCGTCGACGACTTCGTGATCCCCCTCCGGCTGCTCGACGAGGGGTACGAGGTGCTCTACGAGCCGGCGGCGCTGGCCTGGGAGGAGACGACCGAGGACTACGGCCGCGAGTTCGGGCGTCGGGCCCGGATCGCCGCGGGGAACTTCCAGAGCCTCGGGCTGGTGCCGGGGCTCCTCTCGCCGTTCCGCGGGTTCCCGGCGTTCGCCTTCTGGTCGCACAAGGTGCTGCGCTGGTTCGCTCCGGCGCTGATGCTGGTGGCGCTGGCGGCGAATCTCCTGTTGCTCGGGCAGCCGTTCTACCGGCTCACCCTCGCCGCGCAGCTCGGCTTCTACGCGCTGGCGTGGCTGGGGAGCCTGTCGGTGGGACCGTCGCTGCTCCGGCGCATCGCGGGCGTCGCCTACTACTTCGTGACGATGAACCTGGCGATCGTCGTCGGCTTCTGGCGGTTCCTGCGCAACTCGCAGGCGGCCGCGTGGGAGCGAACAGCGCGCGCGTAGGAACGCGTAGGGCTAGATGTCGCCGCCCTGCGGCTGGGGCGAGAGGACCGGGAGCGGCGAGCGAACGCCATCCGGCGCGGGCGGGAGCACCGCGCCGTAGACGGCGAAGAGCTGTCCGGTGAGGACGGGCCTGCCGGTTCCGGAGGAGCCGCGGAGCCAGTCGTTGAGCACGCGGCCGGTGCCGGGCTCGCTCCGCAGCGCGGGCCGATCGAGGTTCATGTGGTACCGCATCACTCCGCGGCTGACCCGGTGGATGATGGAGACCGTCCCGTCGGAGTCGACGCTCTCCACCAGGGCGATGTGGGTCAGGCCGTCGTCCAGCTTCCCGTCGTGATCCCGATCGTACGTGTCGTGAAAGAAGACCAGGTCTCCGGGATCGGGGCGGCCGGTGCGGAAGAGTCGTCCTCGCGCGGAGGTCCACCGCCACACCGCCGTGACGCCGTTGTCTCCCGGGCGGGCGGAGCCGGTGAGCGGCACTCCGACGCTGGCGTACACACCCAGCACCAGGCCGCTGCAGTCGTCCGGAAACGTCTGCCCCTGCCAGCGCACCGTCGGCTGGCCGAGGAGCCGCCGCGCGCTGGCCACGATGCGCCATCGCGTCTCGACACTGGCCGCCGGGTCCCCCTGGACCATGGGTTCCGGCGCGGGCGGGGGCAAGGGGACACCCTGGCGCGTGGTGGCGCAGGCGGCGCACACGAGGAGGGTACAGGCAGCGAAGCGGCGGAGCACGGCGGCGCCCCATCGTGACCTCGGGCGGACGGTCGTCAAGAAAGCCCCCCCGGCGGAGTGTTGGAGGGGGGCGGCTCCCCGCGTAAAGTCGAGGGCTCGACCCCCATGTCCGAGAAGCCGCGCATCGTCGGGATCGACCTCGGGACCACCAACACCCTGGTGGCATCCGTGCGGAACCGCATCCCGAAGGTCGTCCCCACGGACAGAGGCAACCTGGTCCTGCCGTCGGTCGTGGCGCTCAGCGAGAAGGGCGACTTGCTCATCGGGAAGATGGCCAAGGACCAGATGGTGGTGAATCCGAAGAACACCATCTACGGCGCAAAGCGTCTCATTGGCCGCCAGTACGCCAGTCGCGTGGTGCAGGAGCTCAAGGAGTACTTCACCTACGACATCCTCGAGGGTCCCAAGGGCGACGTGGCGGTGAACCTCGGGGGCACCACCTACAACCTGGAGCAGATCAGCGCCTTCGTCCTCGGCCACGCCAAGCGGATCTCGGAGCAGTTCCTCGGGAGCCCGTGCCCGGAGGCGGTCATCTCGGTGCCCGCCTACTACAACGACCTGCAGCGCGCGGCGGTGAAGGAGGCCGGGCGGCTGGCAGGCTTCGAGGTGAAGCGGATCGTCAACGAGCCCACCGCGGCGGCGCTGGCCTACGGCTTCAACCGCGGGCTGGATCAGAACGTCCTGGTCTACGACCTGGGTGGTGGAACGTTCGACGTCTCGGTGCTGCAGATCACCGGCAACGTGTTCGAGGTGCTGGCCACGGGCGGCGACACCTTCCTCGGCGGCGTGGACTTCGACAACCGGATCATCGACTACGTGCTGGACAGCTTCCTCCAGCAGACCCGGGTGGACCTGAGCCAGAGCCCCATCGCCATGCAGCGGATCAAGAACGCTGCGGAGGCGGCGAAGATCGACCTGACGCTCATCCCCAACGTGGTGATCGAGCTGCCCTACATCGAGGAGCGGAAGGGCAAGCCGCTCGATCTGCGCATCCCGCTGTCGCGCGAGCAGCTGAACGCGCTGACCCGGGACCTGGTGGACCGGACCTTCGACCTCTGCGACCGGGTGCTCGCCGACAAGGGGATCTCCAAGTCGAGCATCGACGAGATCATCCTGGTGGGCGGGCAGTCGCGCATGCCGCTGGTCCAGCAGGAGATCACCCGGCACTTCGGGAAGCCGCCGCGCAAGGGCGTGCACCCGGACGAGTCGGTGGCACTCGGGGCGGCGCTGCTCGCCGAGTCGCTGGGGAACATCGACGCGGTGACGCTGCTCGACGCGCTGTCGATGCCCATCGGCTTCGCGATGGCCAACGGGAAGTTCCGGAAGATCATCGACAAGAACTCGGTCATCCCGCTGACCACCAGCTTCCGGCTGCCGGGGCCCAAGGAGGACAGCCCGATCATCGAGCTGGACATCTTCCAGGGCGACTCGGAGTTCATCGTCGACAACGAGTACCTGGGCACGGTGAAGGTGCCGGCCTCGGCGGCGGGGCGGCGGATCGACTTCCGGCTCAACGAGGAGTGCCTCCTCGAGGTGGTGGTCGAGCTGCCGACGGGTCCGCGGCACGTGGCGCTGGCCACCCGTGACACGCCGGATACGCTGAAGCGGCTGCTCGCCGAGGAGAAGGCGGCGCGTTCGCGTCCGGTGTCGGCCGCCGTTCAGCAGACCGATAGCGGTCTGTTCCGCAGCATCCGGCGCATCCTCGGGCGGGACTGAGCCCAGAGACGATGCCGGTCTTTCCTTCCCGCGGCTGGGCCGAGGCGGCGATGGCGCTGGTGAACGCCGATCCGGACAGCGTGGCCGCGGCCCGTGGGTGGTCCGGCGACTTCGGGCTGGTGATCGAGGCCGAGCGCGGGGCGCTGGACGAGCACTTCGTCGTCTGGGTGCGTCCCGAGGACGGGCGGGTCGCCGAGCTGCGCGTGCTGGTGGACCCGGACGACCTGGACGAGCTCGAGCCGGCGTACCGGATCCGCGCGCCGTACTCGGTGTGGAAGGGCCTGCTCCTGGGGAACGTGGACCCGGTGGAGGCGATCCTCAAGCGCAGGCTCCGGGTGGACGGCGACGTGCAGCCCATCCTCGAGCGCATGCGCTACAAGGACATCGCCGCCCGGGTGCTGTCGCGGCTGGAGACCCGCTTCATCGACGAGTGATACAAGGGCGTCATGGCGGAGAAGCGGACCAGCCTCCGGGCGCAGGCGCTCGGGCTCTCGCAGAAGGCCTTCGAGCGGCTGATGGCGGACGAGCAGCGTGCGCAGTGGGTGGCCCAGGCGGTGGGGCGCATGCAGCGGGGGAAGAAGGCGCTCGACCGCGGGCAGGAAGAGCTGATGCACGCGCTCCAGCTCGCGGTGAAGAGCGACTTCGGGAAGGTGAGCAAGCAGCTCTCGTCGCTGAAGCGCCGGACCCGGGAGCTCGAGGAGCGCGTGGACCGGCTGCTGAAGCCGCGCCCCGGTCATTGACAGGTCTCGGCGGGTCTTCTACGAATGCCGCCCTCGAAGTTCCGGGGCGTATAGCTCAGCGGTAGAGCACTGCCTTCACACGGCAGGGGTCGCAGGTTCAAACCCTGCTGCGCCCACAGCGGAATCACTGGGGAATTTCGAGAAGGTTCCCCAGGACGGTCCGACGGTTCATAGCGCTGGTCACAAGTCCGGGGCAGCGGAGCACGAGGTTCTCCTCGCTGAGCTGGAGGAGGCGCTCTCCGAGGCGCTGACCGCGCTGAACGTCTGCGGCGCGCCGGCCAGGGGGCGCTAGCCAGCAGCTAAATTTGTGGCACTGAGGATCGCGACATGTCTCAAGCCGAAGCCCCCGCAACCACGGTGAACTCGGGTCGCGCTGCGCCCGAAGTCGCTCGCTGGCTGACGCCGCTCGAGCTCACGATCCTCGGCGCTATCTGGGGCGCGTCGTTTCTGTTCATGCGCGTGTCGGCGCGCGAGTTCGGGGCACTGCCGCTGGTGGAGATCCGGCTGGCCCTGGGCGCGCTGATCCTGTTGCCGATCCTGTGGAAGGGCTACACGCACTTCAACCGCAAGCACGTGCTGCCGCTCATCTTCATTTCGGCGATCAACACGGCGATTCCCTTCTCGTTGTTCGCCTGGGCGGCGCAGCGTGCGCCGGCCGGCATCGGCGCGATCACGAATGCGACTGCCGTGATGTTCACAGCGCTGGTCGCCTTCGTGGTCTTCAAAGAGCAGATCAGCAAGCGACGTGCACTCGGCGTGCTCGTGGGTTTCGTCGGCGTTGCCGTGCTCGCGAGCGGCAAGACCGCGGGCGGCAGCAGCGTGTGGAGCGCCGCACTCGCCGGCACCTTCGCGGGATTCCTGTACGGCATCGGCGGCAATCTCATACGTCGACAGTTCCCGGGCATTCCGTCCGGCGCCGTTGCATCTGCGACGCTCGTCTGCGCGAGCTTGCTGCTTGCGCCGTTCGCGATTGCTTCCTGGCCGCAGGCGGCGATACCGATGCATTCCTGGGTGAGCGCCGTACTGCTCGGCGTGCTCTGCACCGGCACCGCGTACTTCATCTTCTTCCGACTCATCTATCGGGTCGGCGCCTCGCGCGCAGTCACAGTGACCTATCTCGTGCCGTTGTTCGGTGTCGTTTGGGCGTGGATCGTCCTCGGCGAACCGCTCACGCCGAGCATGGCGATTGCCGGCGCGCTCATCCTCGGCGGCGTTGCACTGAGCCAGCAGCGGAAATAGTCGGAACCGCAAATTCGCCCTCGCGTTCTCCCAAAGAGGGCATTGTGATGAAAACCATGGTCATTGCGACGTGCGCCGCGTCTTACCTCGGTGCCGGTGTTTCCGCGCGGCGCCTTGCGGCTGATCCAGGAGGGCTGCGATGACCCTCCTCTCGACTCTGCTCACCAGCCCGGCACTCGTGTGCGTCCGAGCGCGCGCTCTGCGCCGGCCACCTGAAGGACCCGACGCGCACCATCCGCGTGCTCCGGGCGAAGAATGACCGGGCGCTGGCCTGGGGGCGGCTCGTTGTGGCGCGCTCGTCCATCCCGGTCCTTGCAGCCGAGGCCAAGCGGCGCGGCCTGGGCCCGAGCGCGCTGATGGCGGACATCATCGACCGCTGGTGTACGGCCATCGGCCAGCGGTGTCTGGCCGAGGAACACTCTCGCTCCCTGCGCCTATCCGGGCTGCACCCGGCCGTTATGGCGGTGGCTGAACTGGTCCGTCAGATCTTGGAGGCCGGGCTGCCGTAGGTCGGTCTACGGACTACTTCGGCTTGGGGGGCTCCATGCACGCGGTCGCCTTGCCTTGCCCGCACATCACCTTCAGGGCCTCGCTGGCGCCGGTGAGCGCGTCCTGCCAAGTATTTGTCGAGGTGCAACTCTTTTTGTGGTTCGCGTAGGCCGCCGTGCACTGCCAGTAGCCCTCCTGAACTTTCTCGCACTGCTTTGCGTTGGCGAAGGCCGCCATACATGTTCCGTGTGCTCTGCCTGCTTCGGCCGCCTTCTGGTTCGCCTTCTGGACCGCCACTTCTAGGTCCTTGTCGAGAGCGAAGACCCCAGTGCCTGCGAGTGCGCTTCCTGAGAGCAGCACGCCCCCAGCAAGAACTAGCAACCTCGTGCTGTGCATGTCGTTTCCCCCTTGTTCGCCCCGGACAAGCGCCAGGAGCATCGATGATCGAGATACGAATGCCGTTCGGATGCAAGCACAATCCAATAGACTCTTGAGCCTGGACCGAATGGAGAACGCCCACTGGGACTGCTGGGGCTGGCACGGCGACAGGCACGTCGCTCGCCCCGAGCCGAACACGACGCCGGAGCGAGCGATGGAGCTGCTCCTGGAGAAGGCGAAGCTCGTCTTCGGTGACCGGGACTGGTCCACCTGGGAATGGAGTGCCCGCGAGTACGGCACCAGCGAGCACCGGGTCATCCCGTTCTTTTGGCACGACGGGGAGTGGACGCGGCCGCCACCGTGACCTTCACCCGAACAGCGCTCCGCGCGCGGACGAGCGAAGAAGGCTAGCGCGGGTTCTCGAGGATGGAATCGGTAAGGTCCTCCGAGACCATCCGCTGCGCCCTACCCAAGAGGTTGAGGCTAGGCTCACGTTCAAGCGTCTTCCAAACTCCGACGGCAAGGTTCACCACTACGAACTCCGGGCGAGCGTGGCGAATGTCGGTAAGCGCAGGATCGACGACTGGGAGATGGACGTGGAGTTCCCCACCGAGCTGCTTGAGCCTCACGTCACTCAGGGAGCTGCGGTAAGAGGTCGCTCGAACCACATGACGACCCTGCTCCGCACGAACTCGGAAGATCGTCGCGCACCCCTTCGTCCTGGGGACGAGATTCCCATGACCATTGGGTACATGGTCGATGAGAACAGGTACGGGCGGATTCGTCAGGAGCTTGGGGGAAGGCTCGTCAAGCTGACGGTCTCAGTCGAAGGTGAGATTCGTGCGGAGACCTCAAAGACGGTCAAGGAACTGAACGAGTACTGAGCTGATGGGCATCTTCGGGCGGCGTCACGCGGGCGTGCTGGTCCTCTAGGGATGGAGCTGCGCTGATGTCCTACGAGTTTGGTCTCATCATCGGCGGCGTCCTCCCCTACGCCCTCCTCGTCGCGCTGGGACTCTGGCTCTGGTTCGCTCCAAGCCCTTGGAGCTTCAGCGTCTTCGTCGTCTACGCGGTGGCCCTCATCAAGCACGAGCCGCCCAACATCGGAGGCGCTCGTGGCTCTCATCGAGACCCTCCCCAAGGGTAAGGGCGAGTAGAGCGCTCCTCAGGAGCAGTGCGCGTCCAGCTCCGCGAGGAGGGCGCGTTGGTGCTCTCGATCTCGTTCGACCTGAGCGAGCATGAGCCTCTCCCGGAGCTGCCTCAGCTGCGCTTGAAGCTCGCGATTCTCACGTCGCGCTTCCTGGAGCTTGTCGAGGGTGCTCAGGACAGCGTGCGCACTCATGGCAGCTCTAGCTCCGGACCTTCGACCTCGATCCCGAGGACGGAGCAAGCGACCCGGACTTGCTGACGCCCATCGTCGCCCTCCTGCCGGACCGTAAGTACTCACGGTCAGTCTTGCGCCCATTGCGGCTGCCGTGACGCTGCCTTCCGCCAAGCGTTAGTCCGCGAGCCCGGCTGCTAAGATGACGGCGGCGATCTCCGGAACCAGGCGTGACTTGGACCTCCCTCTGAGAGTCGCGGTCCCCTGCCGACGAGACCGGGCTCCGACCCTTCTGACCGGCGTATAGTCCTATCTCCGAGTTCATGCAGGCGAGTAACGTTCCCGGGCGGTCGGCTGTCGGGGAGGGAAATCCATGGACACCGGACCTCGGTCGCAAAGCAGCGCAGAGGAGGCGTTGGGCGCGGAGGCGCGGAAGGCAGAGAAGGCGGCCGAAGAGGCGAAGAAGGCGGCGGAGGAGGCTAAGCAGGCAGCGGCGGAGTCCAGGAAGGCGTCGGAGGAGGCTAGGCAGGCGGGGAAAGAGAGACCGGAGAGGGAGAAGCTGTGGCAGGAAGAGAGAAAGCTCCTCGAACCGATCCTAAAAGACAGGATCAATTTTTTCCTTGTCTTCGCTGGGTTAGTGGTGAACGGCATTTTGAAACTCGAGAATCCTCTCCGACAGGTAGCGCTGTATGCGAGCTCCTTCTTAATCGTTCTTCTATTCATAGCGATTTGGAGAACGACTCTCTTGGTAACTCGTATTTTAAAAAACATCAGAGGGCAGAAGGACGTCGGTTCTAAAGCAGTAATGGGGAAATCTGTTTATGGCGAACTCTGCGAGCATGATGGTGAGTGGTGGCGGCCTTCTAGGATTATCCAACCTTATAAGTGGAACGCGAATTGGGTATTGTTTGCGGTGTCTGCGACAATCGTGATGCTCTTCATCGCTTTGACCGTGCTCAGCCAGCGCTGTCCCGAGCGGATCTGGCCGCGTGCGGGCGCAGGTACCCTCTCAGGTCGGGGATCCTCCGGCGACGAGGACCAACTACGGGTGATCCTAGACCGGCACTGACTCAGCTCGGGATCGCGATCGCGGGCAGCTGGGTTAGTTCCCAGGACTAGAGCTGGGGAGACTAGCTCGCGCCGACCTCGTGGGTTGTTTCGGCGCGTTGAGCGCGGAGGCGGGGCGCGGGAACGCAGCTGGCCGAGACCTCAGTAGTTCGCCCAATCGACTCAGTGCGCGGACCCTTCGGTTGCGCCAACGATCAGCCGCTCCCCGTCGGGCGGTGGCAGCGCATCGGGATCGGCATCGTCCTCGATGGCGTCGGACTCGAAGGGAGCGGCGAGAGGTTCGCCGGTCGCGCGCACCTCTGAAACGGCAACGACCTCTGAGCGCTTGCGCGCGGCCGACGCACGTCAGATCTTGATCTGCGCCACCGCGTCGCGAAGCTCGGTCACCCCGACGTGCGCGTAGCGCTCGGTGGTTCGGACGCTGGCGTGCCCCAGGAGATCGCGGACGATTTCAAGGGGAGCGCCGTTCTGCCGCGCCCGGACCGCGTGATGGTGCCGGAGGTCTTGCGCCTTGAGGTCGTCCGTTTCGACCGCCCGGCGAATCCGGTCCATTGCTTTCTTCAAGCGCTGCCGCCAACCGTGGACCGAGCCGGGGAAGTAGAGCCCGTCGGTGCTGATGACCTTGAGGCCTTTGATGACCTCGGCCGCCTCGGGATTGAGGTACTCGCGGCGCTCCTTGCCGCTCTTGCTCCGTTCGGCGGGGACCGTGACGTAACCCTCGCGGACGTTGACCTCGGACCGGCGAAGCCCCGGCACTTCGCGGATGGTCTTCGCCTTGCGCGTCCCGTAAACGTTGCCGATCAGCTCGCCCCGGCGGAAACCGGCGAGCGCTTCGAGACGGAGAATCGCGCGCACCTCTGGGGCTTCGTCGAGGAGCGCCGCCTCAAACCGTTTCACTTCTGCCGCGTCGTGGTGGCCGAGCCACCGGACGCGCTTCGCCTGCTGCCCGTTCACGGCGGGGTTTCCGGACGGAGTTACCGTAACTCCATTCCGGGAAATACGGAAACGGACCGAATCGTTAATTCTACGAGGGGAAGCGTATATACACATGCTCCGGGTGAGGTCTGTTCCGCCGTACGGACGGTGCCTTCACGGCAGGGGGCGCAGGTTCAAACCCTGCTGCGCCCACTCTCATCGGTTCCGAATCCCCGGTCCCTGGCGAAGACGATCGCCTGGGCCCGGGACCAGACCCCTAGCTTGTCGAAGAGGTTGGAGACGTGGTTCCGGACGGTCTTCTCGCTGAGGTTCAGCCGCTCGGCGATGTCGGCGTTTCCGAGGCCCTCGGTGAGCAAGGTCAGAATCTCGCGCTCGCGCGACGTGAGGCGACGGAAGATCGGGTCCTCGCCGACGGTTCGCCCGAGCCCCGTGAACTCCAGGATTGCAGCGCGAAACCGTTCCCACGCCGGCTCCGATTCGAGAAGGATGTGGTTGCTCGAGTCCAGCTCGACGAACTCGGCGCCGGGGATGGCCGAAGCGAGAAGCCGCCCTTCGGCCAGCGGCACCACCTGATCGTTCCGTCCGTGGACGACCAGGGTGGGCGTGCGGACCCGCTCCAGCACGTCCACCACGTTGATCTTCGAGCGGGCCTCGAGGAGCTCCGCGGCGATCTTCGGGGAAGACGTTTTCCGACAGAGCTCGTTGAACCAGCGCATCTGCTCCTCGGTCGCCCCGGGGATGAAGCGAGAGGTGAACACCTGCCGGAAAGCAGGATTCTCCTTCCCCCACCCGAAGCGGCAGAGGTCGGTAATCGCCTGGTAGGCGCGGACCCCTTCTGGGTCGCCGCGCTGCGACCAGCCCCGGGCGTAGGCCCCGTAGAGGAGCAGATGCGAGACACGCTCCGGGTAACGGGCAGCGAAGTTCACCGCGGCCACCGTCCCCTGGGAGATCCCGAGCAAGGCGAATGGCTCACGCGGCGCGGCTGCAGCCACCACCGCCTCCAGATCGTCGATCCACCGCTCCTGTGAGAGGTCGCCGACGTTCCAGTCGCTCATCCCGCATCCCCGCTCGTCGTAGCGGACGAGGCGAAAGTGGCTGGAGAAGAAGCGAAGCCAGTGGCCCCAGACCGGGCTCTCCCATTCGTACTCGAGGTGGGTGAGCCAGTTGGCGGCCTTGATCAGCAGGGGTCCGGTGGAGGCCTCTGCCCAGGCGAGCTGCACCCCGTCGGTGGTTCGCAAGTAGTGGATGTGCTGCCGCGGCCGCTTCTCCACCCGGGTTCCTCCCTGATCGGGACGATTGTCCCGCCTCCCGATGGCGAAAGCACCCGATCCGGGACATGACACCCATGGTGAAGGGCGAGGCGCGCACGCAGGGTGCCGATTCAGGAGGACGCACCATGCTGACCCACGCCTACGACTACCGTTCAATCCTCGAGACGTCGAAACGGATCAACTGGTCGCTCGAGGACGTCATCGGCGACAGGAAGTTCGATTTCTCCCGCCCGTTCCTGCCCGACGCGATCGCCGGCGTCGCCGGCATCCGCTGCCTCGACGACGGGGAGAAGCTGAAGCTCAATCACATCCGCGCCTTCACCTACCTGTACCTGTTCGGGCTGGTGGAGGAGTACATCGTCCCCTCGGTGCTCGACCACGTTCGAGGCGGCGGAGCAGAGGGTGACCAGCGAAGGGCGTTGCTCGGCTTCGCGGAGGAGGAGGCGAAGCACATCGAGCTCTTCCGGTGGTTCGTCCAGGAGTTCGAGTCCCGGTTCGAGACCCCCTGCGGAGTGATCGGTCCGCCACGGGAGATCGCCGCGGCCATCCTCGCCCACGCCCCACTGGGAGTGTTCCTGACCACGCTGCACATCGAGTGGTTCACCCAGAAGCACTACCTGGAGTCGGTCAAGGACAACGCCGCCGAGCGCCTGGACCCGCTCTTCTGCAGCCTCCTCAAGCACCACTGGATGGAGGAGAGCCAGCACACCAAGCTCGACACGCTGGTCCTCGACGAGATCGCCAGTGCCCTCGGGAAGAAGGAGATCGAGAAGGGCATCGACGACTACATGGACATCGGCAAGCTCCTCGACGGAGGGCTACAGGCCCAGGTGAAGATGGACATGGAGAGCCTGCAGAAGGCCATCGGGCGAAAGCTCAGCGCGACGGAACGGACGGAGGTCGAGGCCGCGCAGCTGAAGAGCTACCGCTGGACCTTCCTGCTGAGCGGCATCACCCACCCCAACTTCGACCGCAGCCTCCGCGAGCTGAGCACCGAAGGTCACCGGCGGGTGGGAGAGCTGGCCCGCGCCATCGCCTGATTCCGCATGGAGCGCGCCGATACGATCGTGGTCGGTCTGGGGGCGATGGGGAGCGCAGCAGCGTCCCACGTCGCGCGGCGAGGAAAGCGAGTCGTGGGACTCGAGCAGTTCACGCTGGCACACGACCGCGGATCGTCACACGGACGCTCCCGGGTGACCCGCCAGGCGTACTTCGAGAATCCCGCGTACGTCCCGCTCCTCGGTCGCGCGAACGAGCTGTGGACGCAGCTCCAGCGCGACTCCGGGAAGCGACTGATCGAGATCACCGGTGGGCTCATGCTCGGTCCGCCCGACGGCGGAGTCGTCAAGGGGACCCTCGCCAGCGCGCGGGCGCACGGCTTGCCGCACGAGGTGCTCGACGCACCGGAGGTCCGGCGCCGCTTCCCGGCGTTCACCATCGACGACGGCAAGATCGGCGTGCTGGACGAGGTCGCGGGGGTGCTGTTCCCCGAGGACTGCATCCGCGCGCACGCCGCTTCCGCGACGCGAGCCGGCGCCGAGCTCCGGTGGCAGGAGCCGGTCGTGAGCTGGAAAGCCACCGGCGACTCGGTCGAGGTGAAGACCGCTCAGGGGACGTACGTCGCCGACAATCTCGTGCTGTGCGCCGGGCCGTGGATGGGGGAGCTGCTGGCGGACCTCAGCCTGCCGCTCGCAGTCGAGCGCAACGTCCTGTACTGGTTCCGGCCGACGACGGACCTCTCGCTCTTTGCGCCGGGGAGGTTCCCGGTCTTCCTCATCGAGT
>Ga0081540_1002817_pt1 | contig 14079 bp, 14 predicted proteins | sample TabmetS2T1R1_FD_71024 | JGI IMG/M metagenome (GOLD analysis project Ga0081540, IMG submission 71024) | Tabebuia heterophylla rhizosphere microbial communities from the University of Puerto Rico - S2T1R1 | ecosystem: Host-associated > Plants > Roots > Rhizosphere ... | reverse complement strand
CGGCCGCGTCGCATACACGAAGGCAAACGAGAGCAGGTACGAGGCGGCATTGAAGGCGAAGACGACGGTCGAGCCGGCGAAGCCGTACAGCAGCGACGCGACTGTCGGCCCGATCAGGAAGCTCGCCTGGCGCGCGATCCCGATCAGCGCGTTCGCCGAGCCGAGGCGCGGCCCGTCGACGACGAGCGGAATCAGGCCGCCGAGCGCGGGTGTGAAGAACCCCGTCGCCAGGCCTTCGACCAGCGCGATCGCGGCGAGGGAGGCGATGCTGAGGTGGCCGGTGGCGTCGACGGTCGCCAGCGCGGCGATCACGACGAAGCGCGCGGCGTCGGACACGAGCATCATCGTGCGCCGGTCTGCCCGGTCGGCGAGCGCGCCGCCGATGAGCACTGTCGCGAGCACACCGACGCCCTGGAACGTCAAGACCAGGCCGAGCGAGCGGGCGGAACCGGTGAGCGTGAACGTGCGCCACCCGAGCGCGACGATGAAGGCCGCGTCGCCGAGCAGCGAGATCGCCTGGCCGGTCCAGAGCAGCCGGAAGTCGCGGCTCTGGAAGGCCTGCAGAACGCGGGCGCGGGAGGGTGCGGCAGCGGTCGCCTCCACGGGTCGAAAGCTATCCTCACGCCGTGACCGACCTCCTCCGCGTGGCCTGCGTGCAGATGACGAGCCGCGCCGACAAGGCGGCGAACCTGGAGAAGGCCGAGCGTCTCGTCGCTCGTGCCGCCGCCACGGGCGCGGACGTGGTCGCGCTCCCCGAGAAGTGGAACGCGATCGGCTCCGTCGAAGAGCTGCACACCGCCGCTGAGCCGCTCGAGGGCGGCGAGTCGGTGGCCGCCATGGCCGAGTGGGCGCGGTCGCACGGGATCACGCTCGTCGGCGGCTCGATCTCCGAGAAGCGCGAGGGGCGCGAGAAGCTCTCGAACACGTCTGTGGCGTTCGGCCCCGACGGCGAGCTGCTCGGGGTCTACCGCAAGATCCACCTCTTCGACGTCGAGGTCGGCGGCCACGTCTATCGCGAGTCGGAGGCCGAGGAGCCGGGCGCGGAGCCGGTCGTGGTGCAGGGGGAGGGATGGCCGATCGGGCTGACCGTCTGCTACGACGTCCGCTTTCCGGAGCTCTACCGGATCCTCGCGCTCGAGGGTGCGGAGCTCGTCACCGTCCCGGCGCACTTCACGACGCCCACCGGCAAGGATCACTGGCACGTGCTTCTGCGGGCGCGCGCGATCGAGAACCAGTACTACGTCGCGGCCCCGGCGCAGGTCGGCGAGACCCTGCCGGGGAAGCCGTCGTACGGCCGCTCGCTGATCGTCGACCCGTGGGGGATCGTGCTTGCGCAGGCGCCGGACGAGGAGACGGTGATCACGGCCGAGCTCGACCGCGCGCGGCTGCGCGAGGTGCGCGACAAGCTCCCGTCGCTGAAGAACCGCCAGGCGGACGCGTACCGCTGGCCGGCTCCCGCCTGATCGAACGTAGAGGGCTCGTCGTGGGCGAGCCCTTCGAGGGCGGCGTGGCCTCTGTTCTCGTTGCGCCCGCGGTGACCGCGGACGGGCAGGAGGCCGTGCTGAAGGTGCAGGACCCCCACCGCGAGAGCGAGCACGAGGCGGCGGCGCTCGAGCTCTGGGACGGGGACGGGGCGGTGCGGCTGCTCGATTACGAGCCAGAGGAGTTCGCGCTGCTGCTCGAGCGCTGTGTGCCTGGAACGCCGCTCTCGGCCGCGGGTCCGGAGGCCGCGCTCGACGTCTTCGGCGAGCTCCTGCCGCGGCTCTGGAAACCCGCGGGGTCACCCTTCGGGTCGCTCGCGGCCGAGGCCGTCTGGTGGGCCGACTCGCTCGAGGAGACGTGGGAGCGGTTCGGGCGTCCGTTCGAGCGGAAGCTGCTCGACGCGGCGCTGGAGGCCCTGCACGAGCTGCCGCCCACGCAGGGAGCGCAGGTGCTCCTCCACCAGGACCTGCACGGTGACAACGTCCTCGCGGCACAGCGCGAGCCCTGGCTGGCGATCGACCCGAAGCCGCTCGCCGGTGAGCGCGAGTTCGGCATCGCGCCGATCGTCCGGTCGAGCGAGCTCGGCCACTCGCGGCGGGAAGTGCTCGAGCGCTTCGAGCGGCTCACGGCGGAGCTCGGCCTCGACCGCGACCGCGCGCGCGGCTGGACGATCGCGCAGACGATCGCGTGGGCGTTCGACGGCCGGCACCACTGCGGGCACGCAGAGGTCGCGCGCTGGCTGCTAGAAGCAGCCTGATGCTGCGAGCAGTTCTTTTCGATGTCGACTTCACGATTGCGCGGCCGGGCCCTGAGCTCGGGCCTGAGGGCTACCGCCGCCTGGGCGAGCGCTTCGGGCTCGACCTCGACCCCACGCGGTACGCAGAGGCGCGCGAGAAGGCGGTCGAGGGCATCCGCCGCCACCCCGAGCTCGAGCACGACGAGGAGATCTGGGTCGCGTTCACGGAGCGGATCATCCGTGGGATGGGCGGCAACTCGGACTCCGCCTACGACTGCGCCGTTGCGATGACGCGGGCCTGGGAGCACGCGGAGCACTTCGAGCTGTACGAGGACGCGCTCCCGGTGCTGGAGGAGCTACGCGGGAACGGGCTCAAGATCGGCTTCGTCTCGAACACCGGCCGGAACCTGGACGAGTTCGTCGCCCACCACGGACTGCAGGTCGACGCGGCCGTGGCCTCGGGCGCGTTCGGCCGGACGAAGCCGCACCCGACGATCTTTCGGGCGGTCCTGGAGCTGCTCGATGTCGAGCCGGCGGCCGCGGCGATGGTGGGCGACTCGATCGAAGACGACATCGAGGGCGCCCGCGCCACGGGGATCCCGCGCGCGTTCCTCCTCGACCGCGAGGGCCGCTACCCGGAGGTCCCGGACCGGCTGCCGGACCTCTTCGCGCTGCCGGCTGCACTCGGTTTCGGGGCTGACCGGAGTTAGGATCGACCTGTGCCTGGCTGGGTTATCTGGGCGATCGTCGCGCTCGTGCTGGCGATCGGCGAGATCTTCACGCCGGGCATGTTCTTCCTGGGGCCGGTGGCGCTGGCCGCGGTGGTGGCCGGGCTAGTCGACGTACTCGGCGGCGGCGCGGTCCTCCAAGTCATCGTCTTCATCGCCGGGGCGGTCGCGTCCGTCCTGCTGATCCGTCCGATCGCCAAGGCGCACCTGCGCATGCCGGCGGAGCTGAGGACCGGGACAGCCGCACTCACGGGCGCGAAGGCCGTGGTGCTTCAGCGGGTCGACCGAGACGGCGGCCGGGTCCGGATCGGCGGCGAGGAGTGGTCGGCCCGCGCGTACATGGACGGAGAGGTCTACGAGCCGGGAGACCGGGTCGAGATTGTCAAGATCGAGGGCGCGACTGCGCTCGTCTACCAGTGAGGGGATCCGAATGACTATCGCGTTGATCGTGCTGCTCGCTATCGCGTTTGCCGTGGTGCTGACGCTCTGGCGGACGGTTCGAATCGTCCCGCAGGCGCAGGCGGGGATCGTCGAGCGGCTCGGCCGCTACCACCGCACGCTCGATGCGGGGGTCACCCTCGTCGTCCCGTTCGTCGACCGGCTGCGTCCACTGATCGACATGCGCGAGCAGGTGGTGTCGTTCAAGCCCCAGCCCGCGATCACCGAGGACAACCTCGTCGTCAACATCGACACGGTCCTCTACTTCCAGATCACCGACCCGAAGGCGGCGAGCTACGAGGTCTCGGACTACATCCAGGCGATCGAGCAGCTCACGACCACGACGCTGCGAAACGTGATCGGAGGGATGCAGCTCGAGGAGACGCTGACCTCGCGCGACCAGATCAACGGACAGCTTCGCGGCGTGCTGGACGACGCGACCGGAAAGTGGGGCATCCGCGTCAACCGCGTCGAGCTGAAGGCGATCGACCCGCCCGGCACGATCAAGGACGCGATGGAGAAGCAGATGCGCGCGGACCGCGACAAGCGCGCGGCGATCCTCACGGCGGAGGGTGTCAAGCAGTCGCAGATCCTCACGGCCGAGGGCGAGAAGCAGAGCGCGATCCTCAAGGCAGAGGGCCAGCGCCAGGCCCTCGTGCTGCAGGCGGAGGGGCAGTCGAAGGCAATCGAGACCGTCTTCAAGGCGATCCACGAGGGCAACGCCGACCCGAAGCTGCTCGCATACCAGTACCTGCAGATGCTCCCGCAGATCGCGCAGGGCGAGTCGAACAAGGTCTGGATCATCCCGAGCGAGTTCACACAGGCGCTGGGGCATCTCTCCGACGCACTCCCGCGCGGGAACTCAAGCGACGCCGAGCAGACCTAGCTCGAGAGCCTGGCCGCGGCCTCGTCCAGCGTTGCCACCGGGCCGACGCTCACGTCCTCGCCCTCGAACAGCTCGAGCCACGTTTCGAGCGGATGGGCGACGAAGGTCTCCGCGAGCTCGGCCGCGAGCGGCTCCTGCTCGTCGTCCCAGTGGCGGCCGGCCAGCTCCGGGCGGCCGACCAGCTCGCAGAGGCGGCGGAAGAACTTCGGCTCGAGCGCCGCGACGGTGAGGTGGCGGCCGTCGGCGGTCGCGTAGATGCGGTAGCAGGCGAGGCCGCCGGTCAGCAGGCGCGGAAACGGCTCGCCGCCGAGGCGGTGGGACGCCAGCTCGTGGGCGGCGTGCGTCAGCGAGACGACGAGGTGCACGCCGCGGCCGGTGCGCTCGCGCTGCAGCAGCGCCGCGAGCACCTCCGCGACGGCGCGCTGTGCGGCGCCGAGGTCGGCGATCTGCACCGGCGGTACCGCGGGGGCGGTGTCCGCGAGGAGGCCGGCCCAGCCCTGGTAGTTGAGGTCGTGTCCGGCCGTTTGGTCGTCCGGCCCGAACCCCGTGAACGAGCAGTAGACGACGCGCTCGGGTAGCTGCGCCGGCCCGATCCCGAGCCGCTCGACGACGCCGGGACGAAAGCTCTCCAGCACGACGTCTGCCTGAGAGCACAGCTCCTTGCCGCGCTCGGGCTCGGTCTTGAGATCGATCTCGACGGTCTCCTTGCCGTCGTTGAGCGCCGCATGCCAGGCCGGCGCGAGCTCTTGCATCGGGTCGCCGCCGGGCGGCAGCAGCCGCGTCACGCGCGCGCCGAGGCGCATCAGCTCGCGGCTGGTATAGGGGCCGGGGAGATACCGGGTGAGGTCGACGACCGGCAGGCCCGCGAGCGGTTGCACCGCGACGAAATTACTACACTCAGCGCGGGTGCCGAACCGCTCGAACGCGCAAGCGCAGGAGGAAAAGCGCCGACTGCTACTGGACGCGGCGGTGCGGGTTTTCGCGCGCAAGGGGTACCACGCGAGCCGGGTCGGCGACATCGCCGAGGAGGCAGGCGTCGCGCACGGCCTCCTCTACCACTACTTCGACTCGAAGGAGGACGTGCTGCGCACCGTCTTCCGCGAGACCTGGCGCGCGCTGATCGAGACGATCGAGAGCGTCGAGGAGGCGGGCGACCCGCCACGCGAGCAGCTGCGCAAGGTCGCGGAGATCCTGCTGCGCTCCTGGAAGCGCGATCCGGACCTCGTGCGCGTGCTCGTGCTGGAGGTGACGCGGAGCCAGCACCTCCCGGGTGAGATGGACGAGATCGTCGAGTCGTTCGCCGCGATCCAGGAGATCGTCGAGCGCGGCCAGGCCGACGGCTCGATCCGGCCCGATCTCGACGCGCGCCTCGCGAGCTACGTCTTCTACGGCGCGGTCGAGGAGCTGCTCACCGGGTGGGTGCTCGGGAGGCTGCCGGACGGCGACGAGGACGTCGCGCGCGCGGAGCGAACCCTCGTCGAGATCGTCTCGGGAGGACTGGCCCCCGAACTGGCAACGGCTCAGGCGTAGATGACAACCACCTCGCGCTCGCAGGCGCTCGTCACCGTCCCCGACACGAGCCGGCGCCTGATGTGGTCGCTCGGCCTCGGCGCGTTCGGCCTTGCCTTCTCGATCACGACGACCGCGGCCTACCTGCCGCCGCTCCTCAACCGCTTCACGAACTCCGGCGGCCTGATCGGCGTCATCCTCGGCGCGGAGGGCGTGTTCGCCCTGGCGCTCTCGCCCGTGATCGGGCCGTGGAGCGACACCTTTCACACGCCGATGGGCCGCCGGCGGCCGTTCATGCTCGTCGCGCTGCTGCCGATCGGCTTCTGCCTGCTGTTGATGCCGTTCATGCCGAACCTCTGGACGACCGTCGTCATCGTGCTGACGTTCTTCTTCGCGTACTACATCTACGAGCCGCCGTACCGTGGGCTCTACCCCGACGTGCTGCCGCCGCAGCTGTTCGGGCGCTCGCAGGGCATCCAGCACATCCTGCGCGGGATCGCGATCGGGGTCGCGCTCGTCGGAGGCGGGCTCCTGTTCAAGCTCTGGCGGCCCTCGCCGTTTCTGCTGGCGGCGATCCTGACGACCGGAGCCTGCGGCGCCACGATCTACCTTGTGCGCGAGGACGGCGGCCACGGCCGCGTCTTCGAGGGGTTCGCCGCCTACATCAGGCGGAGCTGGCATATCTTCTGGGAGGACGGCGACGTGCGGCGCTTCCTACTCGCCAACTCGGCGTGGGAGGGGACGTTCGCCGCGGCGCGCACCTTCGTCGTGCTCTACATCATCGACGGGCTCAACCAGTCGAAGGTGATGTCGTCGGCGGTGCTGGGCGCGGTGGCCGTGGGGTACGTGATCGCGGCGATCTTCGCGGGGCGACTGGGCGACCGCTTCGGGCTGGCACGCGTGATCTTCTTCGCCTCCTGGATCTACGGGGGCGGCTACCTCGTCGGCGGGTTCGCCCAGGAGTGGCACGACTGGTACTTCGCGCTGATCATCGTGGTCGCGATCGCGGGTGGCACGGTGATGACACTGGCCTGGGGGCTCCTCTACAAGATCGTGCCCGTGCAGCACCGCGGCGCGGTCTCGGGGCTGGCGACGACGACGAAGGGGATCGGGCTCCTCGTCGGCGCGCCGATCGCGGGGTTGGCGATCGACCTCTCGCGGCCGTACCTGACCGCGACCGACGGCTACCAGGTGCTGTGGCCGATCTGCGGGATTCCGATCCTGGCAGCGATCCCGTTGCTCGTGCGGCTGATGGAGGTCGAGCCCAGGACGAGGGTCGAGCAGGACGTTCCCGGCGTCGTGTGAGGAGGTCCTAGGTGGACGCGGGCGAGGTCGTTCGGCGGGCTGAGGAGGCAGATCTCCGCCTCGTCCGGTTCCTCTGGTGCGGCAACGACGGCACGGCGCGGGCGAAGGCGAGCTCCGTTCGCGGCCTCGAGGACCGGATCCGGACGGGGATCGGCCTGACGGTCGCGATGCAGGCGATGAACAACCTCGACCAGCTGCAGCCGGTGGAGGGGATGGGGCCGGTCGGCGAGATCAGGCTCGTCCCGGACCCGTCGACGTTCCGGGTGCTGCCGTACGCGCCGAGGGTCGGGGCGATGCTGGTCGACCACGTTCTGTTGGATGGAGAGGTGGCGCCGGTGTGCCAGCGGTCGTTCCTGAAGCGAATGGAGGCGCGGCTGCTCGAGCGCGGGGCACGGCTCGAAGTTGCGTTCGAGAACGAGTTCTCACTCGCGACGGTGGTGGACGGTGCGTTCGTGCCGATCGACTCCGGCCTCTGCTTCTCGACGATCAGCGCGACGGCGGCGCAGGACTACGTCGACGAGCTCGCGTCCGCTCTGGACGAGCAGGGGATCGGGCTCGAGCAGTACTACTCCGAGCTCGGGCACGGACAGCACGAGATCTCGACGCCTCACGCGCCTGCGCTGCGGGCGGCGGACGAGCAGCTGCTCGTCCGCGAGACGATCCGCGGCGTGGCGTCGCGACACGGGCTCGTCGCGTCGCTCGCGCCGAAGCCCTGGCCCGACAACGCAGGGAACGGCGGGCACATCCACTTTTCCTTGTGGGAGGCCGACGGCTCGCGCAACCGGTTCCACGACGGTTCGGCGGCAGACCGGTTGTCGGCCGAGGCTCGCTCCTTCATCGCGGGCGTGCTCGAGCATCTCCCCGGGCTTTGCGGGCTGACGGCGCCGAGCGTCAACTCGTACCGGCGGATCGTGCCGCAGTACTGGGCGGGCGCCTTTACCTGCTGGGGCCACGACAACCGGGAGGCGCCGGTGCGGGTGCCGTCCGTGTTCTGGGGGATGGAGGAGGCTTCGACGAACGTCGAGCTGAAGTCGGCCGACGCGAGCTCGAACCCCTGGCTCGCGGTGGGCGGGTTGATCGCCGCCGGGCTGGACGGGCTCGAGCGCGGGCTCGAGCCGCCGGAGCCGGTCGAGGTCGATCCGGCGACGCTCTCCGAGGAGGAGCGTGCTCGGCTCGGGATTGCGGCGGTGCCCTCGACCCAGGCGGAGGCGCTCGACGCGCTGGCGGCGGACGACGTGCTCTGTGGGGCGCTAGGCCCGGTGCTGGCGGAGTCGTACCTGGCCGTCCGCCGCTCGGAGTGGGGCGTCTACTCGGAGGGAGACGAGGCATTCGAGCAGCAGGGCCACTTCTCGAAGTACTGAACGGCGTCGCGCTCGTCGACCACCACGCGCACGGCGTGCTGCTCGACCGCCCGTCGCTCGACGAGTTCCGGGGGCGGTTCTCGGAGAGCAGCGACCCGCGGCAATGGCCGCACGTGGCCGGCGGGGTGACGTACCGGCGCGCGGTGGGCGAGCTGGCCGTGTTCCTCGGATGCGAGGCGGATGAGGCGGCGGTCTACGAGCATCGGCTGGCCGCCGAGCCGGCGGAGTACGCCGCGGCGCTGCTGCGCGCGACGAACACGGAGCTGCTGCTCGTCGACGACGGCTTCCCGCCGCCCGGGGTCGGGACTTCGTGGCGGGAGCTGGGGGAGCTCGCGGGCTGCGAGGCGCGACCCGTGCTGCGGATCGAGCGGGTTGCGGAGCAGTCCGGAGTGCCCGCTGTTCGGGAGGCGTCGGCGTCGGCGCGCGCGAACGGCTTCGCCGGGCTGAAGACGATCGCTGCGTACCGGGGCGGGCTGGAGCTGCAGCAGATAGACCCGTTTGTGGTGGCGGCGCTCGAGGCGAATGCCGAGACCGGCGCGCCGTTGCCCGTGCAGGTGCACTGCGGCTTCGGCGACGCCGACCTGTCGCTGCCGAGCGCCGACCCGGGTCATCTGAAGCCGTTGCTCGAGCGGTTCGACGAGACGCCGTTCGTGCTGCTCCACTGCTACCCGTTCGTGCGCGAGGCAGGGTGGCTGGCCCACGTCTACGGCAACGTCTGGTTCGACCTGTCGCTGACGATCCCGCACGTCTCGCGGCCGGCCGAGATGCTGCGCCAGGCGCTCGAGCTCGCGCCGGTCACGAAGCTCCTGTACGCGTCGGACGCAGCGCGAACGGCGGAGCTCTACTACCTCGCGGCGAAGTGGTGGCGAGAGACGCTCGCCAAGGTCCTCCCCGATCTGTACGGCGACGAAGCCGACTGGGCCGCGAAGCGAATCCTCCGCGAAAACGCCCTCGGGCTCTACATCTGAGCGCCGCCCGCAAACGACCACCGTCGCGAAAACCAGTGCCAGTCACAGTGCCAGTCACAGTGACTGTCACTGTTCGGTGACGAGAGTGTGCCGCGGCAGCGGTTTTGGGCTGACAGCCAGCGCCGGGGCGGTACCTTCGGCTGACCTTGCCGCGACTGCCTCGTAGCCACCTCGACGACGGGTACTTCCACGCAACCGGGCGCGCGGTGTTCGGAGCCGCCCTTTTCGAAGACGATCTCGACCGCATCGACTTTCTCCAGCTCCTGCGGTCGACCGCGGCCATCCTCGACTGGCGCTGCCACGCACACTGCCTGATGGGCACGCACTACCACCTCGTCCTGGAGGCGAGCCAGGAACGGCTCTCGGAAGGCATGCGGCGCCTGAACGGCGACTACGCGCGGCGATTCAACAAGCGTCACGGCCGCAGGGGCCACCTCTTCGAAGAGCGCTTCGCGTCCTACGTCATCCGCGACGAGCAGCACCTACGCGCCGCAATCACCTACGTGCTCCAGAACCCGGTCCGCGCAGGCCTGTGCCAAGACGCTGCCGACTGGCAGTGGGCCGCGGCGATGCCGGGCTAGCGCGCCTGCGCCAGAGCCGGCGCCCAGGCGGCCATGGGCGAGACATCGCCTTCGCCGTTCAGGTGCCGGTAGCCGAGAGCGTGCTCGGCCTGCATCAGCTTGTGGATCTGCGTCGTGCCCTCGTAGATGATCGGCGCCCGCGCGTTGCGGAAGTACCGCTCGATCCCGTACTCCGCCGAGTACCCGTACGCGCCGTGCACCTGGATTGCCAGATGAGCCGCCCGGAACGCCGACTCCGTCGCGTGCCACTTGGCCAGCGACGTCTCGCGCGTGTTCCGCACGCCCTGGTTCTTCAGCCACGCCGCCTGCATCACGAGCAGCTTCGACGTCTCGTAGCCGAGCACCATCTCCGCGATCATGTCCTGGACGAACTGGTACTTGCCGATCGGCTGCCCGAACGTCTCCCGCTCTCGCGCGTACTCGACCGACCGCTCGAGACACGCCCGGACGACCCCGCACGCGCCGGCGGCCACCGTGAAGCGGCCCTGGTCGAGCCCGTACATCGCGATCTCGAATCCCTGCCCCTCCTCGCCGACGAGGTTCTCCGCGGGCACCTCGACGTTCTCGAAGAAGAGCTCGCCGGTCGAGCCCGCCCAGACGCCGAGCTTGTGCTCGGTCTCGCGCGTCGTCACGCCGGGCCACGAACGCTCGACGACGAACGCCGAGATCCCCTTGTGCTTCGCGGACGCGTCGGTCTTCGCGAACACCAGCTGGTGGTCGGCGATCGTCGCGTACGAGATCCAGTTCTTCTGGCCGTTCAAGACGTACGTATCGCCCTCGCGCCGCGCGGTCGTCTTCATCGACGCCACGTCCGACCCGGCGGCCGGCTCCGTCAGCCCGAAACACGCGAGCTTCTCGCCGCGGGCCTGCGGCGCCAGATAGCGCTGCTTCTGCTCCTCTGAGCCGTAGCGCAGCAGCGACAGCGAGTTCAGCCCCACGTGCACCGAGATCAGCGTCCGGAAGGCGGCCTCGCCGCGCTCGATCTCCTCGCACGCGAGCGCCTCCGCGACGAAGTCGAGCCCGGCGCCGCCGTACTCCTCCGGAATCACGATCCCGAGCAGCCCGAGCTCGGCCATCCCTTCGATCACGCCCATGTCGAGGTGGTGGTTGATGTCGTTCTCGATGGCGTTCGGGAGCACGCGCTCGTCGACGAACGAGCGCACCGTGTCCTGTATCAGCCGCTGCTCAGGGGTAAGTTCGAAGTCCACCGCGCGCAAGTGTACGGACGCGAGCCCTCAAACACCCTGTTCCAGCCACGCGAGCTTCTGCCGGGGCTGGTGGCCGCGCTGGCCGTGGCCGCCCTCGCGTTCGACTCCGGCGGCTACGAGCCGACCAGCTGGGGTTGGAGCGCCGTCGTGCTCCTGCTCGTCAGCGCGGCGGCGCTGATCGTCGGTGCGCGGCGACTCGCGCCGCTCGAGCTCGCGCTGCCGGTGTCGCTGGCGGCGCTCGCGGCGTGGGTGTGGCTCTCGCTCGCGTGGACCTCCGACGTCTCGCAAACCGTTCGCGAGGGGGAACGGGCGCTCGTGTACGTCGCGGCGACGGCGGCGCTGCTTTTGCTCGGCCGGCGCACCAGGGTCTTCGGTCTCGTCGGCTGCCTCGCCGCCGCGATCAGCGGTGTTTGCGCCTACGCGCTGGCGACGCGCCTGTTCGACCCCGGCGGCGGCGCCTTCCAGGTCGTTTCGTTCGACTCCCAGGCCGGCTTCCGGCTCGCGCGCCCAATCGGCTACGCGAACGCGCTCGCGATCTTTGCCGCGATCGGGATCTTGCTGGCGCTCGGCCTCGCCCTGCGGGCTCGCCAACCAGTGGTCCGCGCGCTCGCCTCGGCTGCGCTCGTCGTGCTGGCGCCGACGCTCTACTTCACCTACGGCCGCGGCGCCTGGATCGGGCTCGCGGCGGGCCTCGTCGCGCTGTTCGCGATCGAGCGCGACCGGCTCGAGCTCCTCGCACGGTCGATCGCGCTCGCCGTGCTCCCGGCCATCGCCGTCTTCTTCGCGTCTCGCGCGTCACCGCTCACCGCCGATCCACGATCCGTGGCGGACGCAACCCACGACGGACGCCGGCTCGCCGTCGCGATCGCAGTCCTTGCCGTAGCCGCAGCCTTCGTCCCGCTGGCGGCCGAGCGACTTCGCCTGAACAGGGCGCGCCGCCCGCTCCTGCTGGTCACGGCGCTGCTCGTCGTCGCCGCCGCCGTTGTCGCGCTCGTCCGCGTCGGCGGGCCGCAAGGCGCGGTGCGGCGCGCGTACCACGCCTTCAACGCGCCGGCGCCGCTCGTCGGCCAGGACTCGAGCCGGCGGCTGTTCAGCCTGTCCGGCAGCAACCGCTCCGAGTACTGGCGCGTCGCGTGGCGGGAGTGGCGCGACCATCCCGCGCTCGGCGGCGGCGCCGGCAGCTTCCAGCGCTTCTGGCTCCGACACCGGAGCAACGACCTTCCGGTTCGAGACGCCCACAGCCTCTACCTCGAGACGCTCGCCGAGCTCGGGCCGCTCGGCCTCGCGCTCCTGCTCTGCGCGCTCGTGGTCCCGCTCGTCGCCGTCCGGTCGGGGCGCGGCCACCCGCTTGCCGCCGGCGCGCTCGGGGCCTACGTCGCGTACCTCGTCCACGCCGGCATCGACTGGGACTGGGAGATGCCCGCCGTGACGGTGGCGGCGCTCGTGTGCGGCGTCGTCCTGCTGCTCGCTGACCGGGGCGCGGAGACACGACAGCTCGGCCGCGCTCCCCGGATCGCCGCCGGCGCCGCCGCGGCCGCGCTCGTGTGCCTCGCGCTCTTCGGCTTCGTCGGCAACCGTGCCGAGCAGGCCTCCGCGGACGCCTTGGATGCGGCGCAGCTCACGTCGGCGGCCGACGAGGCGCGGCAGGCGCGACGCTGGGAGCCGTGGTCGGGCACGCCGTGGCGGCTGCTCGGGGAGTCGCAGCTCCAGGTCGGCGAGGTCGACCGGGCGCGGAGCAGCTTCCTCGAAGGCCTCGAGCACGACCGCGGCGACTGGGAGCTCTGGCTCGATCTCGCCCTCGTCACCCGCGGCGAGCAGCGCCGCGCAGCGCTGGCGCGCGTGGCCGAGCTCAACCCGCAAAGCTCCGAGCTGCGCCAACTGGCGCCCTCTTAGCTGCGCGAGGCGCGGCGCAAGGTTGGTGTTTCGGCGGGATCAGCTTCGGTAACTCACGTGAGACTCCGACCCTCGGGGGGCTGCCCATGAAGAAATCGAGTACGACCGGACGCGCGCGCCTCGTCGCGGCGGCACTTGTCGTCGCGGCAGCAGGAGTGTTCGCCTCCGTCGGCATGGCCGGGTTCGGCGCGAACCTCGTTGGTATGTCGCACAAGTCGACACCGACCTCCGACCAGTACCCGGCAGGGAAGGTGACGATCTGCCACCACACCCACTCGCAGAAGAACCCGTTCGTGACGATCACCGTCTCCCAGAACGCGGTTGCTGCGCACGTGCGGAACCACGGCGACACGATCGGCCCCTGCTCGGAGCAGGCGGCCCCGGTCGTGCCGGTCGTTCCGGGACAGGCGAAGAAGGCCGTGAAGGTGCACAAGGCCCACAAGGCAAAGCACTCGAACAAGGGCCAGCTACGTCGCCAGAGCAAGTCCAAGACGAAGCACCAGAGCACCCAGGCCAACGACCATGCCAACGAAGGTGTCGGTCACAAGCCGACCACCACCGGCCCGAGCAGCACTGTCCACGGCAAGAGCCAGGGCAAGGGCCAGGGGAAGGGCCACAGCAAGACACACGGCCCGCCCGCCGGTCACGGAAGCGGCCAGGGAAACGGGAACGGCAACGGCCACGACAAGAGCCAGAACGATCACGGCCAGGGTCATGGCCAGGAGAACGGTCACAGCAACAACCCCGGTAGCGGCGGCAACGGGAAGGGCAAGGGCCACTAGCCCGAGCGTTCCTCCGCCTTCGGACCGCACGAAGAGAGCCCCGCGTTGTCGGGGCTCTCTCGTTAAGGTCGTGGGGATGGCTTCACCCGGCCTGCAAGAGCGACTCGCGTCCTTGCCGCTCACGATCGAGTCCTACGAGCTCGAGCGGCTCGAACAACCGGTGACCCGAGGCTTCACGCGCGTCACGACGGTCGTGCACCTG
>Ga0081540_1002816_pt1 | contig 14081 bp, 11 predicted proteins | sample TabmetS2T1R1_FD_71024 | JGI IMG/M metagenome (GOLD analysis project Ga0081540, IMG submission 71024) | Tabebuia heterophylla rhizosphere microbial communities from the University of Puerto Rico - S2T1R1 | ecosystem: Host-associated > Plants > Roots > Rhizosphere ... | reverse complement strand
GTTCTGGCCGTGATCCCTCACGTCGCCAGGAACGTTCTGTCCGCGGCGCTCGATGGGGACGTTCTGACCCTTCACGTCGCCAGGGACGTTCTGTCCGCGGCGCTCGATGGGGACGTTCTGACCCTTCACGTCGCCAGGGACGTTCTGCCCGCGGCGCTCGATGGGAACGTTCTGGCCGTGATCCCTCACGTCGCCAGGGACGTTCTGCCCGCGGCGCTCGATGGGAACGTTCTGACCGTGATCCCTCACGTCGCCGGGGACGTTCTGCCCGCGGCGCTCGATGGGGACGTTCTGGCCGTGATCCCTCACGTCGCCGGGGACGTTCTGCCCGCGGCGCTCGATGGGGACGTTCTGGCCGTGATCCCTCACGTCGCCAGGGACGTTCTGCCCGCGGCGCTCGATGGGGACGTTCTGACCCTTCGCCGACGCGGCATATGCCGCAGTCTCGGAGACGGCGGCGATCGCCCGCTCCAGCGCTGCTTGCACCCTCGCCGGATCACCGCTCCGTGCAGCCTGTGCGAAGTCGGCCACGAGGCCCGGGTGAGTCAGCTCGATCTCGTCGATGATCGCGGCCCGAGCGTCGGCCATCGCGCTCAGCGCATCGTTGCCGCGCGCGTAGAGCTCGGGGCGGAGCTGCGCGCGTGCCTCCGGAAGCAAATCGGCGACCGGGCCGGCCCCGAAGACGGCGCCCTCGAAGATCTGCCGATCGGTGAAGTCCGTTGCAACCCCGCTCCCCTGTCCACAACCCACGACGAGTGCCCCGAACAACAACGCGAACGCGACCTTCGCGGTTCGTTGCATGTGGTCCCCCTGCTGAGGAACTCCTACCAACGGAGGCATGAAACGCACGAAAGCGCACAGCCCGCAAGTCCTGTGTGACCCGCTGAGACTTTTGTCACCCCGCAGCTTCGAGGGCGCCTCTCGGTGGGTCGTGGGAGACATCGTGCGCGCTTGTCGCACCTCCAGGAACGGTCTCTCGGGGCGAGAGCCCGCGTCTCACCTCGCGGACGACGCATCGCCGGCGGCCCTTTCAACCTGCCAGCGGCGACGCGCTACAGCGGGATGTTCCCGTGCTTGCGCGCCGGGTTCTCCTGGCGCTTCTCCTTGAGCATCTCCAGCGCGCGGACGAGCTTTTCCCGAGTTTGCTCGGGGCGGATCACCTCATCGATGTAGCCCAGCTCGGCAGCCTTGAACGGATTTGCGAACTTTTCCCGGTATTCCGAGACCAGGCGCGCGCGCTCGGCGGTCGGATCCGACGCCTTTGCCAGCTCGTTGCGGAAGATGATGTTGACCGCGCCCTCGGGCCCCATCACCGCGATCTCCGCGGTGGGCCAGGCGTAGTTCACGTCGGCCCGGATGTGCTTGCTGGCCATGACGTCGTAGGCGCCGCCGTACGCCTTGCGGGTGATGACCGTGACCTTCGGCACCGTGGCCTCGGCGAACGCGTAGAGCAGCTTGGCGCCGTTGGTGATGATTCCGCCCCACTCCTGCGCGGTGCCCGGGAGGAATCCCGGCACGTCGACGAACGTGACCAGCGGGAGGTTGAAGCAGTCGCAGAACCGGACGAACCGAGCGGCCTTCACGCTCGCCGAGATGTCGAGGACTCCTGCCAGGACCGCGGGCTGGTTGGCGACGATGCCCACCGGCCGTCCGTTCAACCTGGCGAACCCCACGACGATGTTCCGGGCGTAGTGCTCGTGCACCTCGAAGAAGTGGTGTTGATCCACCACCGCCCGGACCACCTCCTTGATGTCGTAAGGCTTGTTCGGGTTCGGCGGCACGAGCGTGCGCAGCGATTCCTCGACGCGGTCCGGCTCGTCCTCGCAGGGGATGACCGGCGGATCGTCGGCGTTGTTGGACGGGAGGTACGAGAGGAGCTCGCGGGTGAGGACGATGCTGGCCTGCTCGTTCTCCGCCGCGAAGTGCGCCACGCCCGATTTCTGGTTGTGCGCCAGCGCGCCGCCGAGATCTTCCTTCGTCACCTCCTCGTGGGTCACCGCCTTGATGACCTCGGGGCCGGTGATGAACATGTAGCTGGTGTCCTTGGTCATCACGATGAAGTCGGTGATGGCCGGCGAGTACACCGCCCCGCCTGCGCAGGGCCCGAGGATGAGCGAGATCTGCGGCACCACGCCCGAGGCGAGGGTGTTGCGAAGGAAGATGTCCGCGTACCCGGCCAGGCTCTCCACGCCCTCCTGGATCCGCGCGCCACCCGAGTCGTTGAGGCCGATGATCGGCGCGCCCACCCGGGTCGCCAGATCCATGACCTTGCAGATCTTCTGGGCATAGGCCCCGGACAGCGAGCCGCCGAAGACGGTGAAGTCCTGGGCGAAGACGAACACCTGGCGTCCGTCGATTCGCCCGTAGCCCGTCACCACGCCGTCGCCCGGGATGCGCTTGTCCCCCATCCCGAACTCGGAGCTCCGGTGCATCACGAACTTGTCCAGCTCGGTGAAGGTGCCGGGGTCGAGCAGGAGATCCAGTCGCTCGCGAGCGGTGAGCTTGCCCGCCTCATGTTGCTTGGCGATGCGCTCCTGCCCGCCGCCGAGCTCGGCCTGCCGCTCGAGGGCGTTCAGCCGGTCCCGGAGCGGGTCCTCATCGGGAGGGGAAGCCATGGTGGCAGGGGCTTTAGCACGTGTGCCAGGATGCTCCGCCGCTCGTCGGAGCCCCGGTGACCTCGGCCGGACCGGTGCCCTCGATGAGCCCTGCCCGGTGACCCTGCCGACCCGCGCTCGCTTCGTCGCCCTCGCCCTCCTGGTGTCGCTTGCCGCCCGCGCCGAGCCCGCGCCCGCCGCCGCCACCGAGCCCCTCCCTCCGTTCCTGCGAATCGGCGCCGAGACAGGGGGCGGCATCGTCGGCGGCCTCCTCCTCGGTGGCGCCTCCGCCTGGGTCATCTACGGCACCCTGAACACGCAGGGAGACGACGCCTCCCGGCGCTCGGCCGCCCAGGTGGGCGCTGCCGTCGGCGTGTCGGTGGGAGCCCCCATCGGCGTCTCCCTCACCGGCAAGCTCCTCGGACGCCAGGGCAGCTTCATCATCAGCTGGCTGAGCAGCGTCGCCGGCCTCGGCATCGGGTACGGCATCTACGGCCTCATCCGGACGGGGAGCGACAGCTCGGCCGCGAAGGCGACCTACGCGCTCACGCTGCTGTTCCCCATCGCCGGAGCGGTCATCGGCTACGAGCTGTCCTCGTCTGAGCAGCCACCTGCACCCGCGACCTCGACCCCCTTGCTGCTTCCGGCGCTGGCCGTCGGGCCCGGTGGGGCCACCTTCGGGCTGGTGGGCAGGTTCTAGCGTTCCAGCGTCGCGCTCAGGTGTCGATGGCGCGCAGGCGGGGATCGAGCAGCGCCTCTTCCCAGCGGGAGATCGCCTTCGCCCGCTCCGGCTCCGGCGCATCTGCCGAGTACCCCAGCGTGTCCCCCAGCGCGTCGGCCAGCTCCTCGGCGGCGACCGAGCGGAGCCACGGCTCCGGGTTGCGCAGGGCCGCCAGTAGCCACTGGACCCGCCGCCGTGCCCTGTTCTCGGCCCACCACGCCATCCAGGCGTGGGTGCTGGTTCCGAACGAGGCGCGGGTGATCTCGATCAACGCTTCGGCCGCGGCCTGAGCCGAGAGCGCGTCGTCGCTCGACGTCAGACCGATGAGTCCCTCCACCGAGGTGCGGTCGTGGAGCATGCCCAGCGCACGGGCGGCGAGCACTCGACGCTCGGGGTCCTTCGCCACCAGCTCCTGGCGCAGATCGGGCAGCGCGGCCTGGAAGCGCGAGAGGCGCCGCAGCGCGGTGGCCGCCGCGCGCGCCGCCGAGGAGACGTCCGGCTCGCGGTCGAAGAGCCCGCGCAACACCCCCGGCACCAGCTCGGCGTGCGGAAGGCTTCCGGCGGTGAGGAGCGCGACGTAGCGAACGTCGGCCTGCGGCGCGTCGAGGAAGCGGACCAGGACCCGGGCACCGTTTGCGCCGAGACGCGCCAGGCCGGCGGGAACTGGGCCCAGCTCATCCGGTGCGGGGAGCTCCTGCACCGCGACACGACTCCAGGCGCTGGGACCTGGGAACTGGGCCGACAGTGCCCGGGCCGCGGCCTCGGGCGCGCGGGTGAGCTCGGAGATCGCCGATGCCCGTGCCGCTGCGTCGCTCCCCACCAGCCTCTCGAGCACGGGTCCGAGATCTCCGAGCGCCGCGGGCGGCGGGGCCCGGTCGAGAGTCTCGGGAGTCCGCCGAAACGTGGCGTCGAGACCAAGCGCGCCGGTGGGCTCGGGCGCGCCATCGTCCTCGGTGAATCGCCGCTGCTTCCGGAGCACGATCAGCTCGGCGAAGGCCTGGCCGAGGTCCTGGCAGAAGAGGATCAGCTCCGAGAGTCGCCGCTGGCTGACCGCGCGCTCGCCCCGATCGCCGTAGAGAACCGCCACCAGGCGACCGCGCACCTCGACCGGGAAGACGAACACCGAGCGGGGAGCGCGGCCGAGCGACTCGAGCACCTGCCGGGTGAGCGCGTCGCCCGGCACGGGCCCGGCGTAGCAGGAGTGCGCGAGCGTGGCGGTGCGGAACACCGATGGCACGTCGAGCGGGAAGGAGACCTGCTGGATCGACACGTCCTCCGCGCCCTCGCCTTGAGCATCCCAGCCCATCGCCGCGCCGCGCACCACCGCGAAGGCGGCGACGAAGTCGAAGGTCCGGCGAGCGTAGCGGAGGACCACGTCCTTCAGCCCCTCGCGATCTCCGGCCACCGCCCGGAGCGCGGTGCGGGCCTCGGCCAGGGTCCAGTCGACGACGGCCTCACGTCCGCGGGGTCCGTCCGTTGCCGCGTCACGGGCGCGACGCTGGGTCCGGACGCGGGGAGACTCGGGCCGCCACGAGGGAAGCTCGGGCTCGGCGGCGGCGACGCCTGCCTCGAGCGCCTCGAGGAGCGAGCTCGCCGCCTCCGCCTCGGCACGAGGTGGCTCTGGAGGGGTGGCGGGTGTTTCCGGTTCCAGGCGAGGATTCTCCAGCGGGACGGGCTCCCCGACGACCGCCTTCGCCGCCTGTTCCGCCATCTCCGTCGCCAGGCGCTCCTCGAGCGTGGGGCCCAGGGTTCCGAGCAGCGACACGTCGCGGGCCGGCAGCGGCGTTCCGTAGATCTGCGCGCGCCAGGCACGCACCCTCACGTCGGTGGACACCCACGGCGCCACCGAGCGCCCCAGCTTCCGCACCAGTTCCTCGAGGCCTCGCATCGGAACCGGGAAGGCCACCGCGACGTGCAGCATCCCGTCCTCGACCGAGAGCGGGGCGATGTTGAGCCGCTCGGCCTCGTCGCGTGGCAGGGCCGAGGCCATCGCCGGGTTCGGCACGTAGTCGGCGAGGTAGATGGGCTGCAGCCCGCTCATCTCGCCCAGGGCGGTGACGAGGTCCTGCTCGCGGAGGCCGCCCATTTCCAAGAGCAGCGTGTCCATCGCGCCGCCCACGAGCGCCTGCGAGCGCAGGGCGTCGTCAGCCCGTTCCTGACTCAATAGCCCGCGGGCGACGAGGTGCTCTTCCAGCCGTTCGGTCATGCGCCGGGCGCCATTGTAGGGCGCGATGCGTCAGCCTGGACGGACGACGAACGTCTGGGTCAGCTTGTCGTGGAGCGTCTGCCCGCGCCGGTCGAAGAGAGCGAGCCAGAAGCCGGCGAGGAAGGGGATGAAGGAGACCACCGCCAGGGCGGCCCGGGTGATGGCCCGTCCTGGGGTGGGTGCCAGCCCGGTGCGGTCCACGAGACGGATGCCGAGGAGGCGGCGGCCCGGGGTGCGGCCGTTCCAGAGCAGGGCGAAGGCGGCGGTGTAGACGAGGCCGAGAACCAGGGCCAGCGCGACACATGGAGCGAGCACCGCGCTCAGCTGGTGCACACGGGCCATGATCCCGTCGATGCCGGTGAGCTGGGTCGCGGGGACTCCCCGCGGGGTGATGAGCGCCGCGGCGAGCCCGACGTAGAGGGCGAGCACGCCACAGATGAGCGCCCCGTCGACGATGAACGCGGTGATCCGCTGCCACAGCGCGGCGGGGCGGGCGCGGACCTCGATGACCGCGTCCAGGCTCGCTGGCTCCTCCGCCACCGACTGCGCGGCCCGCTCTGCCATCTCCGTCGCGAGCGAGAACTCCGGGTCGACGCGTGGCGGTGGGCTCGCCATCGGAGCGGCGGGAGCGGGAGCGATGGGGGCGTGGGTGCCCATCAGGTCGGCGATTGCGTCGGAAGTGGCGGGCCGCTGCGGCTGGGTGGGTGGCGCGAGCGACGGTTCGAGGGTGGGCTCGGTCCGCGAGGCAGTGCCCATCAGCTCGGCCATGCTCGGCGCCGGGGGGGCGGACGAGAATCGTGGCTCGGGAGCCGCCGGAGCTGGCGGGGCACTGGTCGGAGGCCGGTCGACCGGTGCCGCGGTTGTCTGAGGAGCGCTGGGTCGCAGCACCGGAGCGGACGACGCGGGGACGGCCGGGCTGCTGGACGTTCGAGCTGGGGCGCCTGCGACGGGGATCGTTGGAGAGCCGGGTCCGTGGGCGTCAGGCGGGCGCGCGGCGGGGCCGGCCGGGCTGCTGAAGGTTCGCGGCGTGGCCCCAGCGATGACAGACGTCGGAGAGGCAGGCGCCTGAGCACCGGCCGCGCTCCGCGGATCGGCCTCGGGGGTGCGCGCTGCAGGGCTCGCCGGGCGACTGGAGGCCCTCGGACCGCTGTCTGCGAGTGGGGCTGCCGAGCTGCTCGGTGGTTGCGGTGCCGTGTCCGGAAAGCGAGGCGCGGGGGTGGCCGGAACGCTGGGGCCGCTGTGAGTTCTCGGAGCGACCTCGGGCGGGCGAGGTGCGGACGCTGCCGGCACGGAACCCTGGGTCCTCGGGCCGGTGTCGGGGGGGCGTGGCGCGGGGGCCGTGGGGAAGGAGGAGCCACTGGAGGTCCGCGGGACGTTCGCCGCCGGGAGGGAGGTGGCACTGGGCGCCCGGGGAGCGGAGTCGGCGACGCGCGATGAGGTGACGGGCGGGGTGCCCGGCGCGGCGGTGGGGAGTCGAGCCGCCGGCGAGGACGTGGGCGGCGCCGAGGTGCTGCTCGGGGGCCTGGCTGGGGTCTCGGGGAAGCGAGGCGAAGCGGCCGGAACCGACGGCGCGCTCGACGTCCTCGGGGCCGCGTCGGGGATGCGCGCCTGCGGTGCAGCTGGGGTGGCCGTCGAGGGCCCCACTCCGGTGGCGGGCGCGCGCGTCGCCGGCTGTGAAGGACCTCCGGGCGTTGCAGGAGGCGCCGTCACGCGTGGGCTCGAGGCCGGGGCGGACGTCGCCGTGGTCGCAGGCCGGGCTGCGCTGGGAGATCCCGAGGCAGGGGCGTCGGGCGCCGTGGGGCCCGCGGACGTTCGCGGCGGCGGGAGGCCGGGTGCACCCGGGGCCGGGACGCCTGGCGACGACGACGTCCGGGCGGGCGCGAAGGGCGCTGCGGGCACCCCGGTGCGCGGCCAGGCGGGCATCGTGCCGGTCGGAATCCGTTCGGGCCGCCGGGGAACGGAGCCGGGAGAGCCGCTGGTGGCGCCCGTCGGCGGCGCTGCCGGAGAGGGCGGGCGGGCTGCTGGGCTTGCCGGTGGGGCAGGGGCAGCCGGCGCGGGAGGGGTCCGTGGGGCAGCCGAGCCGGTCGCGACCGGGGTGCCTGACATCGGGGTGAGGACAGGTGGCCTCGAGTCGAACGCCGGTCCTGGCCGGGGAACGGGCGTGAGCATCGGAATCTGCGTCGGTCCGGAGGCGGTCGGCGGGTCGAGCTTGAACGGCTCAGGGGTGAGCTTCGGGGGGCCGGCTGCTGCCGGCGGCCCACGCCGGTCGAGCGGGAGCTCCCGGCGGAGAATCTCCGGAGCAGGGCGCTCCCCAAGCATGCCCGGTTCGCAGGCCGTGCAATCGCCGTGTGGCGGCAATTCGGCGCCGCATCTCAGGCACTTGGACACGGCGGCATGAAAGGCCGGATGAAGAGGGGACGCAAGAAACGGGCGGGCAGCCTGTCCGCTCCGGACGGATCCCTGAGAGCCCCGATGGAATGCCCGTGACGACTCGGCCACAGACTCGAGGTGCGCCCTCGAGGTCCCTCGAGGTGCCAAACACCTCGTTACGCCCTCGAGGTGCCGGCCTTAGGTGCCGGCCTTAGGTGCCAAACACCTCGTTACGCCCTCGAGGTGCCGGCCTCAGGTGCCAAACACCTCGTTACGGCCTCGAGGTGCCGGCCTCGAGGTGCCAGACACCTCGTTGCGAGCTCGAGGTGCGCCCTAGAGGTGCCAGACACCTCGTTACGGACACCTGGTTACGGGGCGTTGCCTTCAGCCGAGCAGCCCGTCGAGGTGACGCAGCACGGCAAGCGCAGCGAGTCCAGCCGTCTCAGTCCGCAGCACGAGCGACCCGAGCGACACCGAAACCCCGCCGGCGGCATGCAGCGCCTCGACCTCTTCGCGCGTGAGGCCACCCTCGGGCCCGATGACCAGCGCCACCGGCCCCGCGCCCGTTCCTGCGGCTTCGCTGAGGCGCACTCCCTGCTCCTCCTCGTCGAGGACCAGAAGACGCACTCCTGCGCCCAGCGCTCGCGCTGCCTCCTCGAGCGGACGGAGCACCGCCACCTCCGGAACCTCGGTTCGTCCCGACTGCCGCGCTGCCTCCTCCACGATGCGCTGCCAGCGCGCATGTCGGGTCCCCAGCGCCTCGGGCTTCGGGCGGGACACCGAGCGCTCCGTCAGGACCGGCCACACCGCGGACACTCCCAGCTCCGTCGCCTTCTGCAGCACGAGATCCAGCTTGTCGCCCTTCGGCAATCCCTGGATCAGCACCACCGGACGGCCGATCGCGCCCCGACGCTCATCGCCGAGGCGGAGCACCGCGCCGTCCTCGTCCACCGACTCCAGCGACGCGGCCCACGCACGGCCGCGCCCGTCGAAGACCTCGAGCGCCTCACCGGGCACGACGCGCGCCACGCGGAGGTGGTGCAGCGACGCGCCGTCGAGGCGAACGCGGTCAGGGGCGGGCGAGGGAACGTCGAGCCGGACCCGGAACATGTCAGGGCACGCGAAAGTCGAGACGGATCCAGTCGCCGTTCCGGGCGACGCCGTCGGAGACCGCGCCGGCGCGCTCGAACGCCTCGCGCACCTCGTCCTGCTGGTGGATCAGCACGCCTGCCAGCACGAGACGTTCCCGGGTGTGACGCACCAGCGCCGGCGCCAGCTCCACCAGCGTGTTGGCGAGGATGTTGGCGACCACCAGATCGAACGTGCCTTCCACTGCGTCGAGCGTCGCGTCGGAGAGCTCGACACCGCCGATTCCGTTCAGCGCGGCGTTCTCCTGCGCCAGAGTCACCGACATCGGATCGTTGTCCACCCCCACGACCCGCCCGGCCCCGAGCTTCAGCGCCATCAGCGCGAGCACGCCGGTTCCGGTCCCGACGTCCAGCACCGACGCCCCGGGATGCGCGCCGCAGAACGCCTCCACCGCGGCCAGACACAGCGCCGTCGTCGGGTGGTCGCCGGTGCCGAAGGCCATCTTCGGCTCGATGGTGAGCGCCACCGTCCCCTCCGGCGCCGTCTCCCACGGTGGTCCCACCCAGAGCCGCCCGACGCGCGTGGATCGAATTCGCGCGCGCCAGGCCGTCGACCAGTCGGTCTCCGGCGCCACGTCGAGCGCAGCCCGCGCGGCAGGCACCCACTCCCGCACGTCGGCCAGCGCGACCTCGGCCGGCTCCCGGCCCTCGAACCAGGCGATGACGATCGCCTCGCCGGGAGACGGGCCGCGCACGCCAGGCATCGGCGGCGCCTCACGGTCGCGGATCTCCAGCCCGGTGGCCCCCGCGTCCCAGAGGAGCGCCTCCACCCGCTCCGCCTCCGGCTCGGGCACATCCAGCGTCAGCGAGACTGCTGTCACGGACGTCGCCCGGGCAGCTGAAGAGGAATCCAGGTGTCCGGCGTGCGGCTCTCGATGATGCGGAAGAGTCCCCGCTGCACGTACTGCTCGAAGTGCGGAGTCGCGCGGTGCGCCTCGAGCGACTTCTCGTCGTCGTACTGCTCGTAGAGGAAGAACCGTCGCGGCTCCTGGCGGCTGCGGTGCACCTGGTACATCCGGCAACCGGGTTCCTGAAGGGTGGCCTCGGTCAGCTTGGTGAAGAGGTCGATCGCCTCCTCCTCCCGGTTGGGGAGGACGACGTAGGTGACTGCCACGCAGATCATCGTTCCGCTCCTCTCCGGAACAGGACCCGCGAGGCGAGCTGGCGGTTCCGGGCCACGAGCCAGTAGCCCAGCTCGACCAGCCACACCAGCGGTGGGAGCGCGAGCACCCGCGCGAGCACCGGGTACCCGATCCGCTGCAGGATCCAGAGGCACGCGCGGCCCGCCCGGAGGACCTCGCCCTCAGGGGTCAGGACGTGGACCGCGCGAGCGCAGGCGCTGCGCAGCTCCGGAGTCATCGGCGGCGACGGGGCCTGCTGATACGGGACGGCTCGGAACGCGTGGCTGCCGTCCCGCCGCTCCGCCCACTCGACGCTCCTCCGGCAGAAGCCGCACTCGCCATCCCAGAGGAGGAGCGCCGGCTGGGTCACGGCCCGACCACCGCCACCACCGCCCGGTCCAGCTGGATCACCCGCCGCGCGACGCGGAGGAGGTCCTCGGCCGTCACCGCCTGGATTCGCTGGTCGTAGTGCTCGAAGTTGTCGAGCCCGAGTCCGTAGACGCCGTCGAGCGCCAGCAGCGCCGCGCGGGCGGCGTTGCGCTGCAGGCCGATCTCGTGAGTTCCCACGAGGTGGGCCTTCGCTCGCTCCAGCTCGGCGGAGGTGACCGGCTCGTCGAGGACCCGCCGGAGCTCGGCCTCCATCCCTGCCTCGGCTGCCTCACGCTTGTCCGGGCTCGTGCCGATGTAGACCGCGAAGTACCCGGGGTCGATCCCCTCCACCGCCATGCTCGTCACGGTGTAGGCCATGCTCCGCTTGTCGCGAAGCTCGGTGAACAGCCGCCCGCCCATGCCCGAGAGCACCGTGGAGAGGACCTCCAGCGCGTGGCGATCCGGATCGAAGAGCGTGAGGCCCTGGAAGCCGAGAACCACATGCGCCTGCGCACGCGCCAGCGTCTTGTGCACGCGGCGCCGCTCGGTCGGTGGCGACTCGCGCGGGATCTCGGGGAGCTGCTGAGCGCCCTCGCCCGCGGCTCCGAACAGCGTCCGGGTGCGCTCCAGCACCTGCGCGGCGTTCACGTCGCCGATGATCGCGAGCACCATCCGCGATGGATCGAGGAAGCGGCGATGGTGGGCGCGCAGCTGCTCGGTCTCGAGGCGCTCCACCGTGGCCCGCTCGCCGATCTGGGGCATCCGGTACGGGTGGCGCTCGAACAGCGTCCGGGAGAAGGCGTCGAAGGCGAGCGAGGACGGTCGGTCCTCGCGGGCGGCGATCTCCTGGAGGAGGAGGCTTCGCTCACGCTCCACCTCTTCCTCGGGGAACGCCGGGTCGAGAAGGCAGTCGGCGAAGAGGGTGAAGGCGCGGTCGAAGTGACGGGAGAGCGCCTCGGCGCGCAGCGAGACCGAATTCCGCCCCCCGGCCCCCGCGATGGAGCCGGCGCAGGCGTCCATCACGTGCTGGATCTCCTCGGCGCCGAGCGAGCTGGTTCCGCGGGTGAGCATCCGCGAGAGCAGAGTGGTGAGCCCGTTGTTCTCTTCCGTCTCGAAGCGCAGGCCGCTCACGAAGGCAGCGCGCATCGCCACCAGCGGCGTGGCCCGTTCCTCCCGGAGGATCAACCGTGCGCCGTTCGGCAGCGTCTCGAGGACGATCTTCCCTGCCTCGGGTCCGGTCCCCTTGAGCTTCGGCATCGAGGCGGCCGGCACCGTCTGCGCCCGCCGCGCCGGCGTGGTCACTCCCGGTTCCCGGCGCACCTCGTCGAACGCTGCGTTCACCTCGGCCTCGGACAGCTGCGCGCCCGCCGGAAGCAGCCCGGTCACCACCGCGGTGTCGAAGTCGAGGTAGCGCTGCGCCACCTGCCAGACCGCGTCCGGGGTCAGGGCGGCGACCCGCGCGTGGTACTTCTCCTCGGCCTCGTATCCGCCGAGCGTGGTCTCGTAGTGCCCCAGCTTCCGGGCGAGGCCCTGCACCGTCTCGCGGGCGTACACCGCCTCGCTTTCGACGAGGGCCTTGATGGTGGCGAGCTCCTCCTCCGTCGGCGGCGCGGTGGCCAGCTGCGCCAGCGCGCGCAGCGATTCGGTGAGCGCCGGGCGGACCTTCTCGCCGGGGAGCGTCATCCCCACGCCGAACAGACCCGGGTCCACCGGGGTGTACGAGTACGAGCTGATCTCGTTGACCAGCCGGGCATCGCGCTTCACCTGCCGGAAGAGCCGGCTGGTCTCGCCCTGTCCGGCGAGCATCGCCAGCACGTCCAGCGCTGGCACGTCCTCGTGGTTCGCCGCCGGAATGGCGAAGGAGACGTTCAGCCAGGCTTCCTTCGCCTCGTCGGGCACGAGGTGAATGCGCCGCCCGGTCCGGCCGGGCTCTTGCGCGCGGTGGCGGCCCGGCGCGCGTGGTCGTCCCCAGTCCCCGCCGAGCAGCTCCTCGGCCCACTCCTTCACGGAGGCGAGCGGAACGTCACCCACGGCGATCAGCGTCATCGCCTCGGGGGTGTACTGCCGCCGATAGAAGCCGAAGATTCGCTCGCGGGTGGTGGCGCGCACGCTCTCCGGCGTGCCCAGCACCGGGAGCCGGTAGGGATGCACCTGGTAGCTCACGCTGAACAGGTCGCGTGAGGCCCGGCGCGCCGGCGTGTCGTCGGAGCGCTTGATCTCCTCGACCACCACCTCGCACTCCCTGGCGAGCTCGGTGGGATCGAAGCGGGGGAAACGCACCGCGTCGGCCAGCACGTCCAGCCCTTCGCGGGCGAACTGGGACGCCATCACCGTGTGGTAGACCGTGTGGTCGAACGAGGTCCACGCGTTGACCTCGCCGCCGTGCGCCTCGATGTCGCGGGCGATCTCCCCCGGGCCGCGGCGCTCGGTCCCCTTGAACAGCATGTGTTCGTGGAGGTGGGCCAGGCCTGCTTCGTCCGGGCCCTCGTCGGCGCCTCCCACGTTGACCCAGATCTGCCAGGCCACGACGTGCGCGGCCCCCTGGTGCTCGTGGAGGACGGTGAGGCCGTTGTCGAGTCGATGGCGGGTAGGCATGTGGGATGGGGCCTTGTCGGACTGGCGGCTTTTGGGGAAACCCCCGGAGGACAGGTAGTCTGCCCGTTCAGGCGATGCCCGGCGCACCGGAAGACGTCAATCCTCTTCAAGATCTGGACTTCGGCGACGAACCCCTCGGCCCGAAGGCTCCGGCGGCGCCACCCCCGACCCGGCGGGCCCCCCCCCCCCTCGCGGCCGGCGACGTGGGCCCGCGCCCGCATCACGTCCCGGCCCGTCCAGTTGAGTGGTGCGTTATCCCGTGAGTGGTGCGCTATGAGGCACCACTGAACGCGGAACGCACCACTGAACGATCAGGCCTTGTCTAATGGAGGCGATGTCTCCACGGGCGGGCCGGCCATGAATGGCTACGAGGGGAAGCCCAGTTAGCGGGCGAGGTAGGCGTTGATGGCCTGTTCGAGTATCGGCTGGTCTTGGTTCCAGCGGTCGAGTGCCGTAGCCGCGATGAGGACGCTGCCGCCGTGTTCGCCGACGATGAGGCAGGCGATCTCACGGTACTGGTTGGCTTTGATACGGGTGGTGTAGTCGTCGATGACGCAGGACCCGTGTCCGTGACGGAAGGTGAGGTGTTCGGCGCTGAGGTCCGCGTGCGCGGTGGATGCGGTGTCGTCGCGGATGTGGCCGATGCGGAACGCGGCCCAGCCTGCGGGCTTCTCCGCTCCTTGTTGTGGGGTGGCGTTGAGGTACATGAGGTAGTGACCGGTCGGATCGAGCAGCGCCGCGGACACGGCACCGGGGTCCGCGGCGACCGGCCGCATCGAGGGAGGGTAGGACAACACGGCGGTACCTGCCGGGAGTTCCAGCTGTCGCCAGCTCGCCGGTGCGGGGGTGGGCGTGAGCCAGCTGAACGGGGCCGGCGAGCTTCTCGGTAGCGGCGAGCGCGCCGGGTGGGTGGTGGTTGCCGATCCGCAGGCGACCAGCGTCGCTAGGGCAACGGTC
>Ga0081540_1002815_pt1 | contig 14081 bp, 11 predicted proteins | sample TabmetS2T1R1_FD_71024 | JGI IMG/M metagenome (GOLD analysis project Ga0081540, IMG submission 71024) | Tabebuia heterophylla rhizosphere microbial communities from the University of Puerto Rico - S2T1R1 | ecosystem: Host-associated > Plants > Roots > Rhizosphere ... | reverse complement strand
GTGCCAACCAGGCCGAACCTCAGCGGCCTCTCCGACGCCATCACCCTCCCGGCCTCCTCACCTGCCACCCCTGAAGCTGCCGCCTCAGCACCCGGGGGCTCACATCATGCCTGATCCGCCCGGATCGGCTGGTGGCCGCCCCCGCTCAGGGGCTTGACATAAGCGCATATTTGGCCGGATTTTGGACTCACCCGGAAAGGGTGCGGCAGGCTGCTCCGCTTCCCCGAGGTCACCTGGTGATTGGGAGGACGGTCATGCAGGAACAAGATCCCGCCCGCGCGCCGCAGGAACCAGGCGGCGGCGCGGCGCCGGTGCTCCGGACCGATCTGCGGCAGAACTCCCTCGGCCTGGTCGGCGTCACCATGCAGGCGATCACCCACATCGCCCCGGCCATCGCGGCCCTGTTCTTCACCCAGTTCATCGTGTCGCTGGCCGGCATCACGGCGCCGCTGGCGTACGTGGTCGGCATTCTCGTGGTGCTGATGCTCGGCAACACCCTGGTCCAGTTCTCCAAGCACCTGCCGTCGGCCGGGGGGTACTACACCTACGTCAGCCGCTCACTGAGCCCGCGGGCCGGCTTCATCACCTCATGGATGTACGTGCTCTACTCGCCGCTGTCCGGCGGGCCGATCTATGGCTTCTTCGGCTTCATCCTGGCCAGCGAGCTCAAGGCCCACTACGACATCAACGTGCCGTGGCTGTGGTGGGTCTGCATCGTGGTCGGCGCGCCCATCGTCGCGTTCCTGCAGTACCGCGGGATCAGGATCTCCGTCAGGACGGTCGTGGTCCTCGGCGCCGCCGAGATACTCATCGTGCTGGCCCTGGCGATCACCGGGTTCGCCAACCCTGGGCCCGGCGGCGTCTCGCTGGAGGTCTTCAACTTCAACAACAAGCTTGCGCTGTCCGGCTTCGCGCTCGCCGTCGTCCTGTCCGTCCAGGGACTGACCGGCTGGGAGGCGGCCGCACCGCTGGCCGAGGAGACGCGCGACCCCAAGCGGAACGTGCCCAGGTCGGTGCTGATCTCCATCATCCTGCTGGGCTGCTTCCTCGTGTTCACGTTCTGGGGAGTGATCACCGGGTTCGGCGTGAACACCGTGAACAGGCTGATCAACTCGCCGGTGCTGCCGGGCCTGGCGCTCGCCAACAGGTACTGGGCGGGTGTGTGGTGGCTGGTCATGGCCGCCTTCCTGTCGTCCACCGTCGCCGTGTGCATCGCGACGGCGAACGTGGGCACCCGGATGTGGTACGGCATGGGCCGCAGCGGCTCGTTCCCGAAGGCGTTCGCGCGGGTCCACCCGGTCCACAAGACGCCGGTGACGGCCATCGTCGCCCAGATGTGCCTGGCGCTGGGCAGCGGGCTGATCTTCGGGGCCTGGTTCGGCGCGGACGTCTCGTTCTTCTTCGTCGACGGGCTGATCCTGGTGCTGGGGGTCGGCTTCGTCTACGTGATCGCCAACATCGGCGTCATCCGGTACTACCTCACCGAGCGCCGGGCCGAGTTCAACTTCTTCAAGCACATCGTGTTCCCGGTCGTCTCCACCGTGGTGCTCGTCTACGCGGTCCTGATCTCGTTCCAGCCGGTCTGCACGACGGTCTGCCCGGCGTCGCCGTTCAAGTGGGCGCCGCTGGTCGACGGCGTCTGGCTGGTGCTCGGCCTGCTGGTGCTCGTCTACTACCGCTCGCAGGGACGGGAGGACTGGATCAACAACGCAGGGGCGGCGCTCGGCGAGAGCGAGGAGGAGTACGAGCGGGTGGTGGGCGGCCCGACATGATCGTGCCCGCGGCCCATGCCTGAGCTGTTCGGCACCCGCTACACGCGGGCGGAGCTGCACCGGCGCGTCGGGCGCCTGGAGCAGGTCGCGGGCGTGCGCCTGGTCACGATCGGCGACGGCCTGGGACGGGGCGTCCGCGTCCTCGAGTTCCGCACCGGGACCGGGTTCGCGTTCGACGTGCTGGTCGACCGGAGCTTCGACGTCGGGCGGTGCGAGCTGGGCGGCCGGCCGCTCAGCTGGCTGTCGGGCGCCGGGGTCGTCGCGCCCTGGTACTACGAGCCCGACGACTGGGGCTGGTTCCGCGCCTGGGGCGGCGGCATGGTCGTCAGCTGCGGGCTGGACCACACCCTGGCCCCGGACGAGGACACGGCTGGGCACTTCAACCAGCCGCACATCCGCACGACGGTCCGGTATGGCCTGCACGGCCGCGTCGGCGGCCTGCCGGCCCGGCTGGCCGGGTACGGGGAGCGCTGGGACGGCGACGAGTGCGTGCTGTGGGCGGAGGGCGAGGTGCTGCAGTCGGCGGTCTTCGGCGAGCAGCTCGTGCTCCGCCGGCGCATCGAGGCGAGGGTCGGCGAGTCCCGTTTCGCGCTCCGCGACCAGGTCGAGAACGCGGGGCACACCCGGGCGTCGCACATGTTCCTCTACCACTGCAACGCCGGGTTCCCGGTCGTCGACGAGTCGGCCGAGCTGCTCGTCCCGAGCCGCGCGACCACCACCGATTACGGCGTGCCGGTCGAGGGCTACGCCACGATGTCGGCCCCGGTCCCCGGCGCCACCGAGGCGTGCTTCGAGCACGAGCTCATCGCCGAGCCGGAGGGAACCGTCCCGGTCGCCCTCGTCAACCGGGGCCTGGCGCTGGGGGTGTACCAGGTCTTCCGCATCTCCCAGCTGCCGTACCACACCGTGTGGCGGATGATGGGCGAAGGTACGTACGCGCTCGCCATGGAGCCGAGCACGAACCGGGATGCCGGCCGGCCGGACGCGCGGGAGCGGGGTGAGCTGCAATGGCTCGGGCCCGGCGAGCAGCGCCAGTACGACCTGGAGGTGGGCGCGCTGGCCGGGGCGGCGGCCATCGGCGAGTTCGAGACCCGGGTGAGGGCCATCCGGTGACCGGTCGGCCCGCCCGGCTGCGGGAGGCGATCAGGCGGCCGCTGCCGCTCGCCTACCACCCCCTCTACCGCTTCTATGAGGGCGGCTCGATGACCAGGGCCTTCCGCGGTCTTCCCGATCGTCCCGACGACTGGTGGTCGGAGGACTGGGTGGGCTCGTGCACCCTGGCGAACAACGACGACCCCGATGGCCGTGCCCAGGGCCTCAGCTCTGTCGACGTGCCCGGCGCCGGCGCCGTCACGCTCAAGGACCTCGTCGAGGCCCTGCCCGAGGAGATGGTCGGCGCGCGCTTCGCCGAGCGCTGGGGCCCGATCACCGGGGTCCTCGTCAAGCTGCTCTCCCCCGCCGGCCAGGTGCCGCTCCACGCCCATCCGGCGCGCGCGTGGGCACGGCAGCACCTCGGCTCCCCGTTTGGCAAGACCGAGGCCTGGATTCTGCTGGACGCCCCGGGCGACGGCACCGAGCCGGCCTACGCGGGGATCGGCTTCGTCCCGGGCATCGACCGCGGATGGTTCGCCGACCGGGTCAACCGCCACGACAACCCCGCCATCCGTGGCACGCTCCACCGGACCGGCGTCCACCCGGGCGAGGTCTACGTCGCGCACGCGGGGGTGCCGCACTACCTCGGCCCGCGGATCTCGTTCATCGAGGTGCAGGAGCCCAGCGACCACATCGTGATCCCCGAGACATCCGGCGCCGACGACGCCGGGGCGACGATGGGCCTGGGCTGGGAGCTGGCCCTCGACATGATCGACTACACAGCCGCCGACGCGGAGCGGACGTTCGCCCGGGCGCGGCAGCGGCCGCGCGTCATGCGCACCAGCCACGGCTCACGCGAGGTGCGCCTGTTCCACGACGACGTGCTGCCGTACTTCGACGCCACCGCGCTGGAGGTAGCGGATGAGATCGAGGTCAGCGACGGGCGCTTCTCGGTCGCGATCGTGGTGTCCGGCGCGGGGTCGGTCGAGGGCGAATTCGGCAGCCAGCCGATCCGCCGCGGGGAGACGTTCGCGCTGCCGGCGAGCCTGCACCTGCGGGTCCGGGCAGGCACCGAACCGGTCCGGGTCATCCGCTGTCTGGGACCTGCCGCGGAATGATCCCGCCGGTGCCTCGCGCTGAGTCCATCAGCAGGGAGGTGTTCCATGCTCGATTCCGCGCCGATCCTGGCGAAGGCCCGTGAACGAGTCAGGCAGCAGAACGGCGGTGCCGTCGGCCGGTCACGCGAGGAGCTGATCACCCCCGCCCTCGTGCTCGACATCGACGCGGCACAGCGCAACATCGACCGGCTCGCGGGCGAACTGCGGCAGATGGGCTCCGTCACCGTCCGCCCGCACTACAAGGCGCACAAGAGCCTGGACCTCGCGTGGCGCCAGGTCCAGGCGGGTGCGGGCGGGCTGTCGATGGCGACGGTGTGGGAGGCGGTCGTGCTGGCGGACGCGGGCCTGGACGACCTGTTCGTGGTCAACACGGTCTCCCACCCGGCCAAGATCGCCGTACTGGCCCGCCTTGCCGCCGATCGCCGGATCCTGGTCGCGGTGGACCAGGCGGCGAACGCGGCCGCCCTGTCCGCGGCGGCCACGGCGGCCGGCTCAACGCTCGGGATCCTGGTGGAGGTGGACACCGGGATGGACCGGTGCGGTACCGACACCGCGGAGCAGACCCTGACGCTCGCCCGGCAGGTGATGGACCTTCCCGGGCTGCGCTTCGAGGGACTCACCGGATACGAGGGCCACTGCTCGCTCACGGTCGACAACGCGCTCCGGCACGAGCGGCAGCGCGAGGCGATGACCTTCTTCACCGGCGTCGCCGACCTGCTGGAAGCGGACGGGATCCGCTGCGGGATCCGGTCAGCCGGCGGGATAGCCACCTGGCGGTGGACGGCGGCCTTCCCCGGGATCACCGAGATCCAGGCCGGCACCTATGTGGTCATGGACAACTACCACGACCACATGGCGCCGGGGTTCGAGCACTCCCTCACGGTCCAGGCGAGCGTCATCAGCCGGCAGAGCAGCAGGGTGATCGTGGACGCCGGCAACAAGTCGATCGCCAACCCGGCCGACGTCACGATCGCCGGCCACGACGAGCTCACGGTCGTCCGGTTCGACGAGGAGCACGGCGTCTTCTCCGCTCCGGACGGCTCAGCACTGGCGGTGGGCGACTCGGTAGCGCTGGTGCCGGGGTACTCGCCGAGCACCGTGAACTGCTACGAGGCCTACCACGTCGTCCGCGACGGGACCGTTACCGACATCTGGCCCGTCCTCCCGCGCGGTCCCGGGCACCACGGGCTCGCCGGCCTGCCCGGGGAACGGTACTGACGCCGGCGTATGCAACGTCCCACGGGCGGGGATGAAGACGCCGTGGCGAACGTGGTGGTCACTGGCGGCGCCGGTTTCCTGGGCTCGCGCCTGGCACGGGAGCTGCTGACCGCCGGCTCGCTCGACGTGGCAGGCTGCGGCGAGCAGCCGCTCGGCCGCGTCACGCTCCTCGACCGCGCACCGGCTTCCGCGGACCTCGCCGGGGACCCGCGGGTCGCCGTGACCGGCGGCGACCTCGGCGAACTGCTGGGCTCGGCCGGGGCCGCGCGCGACGCGCTCGCCGAGGCCGATGTGATCTTCCATCTCGCCGCGGCGGTCAGCGGGGAGTGCGAAGCGGACTTCGACCTCGGCATCCGCGCGAACCTGCGCGTGACGGAGACGCTGCTCGCGACCTGCCGCGCGCTGGGGACGAATCCGGTCGTGGTGTTCGCGAGCTCCGCCGCCGTGTTCGGGGCGTCCGGCGAGCACCCGCTCCCGGCGGTCGTGGACGATCACACCCTGCCGAACCCGCAGACCAGCTACGGGGTGCAGAAGGTCATCGGCGAGCAGCTGCTGGCCGACTACACGCGGAAGGGTTTCCTGCGCGGACGGGCCGTCCGGCTGATGACCGTCTGCGTGCGCCCGGGCCGGCCCAACGCGGCGGCGTCCGGCTTCCTCTCGGGCATCATCCGCGAGCCGCTGGCCGGTCAGCGCGCGCCCTGCCCGGTCGGCGCCCGGACCGAGGTGGCGCTCATGTCGCCGCCGCGGGCCATCGACGGGCTGCTCCGCGCGGCCACCTCGTCCGACGAGGCCTGGGGCGGCCGGACCGCGGTCAACCTGCCGGCACTCACGATGACGGTCGCGGGCATGGTCGCGGCGCTGGAGCAGGTCGCCGGGCCGGAGACGGCGGCGCTTATCGACTGGGTTCCCGACCCGGCGGTGGCCAGGATCGTGACGAGCTGGCCGGCCAGGTTCCGGGCCGGCCGCGCGGCCCGGCTCGGCCTTGCCCCGGATCCTGATTTCGGCTCCGTCATCGCGGCGCATCTCGCGGAGACGCGGCATTGATCGCGCACGGGCCGCACGAGCGCGGCCCGGCCGCTGGGAGCGCGTGGGCCGGCCCCTACGAGCCCGCGGCCCGCCAGAGCGGGTTGAGCAGGCCCTCCTCGGACATCTCCAGCATCCGGTTGTAGATCATGCGCCAGGCCAGGTACCGCTCGTCGTATCCGGCGGCGGCCGCCGGATCGGGCTCGAATGTCGCGGCCCGGGCGCGGAGCGCCGCCGGGAGATCCCCGAAGCCGGAGTAGACCCCGGCGCCGACGCCAGCGCACAGGGCCGCACCAAGCCCGCTGCTCTCGGTGATGACGGGCACGTGCACGGGGACAGCGAGCACGTCCGCCATGATCTGCGGCCATAGCCTGCCCTTGGCCGCGCCGCCGGTGAACACCAGCTCGCCGAACCGCAGACCGGTCAGCTCGCCGATGATGTCCCGGTGCCCGCGGGCGACGAAGGCGGCCGCTTCCTCGATCGCCCGGACGCAGGCGCCCCGGCCGCCCGCCTCCGGATCGCCGAGGTTGAACTGCAGGAACGACGGGCTCGCGTGAACCCAGCGCTTCGCGTTCATCAGGTTGGACATGATCGCGATGACCCCGCCGGGCGGAACCCGCTCTGCCGCCTCCTCCATCACGACGTACGGGTCGACCCCCCGGCCGCGGGCCAGCGCCACCTCCCCGTCGCAGAACGCGTCCCGGAACCAGCGCATGCTCATGCCGCAGTAGAAGCCGATGCCCTCCAGCATCCATTCGCCGGGCACGACGTGGCACAGCGTGCGCAGCCGCGCCTCGGGATCGACGAGTGGTTCACCCAGCAGAACGGTGTTCTGCCAGAACGTGCCCGCGACGACGGTGTACTCGGCCTTGCCTACGCCGGCTCCGAGCAGGCCCAGCTGGGTGTCGGCGCCGCCGGCCACCACCGGCGTGCCCTCGCGCAGGCCGGTCTGCTCGGCCGCACCAGCGGTTACCTGGCCGACAACCGTCCCGGGATCGGCGACCGGCGGCAGCACATCCGGCGACAGCCCGCACATCGCCGGGATCGACTGCGACCAGCGCCGCTGCGCCAGCGAGAACATGCCCGAGCTCGACCCGCACGACGGCTCGGTCACGTGTGTTCCCGACAGCCGGTAGACGATCCAGTCGCTGAGCATGCCGAGGCTGCCGACCGCGGCGAGGACGCCGGGACGGTTGCCGGCGAGCCAGCGCAGCCGCGCGGGGGTGGTGATGGACACCCAGTCCCCGGCCTCGGCGAAGATCTTCTCGGCCGCGCCCTCGAGGATCAGCTCCCGTGCTTCGGCGGCCGACCTGCTGTCCACGTTCGGGCAGGCCCAGATCTCACGTCCCGCCCGGTCGTAGAGGACGACGCCCTCGCGCATGCTCGTCGCGGAGACCGCGGCGACGTCGCCGCCCGCCGCGCCGGCTTCGCCGAGCGCATCCCGGACGCAGGCCGCGATGGCGCGCCAGCCCGCGTCCACGTCGAAGTCCTGGCCGCCTGGCGCGTCCGGCGGTTCGCGATGCGCCCACTCCCGCTGCGCGGCCCCCACCTGCTGGCCGGCCTCGGTGAACAAGAGCGCCCGGCAACTCCCGGTGCCCGCGTCGATCGCCAGCAGGTAGCGGCCGGTCATGCCGGCCGGTCCTCCGGCCGCCCGCGCCCCGGCCGTCGGCTACCGGGACGCTTATGGGGAGCGCGGCGCCTCACGGGTAGAAGTAGGTGGGCTCGAGATCGATCGCATGGCCGCTGCCCGACTCGAGCACGAACTTGAGCATCGGCGAGGTATCCAGGTAGTAGAACTCGATGGACTCCCCGATCCGCCCCCCCATCAGGATCTCCGCGCCCCGCTCCCGCCAGTGGTCCTTCAGCGCCTGGCTGTCCTGCGCCGAGTGCTTCATGCAGGCGATGTGCTGGACGCCCTCGCCGTGCGCGTCGAGGAACTCCTGGTAGATGCTCGGCCCGCTGACCGGCTGGATGAGCTCGAAGCCGAGCCCGTCGACCGAGGTCTCGGCGCCGATCATCCGGTATTCGACCTCCTCGCCGCGGACGACCGTGTCGTGCAGCAGAGGTGGCTTGTAGTCGAACACGCTCCACGGGCCCCACCCGAGGTTCTCGGTGTAGGAGCGCAGCGCGGACTCGATGTCGGCAACGACGACGGCGATCTGTGTGATCGTCATGGGGACCGGAGGCGGCACGATGCTGCCGCCGGCACTGCTTACCATCGGTACCTCCCGAGAGCGTGCACGGTGATCGCGGCCGCCCGTGACCGAAGCATGCGCCGCAAGCGATGGCGGTGGCAAGGCCTGACCGCGGATTCGGCGCGCCGCGGCAACGCGCCGATCTGGGCCGCGGTCAGGCCCCGTGCGAGCCCGCGCGGAACCGGCGCTCCAGCTCGAGCAGGCGGAGCGCGACCAGCTCGTTGGTGACCAGGACGTTGAGGAATCCGCCGTGCAGGGCGCCGAGGATCGCCTCCGCCTTGTGCAGGCCCCCGGCGACGCCGACGACCTTGGGGATGCGGGCCAGGTCGGACAGCTCGATGCCGATCCTGCGGTCGTGGATCGGCAGGCTGACGACGTTGCCGTCGGCGTCAAAGAACTGGCCGAGGATGTCGCCCACGACGCCGTGCTCGCGGAGCTGGCGGACGTCGTCCGCCGCCAGGTATCCCATCTGCACGATGGTCGCGTCGGCGGTCGGCGTGCCAACGCCGACAATCGCCTGCTCCACGTCGCACGCCTGCCTCAGCACCTGCTGGATCGCCGGCTCCGCCTTGAGCGCCGCCGCCAGTGCGGGGGTGGACGCGACGATCGGCGTCGGGATGATCGTGGCGGTCGTCACCTCCGGCTCCGCCGCACCCTCTCCCTTGGAGGACAGGATCGTCTGCAGGTAGCCGTCCACGCCGCCGGTCAGGCTCACCATGTGCACCGGGCCGACGGCGCCGAAATTGGTGGAGGCCATGACGCGGGCGACCGTCTCTCCCCAGCCGACCCCGAGAATGCCGCCGGGCCGCAAGTGGGTGCTCATGAACTGCGCTCCCCCGAGCCCCAGCCGGGCGTTCAGGATATGGCGATCGGCGGGCTCGTCCTCATGGTCCGGGACGACCAGCGCTTCGGTCAGGTTAAATGCGCGTCTGAGCCGCCCGCTTATCTCGAACGCGTCAAGGTGACCCGCGTTCAGATTGATCGAGACCAGGCCGACCCTCCGGGCCCGGTCCAGCATGCGCCCGACGGACGCCCGTGACACCGCGAGCCGCTTGGCGATCTCGTCCTGGGTCAGCTCGTCCTTGTAGTAAAACCAGGCCACGCGGAGCAGCAACTCCTCCGCACCGCGTCTTCCCTCGCCAACACCCTCGCCTACGTTCATACCAATCCCCGGCTGGCCGGCTTTCCTACATTGTCGTCTTATTGAAGCTCAACGGGACTCCCAAGCCCACGCCCCCCCGGCCCGCATCCGAATTTGGACCGGCCGTCCATGCCGCTCCGCACGGGAATTGACGTCATGCAGATTCGCCATGACTGGCTAGCTGTTGCCGATCCCGTTCTCAGGCCGTGCCGTCGGCGGCGGCGGTGACGTCCGGGGCCAGGGCCCAGGCCCTGCTCTGGCGCTGCACGGCCTCCTTGGCCCGGCGCAGTTGCTCGGCCACCAGGCGCCGCTGGGCCCAGGTCGCCTCGCGCCGCCGCAGGGCACGCTCGACGGCGAGCAGTTCGGTGTCGTCGGCCGGCAGGCCGTACGCCTCGCTGACCATGCGCGCGAGGTCGGCGCGGTAGTCGTGGCCGCGGGCGAAGAAGTTTCCCGGGGTGGCGTTCATCGCGTTCTTGACGTCCACCAGGGTGAGCACGAATGTGATCAGCGGGTACCAGCGGGCCAGCGGCGATATGCCGGGTGGCCGGCCGGTGGCCGGGTCAAGCCAGCGGGGCTGCTGCACGGCCAGGGCGGGCTCGAAACGGGTGATGGGGTCCTCATGGTGGGACAGCAGCACGTACCGGCGACGGGCGCGCTCGCCGGCCGTGAGCGCGATCCATTCGGCGTGCGAGGCGACCTCGGCTACCTCGCCGTCCGGGTCGGTACGCTCCGGGTCGGTGCGCCATTGCTTGGCCCACTTGCTTCCCGCCGGGGTGCCCAGGAACAGGGCCCGGTCCATGCCGACGCGGCGCAACCCGGACGCGCCCTCGTGCAGGAACGCGTCCTGCATCGTGTGCGCGCCGAGGGACTCGCCGAAACCGACCAGCCGTGGCCGGCGGCCCTCCGGCAGGCCCTGCAGCCGCCATTCGAGTGCGTGCAGCAGCGCCCGGTTCTGCTCGCGGCCCATCGCGACCCGGTCCAGGGACAGGAACGACGGGCGCAGGGAGTACTGCAGCGCGACCGTGGCGCAGTCGCCGCGGGTCAGGTACTCGAGCGTTTCGACCGCGACGTAGTTGACGTAACCGCTGCCGGTGGGCGAGGCCACACACAGTACCGACCGCTCGAATGCGCCGAGCCGGGCCAGGTCCTCCATCACCAGGTCGACCCGGATGTCCACGGTCTGCCCGGACGCCAGCCCGGCGAACGCGCGCACGGGCGCCTTCACCTCCTCGATCGGCACCCCCGTCACGTCCGCGATCTCCTGCCTGGACAGGGCCAGGTTGACGAACCGGACGCCTTCACGCGACAGACTCGGCCACGGCACCGCCGAGGCGGGGCCGCCGCTGACGGTCCCCGTGTCCGGCGGGGTGGTGTAGGCGGCATCGATCGCCGAACCGCCGGCTTCGGCGCGGCGGTCGAGGTATTCCATCGCGGACCCCAGCCCAGCCATCGTCATGCCGAGCGCTGCCGCGTGACCCGCCATTCCGGCGACCGGCCCGGCGCCGGGGACAACGCGGCGTATCCCAGCGGCCGCTCCACGGGCCAACGCGCCTTCGGCCAGGGCTACCCCGTGCAGGCCCGCGCTGACGGCGGCACCTAGCAGCAAGGACTTGGCGACCGGCGGCAGCGGCAGCCACTGCGGTGTGTCTTCCCCCCCGGCCGTTTTGCCGGTCAGCGGATCCGTGGCCGCGAGCCAGGCCGCATCGGACTGCTCGCCCCCGTGGTAGCGGTAGATCTGCGAACCGGCGAGCGCGGCGCCGGCCAGCAAGCCGCCCCCGGCCGCGAGGACCCTCAGGCCCGGCCGCCGGCCACCGACGGCGGCGTCAACGGCCGCGACGCCGGCCAGCCCAGCCCCGGCCAGCCCAACCCGCAGCGCCCGCCGGCCAGCGGTCCGCAGTACGGCCCGGCGCACCGGCTCGTCCGGCCGCGCCGCCAGCATGCGCTGCGCGGCGAAGCCGGCCACGGCAAGGCCGGCGTTGACGGCCGCCTGCGCCGCGAAGCCTCGCGCCCGGCCCGATTTTGTCCCGTCATCGGCGGCCAGCCGCCGGGCGAGCGCCGCGCACGCCGATTGCGACGTCATGACGAGGCCGTGCTCGGCGGCGCCGATGATCCCGGTCGCCAGCGCCTGATCCAGGCCTGGCCTGGGGAGCAGGCCCGGGCCGAAGCTGGCGCCGACGGTAGCGGTCGACGTGAGCGCCGCCGTCCGCTCCACCGTGCCTTCGCCGGCCAGCAGGCTCCCGGCCCGCCGAACGGCCGCTCTCAGATTCATCAGTCCCCCTGACCCGCCCGGTTGCGCCACTGGACACCGGCCCGCTGCTTGCGGCCCAGCCTACAGGCGACACGCCCCGCCACCAGCGCCGAGTCGTTGAGCGCCGCATGGGCGAGAAGCGGGGCGAGCACGCTCCCAGAGCGGAGACGGAGCCAGGCGAAGCCCACACCGGCTACGCCGGTGGCCGCCACGTTGCCGGCCACAAACGCCGCCTGATGCAGCGGGCGCGCGAGGTGATGGCTGACCGCGGTCTGGCTCATCGTCGACAGCGTCGGCAGGACGTGTGACACGCCGAACAGCAGGCTCGGCCACGTCACGGCACCGGCCCGCGTGCCGCTCCCGAGCAGCAGGCCGTACAGCGCCGAGCGGTAGGTGAGTTCCTCCGGCGGCACCGCGGCCAATGTGATCCTGGCCAGTCCGCCGGCAAGATCGCCGCGGCTGACCTGCGCGGCGCGGTCGTCGAGGAAGACCCCGCGCGTGGCGGGCATCGCCGCCCCCGCGAAGATGGCCGCCGCAGCGCACGCGCCGGCCAGCACGCCGGTGCGCACCCCGCTTCCCAGGTGCTTGCGATCGAGCCCCAGCTCGGCCCAGGAGACACCGGCCGCGCGCGCTATCCCGAGCAGCGCGATCGCGGCTCCATACCGCGCCGCCGTCTGGCCCGTCCGGCTGGTGATGCGATGGGCGAGCACGTCGAGCACGGCGGCGGCCGGAACGGCCGCGAACCGCGCCCGGACCCTGGCGGCGCTCATGCCGGCATTATGCCGACAACGGCGGCGACATGACCGGGTGCACGGACGGGTGGACGGCTGGTCCCGGCTGGCGGGGGGTCAGGGCCCGGCGGCGCCGGTGGCACCGAGCACCACGTTGACGGCCTCGCTGTGTAGGTGGCTGGCGACGGCAGTGACCTGGTATTCCCCCGGGCGGACCAGGTGGGAGGTCCCGGTGCAGCCCGGCGATGATGTCTTCCGGTCCCACGAGAGACGGAGAACCGCTGGTGTGTTCCTGCCGACGACGATCATGTTGGACCCGTCACCGCTCACGCAGTCGGCCGAACTCCAGACGCGCTGGCCGGCGACCGTTACAACCACCGACACGAATTTGGCGCCCATGTTGAACCGGCACGGCCCTCTCTCGCGGGTGGTGGCATGGACCATGAAGCGCGGTGTCGCGCCCGGCTGGTACCAGTATTGCGGGGACGAGACGCGAAGCGTCACCGCTCCCTGGGCACAGGCCAGAGCGCGGCCGGAGGCCCGGGGCTGCGCCGCGTCCCGGCTCTGTGACGGCGTTGGGCTCGAGGATGGCGCCGGGCTCGAGGACGGTGCTGGGCTCCACGATGGCGACGGGCTCGGTGACGGCGACGGCCTTACCGGCGCACCATCGACGCTCACATGGGACGAGGCGGAGCCCGCCGCCCTCGGGCCGCCCGGATGGCCTGCCTGGCCTGCCGTTGAGCGGGCGCCGAGCAGCCCGCTTGCAGCCCAGCTGATGGTGGTGAGCAACCCGATGCCCACGGCGAGGACGATCACCCGCCGCCGCCAGTACGTGGCCGGCGAGACCCTTGCGGGGCGGGGCCGCGCGCCGGGAGGCGGGCCGGCGTTCGGCCGCCGGTTCTGGTCCATAGAACTGACTATGGAAGATGGCCACCGAAAGTCGTTGAAGGCTCGCCGTAAGACGGCGCCCTCGACGCCGGCATCCGCCGGCCGGCCGTCCGCGGAGCCGCGGCGCCAGCGTGCGATGAGATAGCACGATGAGCCACTCCCCGGTTACCGACGGTTCGGACGCGCGGGACAAGGGCGGCGGCAGCATTTATCCCGCGCCCTTCAATTTGAACCCTGCGGGGCATTCGGCTGCGGCCGCCGCGGCCGGCGGAGAGCACAGTTCGGCTGGCGGGTTAACCCGGAATTAACAGCGGAAACGCTCCGCGTGTCGCGATGCATTGGGCACATCGGGACAGCTACCCTTTCCGCATGATCGCGATAACCACGCCGGCAATTCGGCTCCCTTATACGGGCGGGGCATTCCAGGCAGCGGCGATTCCTGGCTGCCTGTCCCCTGGCGGGCAGGCGGCCAGATTGGCGGGCGTGGGAACCGCTCATTACGCGCGGCCGGAATGCCAGGTCGGCCGCGGCTCGCGAGGGAGGCGCGATGCGCTCGGTTAGCGGACTCGCAGGGGCACGGCGTGCCGTCCCGGTCGGGGTGGCCGTAGCGGGGATGCTTCTGCCGGCGACCCAGTTCGGGTCATCAGCCGCGGTC
>Ga0081540_1002814_pt1 | contig 14087 bp, 10 predicted proteins | sample TabmetS2T1R1_FD_71024 | JGI IMG/M metagenome (GOLD analysis project Ga0081540, IMG submission 71024) | Tabebuia heterophylla rhizosphere microbial communities from the University of Puerto Rico - S2T1R1 | ecosystem: Host-associated > Plants > Roots > Rhizosphere ... | reverse complement strand
CCTTGAACCAGCGGAGCGGCTCGGCGTCGAACCCGAGCTTGGTCATGTCCAGCTGCAGGTTCGACTTGTCGAGGAGCCGGAGCACCACCTTCTCGCCGAAGAGCGTGGGGCAGACGCTGACCCGGAAGTCCATCTCCTTGCCGGTGGTCTTGATCTTGATGCGCCCGTCCTGCGGGAGGCGCCGCTCGCTGATGTCCAGCGAGGCCATGATCTTCAGGCGGCTGATGATCGCGTTCTTCAGCTTCATCGGCGGCTTCATCACGTCGTACAGCACGCCGTCGATGCGGAAGCGGACCCGGAAGTCCTTCTCGTAGGGCTCGACGTGGATGTCGCTGGCGCCCTTGCGGATGGCGTCCACCAGCACGAGGTTCACCAGCTTGACGACCGGAGCGTCCTCGGCCGCCTTGATGTCGACCTCTTCCTCCTCCTGCTCGGCGACGTCCACCTGCTCGTCGGCCTGACCGAGGATCTCGTCGAGCGAGGGACCCTTCTCCGCGTAGTAGCGCTCGATGGCCTCGCGGATGCTGGGCTCGGAGGCCACGACCGGCTCGATGTTGTAGCCGGTGGTGAACTTGAGATCGTCGACCGCGTAGATGTTGGAGGGGTCGGCCATCGCCACGATCAGCGACTGACCGGCGCGATTCACCGGGATGACCAGGTGCTTCTGCGCGACCTCCTTCTTCACCAGCTTGACGATCTCCGGGTCGATCTCGAAGTCCTTCAGGTTGATCGCCGGGACGCCGTACTGCTTGCTGAGGAAGTCGGTGAGCTTGTGCTCCTCGATCGCGCCGACCTTGATCAGGGCCGAGCCGATGCGGGTGCCGTTCTTCTGCTGCTCCTCCTGTGCTTTGCGGAGCTGCTGGACCGAGATCAGGTTCTCCCGGACGAGCAATTCACCGAGGCGGCCGGCGGACATGCGTTCCTTGTTACCTCTTGATGCTGGCGTGGGACGGCCCCCGGCTCCTGCGTCGAGCCACTCGAGCCGGCCGCAGTGCCGTGGAGAGACGATCTAAGAGGCCGGAAAAAAAGGTGTCAAGGAACGGCCGGGGTGCGTGCAAGCACCACCCGCGCCTCCTCGACGTCCCGCTGGATCTGCGCGGTCAGCTCCGAGACCGAGGCGAAGCGCCGCTCGGCGCGCAGCCGCTCCAGGAACTCGACGCGAACCTCCTGCCCGTACAGGTCTGCAGACCAGTCGAGCAGGTGCACCTCGACCGTCACCGCCGACCCACCGAAGGTCGGCTTCGTCCCGATGTTGGCCGCCCCGCCGTGCCATCGCTCCCCGGTGCGCACCCGGACGGCGTACACCCCAGAGGCCGGAAGCAGCTCGCCGTGGGAGTCCACGTTGGCGGTGGGGAAGCCGATGCTCCGCCCCCGGCCATCACCCTTGACCACCACCCCGTCCAGGTCGAAGGGGCGGCCGAGCAGCGCCCGGGCCGCACCCACCCGCCCCTCGAGGATGTACTCGCGAATGCGGGAGGACGACGCCACCACCCCGTTCACCGTCACCGGCTCGACCACCGCCACCACTGCCCCGCGGGCCATGGCCGCCTCGCTCAGGGTCGCCACAGTGCCCGCACGCTGTGCTCCATAGGTGTAGTCCCGGCCCACGATCAGCCCCCGGACCTGCGCCCGGTCGAGGAGCATCGCCTCGAAGTCTCGCGCCGGGGTGCGCGCGAAGGCGAGGCTGAAGGGGAGCACCACCACCCGATCCAGCCCCGCGGCCTCCATGAGCTGGAGCTTCCGGGGCAGCGGGGTGATGAGCCGGGGTGCCAGCTCCGGCTGGAGCACCTTTCCCGGATGGGGCTCGAAGGTCAGCGCCCCCGGTCGCCCGTGCTCGGCCGCTTCCTTGAAGAGCGCGCGGTGCCCGAGGTGCACCCCGTCGAAGTTTCCCAGCGCCAGGGCCACGCCGGCCAGGGCTCGTGCATCCTCGAGCGAGTGCAGCACCTTCATGTGGCCCGACCTGTAGCACGTGGTAGACGGCCCCGTCTTTCCGATGACCCGAGGCCCACTCCTCCGCCCCGAACCGGCCGGTGCCGAGTTCGTCACCTTGCTGACGCCCCCCGACTGGAGCGCCGTCTTCGGTGGGCCGGGGCCGCTGGAGCTCGAGATCGGCTCGGGGGCAGGCGCCTTCGCCCTCGGCTACGCCGCTCGCCACCCCGGGAGGCGCTACGTCGCGATCGAGTGGCGCAAGAAGTACGCACGCGAGCTGGAGCACCGGGCCCATGCGCGAGGGCTCGGCAATCTCCGGGTGGTGGAGGCGGACGCTCGGGCAGTCATCCCCCGCCTCTTCGCCCCGGGGAGCCTCGCGGGGATCCACCTCCAGTTCCCCGACCCGTGGTGGAAACGAGCGCACCGGAAGCGGGCCATCCTCACACCGGCGTTCGCCACGTTGCTGCTGGAGCGGACGGCGTCAGGAGGCGTCTTCGACCTGCGTACGGACGTCCGGTCGCGGGGCGAGGAGATGCTGGCCACCCTGGAGGCCGCCGGATGGCACAACCCGCTCGGCCCCGGCAGCTTCCACCCCGCCGACCCCGACGACGTGCCGAGCAGCCGGGAACGGCGCTACCTCGAATCGGGAGAGCCCGTGTACCGGGCCCGGCTCACCCGGCGCTGAGCCCGTCCATCGGGCGTTTTGACGCTTGTGCCCGGGGCCCGGCTGCCGGACGATGCCCCCCCGCCGTGCCCCGTCTTCTCGCCCTGCTGCTCCTGGCCAGCGCCGGTTGCCACCGATTTCCGGACGACACGCCGGTCGAGGCCTACCGGAGCCTGCTCTCTGCGGTGCAGCGCGACGACGACACGCACACCCTCGCGCTGCTCTCGGAGCGGAGCCGCAGCGCGCTGCTGTCGCGTGCCGAGAAGATCTCCAAGGACAGCGGCGGCTCACTGCACCCGATGCCGGTGGACCTGCTACAGGCAGACCCCCGGCCGCCGGGCCCCACGCAGGTGACGGTGAAGTCGGAGGACGGACGGACGGCGGTGCTGGCGGTGGCGACCCACGGCGGTGTGCAGGAGGTCCATCTGGTGAACGAGTCCGGGCACTGGCGGGTGGTGATCCCTGCCCTGGAGAAGCGCGCGGATGGCTGACCGGAAGGGACGTCGCCCGCCGATGGTCGAGGTCGTCCGCCGCCCCGCGCCGACCACCACCACGCCCACGCCCACCTCCACGCCGGGGGTGACGCCCACGCCCGTGCGCCCCACCGGAGCCGGTCCCCGCCCCGCCGGACGTCCGCCGCCCCGGCCCGGCGGCCCACCCCACGGACGGCCCCCCTCGCGAGGGCCGGCGACCCCACCGACGCCCGAGGCCATCACCGCGCTCGCCACCCGCGAGCACGTCCCGGCCCGCATCGCGAAGGGCGAGCTGGAAGGGAAGATGCGGGCCCGGGTGTGGAGGAAGCTGCACGCCGAGGAGGCCAAGCGGTTCGACGAGGCCTACCGCCTGATGGGCCAGCACGCGGGGCTCGACCTCGCCGAGGCGTTCGGGCTGCTCCAGTCGGGCCTCACCCTCGAGCAGTTCCGCGCCCGCCAGGCCCGGACCCGGGCCAAGGCCACGGTGAAGCAGGCGCGCAGCGCGGTCTCGGCCACCCAGGTCGACGGCTGGCTGCAGGGTGCCGCGGCGGAGAAGGTGCCGCTGGCGTTCGTCCTGGCCGACCGGACCCTCCTCGACGTCCTCCTCGCGACCCACCCGGTGGCCTTCGTCCTGGAGCGCTCGGGGCGGGTGGAGAAGCTCTCGGTGTGTGCGGTTGCGCGCCGGGCCACCTGGGACGTGCTGCACCCGCGCCTGGCCCGCGATGCACGTCTGGCGCAGAAGCCGGTCCCGGTCGCCCGCGAGCCGGACCGGCGGCCCCACTCCGACCCGCGGCCATTTCTTCCGGCGGTGGGCCAGCGCGTCCGTCTCGTCCTCCGCAACGGCTTCACCCTCGAGGAGTCGCTGACCTCGGTCGGCCCCTACGATCTCGTGCTCGGATCCGACGGCAGCGAGGTGCTGGTCCCGCTCCACGCGCTCCTGTCCTGGGAACCGGTCCAGGACGAGGCGGCTCCGACGGCCTGAGCGCGAGGCTCCCCGCTCAGGCGTGAAGCCGTCGCGCGAGCCGGTCGTGCACCTGGCGGAGCCCATCGCTCTGCCCCGGTGCAGCGAGCGCGGACGAGACCGCCTCGAGCGTCGACTCGTCCTCTGCCCGCAGCGTCTTCACCAGCGAGGACGCGGCGTCGAACAGCTCCCGGAGCTCGTCGCCGTCGCGGAGGCCGTGCCGGGGCACGTCGCGGCGTCCCTCGCCGAGGTCGAGGAGGAGACGGCGCACCCGGTACACCGGTCCCGCGATGCGGTGGGTGATGACGATGCCCAGGAGCAGGACCGCCAGCGCGAAGACCAGCACCGAGAAGAGGACCAGCCATCCGATCCGCGTCGACTCGCGGGCGACGTCCCGGCGCTGTTCAGCCACCTGAACCTGCTCGGCCTGATAGGCGGCATCGATGGCCCGCGACTGGCGCTCGAGCTGGGCGGTGAAGGACGGGTCGTTGAACCGATCGAGCAGCGTCTTGGACAGCGACGCGTTCCCCAGCTCGTGGCTGGCCTGGGCCGCCGCGGCCCGTGCCTCTACCGCGCGCTCGGCCTGCTCGGACAGGCGGTTGAGCGCCCGGGCGAGGAAGATGCCGAGGAGGCCCGCGCCCAGCAGCGTGGCGAGCACCAGCACCGCGGTGAAGCGCAGCTGCAGCGGCACGTCGAGCAGGTAGTTCCGGAGCTTCCTCTGCCTTGCGCCCATGGTCGCCTCCATCATGGCGTCAATTCCCATTCGAACGTGCTCGCCGCGTCCTCGATGAGCCGGGGGACCAGCGCGCGGACCAGGTCCATCGGGGTGCCCCCGCTCCCCTTGACCCGCACCTCCCCGAGGATCTGCTTGCTCGGCCAGGTCAGGCACACCGCGGCCATGACCACAGCCCCCCCATCGCCGCGGAGCAGCGTGGGCTGGAGGAGGTAGGCCGGCGTGCCCTTCTTCGCGGCCTTCGGCGCCGACTCGACGCCGTCGCTCCGGGCTCCCGACCAGGACAGCCGCCTCACCAGCCGGGTGCGGGCCTCGCCGCAGAGCGCCTCGCCCAGCGGTGGGGTCCCGGGGTCGCGCACCGGCTCCACCCACACGTCGACCGTCGGCTTGCGCTCCTTCACCTTCCTCAGCACCGCCACCGCCCGGCGGATCTCCGACAGGGCCTCCGGAGCGCTCTCCCCCGCGTGGGCCGAGAGGCAGTCCAGGGCCCCGAGATCATGGAGCTCCGGGAGCGAGCGGGCGACCGCCGAGCGGACCAGCGGCTCGGGGTCGTCCAGCGCGGCGCAGAGCGACGCCAGCGCCCCGGGGGCCTCGGTGGCGCCCAGGGTCAGGGCCGCCTGCGCGCGGACACGGGCGTCCGTGGCGGTGCTCAGCTGCCGGGCCAGGAAGGCGATCCGGGGGTCTGCATCCGCGAGCGCCGTGTCCCCGAGGAGCACCGCCGCGAGCGCCACCGTTCGGAGGGTCCGGGCGGGGAGAGCGAGGGGGTGGGCGCACACGGCGTGGGGCCGGCAGCCTAGCAGACGTTATATGCATGGATTCCATGGCCCGTACCGCTGCACAGGTCCGAGAAGCGTTCCTGTCCTACTTCGAGAACAGGGGTCACCGCCGGGTGGCGAGCAGCTCGCTCGTGCCGCTCGACGACCCCAGCCTGCTGTTCACCAACGCCGGCATGGTGCAGTTCAAGGACGTCTTCACCGGGCGCGACTCGCGTCCCTACAAGCGCGCCACCTCGTCCCAGAAGTGCGTGCGCGCCGGCGGCAAGCACAACGACCTGGACAACGTCGGCTTCACGGCGCGGCACCACACCTTCTTCGAGATGCTGGGGAACTTCTCCTTCGGCGACTACTTCAAGGAGGACGCGGTCGCCTTCGGCTGGGAGTTCGTGACCCGGGAGCTGGGCTTCTCGCCCGACCGGCTCGCGGCCACCGTGTTCAACGGGGAGAGGGGCATTCCCTGGGACGAGGAGGCGGCGCGTCTCTGGAAGAAGGTGGGCGTCCCCGAGTCGCGCATCCACAAGCTCGGCTACAAGGACAACTTCTGGGCGATGGGCGACACCGGCCCGTGCGGCCCGTGCTCGGAGATCCACTACCACCAGGGCGACCACCTCCCTTGCGCGGAGGAGGAGGCCGGGCGGAAGTGCCTCGGCGTGGCGTGCGAGTGCGATCGCTGGCTGGAGATCTGGAACCTGGTCTTCATGCAGTTCGAGCGGAAGGAGAAGGACAGCCCGCTCGAGCCGCTGCCGCGCCCGTCGATCGACACCGGCGCCGGCCTGGAGCGCATCACCGCGGTGGTCCAGGGGAAGCTGAGCAACTACGACACCGACCTGTTCGTCCCGCTGCTGGCGAAGGCCAGCAAGCTCTCCGGGAAGGACTATGGCCGTGACGGCGCGGACGACGCCTCGATGCGCGTCATCGCCGACCACGCGCGGGCGACCGCGTTCCTGATCTCCGACGGCGTGCAGCCCTCCAACGAAGGCCGCGGCTACGTCCTTCGGCGGATCATGCGGCGGGCCATCCGCCACGGGTCGCGGCTCGGCCTGGAAGAGCCATTCCTCCACGAGGTGGTGAAGGTCGTGGTGCAGCAGATGAGCGAGGCCTACCCCGAGCTGGAGGAGAACGAGGCCTTCGTCCTCGAGGCCACCCGCCACGAGGAGGAGTCGTTCCGCCGCACGCTGGCCCGCGGCCTCCGGCTCATCGACGAGGAGATGGCCCGGGCGAAGGGGAAGAAGGTCCTCTCCGGCGACGTGGTCTTCCTTCTCCACGACACTCACGGCTTTCCCTGGGACCTCACCCAGATCATCGCCCGCGAGCGCGGGTTCGACGTGGACCTGGACCGCTACGAGCAGCTCATGGACGCGCAGCGGCAGCGCGGGACCTTCGGCGGCTCGGGCGAGAAGGCGGTCGCGGACCTCTGGCCGGCCCTGCAGGCCCGGCTCGGGGAGACGGCGTTCCTCGGCTACGAGGGCGAGGGGCACGAGGGCGAGGGCACCGTGGTCGCGCTGGTGAAGGACGGGCGCGAGGTGCCCGAGCTGCGCGCCGGCGAGAAGGGACAGCTCCTCACCGACCGCACGCCGTTCTACGGCGAGGCCGGCGGCCAGGTGGGCGACACCGGCCACATCGTCGGGCACGGCGGCAAGGCCGAGGCCCAGGTGACGGACACCAGCAAGCCGACCGCGGGCCTGACGGTGCACGAGGTGCAGGTCGTCAGCGGCACGCTGGCGGCTGGGGACGTGGTGCAGCTGTCGGTGGACGGCCAGCGCCGGAACTCGATCCGCGCCAACCACTCGGCGACACATCTCTTACACCGGTCCCTCAAGATCGTCCTCGGCGAGCACGTGAAGCAGGCGGGCTCGGTGGTGGCGCCCGACTACCTGCGCTTCGACTACTCGCACTTCTCCCAGCCCACGCCCGAGCAGCTGGAGAAGGTGGAGGACCTGGTCAACGGCTGGATCCGGGACAACGCCGGCGCCGAGACCCGGGTGATGGAGCTCGACGAGGCGAAGAAGTCCGGCGCGGTGGCCCTCTTCGGCGAGAAGTACGGCGATCGGGTCCGGGTGGTGAGCGTGCACCCACAGTCGACCGAGCTCTGCGGCGGCACCCACGTCCGGCGGACCGGGGACATCGGCTTCTTCAAGATCACCTCCGAGGGCGGCATCGCCTCCGGCGTGCGCCGCATCGTGGCCCTCACCGGCATCGGCGCGGCGGCCTGGGTCCGGGAGATGGAGCACGAGGTTCGCCGCGCCTCCGAGGTGCTGAAGACCTCGCCCAGGGAGCTGGCGCGCCGGGTGGAAGCCGCCCAGCGCCGGGTGAAGGAGCTGGAGAAGGAGGTCGAGACCGCCGCCCGGCGGGCCTCGGCCGCCAGCAGCAAGGACGTCCTGTCCGAGGCGCGCGAGGTGAACGGGGTGAAGGTCCTCGCACAGCGGGTGGATCCGGCGGACGCCAAGGCCTACCGGGGCCTGGCGGACCAGCTGCGGGACAAGCTCCGCTCGGGGGTGGTGGTGGTCTGGGGTGAGAAGGACGGGAAGGGCCTGGTCCTGGTGGGTGCGACCAAGGACATCGTCGCCCGGGGGTTCAGCGCGGCCGACGCCATTCGCGAGGTGGCCCGGGTGGCCGGCGGGTCAGGGGGCGGGAAGCCGGACCTGGCCCAGGCCGGCGGCGCGGACCCGGCGCTCCTGGACGCGGCGGTCGAGAAGCTGGTCGCTTCGGTCCGGGCCTGATTCCGCTGGCCCAGGATTTGGGAAGTACGCGGATTCGGGGCATCTTTGCTCCCCACGCATGTCCGCGCCGACGCCGCTCCGCGTCCGGCTGCCTTTCCGCAGCGAGGACGAGTTCGTCGCCAGTTATGGCGCCCACGTGGGCCGTGACGGGTTCTTCCTCGCCACCAAGGCCCCGAAGGCGGTCGGCGCGACGCTGCTCTTCGATCTGATCCTCTCGGACGGCAGCTCGATCCTGCGGGGCGAGGGCGTGGTGGTGCGCTCCAACGCCTCGGGCGAGAGGCCAGGGATGACGCTCCGGTTCGTCCGCCTCGAGGCGGCGGGGAAGGCGCTGGTGGAGCGCATCGTCTCGGGACGACCGGCGCGGGGAAGCGCTCCGGCGGAGGCCCAGGCGCACCCCAGCGCGTGGGCACCTCCATCCGGGCCGAGCGCACTGCGGCCTTCCCCGTCCCGGGGGATGCCGGCGCGGCCGGCGCATCGCGAGGCCTGGGCGCCTCCCGCAGCACCGAGCCGGACGCAGCCTCCGACGCCGTTCCATCCGCTTCCGACGACGCCCGCCGAGCCGGAGGAGGTCTCGCCGGACGAGGTGTCGGACGCGGCGGCCATGGAGGAGACACCGCGCGCCGACCTCCGGGAGATGGCGGCCGAGACCAGCTCTCGACCGTCGACGGCGTTCGAGGCGAGGCACGAGCGGTCGACCCCGACCGACCGTCCAGAGGTCGCCGCCGAGGCGCGCTCCGAGTCATCGCTCGCACCCGACGCTCGGGAAGCTGCCGCCGACGGGAGCATCGAGCCGTCGCGGGCATCCGACGCTCGGGAAGCCGCCGCCGACGCGAGCATCGAGCCGTCGCGGGCATCCGACGCTCGGGAAGCCGCAGCCGACGCGAGCATCGAGCCGTCGCGGGCATCCGACGCTCGGGAAGCCGCCGCCGAGGCGAGCGTGGCGTCGACGGCGACCGACCGCCGAGCCGGAGAAGAGGCGAGCCCGGAAACCGCGCGCCCCGGAGAGCCGCCCCTGGAGGACACCTCGCTCGAGGCCTGGTCGGCGTCCGGCCAGGTGCAGGATGCGGGACCCGAGACGCCGGGGCGCGAGGACACGACCGAGGTGGCGGCGCCCCTCGGTGCCGCGCTCGACACTCCGGACCGCGCGATGGCCGAACGGTCCTCGACGTCCGGAGCGGCCGAGCCTCCCACCTCCTCGCGACCACCCGCACCGACGGAGGCAGTCCGGTCCGGAGCCCCCCGTTCCGGGACGCCATCGGGGCCGTATCCTCCGCTGGACGAGGCGGAGCTGCCCGAGCTGGTGGTCACCGAGTTCAAGGGCCCAGGTCCACTGCGGCCGGCAGGGCTCGAGCACACCGCCGCCTCGGCGGACGTGCACGCCGCCGTCACTCCCCCCGCAGGCACGCTCCTCGTCACGCCCCTCGACGAACCGCCGGCCGAGCCGCCCGAGAAGTTCCAGCTCGACGCCCCGGTCAAGGGCGACGAGCCACTTCACGTTTCCGAGTCGTCCTTCCACGAGGTCGCCCGCGCGCTCACCGAGCCCGCCACGGTTCAGGATCGGCCGACCACGCCCATTCCGCTCCTCCCCTCGATGGAGACCGCCGCGCCCGACGAGATGCCGGTGCCGCCGCCCCCACCTCTGGACGAGGCGCCCGTGCTCGAGGAGGGGGCCATCCGGCTCGAGCCCGGCACGGACGGCCCGAAGGCAGTCGCGCCGGCCGAGCCTTCATCGCCGCCGCCGGTCTCGCTCGTGCCGCCGGTCGAGGCCCGCGAGCAGGAGCCTCCTCCTCCTCCGGAACCGCGCGCCGAGGAGACCCCGGCCGCCGCCGGCCCGGCCACCACCGTTCGACCCGCGCCCGTCGGCACCACCGAGCTCGGCATCGAGATCAACCCCGAGTCGATCCGTGCCAGCTGGTTCCACGACGGGCGTCCCGAGCCGCTGGTCCTGGATCCGGTCGGGGGTCGTCACGAGGTGCCCGTGCGGCTGGTACGGGAGCCGGGGGCAGCTCCCCGGATGCTCGCGCCCGACGCGCCGGACGTGCCGCTCTGGGTCGGCGCTCCCCTCCCCTTCCTCGGAGCTCCTGCCGGAACCGACGTGGCCCGGACCGTGGCGAGGCGCTGGCCCGCGGCGGTGGTGCCGGACGACCGCGGCGAGGCGGCCTTCGCGCTCGAGGGCGGAACGGTCGGGACCGGCGAGCTCCTGGCCACCCTCCTCCGATGGGTTCGCCACCGCGCGGAGGAGGTGACCTCGCATCAGGCCGAGCGCGTGGTGATCAGCGTCCCGGTGGCGTTCAATACCGTCCAGCGCGAGCGACTCCGCGAGGCGGCCGAACGGGCCGGGTTCGAGGGCGTCCGCCTGGTCCAGGCGCCGACGGCGGCGACCATGGCCTTCGCCCACGGGCGTGGTCTGGCGCGACGCCGCATCCTGGTCTTCCGGATGGGCGCGAGCACCTGCGACATCGCGGTGCTCGCCGCCTCGGGCAACGACCTGGACATGGTGGCCTGCGGCGGGGACGCCTCGCTCGGGTCCGCGAATTTCGACGAGCAGATCGCGCTCGCGCTCGACAAGAACGCCCGCTCCGACGGCGCCGTGCTCCGCCGGCGCATCGGGGAAGCGGCGCTGCTGAGGGCCCAGCTCGAGGACGCCACTCTGAAGGAAGGCATCATCGACGGCTCGCGGCTCACCCGCGCAGAGCTGGAAGCACGCACCACGACTCTGGTCGAGCGCGGCGTGCTGCTCGCCCGGGACGTCCTCCGCTCGGCATCCCTGACGCACGAGTCGCTCGACGAGCTGGTCCTGGTCGGCACGGCGACGCGGCTCCCTCACGTCAAGCGGATGATCGAGGACGCGATGGGCCGCTACGCGCGGACCGACGTCGACGCGTCGGCGGCCGTCTCGACGGGGGCGGCGACGCTCGCACACCTCCTCAACACGGCCGGACCGAAGAGCGCCTCGCGCACCGCGCTGCACGAGGTGCTCGGCGTGCCGCTGGAGATCCTCGCGCCGGAGCTCGGACAGGTGCGGGTGCTCGACCGGAACACCCGGCTGCCGGCGGAGAAGACGCTGACCGTGACCCTGGGGCTGGGCGCGCCGCTGGAGGTGCAGGTGTTCCAGGGAACGGCGAAGGCTCCGGACCCGCGCAGCTTCCTCGGGCTGCTGCGCGCACCGGCGGACCGCGCCGGGGATTGGCTGCTCCATCTCTCGCTGGACACCGACGGCGTCCTGCGCGCGGCGGCGACGAACCCGAGCGGAAAGCGCCAGCCGCTCCAGCTCCAGATGCCGGTCCCGAGCCCCGAGGCAGAGACCCCGCTGCCCCAGCGTGCACCCTCCGAGCCGGAGACGCCGGCGATTCCGCCGAAGCAGGACACCGGCGTGTTCGGCGGCCTCAAGAGGCTCTTCGGCCGGCGGTAGCGTCCCGATGTCGATCCGGGGTTCCGAGATGAGCGGGACGAGAGCGCTCATCACCGGAGTGGCGCTCTCGATCACCGGGCTCGTCAGCGAGGCCGCGCTCATCGTCCAGCTGGTCGCGTACGAGCCGTCCTGCGAGCCGATCGCGGCGTGGTCCTTCACGGGCGCCTGCGGGGCGCTCCGCCTCCTCGTGCTGCTGATGCTCCCTTTTCTCCTGACGGGACTGGTCCTGATCGGGCTCGGCACCACGCGCCGACGGCCATCCCCGAACGGAGGGGCGCGTCCGCGCTAGGAGCACCGCATGGGCGCTCAGCCGCGCAGCAGCGCGAATCGAGAGAGGAAGCGGGCCGGCGAGGTCTCCTCCCGGAACGCGTCGAGAACGTCCTCCGCGGGCGAGCGTCCGGAGCGCGCCCGTTCCTCGAGCGGCTCCAGCAGCGGAGCGTCGTCGGGGTCGAGGCGCTGCAGGGCCTGCTTCGCAAGACGCACCATCTCCAGCGCTAGCGCCGAGATCGAGGACCGGCGCAGCGTTCCCTTCAGACCGTGGCGCTGCGCTTCCTCGTGGAACGCCAGGTGCTCCTCGAATGGCAGGCGGGGGACCAGCTCCAGCGCGGCGTCCAGCGCACCGTCGTCGTAGAGCAGGCCCCGCCACAGCGCGACCAGCGCCGCGGTCTGCTCGAGCGACACCGAGTCCGCGCCCCGCACCTCCATCACCCGCTTGATCCGCACCTCGGGGAACAGCGTCGAGAGGTGGTCGGTCCAGTCCGACTGGCGCGCCGGCTCGCCCTCGAACCCGCGCTGGAGGAGCTCCCCGAAGGTCATCGGCGGCATCACGTAGTCGCCATTGCGACGCAGGAAGAGCAGCGGCGCCTTCAGCGCCCACTCCACGTAGGCGCCGTAGTCGAACGTCCCGTCCAGCATCCGGGGGAAGTACCCGCATCGCGTCGGGTCGACGTCGCTCCAGACGTGACTCCGGAAGCTCATCCATCCGACGGGTTTCCCCTGGACCAGCGGGCTGTTGGCGAACAGGGCGACCAGCAGCGGGGTGAGCCGCGCGGTCGCCGTCACCTTGCGGGCGCAGTCGGCTTCCGAGGACCAGTCCAGCGAGACCTGCCCGGTGGAGGTCATCAGCATCATGTTCAGGGCGAGCTTTCCTCGAACCGGGAGCGTCTGCCGCATCACCTGGTACCGCTTCTTCGGCATCCAGGGGATGTCGGCCGGCGTTCCCCAGGGCCGGTAGCCGATCGTCACCGGCTGCAGCCCGAGTTCCCGGGCGGCCTCGGTCAGCATCCGTGCGTGCGCAACGTTTTCCGCGTGGACCGCCCGCGCCGTCCGCGCCGGCGTCCCGGAGAGCTCGAACTGTCCACCGGGCTCCAGGGACAGGGTGTGCTCACCCCGGGTCAGCGCAATCGGCGGAGCGTCCGGAGCGTCCCGGAAGGGTGTGTATCCCCGCGCGGCCAGCAGGCCCAGGAGGGCGCCGATCCCCCTGGGACCCTCGTAGGGGACCGGAGTCGGCGGATCTTCCAGCGGATAGAGGAACTTCTCGTGCTCCAGCCCCACCCCGTGCTCGACCCGCGGCCGCTCGGCCGACCGGAAGACGTCCACCAGCGCAGACACGGAGGTGACGGCCTCGTCCTGGGTCGGCGCGCGGTCGAGCGACATGCTGGCCGCCGTCTATAACAACGGTTGCCCCCGGCGCCTGCCCCTCCATGATGGAAGATCCCCCCCAGCTCCCGCCGACCGGTGGTGCACTCGACCTCCTCCGGGGCGCGACCTACCCGTTCCGGGCCGCCGCGCTCGTGCTCCGCGTCCCCCGCCTCCGCCGGCTCGCGCTCCTGTGCGCCGCCATCACCCTGGTCATCTTCGGCGTGTGGGCGTGGGCGCTGTGGACGTTCCTTCCGCGGCTCCTGGGAGCCGTCTGGCCGCATCCGGAGGGCGCGGTGGGCTTCTTCTGGGAGCTGACCCTTCTCGTGTCCGGTGCACTGGCGTGGCTCCTCGGCGCGGCGACCCTTCCCCTGCTGGCGCTGGCGCCGCTCGAGGACACCCTCGTCGCGGCCACCGAGTCGGCAGTGGGCGCACCGCCCGCCCCCCCGTCTGGCATTGCCGCCGCCGCCCGCCAGACGGTCTCCGCCGTCGCACGAACCGCGGTGCGGGTGATGGCTCTCCTCGCCGGCCAGGCCCTGCTGCTCGTGCTCCAGCTTCTATTCCCCGCCGGGGCCCCGGTGTGGGCCGCCGCCGGGGTGGTCTGGACCGCGCTGTTCGCCTGCGCCGAGTACCTCGACCCACCGCTGGCCCGGCGCGGAGGGTCCTTTACCGAGGTGCGGCAGGTGCTTGCGCGGCGGACCGCGCTCGCCCTCGGCTTCGGGATGTCAGTGACCGTGCTCCTGTGGGTCCCACTCCTGAACCTGTTCCTGCTGCCTCTTGC
>Ga0081540_1002813_pt1 | contig 14088 bp, 11 predicted proteins | sample TabmetS2T1R1_FD_71024 | JGI IMG/M metagenome (GOLD analysis project Ga0081540, IMG submission 71024) | Tabebuia heterophylla rhizosphere microbial communities from the University of Puerto Rico - S2T1R1 | ecosystem: Host-associated > Plants > Roots > Rhizosphere ... | reverse complement strand
TCCCACGAGTTGTAGATCACGGGCCTGGTCCGGTGCAGCCGGTCGCCGGCGAGCGCGCGCTCGTAGTCGTGCCACGCGCGGGCAACCCCGTCGACTCCGCCGTCACTGTAGGCGCCGCAGGCGGCCGGAGCCGTCACCCTCGCGCCGGGCGCGAGGGTGACCGGCCCGTCGGCGAGTTCCCGTCCGGCGCGCACCCGGGTGATCCCGCCGGCGTCGCGGTCGGCACGCAGCTGCCACGATCCGCTCCAGGCGAGACCGACGGCCCAGCAGTGAGCGTCGTCGAGCCGGTCGGTCACCGCAAGATAGGGCGTGAACTGGTGCCCCGTCACCCCTTGCGCACTGCCGACGACGAAGCCGCCCCGGGTCAGCTCCGTTGTGGCGAGTGTGAACTCCTGGGCCCACTGGCCGCACAGGTAGGTCAGACGGGCCCCGTGCGGTGTGGGCACGTTGAATCCGGCCGAGCCGAGGGTGACCAGCCGCAGCGGCCCGGTGCCGGTGTTGGTCAGCTCGACCCAGCGCTCGACCACATCGACGCCGGTCGCCAGCCGATAGCACACCACCGCCCGCAGGCCCGTGACGTCGTCGAAAAAGGTGGCGCGTAGTTCGTTGGTGTCGGCCGCGACGTCCTGGAACTGCCAGCACACCGACCTGCTGCCGTCGGTGGCCTCGACGACCAGATCGGCCCCGGCGAACGGGCGCAGTCCGTCGGGTGCGTACTCGACCGCGGCCACGTCGCCTCCGGTGAGGTACTGCACCCGGCCGTGGAAGGCGAGCGGCGACTCGCCCAGGCTCACGCCGTGCGGTCCCCACGCCACGAGCTCAAGCCAGCGCCCGTGCTCGGGCAGCGCGAGGGTGTACTCCGTTGTCGCGCCGCGCAGGGTCCATTGCCGCCGCTGGCCGGGGCCTGAAGGTGCCGGCCGCTGCGCCAGATCGGTCACGCGGCCACCTTCGCGCCGGCGCGGACGGTAGCGTTGAGCCGCTGCTGGAGCGCGACGTCGCTCCACATTGGATGGTGGGGCGCGGCGTTGGAGCAGACCACCGTGCCCCAGGCGCCGACGCCGGCACTGGCCCGAACAGCGTGTTCGCAGATGTCGGCGCCGACCGGCCCCTCCTCGAACGTGGCGTGCAGCGGCGTGTAGCCGACCCAGCCCTCGCCGAACACGAGGGGCACGCCGTGCACGGCGGCCCAGTCGGCGGCGGCGGCGATACAGAGGTCAAGCGTCTCGGCCATGGCGCGACGGTGTTCGCCGTACCGGTCGTACAGCCACCGGTCCCACTTCACCGGGTCGCACCAGTCATGCGTGTAGACCTCGCGGTGGCGTATCAGGGTCGCCGACAACCGCCAGCGGTCCTCCGCCGGGGGCATCCATTCGCCCAGCGGCGGCGCTCCCTCGCGCAGAAGCTCGTCGTGGGCGCGCTCCTGTGGGTAGGGCCGGGTGTCATCCCGCAGGGCGAACTCGTCCACGAGCTGGCCGAGCACGCCGTAGACGTACGGGTGGAACACCGCCACGGCCGCGTTTCGCGGTACGCCGCGCAGCTGACCGACCGGTACGCGCGCGAAGTTGGCGGTGACCAGCGTGCCGGGGTGCCGGGCACGGAACCGTTCGATGCCCGCCTCCAGCAGCGGCCGCAGTCCGAGCACGACGTCCTCCCCCGGACCGACCGCCGCGGTCAGACCGCTGTACTGCACCTCGTTGTGCAGTTCGACGAACGCGACCCGGTCGTCGAGGTCCTCCGCCTTCAGCAGGTCGACCAGGTCGGCGAGTGCGTCGGCCAGCACGTCGGCCCGGTGGGCGGCCGGCACCGCGGTCAGCGCCCGGTGCCACGAGTCGTCGGCGAGGAAGCACGGGCTCTGCTGGTACTCCCAGCTCGAGACGATGACGTAGCAGTCGTGGCGGCGGGCGCCCCGGAACAGTTCCAGCAGGTGCGCCCGGCCGTCGAGGGTTGCCCGCGCGCGGACGTCGTACCAGCGGGTGCGCTGGCCGTACTCGCCGCCGAGCCCCTGGAACGTGAGGCGACTGGTGCCGATGCCGGAGCCGAACAGCAGGAACGGCATGGCGCAGACGCGCACGGTGTTGTATCCGCGCTCCACCGCCTGCCGGAACGCCTCGTCGAGGCTGTGGAAGGGCGCGCCTGGCGCGGTCTGTGTGTACCAGGTGAAGTCCCACAGGCAGATGGTGAGGCGGTCGGGAAGGTGGGCTGGAGTCATTTGCTCGATCCCATCAGCAGTCCGGAGACGAAGTGGCGTTGGAACGCGAAGAAGACCGCGGCGGTGGGTACCGCGGCGAGGACCGAACCAGCCGCGACGACGTTCCAGTTGCTCACGTAGCCGCCCTGGAGGTTGAGCAGCGCGGCGGTGACCGGGAACTTCGCCTCGGTGCGCAGCACCGTGATCGACCAGATCAGGTCGTTGAATATCCACGTGGTGGCCAGCGCGCCGAGTGCCGCCAGGGACGGACGGCACAGCGGCATGATGATCCGGGCGTAGGTCTGCACTGATCCGGCTCCGTCGATGCGGGCCGCATCCGTGAGCTCGGCCGGGATCGAGCGCATGAACCCGTGCAGGACGAAGGTGTAGAAGCCCAGCCCAAAGCCGACGTGGATGGCGACCAGTCCGACGACGCTGTCGTAGACGCCCAGCGACTCGGTGATCCGCGCGACCGGGATGAGCAGGATCTGCGGCGGCAGAAGGTTGCCGGCGAGCATGATGAGCAGGATGGCGCGGCGACCCGGGATCGCGTGCCGGCTCAGTGCGTACGCCGCCATGGACGCCAGCAGCAGACTGAGCAGCACCGCGGGGACTGTGACCTGCACGCTGATCCACAGCGCCCGGCCCATCGCACCGACGCCGAGAGCGGTGCGGAAGCCGTCGAGGGTGAAGGTGTCGGGCAGCGCCGCCACGCCGCGCTGGGCGATGTCGTCGAACGACCGGAACGCGATGACCAACACGAACACCATCGGCGCGACCCACAGCAGAGACAGCGGCGCCATCACCGCATGGAAGACCCAGCCGCGACGGCGCCGCCCGGGTCCGCCTGCGGCCTTGGTCCGTGCGGTCGGTTCGGATGCGTCGCGGGGCGGGTCGACCGTGCGCGCGGCTGCGGAGGCGGTCATCTCAGTCCACCTCCTGCTTCAGGCTACGGACCAGGTAGGTGATGATGAAGACGATGGCCAGTGCGAAGATCACCACGGCGATCGCCGACGCGTAGCCCAGATTGAGGAAGGTGAAGCCCTCCTCGAACATGTAGGTGCTCAGCAGCTCGGACGAGTGGTACGGGCCGCCCTTGGTCATCGCCCAGACAATGTCGAACGTGCGCAGCGAGTCGATGACCGTCACGGCGAAGACCACCGTGTTGACGCCGCGGAGCTGCGGCCAGGTGACGTACCGGAACCGTTGCCAGGCCCCCGCGCCGTCGACGGCCGACGCGTCGTTGAGTGTGGGGTCGCAGCTCTTGAGCCCGGCGAGGTACAGCACCATGACGTAGCCGACCTGTCGCCAGACGGCGGCGACGAGCACGGCGTATAGGGCGGTGCCCGGCTCGGCCAGCCACTGGTGTTCGAGGCTGCCGAGACCGAGCCCAGCGAGGATCGTGTTGATTGTGCCGTCCGGCTGGTACTGCACGCGCCAGAACAGCCCGGTGACCGCCAGCGAGAAGACCATCGGCAGGTAGATCGCGCTGCGGTAGATGCCGACGCCCCGGCGGGGCCGGTTGAGTGCGACGGCCAGTGCCAGGCCGCCCAGCACCGACAGCCCGCCGAAGCCGACGGCCCAGATGACGTTGTTGCGCAGTGCGCCCAGGAAGACGTCGTCGGAGAACAGGTCGCGGAAGTTGGCCAAGCCGACGGGCTCGGGTGCGCCGAGCCCGTTCCACTTGGTCGCGGACAGGTAGAAGCTGTTGAGGGCGGGCCAGAACACCAGCCCGACCTCGATCGCGGCGGGCACCAGCAGGAACACCCACACCACCCACGGCACCCTGCGGCTGAGCCTCCGTGAGTGTGGCACGACTCGGGGTGCCGCGGTGGTGGCGGTCACGACGAGTGGACCTTCTTCGCCGCGTCCTGCCAGCTGGTCAGGATCGTGTTGACGTCACCCGGGGAGTCGAGGAACTTGGTCAGCGCGGTGTCCGCGGTGGTCTGCAGCTCGTCGCTGGAGTCCCGGTTGAAGAACTGCGTGATGGCCTTGCTGTCGTTGAGCATCTTGATGCCCTTCTGCACCAGCGGTGAGAAGCTGCTCGTGTCGACCTTCTGCGAGGTGGGCAGGTTGGACGACTTGGACAGCGAGATGAACTGCTGTTGTGCGTCGGGAGAGGCGAGATAGGACAGCAGGTCCTTGGCGCCCTGGGTGTTCTTCGACTTGGCACTGGCGAAGTACCCGTCGGTCGGCGCCTCCTCGGCCAGCGGTACCGCGGGGTCGATGACCGGCACGCGGAAGAAGTCGATGTCGTCCGCGACGTCCTTGGCCACGGCGCTGGTGACGAACGCGCCGATCAGGTACATGCCGGCCTTCTTGTTGGCAAGCGGCGTGACCGCGTCCTGCCACGAGTACGACCGGCCCTTGGGGTCGAAGAACTCCAGAAGTTGCTTGTAGTGGTCCATCACCTGCTTGACCTCCGGGCTGTCGAACGCGTGCTTGCCGGCGAGCAGGTCGCGGTGGAACGTCGCGCCGTTGATGCGCAGGTCGAGGTAGTCGAACCAGCCGGACGCGACCCAGGGCGTGGCGCCGGTGCCCATCGTCAGCGGAGCGACGCCCTTGGCCTTGAGCGTCTTGCACAACGTGATGAACTCGTCCCAGGTCGTGGCGGGCTGCACTCCCCACTCCTGGAAGGCGGACTTGCGGTAGAACAGGCCCCACCAGTAGTAGCTGGTCGGCACGAAGATCTGCTTGCCGTCGGCCCCGGTGGACAGCTCCTTGAGCGCGGAGGAGAAGCCGGCGCAGGCGCCACTGCCGGTCCACAGGTCCGAGAGGTCGAGCAGGAAGCCCTTGCTGGCGTAGTCGCGCGCGACCGAGCCGGCGTACCAGGTGAGCACGTCCGGCGGGTTCGACGAGTTGAGGTACGTGGGCAGCTGCGCGCGGAACGTTTCGATCGCAATCGTGTTGAGTGTGACCTTCGACTTGGTGTATCCCTCGACCACCTTGGTCAGCGCGGCCTTCGGTGCCGCGTCGGACAGCGACGACTGAAGCACCAGGGCGCCGCTGTCGCCGCCGCCGCTGGAGCTGGTGGTCGCGCAGCCACCGAGGATCGCGGCCGCGCCGAGCCCTCCGAGGCCCGCCAGGAAGCGTCTGCGAGGGAGTTCACTGTGGACCATCGTTGACCCTCCAAAAATGACCGCCATGACAGACTGTGTTTCCGAAAGGTTGCAACACGGGGAAAGTCCTGTCAAGATATCTTCGTAATTAATTATAAGTGAGGAGTGCGTATGAGTGGACGGCTGGACGGCCGCACGGCGGTGGTGACCGGCGCGGCCGCGGGCATCGGTGCGGCCTGCGCCCGGCGGCTGGCCGCCGACGGCGCCGCTGTCGTGCTCACCGACGTGCGCTCCGCCGAAGAGGTCGCGCAACGCATCCGCGACGACGGCGGTCGCGCGCGGGCGCTGGTCGCCGACGTCGCCGACGAGGACGCGTGGGCACACACCGCGAAGCTCGCCCGCGAAGAGTTCGGACCGGTCGCAGTTCTGGTGAGCAACGCCCACAGCGTGGAGGTCGCCCCGGCCGACGCGACCAGTCGGGCCTCCTGGGACCGGCAGCTCGCGGTGTGCCTGACCGCCACGTTCCTGGGTGTGCGGGCGTGCCTGGCGGACCTGCGCGACGCGGGCGGCAGCGTGGTGATCGTCTCGTCTGTGCACGCCCTGGTCGGCCTGCCGGGGCATCCGGCCTACGCGGCGGCCAAGGGTGGCCTCGTGTCCCTTGGCCGCCAACTCGCCGTGGAATACGGTCCGGTCGTGCGAGTCAACACCGTGCTGCCCGGACCCATCCTTACCGCGGCGTGGGACCGGGTCAGCCCGCAGGACAAGGAACGCAGCATCGCGGAGACGCTCGCGCGACGGTTCGGAGCGCCGGACGAGGTCGCCTCGGCGGTCGCGTTTCTCGCCTCGCCGGACGCCAGCTACATCACCGGCACCAGCCTCGTCGTGGACGGTGGATGGAGCGCGACGAAGTCCTCGGCCTGACCACTGCCCACCCGTTCGACCGCAAGACAGCAGACCACGCAGCACGATAGGAGACAGGCGAGCATGCAGCAGTACGCGGCACGCGGCGTCCACGGCCAGACGGTCGAGGTACTCGCAGAGCGCATCATGAGCGGGAAGCTCGCGGAGGGCGCCACGCTCGACATCGCGGCGCTCCAGGAGGAGTTCGACGTCAGCCTGACCGTGCTGCGCGAGGCACTGAAGGTCCTGGCGGCCAAGGGGATGGTCGACGCCCGACCCAAACGCGGCACGTTCGTGCGGCCCCGGGCCGACTGGAGTCTGCTCGACGCCGACGTCCTGCGCTGGCAGTTCGCCCGACCCTCTCGCCCGAGCCTGTTCGAGGACCTGCACGAGCTACGCAGCATCGTCGAGCCCGGCGCGGCGAGCCTGGCCGCCGCGCGCGCCACCGACGAGGACCTCGGCGCACTCGACGCCGCCCTCACCGCCATGGCCGACGCCGGCGCCGACCCGGCCGCGGCAGTCACCGCCGACCTCGCCTTCCACCGCGCGCTGCTGGCCGCCACACACAACGAGTTGCTGCTGCGCATGGAGATCCTCATCGAAACCGGCCTGGCCGAACGTGACCGGATGGTGCACGGCGCGCAGGGCAGCACCTCGCCCGTGCCGAGCCACAAGGCGGTCGTCGAGGCGATCCGGCGACACAACCCGACGCAGGCCGCTCAGGCGATGCGCAAGCTGCTGCAGAAGGCCATCGAGGACGTGGCGAAGCTGGCCGGCGACGAGGAGCACTCGTGAAGATCGACAAGATCGAAACCTTCCTGGTGCCACCCCGCTGGCTGTTCTGCCGGGTGTCCACAGACGACGGTCTGGTCGGTTGGGGCGAGCCCGTCGTCGAAGGTCGCGCCGAGGTGGTGCGCGCCGCCGTCGCGGTACTGGCCGAGTACCTCGTCGGCGAGGACCCGCTGCGGATCGAGCACCACTGGCAGGTACTCACCAAGGGCGGCTTCTACCGGGGCGGGCCGGTGCTGTCCAGCGCCGTCGCCGGCATCGACCAGGCGCTGTGGGACATCGCCGGCAAGGCTTACGGGGCACCGGTGCACGCCCTGCTCGGCGGCCCGGTCCGCGACCGGGTCCGGACGTACGCCTGGGTCGGCGGCGACGAGCCCGGCGAAATCGAGGAGGCTGTCGCCGCGCACGTCGCCCTCGGAATGACGGCGGTGAAGATGAACGCGTGTGGCCGGCTCGCCGCCGTGCCCACCCGCGCCGACCTCGACGCCATCGTCAGCCGACTTGCCGCGGCGCGCGAGGTGCTCGGCCCCGAGCGCGACGTCGCGCTCGACCTGCACGGCCGTGCCACGTTCGCGGCCGCCCGACTCATCCTGCCCGCAATTGCCGAGCTGCACCCCCTGCTCGTCGAGGAACCACTGGTACCCGAGCACGGCCACCGGCTCGCCGAGCTCGTCAGCTGCTCCCCCACGCCGATCGCGACAGGCGAGCGGCTCTACCACCGGTCGGACTTCCTCGTCCCGCTGCAGGCCGGCGTCAGCGTCGTCCAACCGGACGTCTCCCATGCCGGCGGCATCTCGGAGGTACGGCGGGTGGCCGCCCTCGCGGAGACCTACGGCGCACTGCTCGCCCCGCACAGCCCGCTCGGGCCGATCTCACTCGCCGCGAGCCTGCAGGTCGCATTCGCCACACCGAACTTCCTCATCCAGGAGCAGAGCATGGGCATCCACTACCACGACGCCACCGCCGACCTGCTCGACTATCTCGTCGACCCCGCGCCGCTGCGTATCGTGGACGGGTACATCCAGCGCCCCGACGGCCCGGGACTCGGGATCGTCGTCGACGAGGAGGGTGTGCGGCGAGCCGACCGCACCGGCCACGCCTGGCGCAACCCTGTCTGGCGGCACGACGACGGCTCGTTCGCGGAGTGGTGAGTGTGGAGCTGCGCGCGGAGGTGGACTTCGCGCGCGGAGGCCGGTGGACCCGCCTGCAGTGCGGCGGCCGCGACTGGCTGTGGCACCGGTCCGAGCCGGCGCGCGACGCGGTGCGGCCCGGCGACCCGTTCCGCGACGCCGGCGGCCTCGAAGAGTGCATTCCCACCGTGCGCGGAACGCCGGACCACGGCTCGGCTTGGTCGCGTCCCTGGCGCGAGTCCGGCGGCGGCTCGGCCTCGGTCGCCTGTGAGGAGTTCGAACTCGCCCGCACGATCCGCCAGGACGGCGACGACGTCGTCGCCGACTACCGGCTCGCCGCGGCACCGGGATGGCGTTTCGTCTGGGCGGCGCACTCCCTGCTGGACCTGTCGCACGACGCCCGCATCGTCGCCCCTGCCGGCACGCCCACCCGGGTGTTCGACGAGGGACGCCAGCTGACCACACACGACTGGCCGCCCGACGCGCCGTGGCAGGCCGGCCCGTGGCCGCAGCCGCTCGGCATCCGCCTGGACCGGTGCGGTCCGGCCGACGGTACCGCCGTCGGCGCGGTCCTCACCGGGTGCCGCAGCGTCGAGGTGCACGACCGCGGCGATCGGCTCGCCCTCACTCTGCAGGCTGAGGGCCAGCCGGTATCCGTCGCGCTGTGGCGCAACCTCGGCGGCTTCCCACCCGAGGCGCCGTACCGCAGCATCGGCGTGGAGCCCATGCTGGGACAGGTCTTCGACCTCGCGGACGCAGGCCCCGGCGACGCGGCCACCGTACCCGCATCCGGTCGCCTCGGCTGGCGCCTCGTGTTGTCCGCCTGTGTCGGGCAACCCGCATGAGCGCCGGGACCGTGCCGCTGGACGCCGTCTGCGTCGGCGAGTCCATGGCCCTTGTGACGCCCGACCCGGCCCACCCACTCGCGGAGGGCGGGCCGATGCGGCTGGACGTTGCCGGTGCCGAGTCGACCGTGGCGTGCTACCTCGCCATGCTCGGCGCCCGCGTCGCCTGGGCCAGCCGGGTCGGCGACGATCCGCTCGGCCGGCTGGTGCGGCACCGCGTCGGCAGCTACGGCGTCGACACCGCGCTCGTCGAGACCGACCCGCGCGCGCCGACCGGCGTCTTCTTCAAGGACCCCGGCCTGGCCACGGTCGCCGGCTCCCGCACGACCGTGCACTACTACCGCGCCGGTTCGGCCGCCTCCCGCCTCGGTCCCGGAGTCCTTGACGATCCCACGCTCGCCGGCTGCCGGCTGCTGCACCTCACCGGCATCACCCCGGCGCTGTCGCAGTCCTGCGCGGAACTGGCCGAACGGGCGCTCACGGTACGCCGCCCGGTAGGCGGGCCGACCGTCAGCTTCGACGTGAACTACCGGCCGGGCCTGTGGGCACCCGGGACCGCCGCGCCGCTGCTCGCCGCACTGGCCAACCGCGCCGACATCGCCTTCGTCGGGCTCGACGAGGCTGCGCTGTTGTGGGGCACCGTCACGGCCGACGACGTGCGCGCGCTGCTGTCCGGACCCGGCCGGCTCGTCATCAAGGACGGACCGGTCGGCGCCACGTCGTTCCGACCGGAGGGAGTCACGATGGTACCCAGCGAACCCGTCGACGTCGTCGAACCGGTCGGTGCCGGCGACGCCTTCGCCGCCGGGTACCTGTCCGGGTGCCTGCGCGGCCTCCCGGAGCCGGACCGGTTGCGGCTGGGTCACCGGGTCGCCGGAGCCGCCCTTCGCACCACCAGTGACGTCGGGGAACTGCCGTCCGAGCTGGTACCCGGGGGTGTGTGGTGACGAGCTTCGAGAGCATCGCCGACGGCCAGCGGGTCATGGCGATCCTGCGTGGCCTTCCGCCGGCCGAGACCGTGGCCCTGGCGAACCGGATCTGGGACGCGGGGATCCGACTGGTGGAGGTACCGATCGGGTCGCCCGAGGCCGTGCCGGCGCTGCGCGCGGCGGTACGGGCGGGTGCGGAGCGCGGGATGCGGGTCGGTGCCGGAACGGTGTTGACCCCGGCGCAGGTACGGGTGTCGGCGGAGGCCGGCGCCGAGTACACCGTGGCGCCCGGGCTCGACCTCACCGTGTTGTCGGCGAGCCTGGCGGCCGGGCTGCCGCACCTGCCCGGCGCGGCGACGGCAACCGAGGTCCAGCACGCGTACAACGCCGGCTGCCGCTGGATGAAGGCCTTCCCGGCCGGTGCCCTCGGCACCGGGTGGCTGCGCGCTGTGCACGGGCCGTTCCCGGACGTGGCGTTCGTCGCCACCGGCGGTCTGCGGGCGGCCGACGTCGCCGAGTTCCTCGACGCGGGTGCCCGGGTCGTCGCGCTCGGTGCGGCGCTCACCGACCCGGACCAACTCACCTCGCTCACCGCTGTCCTTCGCCAAGCGGCGTAAGCCGCCGGGACGTCGGCCGCACCCGGGTGGAGCTCCACCCGGGTGCGGCCGAACAGCATCAGCAGGTGGCGTTGAGGCCCGCCCAGTCGGCGCGGTCGTTGTAGCCACCGTCGCCCGCGTCGCCGACCACGAGGTCGAGCACCCGCACGCCGCTCAGGTCGACGTCGACCTGGCGGACGCCGTCGCGGGTCAGCACACCGCTGTCGAACAGAACCCGGCCGTCGCCGATGACCTGGAAGGTCGCCGTGCCACCCTCGGGTCCGACGTTGCGCACCGCGTCGTCGATGCCGACGGTCGAGGTCAGCCGGCTGCAGTCGTCGCCAAGGTAGTAGCGGACCGTCGAGGGCGACGCCACGCCGATACCCGTCGGGTACACCTGGCCGAGCATGCTGATCGGCGACCAGCCACCGACGCTGAGGTCGACCGTCGGGTTCATCCACCCACTGGTCGCGCTGATCCAGGAGTGGTGTGACAGCACGACGTCGCCGTGCGGTGGCGCCGGCGCGACAACGACCGCTGTGCTCGTCTCCTGCCGCAGCCGTCCCTTCCCGATCACGTCGTACGACGTGGCCGCGGTCAGCACGGCGTCACTGGCAGCGGCGGAGGACGGGACGGTCACGGCGAAGGCGACGGTCGCGGCGTGGCCCGGGGCGAGCACGGCCGGCGCGGGGTCGAGCGGGCCGACCGTCCATCCGGCGGGCACCGCCAGCACGACCTGTGGTGCCAGCACCGGAAGTGTGCCGTCGTTGCGCACCGAGACCTCCACCCGGGCGACGTCGCCACCCGCGATCACGGCTGCCGATGCCTGTGGCACCGGCTGACCGTCGACCTGCGTCACCGCCGGCAGGCCCGCGGTCACGAGCGGGACACCGGGCACGCCGTGGGAGGAGGCCACCCGGAACAGCGCCGCACCGTGCGGGGCGACCGCGGCGCTGATGGTACCCGCGCTCTCGGTGACCTCGTCGGTCCACGCGTTCTTCAGGGTGAACCGCGGCCCGGACAGGCCGAGCGAGGTGGCCTGCGCCGTGAGGATCCTCGGAGTGTCGCCGCGGTTGAGCAGCACCACGGCGCGCGATCCGTCGGCCAGCCGCTTCACCCACGTCTCCGCGGTACCGGCGGGCCCGATCCGAACGGCCTGGACGCCCGCGGGATCCTGGTCGATGGCGAGCGCGTCGGGGTCGGTGAGAAGGTCCACCGAGGTCTGGCTGAGCTTGCGAACGTCGCTGCCGATCACCAGGGGCGCGGCAGCCACCGACCAGAGCGTCATCTGGGTGCGGAACTCCTCGTCAGTCATGCCGAGTTCGGGTCCGAGGTAGTCCGGATCGTTGAAGTGCCCGGGTCCGGCGGCCTCGGGGTGCCGGGCGTTCGCGTCGTAGTTGCGCAGCACGTCCTTGAACTTGATGTCGCCGACGAAGCCCACGTCGGTGTAGGTGCGCCAGGACTGCGCGATCGCCGGGGCGTAGCTCCAGGAGTACGTCGACTGCTGCTCCGGCGGATAGTTGCCCCAGTCCGGGGAGGTGACCGGGTTGCAGAGGTTGAAGATGATAGGGCGCCCGCTGGCGTTGTTCCACAGCGCCTGCGCGAACTGCGTGTAGACGGTCTTCGGATCGAGGTTCGCGGCGATCCCACACAGGAAGTCCACCTTGACCGCGTCGAACCCCCACGCGGCAATCTGGTCCGCGTCGTGCTGGTAGTAGCCGTAGCTGCCGAGCCCACAACGGCCGGGGATGTACGGACCGGCGTCGGTGTAGATGCCGGCCTTCAGGCCCTTGGAGTGGATGTAGTCGACCAGCGGCTTGAGCCCGTCCGGAAAGCGGGACCGGTCGGCTTGCAGATCACCGGCTGCCGTACGTGGCTCCGGGTCCTGCCAGCCGCCGTCCAGCCAGACGATGTCGTAGCCGGCCTTGGCCAGGCCGCGGGCGACGAGAGCGTCGGCGACCTCCCGCACGGACTGCTCCGAGAAGTTGCCGCCGAGACCGAAGTACGTGTTCCACCCCTGGTACGGCGTGGCACCGAGTTCCTGCGCGGCTCCGACCGCGGGCTGTGCGCTCTGGGTGCCGGCGGCGCCGGCGGCTGCCGGCACAACCAGCAGACCGGCCGTGATGGCGATCAGGACAGTGAGACGTCGTTTCACAGCGAATCCTTTGCTGCCCGGGACGATCAGGCGCGCCGGCAACGTGGTCGCGGACCTTGGCGCACTTGCCTTCCTCGAGGATGCGGACAGTCGCGCCCGCGCGCCTGTGGTTGCCCTCAAGGGTCATGTGCCAAGCGTGCTCCTGTCAATATTAATTCCTAAAATATTGATTTACGGCGCGCCCGACCCTGCGCGGCGCCGCCATCCAGGCACCTACATATCTCCTTGTTTCGGTACGTCAATGTGTCTGGACATGCCCACCTTCCCGTGCCAAGGTCAAGACCAGCGGGCCAGGAGCCCGCCTTCATCGCGGGGAGGAAGCCATGCAACGAAGCATTGGTGTCCGCACCCGAGCGCTCGCCGTCATCGCCGTCGCGGTGGTCGTCGGCGGGGCGAGCGCCGGGTGTCTGGGCAAGAGCTCCACGAGCGACAACAGCTCGAACGCGAACGCGAACGCCAAGCAGTTCACGCTGACGATCGCGGCCAACGGGATCTCCGGAGGCAAGAACGCCGCGGGCGCTGACTGGGTCGAGAAGTGGGTCATCCCCCAGTTCGTCGCGGACCAGAAGGCCAAGGGTCGCACGGCGACGGTGAAGTTCCAACCGTCCGGCGCGGCCGACGAAGACTACAAGAGCAAGGTCGCGCTGGACCTGCGGTCCGGTTCGGGCGCGGACATCTATGCGCTGGACGGCATCTGGGTCGGTGAGTTCGCCGACGCCGGGTACATCAAGCCGCTGGACGCCCTCGTCGGGGCCGACAAGGTCTCCGCCTGGGACGGCTGGAGCCAGATCCCGAACTCGGTGCAGGCGAACATGTCCTACAACAACAAGCGGTACGGCGTTCCGAACGGCACCGACGGCCGCGTGCTGTTCTTCAACAAGAAACTATTCGCCCAGGCCGGACTCCCGGCCGACTGGCAACCCAAGAGCTGGGACGAGATCCTGACCACGGGGCAGACGCTGAAGAGCAAGCTGCCGGGCGTGACACCGATCCAGCTCAACGCCGGTACCGCGATGGGCGAGGCCACCACGATGCAGGGTGCACTGCCGCTGCTGGTGGGGACCGGTCAGCAGATCTGGGCCAACGGCAAGTGGCAGGGCAACACGCAGGCGCTGCGCGACGTCCTCACGATGTACGACAAGATCTACAAGGGTGGTCTGGGCGACCCCGTGCTGCAGCAGGACGCCAAGGGGCGCGACAAGTCCTTCCAGGAGTTCGCCGAGGGCAAGATAGCCGTCCTGCTGGAGAGCGACTACTTCTGGCGGTCGGTAATCGAGCCCACCAAGGGCATTGCGAAGATGGCCGATCGCGACCAGGTGGTCGGGTGGGCGAAGATCCCAGCGATGAAGCCCGGCGGTGGCGTCAAGGGGCAGGACTTCGTGTCCATGTCCGGTGGCGGCGGCAACGTCATCAACCCGGCGACCAAGTACCCGCAGCAGGCATGGGAGCTGCTGCAGTTCATGAACTCGAAGGACGCCGTGATCGCCTTCCTGGGCG
>Ga0081540_1002812_pt1 | contig 14092 bp, 12 predicted proteins | sample TabmetS2T1R1_FD_71024 | JGI IMG/M metagenome (GOLD analysis project Ga0081540, IMG submission 71024) | Tabebuia heterophylla rhizosphere microbial communities from the University of Puerto Rico - S2T1R1 | ecosystem: Host-associated > Plants > Roots > Rhizosphere ... | reverse complement strand
GGGCCGCCGGTCCGGCGACAGATGACGGGCGTAGCCGCCCTTGTCGAGCGGCGGCTCGTAGGTGAGACCGCCCATGTGGTCGCCCATCACGAAGCCTGCCATGGTCTCGAACATCGGGATATCGACGCGCTGACCGCGGCCGGTACGGTCGCGGTCGACCAGGCTGGCACAGATCGCGCCCACCGCGGTGAGCCCGACGATACGGTCTACGAGCGCGTTGGGAACATAGCGCGGCACGCCGTCAGCGGTCTGCGCCATCAGCGCCGGCAGAGCCGTCGCGCCCTGGATCAGATCGTCATAGGCGGGCTTTGCCGCATAGGGCCCGTCCTGGCCGAAGCCGAACACGCCGGCATAGATCAGGCGCGGATTGACGTTCGTCACCACGTCATAGCCGAGGTTCAGCCGCGCCATCGCCTGCGGGCGCACGTTATAGACCAGCACATCGGCGGATTTGATCAGCCGCAACACGGCCTCGCGCCCGGCCGGCTTCTTCAGATCGAGGCAGATCGAGCGCTTGTTGCGGTTGGTGTTGAGGAATACCGGCCCCATGCCGGGATGACGGGTCGGCCCGATCTGCCGCGTCACGTCGCCATCGTGCGATTCCACCTTGATGACGTCGGCACCATAATCGCCAAGCGTCTGGGTCGCATAGGGCCCCATCAGCACGGTCGTCATGTCGATGACCTTGATGCCTTCCAGTGGTCCCATGGATCGGCCTGCTCCCGGATTGTTCGTTCCGGCCAAGTAACGGGAGGACATTACCAAGATCAAGCGCGCCCGGCGTATGGCCGTATGCGCGGAGTCCGATAACCGATGTCGTCCTGCCTGGTGCGCAATTGCGCACAGGGACGACGACAGTCGGTGCCGGTCGGCGGCTATTTCTTCGATCTGGCGTCGCGTTCCCGGGTCAGGCGCTCCAGCTCGTCATTCTGCTGGCTGAGGCGGTCGGCGATGCGCGCTTCGTTCTGTTCGCCGGAGGCGGCGGCAGCCTGTTCGATCAACTGACGGATATTGTCTTCCAGAATCCTGATCCGGTTGTTCAGTTCCGCCTGGGACAGCGAACTCTCATTGCTCATGATGTACGCTCCGGAAATGGCTACCGCAGGCTAGCAAGATATGCAGGGTGGGCAAAGGCGCGATTGCGCCGCGCCCACCCTCCATTGACGGCGACATCCCGAATGGTGGGCACGCTGCGCTTTGCCCACCCTACGGCTGGCTGCCGGCCGGTATAGTTACTTCGCAGGCTCCAGCACGGAAACGTAGTTCGCCACCGCCGCGCCGCCCATGTTGAAGATGCCTGCAAGCTTGGCGTTCTTGAGCTGCATGCCCTCGGGCGCCTGGCCGACGAGTTGCATCGCGCTCATCACGTGCATGGAGACACCGGTGGCGCCGATCGGGTGGCCCTTGGACTTGAGGCCGCCGGACGGATTGACCGGCAGCTTGCCGTCCTTCTGGGTCCAGCCTTCCAGAATCGCGCGGGCGCCCTGCCCGCGCGGCGTCAGGCCCATCGCTTCATACTCGATCAGTTCGGCGACGGTGAAGCAATCGTGGGTCTCGACAAAGGAGAGGTCGGAGAGCTGCAGGCCACCCTGCGCCAGCGCGCGCTGCCAGGCCACGGTGCAGCCCTCGAATTGCAGGATATCGCGCTTGGACATCGGCAGGAAATCCTGCGCATGCGCGGTGGCGCGGAAGTTCACCGACTTGCCCATGGTCTTCGCGGTTTCCGAGTCCGTGAGCACCAGCGCCGCCGCGCCGTCCGATACCAGCGAGCAGTCGGTGCGCTTCAGGGGGCCTGCGACGTAGGGGTTTTTCTCGCTCTCGGCGCGGCAGAACTCGAAGCCAAAATCCTTGCGCATCTGCGCATAGGGGTTGGCGACGCCGTTCTTGTGGTTCTTGGCGGCGATCATCGCCAGCGCGTCCGACTGGTCGCCATATTTCTGGAAATAGCTTTGCGCGATCTTGCCGAACACCCCGGCAAAGCCGCCGACGGTGTCGCCATCCTCGGGCAGATAGGAGGCTTTCAGGAGGTACTTTCCGATCTCCGGGCCGGGCGTCCGCGTCATCTGCTCGACCCCGACCACCAGCACGATTTTTGCTGCCCCCGCGGCAATCGCCCGGATTCCCTGATGCACCGCCGCCGAACCGGTGGCGCAGGCATTCTCGACCCGCGTGGCCGGCTTGAAGCGCAGTTTGGGGTCGGCCTGCAGCACCAGCGAGGCCGTAAAATCCTGCGGCGAGAAGCCGGCATTGAAATGCCCGAGCACGATCTCGTCGACGTCCTCGGCGGAAATACCGGCATCGGCCAGCGCATCGGTCGCAACCTTCACCACCAGGCTCTCGACGGTCTCCGCGTCGAACTTGCCGAATGGCGTATGCGCCCACCCCACGATGCTGGCCGTCATGGTCGTTCTCCCTGTTCCGGTTCGGGTCGGTTTGTAACCTATCTTGGTGCCGCTTTCAGCGATTTCATCGTCCGCTCGCACATGGCGGTTATGCCGGCCCAGTTGCCGGACCGGATATCGGCAGCCGGACAGAGCCAGGAACCGCCCACCGCCACCACATTCGGCTCGGCCAGCCAGGTCGCGGCATTGGCCTCGCCAACGCCGCCGGTCGGGCAAACCCTCATGTTCGGAAACGGGCCGGCCAGCGCCCGAAGTGCCTTGATACCGCCGGCCTGCTCGGCGGGAAAGAATTTCACGAGATCGAAGCCGGCCGCCAGCGCCTGCATCAGTTCGGAAGCCGTCGCGATCCCCGGTGCAAACAGCAGGTCGCTTGCGGCGGCGGCTTTCAACAGCTCCGGCGTCGCGCCTGGGCTGATGCCGAATTTGGCCCCGAGCGCCCTCGCCCTCGCCAGATCGTCGGCGTTCAGGATCGTGCCGATGCCGACAATGGCTTCCGGCACCTCCGCGATCATGGCCCTGGCGGCGTCTGCGGCGACTGGCGTTCGCAGGGTAACCTCCAGCACGTGCACCCCGCCGGCGACCAGCGCGCGCGCCAGCGGTACCGCATCCTCCACCCGCTCGATGGTGAGCACGGGGATCACCGTGGCGGACTTGAAGATGGCGGCGAGTCGTTCCTGCCTGGTGGCTGCGGTCATGGCGATGCCTTGCGAGAATTGACGTGGTTCGGGATGAGACCGGGCGGCATCTCCGCGCGCGGGATGATTGCGCCGGGATGACATACCACAACGCCAGCCAGACGATGCCCGGCACGGGCGGCCTCAATCGGATCCGCGCCCACGAGGCGCGCGGCCACGTAAGCGGCCGCAAAACTGTCGCCGGCCGCCGTCGTATCGACGATGGGCGCCTCCACCGGCTTCGCCTTGATCGGATAAGGAACGCCTTCCAGGCGCACGATGCTCGCCGGCTCCGAAAGCTTCAACACCACCTCGGCCCCGGGAATCCGTGCCAGCAAGGTTTCGTTGGTTACGCCCGGATAGAGCGGCAGCAAATCCTCGGTGGACGCCAGCACGATATCGGCCGTGGCAAAGGCCTCCTGAAAAACGGCACGCGCGACGCCGAGATCGGGCCAGCCGCGGGCGCGGAAATTGGTGTCGAAGGCAAAGCGCGCTCCCGATTCACGCGCGCGCTTGAGCGCCGCAAACAGCCGCGCCCTTCCCTCCGGGCCATACAGCGAGAGCGTGATCGCCGAGAGATAGATCACGTCATAGCCAGCCAGCGCATCGAGGATCTCCGGCGTCTCCGGCAAATCCATCAGGCTGCGCGCCGCTGCGCTGTCGCGCCAGTGAAAGAACCGGCGCTCGCCCTGGTCGTCGGTCTGGATCATGTAGAGGCCCGGCAGCTTGCCCGGCAGCCGCGCCACCCGGCTGGTCCCGACCCCCTCCGCGGCCCAGCCGGCGATCATTTCGTCACTGAGGCTGTCGTCGCCGAGCGCGGTGACATAGTCGGCGCCGACGCCGAGCCGGGCGAGATAGACGGCGGTGTTGAGCGTATCGCCACCATAGCCGCGCGAAAACAGGCCACCATCAGCCTGCTTCAGCTCGACCATGCATTCGCCGATGCAGGCGACCTTGCTCATGAAACGTGACGTCACGTCAGCCTGCGAACTTGCCGCCAAGTTCATCCTCGATGTGGATCCGGATGATGTCGTCAAACGTCTTCTCGGCGGTGGTGAAGCCGAGCTTGAGCGCGCGGTCGGCGACGAAGTCGCGCGGCCAGCCGGAGACGATGCCGATGATGGTCGTATCGGGCACACGCTTGATGCGCGCGGTGACGTTCTTGCCGGCGACACGATCCAGCGCGGCGATCTGTTCGCCGACGGTCACCGACATGCCGGGCATGCTGAGATTACGCCGCGGCCCCACCGCGTCGAGGTCCATGGTGCCGGCGTGGACCAGAAAGCCGACCGCCGATTTCGGCGAGGCGTGCCAGTGCCGGACGTCCTCGGACACCGGCAGCACCGCCTCCTCGCCCGCCAGCGGCTCGCGGATGATGTTGGAGAAGAAGCCGGAAGCCGCCTTGTTCGGCTTGCCCGGCCGCACGCAGATGGTCGGCAGGCGGATCGAGATGCCGTCGAGCAGGCCCTTGCGGGTGTAATCGTTGATCAGGAGTTCGCAGATCGATTTCTGCGTGCCGTAGCTGGTCAGCGGCGTATGGAAAAATTCGTCGCCGATCTTTTCCGGGAACGGCGCGCCGAACACCGCGATCGAGGACGTGAACACCAAGCGCGGCTTGTAGCCGCCACCGGCGTGGCGGATGGCATCGATGAGATATCGCGTGCCGTCGAGATTGATGCGGTAGCCCTTGTCGAATTCGGCCTCGGCCTCGCCGGAGACGATGGCGGCGAGATGAAAGATCACCTCCGGCCGATCGGCGATCAGCGGCGCTGCCGCGCCGGGATCGGCAAAATCGGACGCCACGACGCTTATCGCGATCGACGCGTTGGCGGGTTTGGCTGGCGCCACCACGTCCTGCAACGTCATGCGGGTGATGTCGTGCTTGCCGAGGCGGCCGTCGCGCAGCAGCCGTTCGGTCAGCTTGCGGCCGACCATGCCGGCGGCGCCGAGAATCAGAATGTGCAAGACCCGTCTCCTTTTTGAACTCTTCTACAGCGTTTTCAAGCGAAGTGGGAACCGGTTCGCGTGAAGAAACGCGTCAAGAGATAATGTCAGACCCGGGCCTCGAAGCGCTCACTCTTTCACGGCTCCCGTCATGGCCGACACATAATGCTCGACGAAGAAGGCGTAAAGGATGACCAGCGGCAGTGAGCCGGCCAGCGCGCCCGCCATCAGCGAGCCCCAGCGATAGATATCGCCGTCGACGAACTCGTTGACGATCGCGACCGGCACCGTCTTGTTGGAGGTCGATTGCAGGAACGTCAGCGCGTAGATGAACTCGTTCCAGCACAGCGTGAAGCAGAAGATGAACGCCGAGATCAGGCCCGGGATCGCCAGCGGCAGCACGATCTTGATCAGGATCTGCCAGCGGCTGGCGCCGTCGATCAGCGCGCATTCCTCCAGCTCGAACGGGATGGTCTTGAAGTAGCCCATCAACAGCCAGGTCGAGAACGGGATCAGGATGGTCGGATAGGTCAGGATCAGCGCCATCGGCGAGTCGAACAGGCCGTACTGGAACACGACGGTGGCAAGCGGAATGAACAGGATCGACGGCGGCACCAGGTAGGCCAGGAAGATCAGGCCGCCGACCAGATTGGCGCCCTTGTAGCGCAGGCGAACGATGGCATAGGCGGCCAGCACGCTGGCGATGATCGACAGGATGGTGGCGCAGACCGCGACATACATCGTGTTCCAGAGCCAATAAGGATAATAGCTTTCAAACAACAGCTTGTGGATGTGCTTGAAAGTCGGATTCCAGGTCCAGAACGGGTTGAACTTGTCGAGGTCGAGCAGTTGCTCGTCCGGTTTGATCGCCGTCAGACCCATCCAGTAGAACGGGAACAGCAAGACGACGACGATGATCGACAGCGGCAGATAGAGCGTCACCAGCCGGCGCGGTACCGACTGCAGATAGCTCATGCCCTCGCTGTGATCGTCCTTCGCTACCGTCGGCGCCGAGCTATGCAGCACGGCCTTGAGATCGATCCGCGAGGTGGGCAGGTCAGTCATTGTTCTCTCCCTGCTGCCACTTGCGCCGCTGCAAGCCGAACCACGACACCATGATCGCGGCGAGCAGGAACGGGATCATCGCGCTCGAGATCGCGGCGCCCTCGCCCAGCTGGCCCGCGATAATCGCGCGCTGGTACGACAAGGTCGCCATCAGATGGGTGGCGTTGACCGGACCGCCGCGCGTCATCGCCCAGATCAGCTGGAAGTCCGTGAAGGTAAACAGCACCGAGAATGTCATCACGACGGCGATGATCGGCGTCAGCAACGGATAGGTGATGTGGCGGAACATCTGCCAGCGCGAGGCACCATCCAGCGTAGCGGCCTCGTAAAGCGACGGCTGCACGGTCTGCAAACCGGCGAGCAGCGTAATCGCGACAAACGGTACGCCGCGCCAGATATTGGCGAAGATCACGCAAATCCGGGCCCAGGTCGTATCGCCGAGGAAATTGATGTTCTGGGTGATCAGACCCATCTGTTTCAGCGACCATGAGATGATCGAGAATTGCGAATCGAAGATCCACCAGAACGCCAGCGCCGACAGCACCGTCGGCACGATGAAGGGGATCAGCACCAGCGCGCGCAGCATCGCCTTGAACGGCATGTTCTCGTTCAGCAACAGCGCCAGATAGAGCCCGATGCCGAACTTGATGGCGCTCGCAATGAACGTGTACATCAGCGTGTTGAACACCGAGAGCCAGAAGATCGCATCATCCCACAGCCACTCGTAATTCTCGGTCCCGACAAATGCCCCGACGCGACCGATGCGGGTGTCGGTGAACGAAAGCCAGATGCCGAGGCCCAGCGGATAGGCCAGGAAGAAGATCAGGAACGCCAGCGCCGGCACCATGAACCAGAAGCCCAGCCAGTTACGGTTGTGCTTGAGCTGGTCCCATGAGCTGGCCTCGCGGATCTCCGTCTTGGCGCGCCTTGGCGCGATTGCAATGTCAGCCATGGGCGATGTCCCGTTTCCGCCGTTATGTTGAGCACGATCGCACCGGAAATCCCCTACCCGCTTTTCCGGAGCTGCTCTTGTATTGAATGGAGCGGACGGCGGCATCCGCCGTCCGCTCCAGTTTCATCAGCGATAGATGCGCTTCAATTGCCGCTCGGCTTCCGCGATCGCGGTCTTGGCATCCTTGGCGCCGGTGCAGTAGTTGGCGAACATGTCGACCACGATGAAGTCGGCGATTGCGGTCGCCGCCTTTTCGCCCGGCGTACCAATGCCGGAGGCCGGCAATGCGCGCTTGCTGGCCTGGCTGAACACCTCGTTCTTCGGATCCGCGGTCCAGACCGGCGCGGAATCATAGGCGTTCAGCGTATGGGTCAGGTAGCCGCGCGCACCCGACAGCCATTTCTCGTAATTTTCCTTTTCCAGCATGAAGGCGACAAAGGCCTTCGCTGCGTTCGGATACTTGGTGAAGTTGAACGCCAGGATTGGAACCGCGAGCTGCAACTCGGTCGGTTTGCCGATCGGGCCAACCGGCCAAAGCGCGTGATAGGTATCCTCGGCGAGATCCTTCTTGGAAGCATCGTCCTTGGCGGCGACGTAGATCGAGATGCCGTTGGAGGTGACGAAGAGTTCGCCGGCCAGGAAGGCCTTGTTGTTCGAGGAGTCGTTCCAGGACGCAACGCCCGGGATGAAGGTATCAGACAGCGTCTTGCAGTACTCCAGCGCCTTGACGGTCTCCGGCGAGTTGATGCTCACCTTGTCGCTCTTGTCGACCGTGTAGGCGCCGTGACCCCAGAGGATCCAGTGCAGCCAGGCGTTGGCGTCGCCCGACGCATGACCCAGCGCAAAGCCCGCAGGCGTATTGTTCGCCTTCAGCGCCTTGCACATTTCGAGGAAGCCCGGGAAATCCTTCGGGAATTCCTTGAAGCCGGCCTTGTCGGTCGCCGACTTGCGATAGGTCATGTAGCCACCGATGGTGGCGACGGGAACGCCGAGCCAGTCGTTGCCCTGCTTGCAGGTAATCGACGCCGCCTCGGTCCAGCCGCCGTACTTCTTGCCGAGGTAATCGGCAACGTCGTTCATCTTCAGGACCTTGGTGGGGAAGAGCTGCGGCAGCGTGTGCAGGCCCCAGGCGAGGTCGAGACCCGAGCCGGTGTTGGCGGCAACGGAGGCTTTCGGCTGCACGTCCTCGAACGATTCAGAGAACACGTTCATTTCGGTGCCGGTCGCGGTCTTGAACGCGGCGACCATGGCGTTGAACGCATCATCTTCCGCCGGCACGAAGCGCTTCCAGCGCATCACCGTCAGCTTGGCGCCGGACTCTGCTTTCCAGGGCGAGGCTTGCGCCCAGGCCTTGGCGAAATCGAGCAGTGCCGGTCCGGTCAGCGCGCCGGCCGCCGCCAGCGCGGTGCCGCCCTGAAGCAGAGAGCGGCGGGTAAAATCGTGCATGGTCCATCCTCCCGTTGAAATATTTTTTGTTATTGCTCAGCCGTTTTAGTCGGTGGTCACTCAGCCATTCAGCCTCTTTCCGGTCGTCTCGTCGAACAGATGCACGAGCGTCGGGTCGGGCTTTAACCGAACCTTGTCGCCCGGGTTAAATTGATGGCGCTCGCGGAACACGGCGACGACCTGCTCGCCGCCGAGCTTGGCGAATACCTGGGTTTCCGAGCCGGTCGGCTCGACCACGACGATTTCGGCTTCGGCGCCGTCTTCGGCGATGGTAAAATGTTCCGGCCGCACGCCATAGACCGCCGGCTGGCCGTCGGAATTGGCGGGCGCCGTTTTCAGCGGCAGCTTGACGCCGTTCGGACCTTCGAACCCGACACTGCCGTTCGACTTCACCTTGCCCTTGAGGAAATTCATTGCCGGCGAGCCGATGAAGCCCGCAACGAACTGGTTGGCCGGTGTGTCGTAGAGCTCGAGCGGGGTGCCCATCTGCTCCACGATGCCGTCATGCATCACCACGATCTTGTCGGCCATGGTCATGGCCTCGATCTGGTCGTGGGTGACGTAGACCGTCGTGGTCTTGAGCCGCTGGTGCAGCTCCTTGATCTCGGTGCGCATCGCAACGCGCAGCTTGGCGTCGAGGTTGGACAAGGGTTCGTCGAACAGGAACACCTGCGGGTCGCGCACGATGGCGCGGCCCATGGCGACGCGCTGGCGCTGACCGCCCGACAATTGCCGGGGATAGCGGTCGAGTAGCGGCGTCAGCGCCAGGATTTCCGCAGCGCGCTTCACCCCGTTCGAGATTTCCTCAGACTTGGCGCCGCGCAGCTTGAGCGAAAAGCCCATGTTGTCGGCCACCGTCATGTGCGGATAGAGCGCGTAGTTCTGGAACACCATGGCAATGTCGCGCTCTTTCGGCTGGACATTGTTGACCACGCGATCGCCGATCGAAATCGTGCCCGAGGTGATGTTTTCGAGGCCTGCGAGCATCCGCAGCAAGGTCGACTTGCCGCAGCCGGAGGGGCCGACCAGCACAACGAACTCGCCGTCCTCGATCGGAATCGATACGCCGTGCAAAACTTCAAAATTGCCGAATGACTTTCGCACGTCGCGAATCTGTACCGACGACATCGAACTCTCTCCCCTCATGTCTGTTTTTTGGCGCCGCGGGTGGGCGGCGGCGCCCTGCTGTCTTTTTCGACTTTAATGCCGGAAGCCGAATTCAACCGACATCATCATCCGCAGTTTGGCGGTTTTTAGCAATCCGATGGTAGCGCTGTCAATAATTGTTCAAACGTCTAATCTGTTGTGATATGAGCGCAAGATGGGACGAAAACAGACAAAGTCTGGCAAAATCCGCCTCACCGAGGTCGCCAAGCTTGCTGGCGTCAGCCCGATCACGGCCTCGCGTTTTTTCAGGAATCCAGAAGCGCTGTCCCTGAGCAAGCGGGAGCGCGTCGACAGCGCCGTGAAGGAGCTGGGTTACGTTCCCAATCTCGCCGCGCGGGCGCTGGCCTCGCACCGCACCGAAGTCATCGGCGTCGTGATCCCTTCCCTCACCAACAACGTATTCGCCGATGTGTTGCGTGGCGTTTACGATTCTTCCGAAGGCAGCCGCTACAGCATCCAGCTTGCCAATACCCGCTACAGTATATTGCAGGAAGAGAAGCTCCTGCGGCTGTTCCGGGCGCAGAAGCCGGCGGGATTGATCGTGACCGGCATCAACCAGACCGCGGAATCGCGCGCCATCCTGGAGTCCATGAATTGTCCGGTCACGCAGATCATGGAGATCGGCGACAGTCCGGTCGACATGATGGTCGGCTTCTCGCATTACGATGCCGGTTTTGCAGCCATCTCTCACTTTCTCGAGCAAGGGTGCCGGCGCATCGGGTTTCTCGGCGCACGAATGGATCCTCGCGTCCAGCGGCGGTTCGAAGGGTATCGTGATGCCATGAAGGCGGCCTCGCTGTTCGATCCGAACCTCGTTGTCACCACCTCCGTACCAACCACGGTCACGCTGGGCGGGACACTGTTCGCCGATCTTCTCGCCCAGGCCCCCGATATCGACGCGGTCTTCTGCGTCAACGACGACCTCGCGCTCGGCGTGCTGTTTGAATGCCAGCGTCGCCAGATATCGATTCCTGGCGACCTCGCCATCGTCGGCTTCAACGACCTGGAATTCATGGCTTCCGCCGTTCCGTCACTATCGAGCGTGCGCACCAATCGCTATGAAATGGGCCGGCACGCCGTCACGATGCTGATCGACGCGATCGAAGGCCGCCGTCCGAAGGAACCGGTTATCGACCTCGGTTTTCAGTTGATGGTCCGCGAGAGCTCGACGCCGCCCAACGCTTGACGGCAGCGAGCCAATTGCGTGCGGCAGAAAATGGTAGCGCTATCTTTTGTGCCGAACTAAGATCGGATTACTCGACGGGAAAGAGCAAGCGCGTTGCAGCAGGTGAAATTTTCAGCATGGTGCATCGCTGCCGTGATTTAAGCCACCCACGAGTTTGCAGTGCGGGAGGAATCAATGAAAAAGAATGACAAGACTGCCACCAACGGCAAGGGCCGACGGCTACGTTCCCTCGAGTGGTTCGACAACCCGCATAACCCGGGAATGACCGCGCTCTATCTCGAACGCTATCTCAATTACGGCCTGACGCGCGAGGAATTGCAGTCCGGCAAACCGATCATCGGCATCGCCCAGACCGGCAACGACCTCTCCCCGTGCAACCGCCACCATCTCGAACTGGCGCACCGGGTGCGCGAGGGCATCCGCGAAGCCGGCGGCATCGCGATGGAATTTCCGACGCATCCGATCCAGGAAACGGGAAAACGGCCGACCGCGGCACTCGACCGCAACCTCGCCTATCTCGGCCTGGTCGAAATCCTGTTCGGCTATCCGCTTGACGGCGTGGTGCTGACCACCGGCTGTGACAAGACGACGCCGGCCTGCATGATGGCGGCGGCGACCGTCAATCTGCCTGCGATCGTGCTCTCGGGCGGCCCGATGCTGAACGGCTGGTTCAACGGTGAGCGCACCGGATCGGGCACCATCGTCTGGAAGCAACGCGAACGGCTTGCCGCCGGCGAGATCGACTACAACGAGTTCATCGAAATCGTGGCGTCCTCAGCCCCCTCGGTCGGCCATTGCAACACCATGGGCACCGCCTCGACCATGAACTCGCTGGCCGAAGCGCTCGGCATGTCGCTGCCGGGATGCGCGGCGATCCCCGCGCCCTACCGCGAGCGCGGCCAGATCGCCTATGAAACGGGAAAGCGCATCGTCGAGATGGTCTGGGAGGACCTCAAGCCCTCCGACATCCTGACCCGCAAGGCGTTCGAGAACTGCATCGCAGTGAATTCGGCGATCGGCGGCTCGACCAACGCGCCGATCCACATCAACGCGCTGGCGCGGCATATCGGCGTCGAGCTCTCGATCGACGACTGGCAGAAACACGGCCATGACATCCCGCTATTGGTGAACATGCAGCCGGCCGGCTTCTATCTTGGCGAGGAGTATCACCGCGCCGGTGGCGTGCCCGCGGTGGTGCGCGAATTGATGGCGCACAAGCGCATCCATGAGGACGCCTTAACCGTCAACGGCCGCTCCATGGGCGAAAACTGCCGCGAGGCACCCAAGCCCGACGGCGACGTGATCTGGAGCTACGACAAGCCGCTGGTAAAGGATGCCGGCTTCCTGGTGCTGCGCGGCAATCTGTTTGATTCCGCGATCATGAAGACCAGCGTGATCTCGAAGGAATTCCGCGACCGCTATTTGATCAATCCCAAAGACCTGAATGCGTTCGAAGGACGCGCCATCGTGTTCGAGGGGCCTGAGGATTATCACGACCGTATCGACGATCCCGCGCTCAACATCGACGAGCACTGCGTGCTGTTCATCCGCGGCGCCGGGCCGATCGGCTATCCCGGCGGCGCCGAGGTCGTTAACATGCAGCCGCCGGCGGCGCTGATCAAACGCGGTATCCTCTCGCTGCCCTGCATCGGCGACGGAAGGCAGTCCGGCACCTCCGGTTCGCCCTCGATCCTCAACGCCTCGCCGGAGGCCGCCGCCGACGGCGGGCTGGCGATCTTGCGGACCGGCGACAAGGTTCGCATCGACCTCAACAAGGGCGACGCCAACATCCTGATATCAAGCGATGAATTGAAGCAGCGTCGCGCCGAGTTGAAGGCCAAGGGCGGCTTCGCCTACCCCGCCAACCAGACGCCGTGGCAGGAGGTCTATCGCTCGACCGTCGGCCAGCAAGCCACCGGCGCCTGCATGGAGCTTGCCACGCGCTATCAGAATATCGCGGGCACGGTCGGCGTGGCGCGGGATAATCACTAGCTGATTGCCGTCATTGCGAGCGCAGCGAAGTAATCCAACGCGCCGCTTGGCGAGAATGGACGCTTCGCCCCTCGCAATGACGAGAGGGAAACAAGGAGAAGAAAAAAATGTCAGATCGACTGAAGGGAAAGCGCGCGGTTGTCACCGCCGCGGCGGCGGGCATCGGGCGTGCATGCGCAATCGCATTCGCGCGCGAAGGCGCCACGGTGATCGCCACCGACATCAATGAAAGCGGCATCGCTACCCTAGGCAAGGAAGGCGTCGCCGAGACGGCACGGCTCGACGTTCGCAGCACCGCCGAGGTCGACACCTTCGCCAAACGCATTGGAAAGATCGACATCCTGCTCAACGCGGCGGGCTTCGTGCACCACGGAACCATCCTGGACTGTTCGGAACAGGACTGGGACTTCTCGTTCGACCTCAACGTCAAATCCATGCACCGGACCATCAGGGCGTTTCTGCCGGCGATGCTGGCGGGCGGAGGCGGCAGCATCGTCAACATCTCGTCTTGCGCGGCGTTGAGGCCACCGGCCAACCGGTATGTCTACAGTGCGTCCAAGGCTGCGGTTTCGCTGCTTACGCGCGCGATTGCGCTCGACTTCATCACTCAGGGCATCCGCTGCAACAGTATCTGCCCCGGCACCGTGGAGACACCCTCGATGCTCGACCGCGCCGCGGCCGTTGGCCCGCAGGGCAAAGAGATGTTCGTCGCCCGCCAGAAGATGGGGCGGCTGGGCACTGCAGACGAAATCGCGGCCATGGCGGTCTATCTTGCGAGCGACGAAGCCGCGTTCACCACCGGCGTCGACCTCGTCGTCGATGGCGGCTACATGCTCTGACGTCCCCGCAATCAAAGGCTTCCAGCATGAACAAGATCGATCTGAACGGCCGTTGCGCCGTCGTCACCGGTGGCGCTCAGGGCTTTGGGCGCGCCATTGCCGAGCGCTTCGTCGCATCCGGCGCCAAGGTCGCGATCTGGGACCATGACCTGCCATTTGCGGAGAAGACCGCCAGGGAAATCGGCCCTGCGGTCTCCGCCTTCAAGGTCGACGTTTCCGATCTCGCCGCCGTGGAGAAGACCCGCGACGAGACGCTGAAGGCGCTCGGCAAGATCGACATCCTCGTCAACAATGCCGGCATCGCCGGCGTCAACAAGACGGTGTGGGAGACCGACCTCGACGAATGGCGCAAGGTGCTGCGCATCAATCTCGACGGCCCCTTCATCTGCTGCAAGGCGATCGTGCCCGCGATGCTGCAACAGAAA